>Ga0164242_10006233_pt1 | contig 13161 bp, 12 predicted proteins | sample OricomgcompostMG_FD_108783 | JGI IMG/M metagenome (GOLD analysis project Ga0164242, IMG submission 108783) | Miracle-Growth compost microbial communities from Emeryville, California, USA - Original compost - Miracle growth compost (MG) ...
GAGATGCTCGCCTCCGTGGCCGAGCACGAGCGGCTGATCGCGGCGCGAGCCTGCGACATCCTGCAGCCGGATGCCCCGCGCATCGGCGGCATCACGCAGTACCTCCGGCTCATGACCCTCGCCGACCAGGCCGGGTTGGATGTCGCACCGCACTTCGCGATGGAGATCCACCTGCACCTCGCGGCCTGCTACCCGCGCGAGACCTGGGTGGAGCACTTCGACTGGCTCGACCCGTTGTTCGAGGAGCGGCTCGACACGCGCGACGGGCGGATGCTCGTGCCCGAGCGCCCGGGACTCGGCATCACGTTCACCGGGCAGGCCCGCGCCTGGACCACCGAGTCCGTGACGATCGACGCCGCCGGGGAGCGATGAGCACCTCGCGCGCGGAGCAGATCGCCAGGGCGATCGGCGACCGCATCGTCGCGGGCGAGATCGCTCCCGGGGAGCGGCTGCCGAGCGAGGGCAGGCTCGTCGAGGAGTTCGCTGCCAGCCGCACGGTCGTGCGTGAGGCGCTCCAGCGCCTGCAGTCCCGCGGCCTGGTCCGCACCAGGGTCGGCTCGGGCAGCTACGCGCTCACGCCGCCGGCGCCGGTCGCCGGGGACGACTGGCTCGCCGCGCGCGACGAGACAGAGCGCGACGAGCTGCACGCGTTCCGTATCGCGATCGAGTCGGAGGCGTCGGCGCTCTCGGCCAGGTACGCCACCGACGGCGATCTCACGACGATCGACGCCGCCCTGGCTGCGCTGGAAGGCGCGACTCTTCCCGCCGAGACCGTCGACGCCGACTTCGCGTTCCACAGGGCCGTCGCGGCGGCATCCGGGAACCGCTACCTTCTTGCGGCGCTTGAAAGGCTCGGCCCTCGTGCGCTCGTCCTGCCGCCCGCCCGCATCGCCAGTGCCCCGCGCAACGAGGCGGATGCCGCCGCGGTGCTCGCCGAACACCGCGCGATCGCCGCCGCGGTAAGGCTCGGCGACCCGCTCGCGGCGGCGGCATCCATGCGGGCGCACCTGACGGCATCCGCTGTCCGCCGCGGCCACTGAGCTCATGCATGTCATCGTTGCCGCTGAAGACCCGTTCAACCTTCTGCGCTGACGTGCAGCGCGCGCATACCGTGGGTCGAGGATGCCGGCGCATCCGCGATGCAGGCATCCGAAAGGTGTGCGATGAAGAAGTTCGAGCAGGGACACAAGTCGGAAGAACTGGACACAGTCGAGTTGAATCCGCTGTTCAGCAGGGCCGGTGAGGCGACGGAGTTCCCGCGCAATCGCATCCCGAGGTCGGAGACCCTGCCCGAGACGGCGTACCAGGTCGTGCACGACGAGGCCATGCTCGACGGCAACGCGCGGCTCAACCTGGCGACCTTCGTCGGCACCTGGATGGACGATCATGCGTCTCGCCTCTACCTCGAGTCGGCAGACAAGAACATGATCGACAAGGACGAGTACCCGCAGACCGCCGCGATCGAACAACGCTGCTGGCGGATGCTGGCCGACCTGTGGAATGCGCCCGAACCGTCGCGCGCGATCGGCACCTCGACGATCGGCTCGTCGGAGGCATGCATGCTCGGCGGGCTGGCGCTCAAGCGACGCTGGCAGCACGCGAGAAGGGCCGCAGGGAAGCCCGCGGACAAGCCGAATCTCGTACTGAGTTCCGCCGTGCAGGTGTGCTGGGAGAAGTTCTGCAACTACTGGGACGTCGAGCCGCGCTTCGTTCCGATCTCGCTCGACCACAAGACCATGGACGGCCACGACCTCGAGACGTACGTCGACGAGAACACGATCGGCGTGGTCGCGATCATGGGCGTCACCTACACAGGCATGTACGAGCCGGTGAAGCAGATCTCCGACGCGCTGGATGCCATCCAGGCGAAGACCGGGCTGGACATCCCGATCCACGTGGACGGGGCATCCGGAGCCATGATCGCGCCGTTCCTGCAGCCCGACCTCGAGTGGGACTTCAGGGTGAAGCGGGTCGCTTCGATCAACACGTCGGGCCACAAGTACGGGCTCGTGTATCCGGGGCTCGGCTGGATCGTCTGGCGCGAGGAGTCGCTGCTGCCGGACGACCTCGTGTTCAAGGTGTCGTACCTGGGCGGCGAGATGCCCACGTTCGCGCTCAACTTCTCCCGCCCGGGCGCCCAGGTGCTGCTGCAGTACTACAACTTCCTGCGGCTCGGATACGAGGGGTACCGCCGGGTGCAGCGGTCGTCGCGCGACGTCGCTCTGTACCTTTCCGAGCAGATCGCCAAGCTCGCGCCGTTCGAGTTGTGGACCGACGGCTCCGACATCCCGGTCATGGCCTGGCAGCTGAAAGACGGCTACACCGACAAGTGGACGCTCTATGACCTGACGGAGTCGCTACGCACGAACGGGTGGCTCGTGCCGGCGTATCCCATGCCGGAGTCGCTCACCTCGCTCACCGTGGCGCGCGTGGTCGTGCGCAACGGACTGTCGCGAGACCTCGCCGCCGGACTCCTCGAAGACATCAAGACGCACGTGCGCGACCTCGAGCGGCTGGATGCTCCACTGCCGCACCGCAAACGCGTCCCATTCCACCACTGACCCGGCGGCGCGGTCCTTACGCGCCGGTGGGCGCCCGTGCCGGTTCGTAACTCCTGCAATCTGGCGCAACGTTGTGGGCCGCTGGGGCTTTTCCGGGGGTTCTCGTCTTGCTCGCGGCCAGGCTGCAGGAGTTACGAACGAGGATGCGACCGTCTTCGGCCCAGGCTTGCGCATCCGATGCTCCGCGCGTAATATTCCGTGCGGAATAATCGACACGGAGCAACCCACCGCTGACAGCGCCCGGAAGGAGGATCGCGGATGTCGTCATTGACGCCCCTGGGGATCGCGATCCTCGGTCTGCTGCTCGAGCGGCCCATGCATCCGTACGAGATGTTCCAGACCTTCGTCGCCCGCTCGGAGGACCACATCGTGAAGGTGCGGCCCGGCTCGCTCTACCACACGGTCGAACGGCTCGAGCGGGACAGTCTCATCAGGTCGACGGGCACCGAGCGCGAGGGCAACCGGCCAGAGCGCACGACCTACGAGATCACCGACGCCGGTCACGACCGCATGCTCGTTTCGCTCACCGAGATGCTGTCCACGTGGAAGAACGAGTACCCCGAGTTCCCACTCGCGCTCGCCGAGGCCCACAACCTGCCGCGCGACACGGTCATCCGGCTGCTGCAGAAACGCGTGCTCGCCCTTCACGGTCAGCTCGAGGTCGTCGGCCGGGCGGTCGACCAGGTCGAGGGCAAGAACCTCGAGCGCAAGTTCTGGCTCGAGGCGTCGTACCTCAGGGCGCTGTTCGAGGCCGAAACCGCCTGGATCGAGGGCCTCATCACAGAACTCAAGAACGAAACCATCGACTGGTAGCAGTCGATTCACGGATGCCTCACGCGTCGAAATGACGGTGGCATCGATGAGAACGGACCCCTCATGGAAAAGCAGAGAAGTCCCTGGCCCGCGCTCTGGGCGCTGGTCATCGGATTCTTCATGATCCTGGTCGACACGACCATCGTGTCAGTGGCCAACCCCAAGATCATGGAAGGCCTGAAGACCGACATCAACTCGGTCATCTGGGTCACCAGTGCGTACCTGCTCGCGTACGCCGTGCCGCTGCTCGTCACCGGACGACTGGGCGACAGGTTCGGCCCGAAGAACATCTACCTGATCGGCCTCGTGCTGTTCACCGGCGCGTCGCTCTGGTGCGGCCTCTCCGGCTCGATCGAGCTGCTCATCACGGCCCGCGTCGTGCAGGGCCTTGGCGCCGCGCTCATGACGCCGCAGACGATGGCCGTCATCACCCGCACGTTTCCGCCGAACCGCCGCGGCGCGGCCATGGGCCTGTGGGGCGCGACCGCCGGTGTCGCCACGCTGGTCGGACCCATCGTCGGCGGCCTCCTCGTCGATGGGTTCGGCTGGGAGTGGATCTTCTTCATCAACGTGCCCGTCGGCGTCATCGCCTTCGTCATGGCCGTGATCCTGGTGCCGAAGCTGCCGACGCATCCGCATCGGTTCGACATCCTCGGCGTCGTACTCAGCGCCATCGGTATGTTCCTCGTGGTCTTCGGCATCCAGGAGGGAGAGAAGTACGACTGGGGCACCATCACGGGACCCATCACGGTGTGGGGGATGATCATTGCGGGCATCGTCGTGCTGGCAGGTTTCGTCGCCTGGCAGGCACTCAACAAGGGCGAACCCCTGCTGCCGCTCGGCCTCTTCCGAGACCGCAACTTCTCGCTCGCGAACCTCGCGATCAGCTCGGTGGGGTTCACGGTGACGAGCATGGCCCTGCCGCTGATCTTCTTCGCGCAGCTCGTGTACGGCTTCACCCCGACGCAGTCAGCGCTGCTGATGGTTCCGATGGCCGTGCTGTCCGGTGTGCTGGCGCCCTTCGTCGGCCGCCTGGTCGACCGTGTGCATCCGCGATACCTGGCCTTCGCCGGTCTCTTCATGATGGCGCTCGGGCTGGCCTGGTACGCGGCCTGGATGGACCCGGACGTCAACCTGTGGCCGCGCCTCCTCCTTCCGAGCGCGCTTCTCGGCCTTGCGAATGCATTCATCTGGTCGCCGCTCTCGGCCACCGCTACGCACAATCTCTCGCCGCGTCAGGCCGGAGCCGGCGCCGGCGTCTACAACACCACCCGCCAGATCGGCGGCGTGCTCGGAAGTGCGGCGATCGCAGCGCTCATCGAGAGCAGGCTGACCGCGAATGGCCTGCACTCCACGTCATCCGGCGCACAGTTCAGCGGCTCCAAGCTGCCCGCGTTCATACAGCAGCCGTTCACGGATGCGATGGCCCAGTCGATCCTGCTCCCGGCGGCGGTCGCTCTGCTCGGCGCCATCGTCGTACTGTTCTTCGTTCGTCCGAAGGACAACGGCCAGTGGTCGGCCACGCAGGGCACGCCCGTGGTGAACCGGGCGCCGGAGCCCGTCGACAGCTAACCGGCGACCTCGGCCGTCGTCAGGCGGATGGCGTTCGCCCACGGGTCCTCGAAGGCGACCGACTGCCCGTCGTCGCGAACCTGGATGCCGTGGTGAGACATCCGCTCGGCGACCGAGCCGAGTTCGTCGTTCGAGGGCAGCACGATGTCGACGCGGCCGAGGCCCAGGGCAGGAGAGCGGCGGCCGGCACCGGCGCTCCGCCAGGTGTTCATCGCCATGTGGTGGTGATAGCCGCCGGCGCTGACGAACAGCGCCGAGCCGCCGAGTTCGGCGGTCGTCGCGAAGCCGAGCCGGTCGACGTAGAACTCTCGAGCGGATGCCACGTCGCCGACCGAGAGATGCACGTGGCCGACGCGGGCACCGCCGATGACCGGTTCGGCGATGGCCTCCTCGGTGAGGTGCTGCTGCAGGAACAGGTTCGGGTCGAGGAACAGGGTGTCCATCTCGATGTGACCGTGCGCCCAGCTCCACTCGGTGCGGTCGCGATCCCAGTACAGCTCGACGCCGTTGCCTTCCGGGTCGTCGAAGTAGAAGGCCTGGCTCACCAGGTGGTCTGAGCTGCCCGTGAACGTGCCGGGAGCGTGTGAGGCGACGGAGTACACCGCAGCGGCGAGCGCCTCGCGCGACTCGAAGAGGATCGCCGTATGGAACAGGCCGGCAGACCGTGGAGCAGCGTGGTGCAGCTCAGGGCTGTACTGCAGAACCATCACCGGGGTCGTCCCGCGTCCAAGAACCACCCGGTCACCGTCGGCTGCGAGCACGCGCAGGGTGACGGCGTCCCGGTAGTACGAGGTCATCGCGTCCAGATCGCCGACGAGCAGCGTCACGGCACCCATCGCCGTGTCATCGGCGAGGCGGTCCAAGTTGCGGTCGTCGGTCATGCGCACTGAAACGCTCATGCGTATGCATGTATTCCGCGATGTCGCTGGCTCAGCCTGTGATCGCGGCTTCGCCGCTCAACAGACTCAATCGGCGTGGTTGCGAAAGCGAGCTTTCGCAACCACGCCTCAATCGCCTGTGATGCGCTCCAGCAGTTCGCGGTAACGGGCGGCGGTGCGCTGCACCACGTCGTCAGGCAGCACGGGCGGGTTGCCCGTCTTGTCCCAATGCGCGCTCAGCCAGTCGCGCACGATCTGCTTGTCGAAGCTCGCCATGCGCTCGGCAGGAGTGGCGCCGGTGCGCCATGCTTCGGCATCCCAGTACCGGCTGGAGTCGCTGGTGAGCACCTCGTCGGCGATGGTCAGCTCGCCGGTGTGCCGGTCTGCACCGAACTCGAACTTCGTGTCTGCGAGGATCAGCCCGCGCTCCTCCGCGATGGCGGATGCCCGCCGGTAGACGTCGAGGGATGCGTCGCGAAGCTGCGCCGCAGCATCCGCCCCGACCAGTTCGACCGTGCGCTCGAAGCTGATGTTCTCGTCGTGCTCCCCCTGCGGAGCCTTGAACGCGGGCGTGTAGATGGGCTCAGGAAGGCGATCGCCGTTCTGCAGCCCGGCGGGCAGCGACACTCCGCACACGCTCTGCGACTGCTGGTATTCGGCCCATCCGCTGCCGGTGAGGTAGCCGCGCACGACGCACTCGATGGGGTACATCGTGAGCGGTTTCACGAGCATGGCGCGGCCGGCGACCTCGGCCGGAATGCGCTCGACTCCATCGAGCGTGCGGTCGGCGACGAGGTGGTTCGGCACATCGGCCAGGCGGTCGAACCACCACAACGAAAGCGTCGTCAGCAGCTCGCCCTTGCTCGGAATGCCGGGCTCGAGCACGAAGTCGAAGGCGCTCACCCGGTCGCTCGCGACCACCAGAAGGGCATCTGCGGCCTCGATGGATGCCGCCGCCTGCGGAATGTAAAGGTCGCGGACCTTGCCCGAGTACGCGTGAGTCCAGCCGGGAAGCGTCGCCGTGCTCGATGTCGTCGTCACTTCTCAATCGTATGGGCGATTGAGGTGAGAGCGCCGCGAGCTTGCTCGCGGTGCCGAACCGATTGAGCCCGTGAGTGGCACCGCCGCGATATGGGCGATTGAGGTGAGAGCGCCGCGAGCTTGCTCGCGGTGCCGAACCGATTGAGCCCGTGAGTGGCACCGCCGCGATATGGCGATGGAGAAGCGCTTCGTGCTCAGCCCAGGTCGGATGGAAATATGGACTCCTGATGTCGCTCCAGCCGCGTGCAGCGACACTTCCGGTCCACTATTCGTGGATGTGACCGTCGGCGGTCGCAGTCGAGCGCCGACGTAGGGCACAATTGTTCTTGCTAACAACAAATGCGTATCGATTGCGATGAGGAGAGGCGACGTGGCCGAATCGGCAGGCACCAACTGGGCGGGCAACTACGCGTACCGGGCGAGCGAGGTGGTGCATCCGGCATCCGTCGAGGCGGTGCAGAAGGCCGTGCGCGATGCGGTCGCTGCTGGCGGACGCGTTCGCGCGCTCGGCACCCGGCACTGCTTCAACGACATCGCCGACACCACGGGCGACCTGATCGCGATGACGGCGCTGCCGCCGCGCTACGAGCTCGACGAGGCAGAGCGCACCGTGACGGTGTCGGGCGGCACCCGGTACGGCGATGTCGCCGAGCAGCTGGATGCCAGTGGCTGGGCCCTGCCGAACCTCGCGTCCCTGCCGCACATCTCCGTGGCAGGAGCGATCGCCACCGCGACGCACGGGTCAGGGGATCGCAACCAGAACCTCGCCGCGGTGGTTCGCGGCATCGAGTTCGTCGACGGCACGGGCGAGCTGCGCACTCTGCACCGCGGAGACGAGGACTTCGCCGGCGCCGTGGTCGGCATCGGCGCGCTCGGCCTCGTGACCGCCGTCACTCTCGACGTCGTGCCGACGTTCGAGGTCGCCCAGACCGTTTACGACGGGCTGGACTGGCCGACCGTTCTGGAGAACTTCGACGCCATCACTTCCGCTTCGTACAGCGTGAGCATGTTCACCGGCTGGGTGGGCGGCGTGCAGCAGGTGTGGCTCAAGCGGGCCGTGACGGATGACTCGACCCCAGCTCCCGAGACGTTCTTCGGAAGCGCGCGCGCGACCGAGAAGAGGCATCCGCTTCCGGGAGTCGACGCGACGGCGTGCACCGACCAGTTCGGCGTGCCAGGGCCGTGGTACGACCGCCTTCCGCACTTCAAGCTCGCGTTCACCCCGTCGAACGGCGAGGAGATCCAGAGCGAATACCTCGTGCCGCGCGAGCGTGCCGTCGACGCACTTCGGGCGGTGCTCTCGCTCGCCGAGCAGATCGCGCCCATGCTGCAGGTGACCGAGCTGCGCACGGTCGCCGCCGACGATCTGTGGCTGAGCTCCGCATACGAGCGCGACGTGCTGGGCATCCACTTCACCTGGAAGCGCGACCAGGCAGGCGTCGAGGCCGTGCTCCCCGCGATCGAGGATGCCCTGTTCCCGCTGGGCGCCCGGCCGCACTGGGGCAAGCTGTTCCTTGACACGCACGGCGTTATCCCGTCGCTGTATCCGCGGTTCGACGACTTCCGCGCCCTTGTGGCGAAGTACGACCCGCACCGCGTCTTCCGCAACGCCTACCTCGACCGCCTCCTGGGCTGAGCCACCACGGAAACGACGAGCGAGCACGCAGCGCACGAGCCACCACGGAAACGACGTCCATTGCGTGCACGATCGTGCGTGGCGTGCTCGTTCGTCCGTAGCGTGGTAGCTGGCCGACCGTGCCGGCGCGAGCCGACGACGGCGATTCGGGGCGGATGACGTGGAGGAGCGGGTGACCGGGCAGGAGCGGAACGCAGTGTCGGCAGCGGATGAGGCGGCCCTCGCGCGGGTACGCGCTGTGCTCACGGATGCTGCCGCACGCCTCGCTGCCGCCGGGGCACGCACCGAAGCGCTCGCCGAGTACGTGCCGCCGTCACGCGTGCTGCTCGTGCCGCGTCCCGAGCGGTTGCGCCCACTGGGCAGCGCGTGGCGACTGGGAGTGCTGCTGCTCATGGCCGAAGGGGCGGATGACTCGCACAGTTCCTCGCCCACGGCCGGCGAGTCACCAATGCGTCTGCCCGCCCTCTTCGCGACCGGATCCCTCACGCGCGCCCATGAACCGGGCCGCACAACGTTCATCGCGGCATCCGCCGAGCGACGCCGCCAGCTGCGCGTCGCTGCGTTCCGCGGTCACTACCCGCCGGGAACGAGCGTGAACTTCGACGCGGCGCCCATACCGCTCGATTCGAGCCTGGTGGGAGCACCCGGCCCGCTCACCGTGCGCGACGGCGACGCCTTCGTGCGCTGGGTCCCGTCGAACCCGGACGCACTCACTGGCTTCGACGCATACCTCGCCGAACGAGTCGCCCTGCTGGTGGACCCGCCCCAGGGCGCATAGCGGCGTGATGCGCCGCTGCTGCGACGTCAGTGCGCGGACGGCGCCACCGCCGCCGCGATGTCCGTTCGGTACTGGCCGCCTTCGATGGTGAGCTTTCCGATCGCCTCGTATGCGCGTCCGCGGGCCTCGTCGAAGGTGGAGCCGAGCGCCACGACCGTGAGCACCCGACCACCGGACGTCACGAGCGTCTCGGTCGACCAGCTCGACGTGGCATCCGTCGCGATCGCTGCGATGTCCGTCGCCGCGTGCAGGAGCTGCACTTCGGGAACTGCGGATGCCGCATCCATCCCGAGGATGGCGCGCCCCGTCACCGGCGCCTCCGGGTACCCTTCGCTGGCGAGCACCACGCCGACCGCGACATCCAGGGCGAACTCCGGCCGCGGAACGCCGCCGAGCTCGCCCGTGGCCGCCGCGTACAGCAGGCCGGAGAGCGGTGTGAGGAGCCGCGGCAGCACCACCTGCGTCTCGGGGTCTCCGAAGCGTGCGTTGAACTCGATGACGCGAGGGCCGGCTTCCGTCACGATGAGGCCGCAGTAGAGGAGCCCGATGAACGGAGTCTGCTCCTCGGCCATCGCGCGCACCGTCGGCAGGGCGATCGTCTCGATCACCTCGTCGACGAAGCTCTCCTCGAGCCATGGCACCGGCGAGTAGGCACCCATGCCGCCTGTGTTCGGGCCTTCGTCGCCGTCGAGGAGCCGCTTGTAGTCCTGCGCCGGTGAGAGCGGGAGCACGTGCTCGCCGTCGCTGAGCAGGAAGAGCGACACCTCGCGGCCGGCGAGGAACTCCTCGACCAGCACGGTTCCGTGCTCCAGCCACTGCCTGGCGTGTTCGAGCGCGGCATCGCGGTCCTCGGTGACGAGAACGCCCTTTCCTGCGGCGAGGCCATTCGCCTTCACGACGTACGGTGCGCCGAAGCGGTCGATCGTCGTGCGCACCTCGTCGATCGTGCCCGCGACCTCGGCTCTGCCCGTCGGCACGCCGGCGGACTCCATGATGCGCTTCGCGAACGCTTTGGAGCCCTCGAGCTTCGCTGCGGCCTTGCTGGGGCCGAACACCGGAATGCCGCGTTCCCGAACAGCGTCGCTCACGCCCGCGACGAGCGGTGCCTCCGGCCCCACCACGACGAGCTCGACGCCGTGCGCCTCCGCGTATCCGGCGACCGCGGCTGAATCGTTCGGGTCGATGCCGATGGTGCGCACGTCTTCGGCGATGCCCGCGTTGCCGGGGGCCGCGGTGATGTCGTGGTCGGCATCCTCCGCCAGCAACGCGCGGATGATGGCGTGCTCGCGCGCGCCGGAGCCCAGTACGAGAATCCTCACCCTGCCCATGCTAGGGGCTGGCTGGATTCTTACGCCGGGCGACGATGGAGGCCGATGCCAACAGCCGGACGCGCGGCTGTGGCGCCTTTCTGGTGCTCGCGGCAATATGGATGGATGGCCGACGAGAAAGTCACCGGACCCGCGTCGTACTTCCCCTCGATCGAGAAGAAGTACGGGCAGCCCATCGACCACTGGATGCACGAGCTCGAGAAGGTCGCGGACCGCAAGCACATGGAGCAGGTCGCGTATCTCAAGAACGAGTTCGGCATCGGGCACGGGCACGCCAACGCGCTCGTCGGCTGGTTCCGCGAACACGGCGCGTAGGCATCCGTTGGCGAGGGCACGCATCGGCGAAGCCGACGGCATGACGGCGGTGGCGGAGGCGCTGCAGGCATCCGCCTCCCGCGAAGCCACGGCCACGGCCGTGCGCTACCTGCTGCAGGCACTGGCCGACAAGGTTCCGGGCAACTCGGTCGAGGTGCGGGTGCCGCCGTTCGGCGCCGTGCAGTGCGTGGAAGGGCCCCGCCACACCCGTGGAACTCCGCCCAATGTGGTCGAGATGGATGCCGCCACCTGGCTCGCCCTGGCCACCGGGGGTTCCTCGTGGGCCCAGGCGCAGGCATCCGGGGCAGTGCACGCCTCCGGCACCCGCGCCACGTTGGAGCCGTACCTGCCGGTGTATCGCCTGCGTTGAGCGGCCAAGCAAGGGCACAGCCGGCATGCGTGAGAATGGATGAGTGCCCCGCGACCCCCGCAATCCCTCCGACGACGACGCTCCCGCCTCTGGCGGCGTGAACGCTTCGGCGAGTGACGGATCGGTGCACGACGTCACGCCCGCTGAGACAGTGGCGGCAGGCGAACGCCCGATCGGCGAAGCGCCTGGCAACGAGCCGATCCGCGAGGAGGCCATCGTGGCGTCCGAGCACGAGGTGCGTGTGCGCCGCACCCCGCGATACGGCCGCTTCATGGTGCTCGGCGGTGCCGTCTTCGCGGTCGCCGCGTTCATCGCGACCTACTCGTTGCCGCAGGGCCAGGGCTACGACCGCAATACCGTGTTCGGGTTCGTGCTGCTCGGCGCCGTCGCCATCGGAGTGGGGCTCGGCGCGATAGCCGCGATCATCGCGTCGGCCGCGACGAAGCACACCGAGCGAACCGTGGTCGCCGACCGCATCGACGTGCGCACCACGGCTGCGCCCGACGAGGAGGACCTGCACGATCTGGGCGAGCTTCCGGCCGAAGCGGAGCCCGACGAGCGTTCGGCCGACGTCGAAGAGCATCCCGTGTCGCGGGAACGTCGGGACGACGGCGCCTGACCTCAGCGCACCGTGCGGTTTCGATGCCGGTCCGTGAGAGCGCTCAGCTGAGCTGCGTGCGCTCCACCCACTCGAGATACTCCGGCGTGACCGTTCCGGTGATGTAGTCGCCGGTGAAGCAGCTCATCTCCAGGTCGGTGACGATGTCCTGACCCTCGAGGATGGCATCCTTCATGTCGCCCACCTCTTGGTAGATGAGGCTGTCGGCGCCGAGTTCGAGCGCGATCTCGGGGATCTTGCGCCCTGCCGCGATGAGCTCTTCGCGGCTCGGCATGTTGATGCCGTAGACGTGCGGGTACCGCACCGGCGGCGCCGCCGACGTGAACGTCACCTGGTTCGCGCCGGCGGCACGAGCCATGTCGACGATCTCCTTCGAGGTCGTGCCGCGCACGATCGAGTCGTCGACGATGAGCACGTTCTTGCCCTTGAACTCGCTCGACATGGCGTTCAGCTTCTGCCGAACGCTCTTCTTGCGCTGCGCCTGTCCGGGCATGATGAACGTGCGACCGACGTACCGGTTCTTGTAGAAGCCCTCGCGGTACTCGATGCCGAGCTTCTGCGCCACCTGTGATGCCGCGGGACGCGAGGAATCCGGAATCGGCATCACGACGTCGATGTCGCCGAGCGGTGCGTAGCGCGCGATCGTGTCGGCCAGCCGGTTGCCCAGCCGCAGCCGTGCCTCGTACACCGAGATGCCGTTCATCACCGAGTCGGGCCGGGCCAGGTACACGTACTCGAACGAGCACGGGATCAGCACCGGATTCTTCGCGCACTGGCGCGAATACAGCTCACCCGAGAGCGTGATGAACACGGCCTCGCCGGGTACGACATCCCTCACCACCTCGTAGCCGAGCGCCTCGAGAACCACCGACTCGGAGGCGACGATCCACTCGTCACCCACCAGTCCGGCCGGCTTGCGGCCGAGGATGAGCGGGCGGATGCCGAACGGGTCGCGGAACGCGAGCAGCCCCTGTCCCGCGATCATCGCGATCGCGGCGTAGGCGCCCTCGACCCGCTCGTGCACCTGCTCCACGGCGTTGAACACCTGGTCCGGGTCGAACTCGAGGCCGCTGATCTGGCCCTGCAGTTCGGTGGCGAGCACGTTCAGCAGCAGCTCGGTGTCGCTCGTGGAGTTCACGTGCCGTCGGTCGATGTGGAACAGGTCGTTCGCCAGCTCGCGGGTGTTCGTGAGGTTGCCGTTGTGCACCAGGATGATGCCGTACGGCGCGTTCACGTAGAACGGCTGCGCC
>Ga0164242_10006234_pt1 | contig 13160 bp, 12 predicted proteins | sample OricomgcompostMG_FD_108783 | JGI IMG/M metagenome (GOLD analysis project Ga0164242, IMG submission 108783) | Miracle-Growth compost microbial communities from Emeryville, California, USA - Original compost - Miracle growth compost (MG) ...
TACGCATCCTTGCGCCGCGGAAGAGACTCCGTATCTGTTGCACTATAAAACGGCCGCCCGATTGCAGTACGGGCGGATCTTAAAATTAAGTCTTCAGGGTGTTTGAATGAATCGTGCTTATCCCGCAGTCGTAAAGTCCTTGTTTGTCGCATTATTGGCTGTCGCATCATTTGCCAATGCCGCAGAAGTCCAACCCGCAGTCAAAGCCGATCCCGCCAAGGGGGAAGCGCTGTTCACGACCGGCGATGCATCGCGCAACGTGACCGCCTGCCTCGCCTGCCACGGTCCCGGCGGCAATTCCACCATCGCGCAGAACCCCAAGCTCTCCGGTCAGGTCGGTCCCTACATCGAAAAGCAGCTGCATGACTTCAAGAGCGGCGCGCGCAGCAATCCGGTGATGATGCCGATCGCGAAAGCCCTGAACGACCAGGACATCGCCAACCTGATCGCCTATCTGGCCAAGCAGAAGCCGGCGCCGGGCGCGGCGAAGAACAAGGACACGGTCGAACTGGGCAAGAAGATTTTCCGCGGCGGCATTGCCGAGAAGAACGTGCCGGCCTGTGCCGCCTGCCACAGCGCGAACGGGCACGGCATTCCGGCGCAATTCCCGCGCATCGCCGGCCAGCATCAGGAGTACACTGCTGCGCAACTGACGGCTTTCCGCGCCGGCACGCGCAAGAACAGCGATCCGATGAACAAGATCGCGAGCCGGCTGTCGGATCAGGAAATCCAGGCGGTCGCCGACTATGTGGCCGGGCTGAAATAAGCGGCAGGGGCTGAAACAGAGGGGTGGCCGCGGCTGCCCCTTTTTTATGTGCGCAATTTATGGAAGTACAGGTTCTGGATGAAGGTATGAGCAGCGGCGCCGACGCCGGCATCGAAACCAGCACCGGCGGCTGGGAAATTGCCACGCGCCGTCGCTGGCTGGCGGAAGCGGTCGAACTGCTGTCTTCGATGCGCTTTGCGATCAGCCTGCTGACGCTGATCTCGGTCGCCTCCATCATCGGCACCGTGCTGAAGCAGGGCGAGCCGATGCCGAACTACGTCAACCAGTTCGGCCCCTTCTGGTTCGAGGTGTTCGGCAAGCTCAATCTGTACGCGGTGTATTCGACCTGGTGGTTCCTGCTGATCATGGGCTTCCTCGTCGTATCGACTTCGCTGTGCCTGATCCGCAATGCGCCGAAGATGCTGCGCGACATGCGCAGCTGGCGCGACAATGTGCGCGAGCAATCGCTGCGCAATTTCCATCACAAGCTCGAATGGCAGGATGCGCAGGCGCGCGACGCGCTGACGCCGCGGCTGCTGCAAAGACTCGGCGCCTTCGGCTACAAGACCCGCGTGGTCGACAAGGGCGAGGCGACGCTGATCACGGCCAAGCAGGGCGCGGCCAACAAGTGGGGCTACATCTTCGCGCATGCGTCGATCGTCATCATCTGTCTGGGCGGCCTGCTCGATTCCAATCTGCCGATCCAGATACAGAAGTTCCTGTTTCACAAAACGCCGTTCTCCGGCGACGGCCTCATTTCCAATATCGCGCCCGAACATCGACTGGGTCTCGGCAATCCGACCTTTCGCGGCAATACGCTGATTCCGGAAGGCGGCGCCAGCAGCACCGCGATCATCCCGCAGGAAAACGGTGTGATGATCCAGGACTTGCCGTTCACGATTCAGTTGAAACGTTTCATCGTCGACTATTACTCGACCGGCATGCCGAAGCTGTTCGCCAGCGATGTGGTGATCGTCGACCGCGACAGCGGCAAGCGTTTTCCGGCGACGATCAAGGTCAACCAGCCGCTGATCTATCGCGGCGTGGCGGTGTATCAATCGAGCTTCGAGGATGGCGGCAGCAAGTTGAAGCTGGCCGCCTATCCGATGCAGGGCACGAGCGAAGCCGCGACCGCGATGAGGGGCGAGGTCGGCGGCAGCACCCCGCTCGATGCGGCGAAGGACCTGACGATCGAATGGTCCGGTTTCCGCGCGATCAACGTCGAGAACATGGCGAGCGACGGCCAGGACGTGCGCGCGGTGAACCTGAAGCAGCAGTGGTCCGAGGATCTGCAGAAGCATCTCGGCTCCGCCGCCAAGTCGACGGACGGCAAGATGCTCAGAAATGTCGGTCCCAGCGTGCAATACAAGCTGCGCGACCGCAACGGCCAGGCGCGCGAATACAACAACTACATGCAGCCGGTGCTGGTCGACGGTTCCTATGTGTTCCTGACCGGCATGCGCGATTCGCCCGGCGATGCCTTCCGCTATCTGCGCATTCCGGCCGACGACAATGACTCGGTGCAGGAATGGATGCGCCTGCGCGCGGCATTGATGAATCCCGCGCTGCGCGAGCAGGCCGCGCTGCGCTATGCGGCGCGCGCGCTGGCCGACACGCCGCGCGAGGACAAGGCGGCATTGTCCGCGCAATTGCGGATGTCGGCCTCCCGGGGGCTGGCGATCTTTGCCGGCGACGGCCGCCAGGGCGGTTATCTGGCGGTGTCGCGCTTCCTGCAGAAACTGCCGCCGCAGGAGCAGGAAAAGGCCGCCGATATCTTCATGAAGATCCTGAATGGCAGCCTGTGGGACCTGTGGCAGGTCGCGCGCGCGAAAGACGGGCTGCCGCCGTTTGCGCCGGATGAAAAGCACGGACGCTTCCTGCAGCTGGCGACCAATGCGTTCTCGGACGCCTTCTTTTACGGCGCGCCGGTGTATCTGCAACTGCAGGGTTTCGATGAAGTGAAGGCCTCGGTGTTCCAGGTCTCGCGCTCGCCGGGCAAGAAGATCGTCTATCTCGGTTGCCTGCTGCTGGTGCTCGGCGTGTTCTCGATGTTTTATGTGCGCGAACGGCGCCTGTGGATCTGGCTCAAACCGGATTCGGGCGGCACGCGGGCGATCATGGCGATGAGTTCGCAGCGCAAGACGCTGGATTTCGAAAAGGAATTCGAAACCCTGAAGCAGCAATTGCCGCGAATGCAGTAGCGGGCGCCGCTATACTGAACGGAACAAGCAGAGACGCCGCCGCAAGACGCGGCGATGAATGGAGAATCGGAGTATCTATGGATATCGCACAAGATCGCCTCTACGCGCCGCCGACCGGCTTCTTCAAACGCCTGTCCGCGCTCGACTGGCTGTACGGCGCCGCATTGCTGGCGGGATCGCTGTTTGCGCTGAGCCGCTTCTCGCATCACATGGATTACTACGAGCAGGCGATCCTGCTGCTGGCCGCGCCGGTATTCGCGGTGCTGGGCTGGCACTGGAAATCGGTGCGCTGGCTGATGGCCTTGCTCGCGATCCTCGCGCTGTCGGCAATCGGCTTGTATGGCGGCACGCTGGATGCGGCCGAGCACAAATTCCTGCTCAAGTACCTGCTGTCGAGCCAGTCGGCGATCCTGTGGATGAGCACGCTGTTCGTGCTGTCGACCTTGTTCTACTGGGGCGGCCTGATCGCGAAATCGGCTACCGGCGCTTCGATAGGCAGCAAGCTGTGCTGGGCGGCGGTGGTGATGGGTTTTACCGGCATGCTGGTGCGCTGGTACGAGTCCTATCTGATCGGCGCCGACGTCGGCCACATTCCGATCTCGAATCTGTACGAAGTGTTCATCCTGTTCTGCATGATCACTTCGCTGTTCTATCTGTATTACGAACAAACCTATGCGACGCGCCAGCTCGGACCTTTTGTCTTGCTGGTGATCAGCGCCGCCGTCGGTTTCCTGCTGTGGTACACGGTGTCGCGCGACGCGGCGGAAATCCAGCCGCTGGTGCCGGCGCTGCAGAGCTGGTGGATGAAAATCCACGTGCCGGCCAATTTCATCGGCTATGGCAATTTCTCGCTGGCGGCGATGGTGGGAGTCGCCTATCTGCTGAAGTCGCACGGCATGCTGGCCGCGCGGCTGCCGGCGCTGGAAGTGCTGGACGACGTGATGTACAAGGCGATCGCGGTCGGCTTCGCCTTCTTCACGATCGCCACCATCCTCGGCGCATTGTGGGCGGCCGATGCCTGGGGCGGTTACTGGTCCTGGGATCCGAAGGAAACCTGGGCGCTGATTGTCTGGCTCAACTATGCGGCCTGGCTGCATATGCGCTTGATGAAAGGTCTGCGCGGACAGGTCGCCGCATGGTGGGCGCTGGTCGGCTTGCTGGTGACGACTTTCGCCTTCCTCGGCGTGAACATGTTCCTGTCGGGCCTGCATTCCTACGGCGAGCTGTAACCTTTCTTTCGGCGGCAACGAATGAACATGGTAGGGAGTTTCATTGCATTCCGCGATGAAACTCCGATGTGTCGCTTCAGTCTGACGCGAGCGATGACCACTACTGCGGAGTTGCCATGCTGATCAAACGCCAGCCCGACGGAATCGATCTTCCATTCCCTTCCGAAATCACGCCGCGCGCGATCTTCGAATCGCGCCGCGATTTCATTCGCAAACTTGCGCTGGGCTCGATCGCGGGCAGCAGTCTGATCGAGATGGCCTCGCGCGCAGCCTTCGCCGAACCGGGCGTGCAAAGGCTCGCCGGCAAGCCGAATCCGAACTACGTGGTGCCCGACAAACCGACTGCGTACAAGGATGCGACCACCTACAATAATTTCTACGAATTCGGCGCCGACAAATCCTCGCCGGCGCGCTACGCGCCGGCAATGAAGACGCGGCCGTGGACGGTCGCGATCGAAGGCGAGGTGAAGAAGCCGATGACGCTGGACATCGACACGCTGCTGAAGCTGGCGCCGATCGAGGAACGCATCTATCGCCTGCGCTGCGTCGAGGGCTGGTCGATGGTGATTCCGTGGGAAGGCTATCCGTTCTCGGAATTGATGAAGATGGTCGAGCCGACCTCGAACGCGAAGTACGTCGAATTCGTCACGGCCGAAGACAAGGAGACGATGATAGGCTTGCGCCGGCCGATACTCGACTGGCCTTATGTCGAAGGCTTGCGCATCGACGAGGCCGCGCATCCGCTGACGCTGCTGACGCTCGGCATGTACGGCCAGGTGCTGCCGAATCAGAACGGCGCCCCGGTGCGCATCGTGGTGCCGTGGAAGTACGGCTTCAAGTCGGCGAAGTCGATCGTGAAAATTCGCTTCGTGCGCGAGCAGCCGCACACCGCATGGAATGTCGCGGCGCCGAACGAATACGGCTTCTATTCCAACGTCAATCCGCAGGTCGATCATCCGCGCTGGTCGCAGGCCAGCGAGCGGCGCATCGGCGAAGACGGCTTCTTCGCGAAGAAGCGGCCGACGCTGATGTTCAACGGCTACAACGGCGTCGCTCCGCTGTACAGCGGCATGGATCTCAAGAAATATTATTGAAGCGCCGATGGCCTTCCATCCCGCGCCGCGCCGGCTCGCCGCCATCAAGACGGTCGTCTTCCTGCTTTGCCTGCTGCCTTTCGCACATCTGGTCTGGGGCGGCTTCACCGACGGGCTCGGCGCCAATCCGCTCGAATTCATCACCTGGCATACCGGCGACTGGACGCTTTACCTTCTATGCATGACGCTGGCGGTGACGCCGCTGCGCCGGCTGAGCAACTGGAACTGGCTGCTGCGCCTGCGCCGCATGCTGGGCCTGTTCACCTTCTTCTATGCGAGCCTGCACTTTCTGACCTTCCTGTGGTTCGATCATTTCTTCGATGTGAGGGAGATGCTGAAGGATGTGCTCAAGCGCCCGTTCATCCTGGTCGGCTTCACCGCCTTCGTGCTGCTGATTCCGCTGGCGGCGACCAGCAACAATCGCATGGTGAAGCGGCTCGGCGCGAAACGCTGGCAATGGCTGCATCGCCTGATCTACGTGATTGCGCCGCTCGCCATCCTGCATTTCTGGTGGATGAAGGCGGGCAAGCACAATTTCGAGCAGCCGATCATCTTCGGCAGCGTCGTCGCCGTGCTTTTGCTGCTGCGATTGATATGGGCGTTGAAGAAGCGCTGGAAAGAGCGCGTGCTGTTGCGCGGTGCGGCGTAGACCACAAAAAAAGCGGATGCCCAGGCATCCGCTTTTTTTCGTTCTCGCTTTTTACGGCAACAGCGATTCGAGGGCAAACAAGTCGGCCGCCGCTTCACGCTTGCGGATCAAATGCACCTGCGCGCCATCGACCATCACCTCGGCCGCGCGGCCGCGGGTGTTGTAGTTGGAAGACATGGTCATGCCATAGGCGCCGGCCGACATGATGGCCAGCAGGTCGCCTTCGGCGATCGCCAGCGAGCGCGCGCGCGCCAGCCAGTCGCCCGATTCGCACACCGGGCCGACGACATCGTAAACCTGCGCCGGCACTTCGCCCTGCGTGACCTGCTCGACGCCATGCCAGGCTTCGTACATCGCCGGCCGCATCAGGTCGTTCATCGCGGCGTCGACGATCGCAAAATTCTTGGTCTCGCCGTGCTTGATGTATTGCACCTCGGTCAGCAGCAGGCCGGCGTTGCCGACGATGGAGCGGCCCGGCTCGAACAGCACCTTGATGGCCTTGCCGCCGTGCGACTTCGCGCGCCAGGCATCGACCTTGGCAAACAGGCGCGCCAGGTAATCGCCGACTGCTACCGGCTCGTCGCCGGTGTAATTGATGCCGATGCCGCCGCCGATGTCGAAGTGATGCACGTGGATGCCTTCGGCCGCCAGCGTGTCGATCAGCTCGATCAGCTTGTCGACCGCTTCCAGCAGCGGCGCGTCGTCCAGCAGCTGCGAGCCGATGTGGCAGTCGATGCCGACCACATCGATGTTCGGCAGCGTGGCGGCGATGCGGTAAGTCGGCAGCGCGTCTTCATAGGCGACGCCGAACTTGTTGTCCTTCAGGCCGGTGGAGATGTACGGATGCGTCTTGGCATCGACGTTCGGGTTGACGCGCAGCGAGACCGGCGCGCGCTTGCCCATTTCGCCCGCGACTTCGTTCAGGCGATGCAATTCGGGAATCGATTCGACGTTGAAGCACAGGATGTCATGCGACAGCGCCAGCCGCATTTCCTCGCGTGACTTGCCGACGCCGGAGAAGATCACCTTGCGCGGCGAACCGCCCGCCGCCAGCACGCGCAGCAATTCGCCGCCGGAAACGATGTCGAAGCCGGAACCCAGCTTGCCGAGCAGGTTCAGCACGGCCAGGTTGGAATTCGACTTGACCGAATAGCAGACCAGCGCGGTGTCTTCATTGCGGCCGTGCTTCCTGCACGCATCGGCGTAGGCGGAAAAATTGTCGACCAGCGCCGCTTTCGAATAGACATAGGTCGGCGTGCCGAATTGCGCGGCGATGCGCGTCAGAGGCGTGTCTTCCACGCACAGCACGCCTTGTTGGCGAGAGAAATGCGACATCTTGCTTAATCAGGAATGGAAGGGGTGACAGGCACGATGGCAGGTTCATCGTTGTCCGCGGGTTTGTCGGCGGCTTGCGATGTATCGGCCTGGGCCGGCGGCAGCTTGGGCACGCCCTTGGTCCGCTTGGCGGCCTTGCCGCGCGGCATTTGCGCATCGGGCAGATACAGCGGCCCCTGCTGTCCGCAGGCGGCGAGCGTGGCGATCAGCGACAGCAGAAGGACGCGGCATGCTAAACCAGAACGGGGCTTCACGATTAGAATCACTGTTTGACAAAATGTGTTGGAGTGTAGCATGACCGAAACCGAATTCCTGAGCCGCGCCGAAGCCACGCTGGCGCGCATCGAAACCGCGCTGGAGAAGCTGACCAACGAAGGCGAGCTCGACGTCGAATGCTCGCGCAGCGGCAATGTGCTGGAGATCGAGTTCGTCGACAATGGCAGCAAGATCATCGTCAACAGCCAGGCGGCGATGCAGGAATTGTGGGTGGCGGCAAAGTCCGGCGGGTTTCATTTCCGGGCCGACGGCGCGCGCTGGGTCAACACGCGCGACGGCAGCGAACTGTTCGCCGCCCTGTCGCAAATGATCGGCGCGCAGGGCGGCGCGCCGATCAGCCTGCCGTCGGACTGAGTTCCGCCGCTTCGTCAGAACAATTCGTTCTTGACTTCGTCCTTGGTCGGCTGCGTTTCGGGCGAGGCGTTGCCGCCTTCGTCCTCGCCGTCGACGCCCAGGCTGCGCACGCCGACGCTCGGCGGATTCTCCGCGTAGTAATAGTCGCCGTTCACGCTGATCACGCCATCCGGCACCGTGCGTTCCGCCATCGGCACGTTCTTCAGCACCTTCTCCATGTAATCGATCCAGATCGGCAGCGCGAGGCCGCCGCCGGTTTCACGATTGCCGAGGTTGCGCGGCTGGTCGAAGCCGATCCAGGCGACGCCGGCGATCTTCGGCTGATAGCCGCAGAACCACGCATCGAAGGAATCGTTGGTGGTGCCGGTCTTGCCGGCGAGATCGGTGCGCTTCAGCGCCATGGCCTTGATCGCGGTGCCGTGCTTGACGACGTCCTGCAGCATGTCGTCCATGATGAAGGCATTGCGCGCATCGATCACGCGATTGGCTTCATCGCCGGCGCGATCCGGTTTCGCTTCCGACAGCACATTGCCGTTGGCATCCGTGATTTTTGAGATCAGATAAGGATTGACCTTGTAGCCGCCGTTGGCAAAGACGGAATACGCGCCGACCATCTGCAGCGGCGTGACGTTGCCGGCGCCGAGCGCGAGCGTCAGATAGGGCGGATTCTTGTCGGCATCGAAGCCGAAGCGCATCGCGTATTCCTGACCGTACTTGGCGCCGATGCGCTGCAGAATGCGGATCGACACCATGTTCTTCGATTTCATCAAGCCCTTGCGCATCGTGATCGGGCCGTCGTATCGGTTGTCGTAGTTCTTCGGCTCCCACGGCTGGCCGCCGGTCTGCGCGGCGTCGAAACTGATCGGCGCATCGTTGATGATGGTCGAAGGTGACAGACCTTTTTCCAGCGAGGCCGAATAGATGAAGGGCTTGAAGGACGAGCCCGGCTGCCGCCATGCCTGCGTCACGTGGTTGAACTTGCTGCGATTGAAGTCGAAGCCGCCGACCAGCGCGCGGATCGAGCCGTCGTCGGTATTGACGGCGACGAAGGCCGATTGCACTTCCGGCATCTGCGTGATCGTCCAGTCCTTGCCTTCCTGCATCACGCGGATTACGGCGCCGCGCTTGACGCGCTTGTTCGGCGGCGCCTTGTCGGCCAGCAGGCGGGAAGCGAAGGCCAGGCCTTGGCCTTCGATCCTGATTTCCTCGCCCGAACCGAGCACGGCGGTCACCAGCTTGGGCGAGGCGCTCAGCACGACCGCTGCAACCAGATTGTCGCTGTCGGGATGGTTGGCAAGTTCGACTTCGATCGCGTCTTCCGCTTCGTTCTTGTTGTTCGGGATGTCGATATAGCTTTCCGGGCCGCGGTAGCCGTGGCGCCTTTCATAGTCCATCACGCCGCGGCGCACCGCGAGATAGGCGGCGTCCTGGTCCGCCTTGGTGATCGTGGTGAACACGTTCAGGCCGCGCGTATACGTGTCTTCCTTGAACTGGTCGTACACCATCTGGCGCGTCATCTCGGCCACGTACTCGGCGTGAATGCCGAACTCGCTGCTGTTGGTCTTGATCTTCAGCTGTTCGTTCCTGGCCTGGTCGTATTGCGCTTGCGTGATGTAGCCGAGCTGGAACATGCGCAGCAGGATGTATTGCTGGCGCGCCTTCGCGCGCTTCGGATTGATCACCGGGTTGTAGGCCGACGGCGCTTTCGGCAGGCCGGCCAGCATCGCGGCCTCGGCGATCGAGATGTCCTGCAGCTTCTTGCCGAAGTAGATCTGCGCGGCCGACGAGAAGCCGTAGGCGCGCTGGCCCAGATAGATCTGGTTCATGTAGATCTCGAGAATCTGGTCCTTGGACAGATTCTTTTCGATCTTCCAGGCGAGCAGCGCCTCGTACACCTTGCGTTTCAGCGTCTGTTCGCTGGACAGGAAGAAGTTGCGCGCAACCTGCTGCGTGATGGTGGAGGCGCCTTGCCGCGCGCCGCCGCCCAGATTGTGGATCGCGGCGCGCAGGATGCCGGTGTAATCGATGCCGCCGTGTTCGAAGAAACGGTCGTCCTCGATCGCGAGCACGGCTTTCTTCATGATGTCCGGGATGTCCTTGCTGTGCACCAGCGTGCGGCGTTCCTCGCCGAATTCGCCGATCAGCACGTTATCGGCCGAGAAAATCCGCAGCGGAATCTTGGGACGATAGTCGGTCAGCGCATCCAGCGCCGGCAATTGCGGGTAGGCCAGCACGATGACGAAGACCGCGACCAGCGCGCCGCTGATCGCCGCGCCGGCGATCAGGGCCAGCAATCCCAGCAGCAGGCGCAGCGCGAAGCGGGAAGCGGTTTTCGGGGTTTTTGAAGCAGAGGATTTTTTGCCAGACGCAGATTGTTTGGAAGCCATGCGGAGGGAGACCCGGGATTCGTCAATACCCAGCCATTATAACGGCCGTCCCAAATGTAAAACGGGCGCCCGGAAATTTCGCCGGTTTTATTTGCCTGTCACACGGCGAGTGGACAATTGGCAACGCATTTGCAAATTTCTGAGTGGAAATTGCTTTACAGTTTTAAAGGCTTGTTGCTAGGATTTAATGTAACGTTTTACCAAAGCCTGCTAAGCATCCGTTTTATAACGATATTTCAATTGACAGAGAAAATATGCTCTGGCAACCAGGCTTGCTGCGTGGCTCGTTCATATAACTAATAGAACGTTTTTGGGGAGAACTGCCCTTGGCTTTAGACTTTGGCTCCATGTTCGGCAAAAAGAAGTCGCCGCTGGTCGGGCTCGACATCAGCAGTTCCAGTGTGAGGCTGGTGGAACTGTCGGACGCCGGCAAAAGCGAATTCCGCGTCGAATGCTTTGCATCCGAACCGCTGCCGCGTGGCGCCGTGGTCGATGGCAACATCGAAAACCTCGACCAGGTTGCCGATGCGGTGCAGCGCGTCTGGAAGAAAAGCGGCACCCGCGCGCGTTTCGTCGCGATGGGCATGCCGCCGGCTTCCGTCATCACGAAGAAAATCGTCCTGCCCAACGGCCTGTCGGAAGAAAGCCTGGAGCTGCAGGTCGAAACCGAAGCCAGCCAGTACATTCCTTTTGCGCTGGACGAAGTGCGCCTCGATTTCGACGTGATCGGCGAGGTGGAAAATTCGCCGGAAGACATCGAGGTGATGCTCGCCGCGACGCGCAAGGAGAAAGTCGAAGACCGCGTCGCCGTGGCCGAGACCGCGGGCCTGACGCCGACCGTGATGGACATCGAATCCTATGCGGCGCGCGCCGCGATCGAACGCATCGTCCGGCAATTGCCGAAGGGCGGCCAGGGCCAGATCATCGGTCTGTTCCAGATCGGCATGCATGTCACGCATGTGTCGATCCTGCTGGACGGCCAGCTGGTTTACGAGCGCGAACAGCCGTTCGGCGGCCATCAGCTGACGCAGGACATCGTGCGCACCTACGGCCTGTCGTATGAAGAGGCGGAGATCAAGAAAAAGGCCAATGATCTGCCGGACGGCTATCAGGCCGAAATCCTGCAGCCTTTCCTGGAAAGCGCCGCCGGCGAAGTGACGCGCGCGATCCAGTTCTTCTTCACCTCCACGCCGTACACGCGCATCGACCAGCTTTTCCTTGCCGGCGGTTGCGCCGCGATTCCCGGCATGGTGGAAACCGTCGCCAGCCGCACCAAGCTGTCGACTTCGGTCGTCAGCCCGTTCGCCGGCATGCAGCTCGGTCCGAATGTGCGCGAGAAGCAGCTGCGCGCAGAAGCCCCCGCGTATCTGGTTGCATGCGGGCTCGCAATGCGGAGGTTCGACTGATGGTCAAGATCAATCTGCTCCCGCATCGGGAGGAGCGGCGCAAGCAGCGCAAGAAGGAATTCGGGGCGCTGCTGGTCCTGAGCGCAATTGTCGGCGGGCTGATCGTGCTGCTGGTCGGCGGCTACTATTCGGCCAAGCTCTCCAACCAGGATCAGCGCAACACCTATATCAAGGCGGCCAACGCGCGGCTCGACGTGCAGATCAAGGAAGTCGCCGACCTGAAGCAGGAAATCGAGGCATTGAAGGCGCGCCAGCAGGCGGTGGAAGACCTGCAGGCCGATCGCAACCAGCCGGTCTATCTGATGGATGAACTGGTGCAGCAGGTGCCGGAAGGCGTGTACCTGAAATCCTTCAAGCAGAACGGCCAGCGTGTGGCGCTGAACGGCTATGCGCAATCCAACGAGCGGGTGTCCGAACTGCTGCGCAACCTCGGCAACAATTCGCCGTGGCTGGAACGTCCCGATCTGATCCAGATCCGCTCGGTCAATATCGGCCAGGGCAAGGACGCCAAGCGCGTATTCGAATTCGATATCAACGTCGGCATCAAGCGTCCGCGGGATATGGATGCATCCGCGGCGGATGCGAAACCTGCTGCTGATAAAGCTGCGCAGAAACACTGACGAGAGACGCGCACCATGGCAGACATGAAAAAAATCGGCGCGTCGCTCAGCGCGCAATTCCGCGATCTGAACAGCATCCCGCCTGCGCAATGGCCGATCGTGCCGCGCATCTTGTGCGGCATCGGCGTGGCATTGGTCGTGATGGCTCTGGGATGGTACTTCTACTGGAGCGACCAGATGGCAGATCTCGATCGTGCCGTCGCGGAAGAGCAGACCTTGCGGGATGCATACAAGAGCAAGGTGCAGCAGGCGATCAACCTGGAAGGCCTGCGCAAGCAGAAACAACAGGTCGGCGAATACGTGGCGACGCTGGAGAAGCAGTTGCCGAGCAAGGCCGAAATGGACGCGCTGCTGTCCGACATCAACCAGGCCGGCCTGGGCCGCGGCCTGCAGTTCGAGCTGTTCAAGCCCGGCCAGGTCGTGGTGCGTGACTACTATGCCGAACTGCCGATCGACATCAAGGTGGTCGGCCATTATCACGACATGGCTTCGTTCGCGAGCGACATCGCGAACCTGCCGCGCATCGTTACGCTGAACAAGATGAATCTGATTGCCGGAAAAGACGGCAGCCTGACGCTGGATGCGGTGGCGAAGACCTTCCGCTATCTGGACGAAGACGAGGTCGCCGCGCAGCGCAAGGCGCAATCCGCCAAGAAAAAGAAAAAGGGAGGCCGGAAATGAGCAGCCTTCGCCTGACGTTGCGCGCTTCGGCCCTGATGCTGCTGACGCTGAGCCTTTATGGTTGCGGCGACGGCGATATACAGGAAATCAACCAGTGGATGCAGCAAGTGCGGCAGCAGACCCGGGTATCGATCAAGCCCTTGTCGCCGCCGAAGAAATTCA
>Ga0164242_10006235_pt1 | contig 13160 bp, 14 predicted proteins | sample OricomgcompostMG_FD_108783 | JGI IMG/M metagenome (GOLD analysis project Ga0164242, IMG submission 108783) | Miracle-Growth compost microbial communities from Emeryville, California, USA - Original compost - Miracle growth compost (MG) ...
AATCCGATCCCATTCAATTTTCCTTCGACTCGCCGCACCAGCGGCAACAGACTGATGACACCAAGCGAGAGAGCGAAATAGATGCCCGCTACCAACGGTGGCATAGCGCCTTCGAGGGCGATCGTTCCCATGACGACGCCCGGAATTGCGGCGATGAGATATCGGCAGCTACGCGGCAGAATCACAACATGATCGCTGGCGCTTCCCCCATGAAGCGACAAACGGTCATCGCTCGGGCTGCGGCGGGCGATATGCCGGCGCCGGTCGGGGTCGCCGCTCGCATGCCCGGTCGGGGCCGAGGTATCGACAGCCTCGCACGCGACGGCTGGCGCACCGGCCTCGGTGCGTTCGTCGATCCGACGGGCGGCTGGCTGCGCACCAAGCATAAGTTTGGGATGCCGGGGCAAATTTGAAAATCGGTTAATCCTTGCAAGTTTTTACCGCAGGTTTTTGCCCCGGTGAGATGCGGTGTCACTTGCGGCGGCGAACGACCGGTTTAAGCAAGTCATCGGGAGAACGCCTGCATGCGCCACATTGCCATCGTCGGTTCGGGACCGGCCGGGTACTACACAGCCGAGGCGGCACAGAAGGAATTCGGCGACGATGTGCGGATCGATATCTTCGACCTGCTGCCGGTCCCTTACGGCCTGATCCGCACCGGCGTGGCGCCCGACCATCAGTCGATCAAGGCAGTATCCCGCCGTTACGAGAAGACCGCGCTGAGCGACAATGTCCGCTTCGTCGGCAACGTGGCCGTCGGCAAGGACGTGACCGTTCCCGAGCTGCAAGGTCTCTACGACGCCGTCGTGTTGGCGACGGGCGCGCCGAAGGACCGGGCACTCGAGCTTCCCGGCGCCAACCTGGCGAATGTCTTCGGCAGCGCCGCATTCGTCGGCTGGTACAACGGACATCCGCAGTTCACCGGGCTCGAACCGGACCTGTCGGGCAAGACCGCGGTGGTAATCGGCATGGGCAACGTTGCGCTCGACGTGGCGCGCATCCTCGCCAAGACGCGGCGGGAGTTCGCCGGCAGCGACATCGTCGGCCATGCGCTCGACGCGCTGGAAGCCTCGAACATTGAGCGGATCGTGATCCTCGGCCGGCGCGGGCCGCACCAGATCATGATGACCCCCAAGGAACTGGGCGAGCTAGGCGAGCTGGAGCGCGCCGCGGCGCATGTCGATCCGCACGACTTGTCGCCCGGGGCCGACGACGCCATTCTCGAGCCGGGCTTGCGCAAATCGGTCACCTTGCTGCGCGGTTTCGCGGCCGTGCCGGAGCATATCCGCGCCGAGAAGCCCGTAGCGATCGAGTTCGACTTCTTCGCCCAGCCCCACGCGCTGATCGGAGAGGGCAAGGTCGAGGCAATCGAGGTCGAGCGGACCGAAGTCGTCGCCGGCCGGGCGAGCGGCACGGGCGAGCGCTACCGTATTCCCGCTGGTCTGGTGGTCAGTTGCATCGGTTACCGCACCGCGCCGATCCCCGACGTGCCGTTCGACGAACGCGCCGGCCGCTTCGCCAACGACGATGGCCGCATCCTTCCCGGACTCTACGCGGTCGGCTGGGCCCGGCGGGGCCCTTCCGGGACCATCGGCACGAACAAGCCGGACGGCTTCGCGATAGTCGAGAAAATCCGCGAAGACATCGACAGCGGCGCCTTGGGCCCCGCGAGCAGGCAAGGCCGCCCCGCCTTCGACGCCCTGGCCGAGAAACGCTGCCTCGACGTGGTCACCTTCCGCGACTGGAAGAAGATCGAGGAAGCCGAGGAAAAAGCCGCCCGCGAAGGCGCGCCCCGCGAGAAGTTCGTCGACATCGAGGCGATGATCCGGGCGCGGGATTAAACCCGCATCGGCATCAACACGTAAAGCGCCGGGCTCTTGTCGTCCTGGCGGATCAGGGTCGGAGCGCCGGCGTCGGCGAGATGGAGTTCGACAGTGTCGCCGTCGATCTGGCCGAGGATGTCCTTCAGATAATTGGCGTTGAAGCCGATTTCGAACGCCTCGGAACGGTAGTCGGCGGGGACTTCCTCGGCGGCGGTGCCGTTGTCCGGGCTGGTGACCGAAAGGGTCACCTTGTCGCTATCGAGCGCCATCTTGACCGCGCGGGTGCGCTCGGTGGCGATCGTCGCGACGCGATCGACGCCTTCGTAGAAACTCTTCGGATCGAGTTTCAAGAGCTTGTCGTTACCCGTTGGAATGACACGTGAATAATCCGGGAAAGTGCCGTCGATCAGCTTGCTGGTCAGGACCACTCCGCCCTCGCCGCCGAGGGTGAAGCGGATCTTGCTCGCCGAGAGGTCCACCTCGACATTGCCGTCAAGCGCTTCCTCGAGCAGCTTGCGCAGCTCGGCCACCGCCTTGCGCGGCACGATCACGTCCGGCATGCCCTCGGCGCCCTCAGGCCGGGCGAGCGTGAAGCGCGCCAGGCGGTGGCCGTCGGTCGCCGCCGCCTTGAGAACTGGCTTATCCTCCTCCGACACGTGCAGGAAGATGCCGTTGAGGTAATAGCGCGTTTCCTCGGTGGAGATCGCGAAACGCGTGCGGTCGATCAGCTCGGCCAGAGTCTTGGCCGGGATCTCGAAGCTGGTCGGCAGATCACCTTCGACGATCACCGGAAAATCGTCGCGTGGCAGCGTGGGCAGCTGGAAGCGGCTGCGCCCGGCCTTGACGGTCATGCGGTTGTCTGCCGTTTCGAGGCTCACCTGGCTGCCGTCGGGCAGCTTGCGGGCGATGTCGAACAGCAGGTGCGCCGAAACGGTGATCGCGCCGGCCGCCTCAACCGAGACGGCGTCGAGGCTTTCGACGACCTGCAGGTCGAGGTCGGTCGCCATGATCCGAACCAGCCCGTCCGCCGAAGCTTCGATCAGCACGTTGGAGAGGATCGGGATCGTGTTGCGCCGTTCGACCACCGACTGCACGTGAGACAGGCAGCGGAGCAGCTTGGCGCGTTCGATAGTGGCCTTCATCGGTCCTTCTCGTTCCCCCTTGCGCGCCCCCGGGAGTGCCGGGATGGGCCGGAATCGCCCTCAAGCGCCGGAAATTGTCCTCGATACCCTTAGCGCTAGCCACGCCAGCGGCAAGGCTGGACGCGGCGCATCAGGGCGAAGCTGGGGATAAATTCTCCTCAGGCGAACATCGCCATGCCGCCGTTCACGTGCAGCGTCTGCCCGGTGACATAGCCCGCTTCCTTGCTGGCGAGATAGACCACGGCCGCGCCGATATCGCCGCCCTCGCCCATCCGGCCCATCGGAATGCGCGCGTTGAGCGCTTCCTTCTGTGCCTCGGGCAGGACCTCCGTCATCGCCGTGCGGATGAAGCCGGGCGCAATGCAATTGGCGGTGATGCCGCGGCTGGCGACTTCCTGGGCGAAGCTCTTGGTCATGCCGACGAGCCCGGCCTTGGCGGCCGCGTAGTTCACCTGGCCGGGATTGCCGGTCGCGCCGACGACGCTGGTGATGGTCACGATCCGCCCGAACCGGGCCTTCATCATCGGCCGCGCAGCCGCGCGCATGAGGCGGAAGGCGGCCTCGAGATTGATGGCGATGACCTGGGACCATTCCTCGTCCTTCATCCGCATCACCAGATTGTCGCGAGTGATGCCGGCGTTATTCACGAGGACGTCGAGCTGCCCGAACGTGTCGAGCGCGGCGGGCACCAGTTCCTCCACCTGCGCCGGGTTCGACAGGTCACACGTGATCTCGATGTGATCCCCGGCATCCTTCGGGCCGAACTCGTCGTTCAGCTCCTCGCGAAACGCGCGCAGCTTGCTCGGATTGGACCCCGAAACCGCCAACCGCGCCCCCTGCTTCGCCAGACACCGCGCGATCGACGACCCGATCCCGCCGCTGGCGCCGGTAACGAGGGCGGTCATTCCGGTAAGATCGAACATCAAGCACACTCCATTTCAATTACTCGCGCAGAGGGCGCGGAGGATTCTAATCCGGGCGGTAGTCGTTGACCAAGCGCCTAATTCCTTCCTTCATCGTCAAACCCGAGGAATTCAGAAGCAGCCCAACGGGCTGCTTCATCAAACGCAAATAGGTCAACAACTGCTTGGCATGAACCTTCTTCGGCTGCTCAATCGACTTCACCTCGATCACCAAGCGCCCCTCGATCAACAGATCAACTCGAAACGCTCCTGGAATCTGTAACCCATCGTAGAAGATGTCGATCGGGACCTGACGGGCAACGCGGTATCCTTTTCGCGCGAGCTCTCCGCCAATACAATTTCATAGACACTTTCAAGCACGCCGGGGCCCAGTTCACGATGGATCCGAATGGCCTCTCCCACAACGTCGCCGCTGATATCGTCTATATTGTTCAATGGCTTTCTCTGCGATCTCTGCGACCTCTGCGCGAAAAATCTAAATTGAAGCTAACATCGCTTCGATGTCGGCCATCGTCATCACGCTGGTGACGCTCACGTCGTCGACTGTGCGCGAGACCATGGGGCCGAGGACTTTGCCGCCGAGCTCGACGAAGTGGTCGACGCCGGCGGCCTTCATGGCCAGCACGCTTTCGCGCCAGCGGACGCGGCCGGTGACTTGCTCCACCAGCAGGCGGCGCTCCTCGCCGGGGTCGGTCACCTCGGCGGCGGTGACGTTGGCATAAAGCGGCAGCAGGAACGGTGCCGGCTGGGTGCGGTGGAGCGCTTCGTCCATCGTGTCGGCCGCCGGCCGCATCAGCGAACAGTGGAACGGCGCGGAGACCGGCAGGATCACGCCGCGCTTGATGCCGTGATCCCTGGCCATCGCCACCGCGCGCTCGATGGCGCCGCGATGGCCGGAAAGGACCACCTGGCCCGGATCGTTGTCGTTGGCGACCTGGCATACTTCACCCTCGGCCGCCGCTTCGGCCAGCGCGGTGGCCTTGTCGATGTCGGCGCCGAGCAGCGCGCACATCGCGCCCTCGCCGACCGGCACCGCCGCCTGCATTGCCAGGCCGCGCAGGCGCAGCAGGCGCGCGGTATCGGCCAAGGTGAAGGCGCCGGCAGCACACAGCGCGGTGTATTCGCCGAGGCTGTGCCCGGCGACGCAATCGCCCTTGTCGGCAATCGCCAGGCCGCCTTCCTTCTCCAGCACCCGCAGCACGGCGATGGCGTTGGCCATGATCGCCGGCTGGGCGTTCTCGGTCAGCGTGAGCGTGTCCTCCGGCCCCTCGCGCATCACAGCCGAAAGCTTCTGCCCCAGCGCGTCGTCCACTTCCTCGAACACTTCGCGCGCCGCCGCGCTCGCCTCCGCCAGCTCGGCGCCCATGCCGACTTTCTGGCTGCCCTGGCCGGGGAAGATGAATGCTCTCATCGCGAACTCCTTTCGGCGCGCCGGTTAGGAGCGGGCGAAGTCCGCCGCAAGGCCGAAGGGGACGATCTTGTTGGCGGCGTCGTGCCCGATGTCGGCGCGGCCGAGATAAGGGATGCCGGCGCGTTCGCACCAGTCCCGGGCGATCGCTTCGGGCTCGATGCCGAACGGGCGGTCGTTCTCGGGCACGGCGCTCAAGCGGCCGAGACGCAGGCCGGCTATGCCGCGCAAGTGCTCGGTCACATGGAAGAACAGCCGATCGATCGCATAGAGATGCTCGGCGACCTCCTCGACCATCACCACATAGCCGGTCAGATCGGGCAGAAAGCGCGTGCCGCACAACATCGCCAGCGTGATGAGGTTGAAGGCGACGGCCGGCCGGCCGTCGAGCTCCGGCTCCAGCCCATCGCGCGATCCGGAGAACCAGCCGAGTGCGCGCCGGATCGCCGCCTCGCCGCCCTCCCGGCGCATATCGAGCGGCATCGGCCCGTGGACGGCGCGTGCGAAGCCATGGCGATGCGCCGCGGCGAGCAGGTAACCGCCGTCCGAATACCCGAACCATTGCTGCTCTGCCTTTCGGCCCGACAGTGCTTCGACAACTTGGCTAACGATCCGGTTGGAGCCGTAGCCGCCCTTGGCGAACCACACCGCGTCAGCGCCCGAACGCGCGCAATCGAGCAGCGCGCCGAGCCTTTCTGCATCGGTCCCGGCGAAATGGCCGGCCACGGCGAAGCACTGCTCGTGAAACTCCAGCGCCAGGCCGGGAAATTCCGCCTTCGCCAGCGCTTCGACCCGTGCCGCGTCCTCACGGGTGATCGGCGTTGCGGGGGCGCAGATGGCGATACGGGTCATAGGCCGTCCTTACCCTCCTTCGTCATTCTGGCGAAAGCGAGGATGACGAAAAGTGAGAACAACTCACGTGACCGGCCCTGCCCGCTTACGAGCGACGGATCATTGAAAGTGCCAGTGTTAGCTCATACGCACACGGCCATGTCCGACAGCGCCGACCTCACCACCCATCCCTGGTTCTTCTGCGGCATCGGCGGCTCCGGGATGCTGCCGCTGGCGACGATTCTGAAGGGCCTCGGCGCTGAAGTGGCCGGCTCCGACCGCAGCCGCGACCAGGGGCGCACGCCGGAGAAGTTCGCCTGGCTCGAAAGCCGCGGCTTCGCGCTCTGGCCGCAGGACGGCAGCGGCATGGTCTCGCCGGAGCAGACGCTCGTCGCCTCGGCGGCGATCGAGGATACCGTGCCCGAAGTGGTTCGCGCGAAGGAGCTCGGCTGTCTGCGGATGACGCGTGCGGAGCTGCTCGCCACGCTGTTCAACGCCGCGCAGACCGGCATCGCCGTCGGCGGCACCAGCGGCAAGTCGACAGTCACCGGCATGCTCGGCTGGATCTTGGAAGCCACCGGGCGCGATCCGACGATCATGAACGGCGCGGTGATGAAGAACTTCGTTTCACCCGACACGCCCTTCGCCAGCGCGAAAGTCGGCGCGAACAACTCTGGGGGCGGCGTCTTCGTCTCAGAGGTCGATGAAAGCGATGGGTCGATCGCGCTCTACCGCCCGCAAGTCGCGGTGCTGCTCAACGTCAGCCTCGATCACAAGAGCATGGAGGAATTGCGCGCGCTGTTCTCGCAATTCGTGCTGACGGCGAAACGGGTGGCGGCCAACGCCGACGACGAAGAAGCGCGCCTGATCGCCGCGCACGCCGGCGATGCGATCACGTTCGGGATTACGTCACCTGAAGCGACGCTCGGCATTGTCGACGGCTCGATCGAAGACACCGCCACCGGCATTCGCGCGCAAGTCGTCGACCGTCGCGACGGCAGCGCGCACACGCTGAACCTGCGCATGCCCGGCCGGCACAATCTCTCGAACGCCCTCGCCGCGATCGCCGGAGCGGCGGCGGCGGGCGTCGCGATTGCCGATGCGGTCGCCGCGCTGGCCGGCTTCAAGGGCCTGGCGCGGCGCTTCGACGTGATCGGCACCAGTCCGTCCGATGTGACGGTGATCGACGATTTCGGCCACAACCCCGAAAAATGCCGCGCCACGCTGCGCACGCTGAAGGCCCATCCCGGCCGGGTGATCGCCTTCTTCCAGCCGCACGGCTACGGCCCCTTGCGGCAGATGGGCCACGAGCTGGCGCGGACTTTCGCCGGGGAACTGGGCCCAGACGACCTGGCCCTGATATGCGACCCGGTCTATTTCGGCGGCACCGTGGACCGCAGCGAAGGCAGTGAGCGGATCGCCCAGCTCATCGCCGAAGACGGCGGGCCGGCGGAGTACATCCCAAGCCGGAAAGACTGCGGCAAGCGCATCGTCGAGCTCGCGCGCCCCGGCGACCGTGTGGTCGTGATGGGCGCGCGCGACGATACCCTGACCCAGTTCGCCCGCGAACTTCTCGGCCGACTCTCCTGACTTCCAATCCCCTCCCCATCGCCACGCCTTCGATTCAATTTCACGCCCGCCGCGGCCCTTGCAATCGCGGCCGAACCCTGTATGTGCGCGCCTTCCCCGAAGGGCCGCACGGCTGCGGGGAAGCCCAAGAAAGCCGGAGGGGCCCCTGCACGGTGCGGGATCAGCCAGCGATCGGCATGGAAGTGAAAGGAACGCGCGCATGCCGCTGTACGAGCATGTCTTTCTCGCGCGCCAGGACCTGAGCCAGGCTCAGGTGGACGCCCTGGCCGCCGCCGCCACCGAGATCGTCGAGCAGGGTCAGGGCAAGGTCACCAAGACCGAGACCTGGGGCCTGAAGAATCTCGCCTACAAGATCGACCGCAACCGCAAGGCGCACTTCGTTCTGCTGAACATCGAAGCGCCGGGCGCGGTTGTCGCCGAGCTCGAGCGGCAGAACCGGATCAACGAAGACATCATCCGCTGGCTCACCGTCAGCGTGGACGAACACGAGACCGGCCCGTCGGCCATGATGCGCAAGAACGAGCGTGAGCGCCGCCGGCGCAGCGAGCGGGGAGAAGACTGATGGCCCGCCCGTTTTTCCGCCGCCGCAAGTCCTGCCCGTTTTCGGCCAAGGACGCTCCCGCGATCGATTACAAGGACGTGCGCCTGCTGCAGGGCTTCATGTCAGAACGCGGCAAGATCGTGCCCTCCCGCATCACCGCGGTTTCGGCCAAGAAGCAGCGCGAGCTGGCGAAAGCGATCAAGCGCGCCCGCCATCTCGGCCTGCTGCCCTACATCGTGAAGTAAGGAGGGCATTCCCATGGACATCATCCTCCTCGAACGAGTCGAGAACCTCGGCGGCATCGGCGACGTCGTCTCCGTGCGCGACGGCTATGCCCGCAACTACCTGCTGCCGCAGAAAAAGGCGCTGCGCGCCAACGAAGCGAACAAGCAGGTGTTCGAAGCCAACCGTGAGCGCCTGGAGAAGGAAAACGCCGAGCGCCGCAGCGAAGCCGAGAAGGAAGGCCAGAAGGTCGACGGCGCCGAGGTCGTGCTGATCCGCGCCTCGTCGAACTCCGGCCAGCTATACGGTTCGGTCAACGTCCGCGACATCGCCCAGGCTCTCGAAGAGCAGGGCCACAACGTCGACAAGCGCCAGGTCGTGATGGGCAGCCCGATCAAGACCATCGGCATGCACGAAGTCACCATCGCGCTGCACCCCGAGGTGCGCGTGACCGTGAAGGCCAACGTCGCCCGCTCGGACGACGAAGCCGAGCTACAGCGCCAGGGCATCGACGTGATGGCCCAAGCCTTCGAAGAAGAGCGCGCCGAGACCGAAGGCTTCACCGAGCCGGTCGATCCGACGCTCGAGCCGGGGGAAATTCCCGCCGACATGCTCGAGAATGCTCCGGCCGCCGAAGGCGAAGCCGAAGCCTGAGCGGCTCGAACCCTGCCGAACACGCGAGGGGCGCGGTCCACAACGGATCGCGCCCCTTTCTCGTTTGCCTTTGAATTGTCACGAGGCAGTGCTTATCGGCGGCCATGAACTCAGCGACGGTTATCGAAGACCTGACCGCCCTCTACGAGAGCGCGGTCGAGCGCTTGCGCGCCGACATCCTGGATTATGTCCGCAGCGGCACCCCGCCCCCGCCCGAGCGCCGTACCGACGGCAGCTACTGCTATCCCGAGCTGCGCGTCCGCTACGGCGGCGGTCCGCCGCCGAGCGACCGCACGCGCGCCTTCGGGCGGCTGCACCAGCCGGGGATTTATGCAACCACCGTCACCCGGCCCGAACTCTACGCGGGTTATCTCACCGAACAGATCGACCTGCTGATCGGAGATTTCGACGTCGCGATCGAAACCGGCCGCAGCCGTCAGGAAATCCCCTTCCCCTATGTGCTCGACGGGCAACACGGCGCGGGACTGGCGGGAGTCAGCCCGAACGAGCTGGCTCGTCACTTCCCGACCACGGAGCTCGCGCTGATCGGCGACGAACTGGCCGACTGCATCGAACTCGGCGATCCCGCGCAGCCGATGCCGTTGTCCCTGTTCGATGCGCTACGCACCGATTTCAGCCTCGCCCGGCTGGCGCATTACAGCGGAACCGACCCGCGGGATTTCCAGCGCTTCGTGCTGCTGACCAACTATCACCGCTACATCGACGAGTTCGTCGACTGGGCCGGCGAGCAGATCGGCATGGGAACCTACACCGCCCTCGCCGGCGCCGGCGGGCTCGACTTGCGCCGCAAGACGGCGAACGCCAGGGCCCAGCTCAGCGAAACGACCTGGCGGCGCCATCAGATGCCGGCCTACCACCTGATGGCCGGCGACCGCATGGGCATCACGCTGGTCAACATCGGCGTCGGCCCGTCGAACGCCAAGACGATCACCGACCACCTCGCCGTCCTGCGGCCGGAAGCGTGGCTGATGATCGGCCACTGCGGCGGCCTCCGGCCAAGCCAGACAATCGGCGATTTCGTGCTCGCCCATGCTTATCTGCGCGACGACCACGTGCTCGACGCCATGCTGCCGCCGGAAATCCCGCTGCCGGCCATCGCGGAGGTGCAGCAGGCGCTCGCCGCCGCGGCCGAGGAAGTGGCGGGCGCGCAAGGCGCCGATCTCAAGGCCCGCATGCGCACCGGCACCGTCGTCACCACCGACGACCGAAATTGGGAGCTGCGCTATTCGCACATGGCGCGGCGCCTGTCGCAAAGCCGCGCGGTGGCGATCGAGATGGAAAGCGCCACCGTCGCTGCTCAAGGCTACCGCTTCCGCGTCCCCTATGGCACGCTGCTGTGCGTCTCCGACAAGCCGCTCCACGGCGAGATCAAGCTGCCCGGGCAAGCGAACCTGTTCTACGAGCAGGCGATCGCCGCGCATTTGCGGATCGGCATCAGCGCTTGCGAGCGCCTGCGCGCCGCCGGGCCGCGTCTCCACAGCCGCAAGCTGCGCGCCTTCAACGAGCCGCCGTTCCGCTAGGCTGCAACGAAGCGCACGATCGCTACGCCGAAGGCTGGTTCGGTGACCGAACTCATGTGGGTTCCGGGCACTTGCTCGAACCGCGCATCGGGCAGCGCCTGGATCAGCGCCTCCGGCGAACCGTTGTCGCGATCCTTGTCGCCGCACACCACCAGCGTTGGCATGGTCACGCTGGCAAGCTCGCCCGGCTCGGAATCGCCGACCGATTGCAGCAGCAACCGCGCGGCGACACGGTCGATCTTCTGGGTCTTCATGAAGGAAACGGCCATGAAGGCCGGATCGCCATGTTTCACACTGCCGAAGCGATCGATCGCGTCGATGAAGAAGGCCGCCCGCCGGTCCCATCCCGCAAGACCTTCGAGGCCCATTCCGCCCAGCACCAGCCGACGCGGCGACAATCCCGCCAGCACGCCTCTCACCGCCGTGCGCGAGCCGAGCGAGAAGCCGGCGAGATCGTATTCGCGAAGCGCGAGATGTCCGGCCAGAGCCTGCACATCGCTGACGAGCACATCTTCCGGATAGGCGCCGGGATCGTGCGGTTTGGCGCTTTCACCGTGCGCCCTGAGATCGGGCATGATCGCTTCGAACCCGGCATCCGCCAAACGCTGAGCATGCCCGAACCTGACCCAATTGGTGTTTGCGTCGGAAAACAGGCCGTGCAGCAGGACGACTGGCCTCCCCCTGCCCAGCCGGTGGATCGCGAGTTCCACCCCATCGAAACTGGCAAACCGTTCGGTCGTGACTTCGTTCATTCGGGCACCTCACGTCCGGCTGCCCGCCAGCGGCTGACGACGCTTTCGGTCTCCTCCGTGCGCTGACGCGGCAACGCGCTGGTGTTTATCCACGCTTCATGCAGGCCTTCGGTGCCCGAATGGGCCACCGGCACGAAGCCGGAAGGATCGTCAAAGCTGCCAAAGGTCAGATCGATCCCCGTGGCGCCCTCGTTGAACCGGAACCCGAGCGGGGTACCACAAGCCGAGCAGAACGGTCGCCGCGCGATCGGCGAACTGGCATACCAATCGGGCTCCTGCTCCCATAGTACCGCCTCGATGGGCAGGTGCACGAAAGCCGCCGCGAAGCCGCCGGTTGCGCGCTGACACATGCGGCAGTGGCAGAGATAGGCTTCTGCTTGCGAGGCATCGGCGTGGTAACGCACCTGTCCGCATTGGCAGCCGCCACCCATCGTCTCGTCGGTCATCCGCCTTCTCCTTCGCCGCGCTCTTCGCGCCAGAGCCCCCTTTGCTGCAAGAGTTATTGCTTCATTAAGCGGGCTTATTATATGCGCGCCCGCATGCCTCACATCGGCTTTCTCCTGGCGGACAATTCACGCCTCGCACGCTGGGCGTTCGACCAGCAGGTGCGCGAGATCGGTGTTACCGGGCCGCAGGCACGGCTTCTGCTCATTCTCAATCGCCGGCCCGGAGAGAACCAGGGGTTCTATGCCGAGCAGCTCGAAGTGGAGCCGATCACGCTGTGTCGTATGGTTGACCGGCTGGAGGAAGCGAGCATGGTCGAACGGCGCCCGGATCCCGCGGATCGCCGCGCCTGGCAACTCCACCTGACGGAGAAGAGCCGGAAGATTGTCGAGAAGCTGCAACAAAGGGTGGATTCGCTTGTTGCCGACATGCTCGACGGCTTGACCGCCGCCGAGCGTTCGGAGTTTATCCGCCTGCTCAATCACGTCGGCGCAAACCTTTCAGAGCGGCGCGAAATGGCAAGGATTTCCCATGGCTGACGCCGATCCGCAAATCGAGGCTTCGGCCACTGTGCGAGAACCGGGCGAACCGGATACCGGCACCGTGCCCGAGACCGCTGACGCGCCGCCGAGGCGCTGGGGCCGTCTGGTGCTGATGCTCGCCGTCCCGCTGGCAATCCTGATCGGCGGTGTGATTTACTGGCTGAGCTTGCAGGGCAAGGTCTCGACAGACGATGCCTATGTGAAGCAGGACAAGGTCTCGATCAGTTCCGAGGTCGGCGGCAAGATCCTGCAGATCTTTGTGAAGAACGGCGATCATGTGAAAGCCGGCGACCTGCTCTATCGCATCGATCCCGAACCGTTCCAGATCCAGCTCGATCAGGCCACCGCCGCGATCGCTACCGCCCAGGCCAACGTCACCGCGCTTGCCAATGCCGCACCGTTATCGGGCGCGGACATCGCCAAGGCGCGGGAAGACATCGCCTTCGCGCAAAGCAACTTCCAGCGCCAGCAGGAGCTGTGGAAGCAAGGCTTCACTACCAAAGCGGCTTATGACGCGGCCAAGCACGCCGTTGAGCAGGGGCAGGCCGAGCTCAAGGCCGCGCAGGCCGATGAGGCCGAAGCGCAGGCGAAGCTCGCCCACGGCGCTGCCGTCCCCGGGGAGAACCCGCAGATAGCAGCCGCCAAGGCCCAGGCCGAAACAGCGCGCCTCAATCTCAGCCGAACTACCGTGCGTGCGCCCATGGCAGGCGAGGTGGCTGGCGCCGAGCGCCTGCTGCCGGGCCAATT
>Ga0164242_10006236_pt1 | contig 13160 bp, 14 predicted proteins | sample OricomgcompostMG_FD_108783 | JGI IMG/M metagenome (GOLD analysis project Ga0164242, IMG submission 108783) | Miracle-Growth compost microbial communities from Emeryville, California, USA - Original compost - Miracle growth compost (MG) ...
CCATATCCGCCATCTCGGCGTGCGGCTGAAGCACAGCCCCAACCGCGCCAAGATCAAGGGCAAGCGGGTGGTGCTGGTGGACGATTCCATCGTGCGCGGCACCACCTCCAAGAAGATCGTGGAGATGATGCGCGACGCCGGCGCCACCGAAGTGCATTTCCGCATCACCTCGCCGCCTTACGCCCATTCCTGCTTCTATGGCGTCGATACCCCCAACACCGACGAGCTGCTCGCGCACCGGATGGATGTGGAAGAGATGCGCAAATTCGTCGGCGCCGACAGCCTGGCCTTCATTTCCACGGACGGGCTTTATCGCGCCATGGGCGAAGGCAGGCGCAACCCGCAGCAGCCGCAATTCTGCGATGCCTGTTTCTCCGGCGACTATCCCATCGCCCTGACCGACCTGACCGGCGGCGCCAAGACGCGGCAATTGTCGCTGCTGTCGAACGTGGCGTAGCACGGCTTGTCATGGCCCGCATTTGCGGGCCATGACAATTCGGGTTAGACGGTCGGCATGACAAAATCTCTCGAAAACAAGACCGTCCTCGTCACCGGGGCCTCGAAAGGCATCGGCCGCGCCGCCGCCATCGCGCTGGGCGCCGCGGGCGCGCATGTCGTCTGCGTTGCCCGCACCGTGGGGGCGCTGGAAGAGGTCGATGACGAGATCCGCAAGGCCGGCGGCAGCGCCACCCTGGTGCCATTCAGCCTCAAGGATGTGGCGGGCATCGACCGGCTGGGCGCGGCGATCTTCGAGCGCTGGGGCCGGCTGGACGGGCTGCTGGCCAACGCCGGCGTGCTGGGCGTGCTGACGCCGGTCACGCATCTGGAGCCCAAGGTCTTCGCCCAGTTGATGGACATCAACGTCACCGCCAACTGGCGGCTGATCCGTTCCATGGATCTTCTGCTGCGCCAGTCCGAGGCGGGGCGCGTGCTGTTCGTCACCTCCGGCGCCGCGCGCAAGCACACGCCGTTCTGGGGCGGCTATGCCATGACCAAGGCGGCGCTGGAATCGCTGGCGCTGACCTATGCGGCGGAATGCGAGGGCACGAATGTGCGGGTGAATCTGTTCAATCCCGGCGCCACCCGCACCGCCATGCGCCGCAAGGCCATGCCCGGCGAAGACCCCGCCACGCTGAAGACGCCCGAGGATGTGGCCCGGCGGCTGGTCGAATTGCTGTCGCCGGCCAACATGGCGAATGGGGCGTTGTTCGATTCCTCGTCCTGATGTTTATCCGACACGCCCGGCGTGAGGATTCGCGATTGCCGGAACATCAAACGGCCGCGGCCCCTCGCCGGCGCGGGCGATCTCCATCATCGTTTCATAGGCGCGCTCGATATGGCGGCGGAAGCGCTCGGCGTCGAACAGCGGTGCGCCGGCGCGGTTCGCCGCCAGTTTCGCCTTGAGTGCCGCCAGCCGCGCCGGGTCCTGTGCCAGCGCCAGCGCCAGGCTTTCATAGCCTTGCAGCGACGGTGCGATCAGCTCCGGCGCGCCGATGGCGGTGACGAGGCTGGCGGCCACACGATTGGCGAAGGACGGGCCCAGCACGGTGACGATGGGCACGCCCGCCCACAGCCCATCGCTGGCGGTGGTATGGGCGCCATAGGGCATGGTGTCCAGCATCAGGTCGGCGGCGGCGCAACGCGCCAGGTGATCGCGGATAGCCAGCTTGGGCGCGAAGACAAGCCGGTGGGGATCGATGCCATGCGCGGCGGCCTCGGCCCGCAGCACGTCGTTGGCGGTGTCGTCGATCAGCCAGAGCAGGCTGCCCGGCACGGCGGCCAGCAGGCGCAGCCAGCATGCGAACACGGTGCGCGCGATCTTGCGGTGGATATTGAAACAGCAGAAGACAAAGCCCTCCTCCGGCAGCCCGGCCGCCGCGCGGCTGGCGGCGGCCAGCGGACGCGCCGGATCGTTGGGCTGGTAGCAGTCGGGCAGATGGACGATCTTCTCGTCATGGAAAGGCTGCCGGTCGTGCGGCAGCACCACCGGATCGGCCAGGATATAGTCGTACCAGTCCACCGCCATGGTGCCGGGATAGCCCAGCCAGTTCACCGTCACCGGCGCCGGGCCGTGGCGGAAGATGCCGGGCCGGGCCCATTGGGTGTAGCCCTTGAGGTCGATGGCGATATCGATGCCGAGCCGGCGCATCAGCGTCGCGACATCGCCGTCGGAACGATCCCGCACATCGAGAAAGCGGTCGAAACCGCGTTGCAGGCGGGCCTGCAAATCGCCGCCGTCTGGGGCGCCATAGGAAACACCGATGACCGCGAAGCGGCCGCGGTCATGCCGCTCGATCAGATCGGCGATGAGATGGGCGGTGGCATGGGTATGAAAGTCGGCCGAGACATAGGCGAGGCGGATACGCCCATCCGCCGGGCGCGGCGGCGGCCGCGGCTGTGACGACAACGGCGCCAGCCGCTTCAGGAAAGGCGGGGCGCAGTCATGGAGCAGGGCCGGATCGTCGAAGATCTGCGTCATCAGGAATGGTGAAATCCCGCTGTCGTCCCGGACGGCGCGCACCATCAGTTGCGGTTTGAGGCGCTCCACGGTCGCCCAGTCGCACAGCGGCAGCGCGGCGGCGGCAAGGCCGCCCAGGGCGGTGCTGTTTTCCGGTTCGATCGCCAGCACCTGCCGGAAATCTTCCGCCGCCGCCTGGTTGCGGTTCAAGATGCCGAATACGGCGCCACGGTTGAGCAGGGCCGGCACCAGCGCGGGCGCCTGCGCGATCGCCCGGCTGAAACAGTCCACGGCTTCCTCGAGCCGGGCGCGGTTGCGCAGGATGGCGCCGCGATTGTTCCAGGCGGTGGCATGGACGGGATTGCGCTGAATGGCGGCGTCATAGGCCAATAAGGCATCGTCGGTGCGGCCCATCGCGTCCAGGATGGTGCCGCAGTTGAAGAACAGATCGGCCCGCTGCGGCGCCAGCATCACCGCCCGTTCCATCAGTTCGAGCGCCTCGCCATGGCGCGCCTGCCGGGCGCGGATGGTGCCGCTGAACGCCAGGGCCTGCACCGCGTCGGGCCGGACGGCGAGCAGGGCCGTGAAATCGGCGAGCGCGTCCTCCAGCCTGTCCATCTCGAATTTCAATTCGCCGCGTTGTTGCAGGATGGCGTGCTCGCCGGGCGACAGGGCGCGGCAGCGGTCGAAGGCGGCCAGCGCCTCCTCCTGCCGCCGCAGGTGGCGCAGCAGCACGCCCAGGCGGAACAGGGCCTCGGCATGGTCCGGCCGCAGCGCCAGCGCCTGGCGGTAATGCGCCACGGCCTCGTCCAGCCGGTCCAGATTCTGCGCCGCCATGCCCAGATGCAGCCAGGTCTGCGCCTGGCCGGGGTCGATGCGCGCCGCCGCCGCCAGCAGGCGGTGGCCCTCGGCGCTGTCGCCCGACTGCAACCGCAGCGTACCCAGTTGGTGATGCGCCTCGAAATCCTCGGGCGCGCGCGCCAGCAGCGCCGCATAGCCGGCGGCCGCGTCCGCCAGCCGTCCGGCGGCGAGATGGGCGGCGGCGGCCTGGCGCAACGGCGCGGTGGCGTCCATGCCGCGCCTATCCGGGTTTGTAGGGGTTGCGCGAATTGCGCATCAGCAGGCGCAGCGGCGTGCCTTTGAGGTCGAAGCTCTCGCGCAGCCCGTTCTGCAGATAGCGCAGATAGGCTTCGGGCAAGGCGTCGAGCTGGTTGCCGAACAGGGCGAAGCTGGGCGGCCGCGCCTTGGCCTGGGTCATGTAGCGGATGCGCACGCGCCGGCCGGAGACGGCGGGCGTGGCGTGGCGTTGCAAGGCTTCTTCCAGGAAGCGGTTGAGGGTGGCGGTGGAGACGCGCCGGTTCCAGGCGGCATCGGCGCGGGTGACGGCGTCGAGCAGCCGTTCCAGCCCTTCGCCGGTCTTCGCCGAGACCGCCACCAGCGGCGCCCCCGCCACCTGCGGCAGCAGGCGGTCGCGCATCTCGGCAAAGCGCGAGATGGCGCCGGCCTTGTTCGCCAGCAGGTCCCATTTGTTGAGGGCGAAGACGATGGCGCGGCCCTCGCGCGCCACCAGGTCGGCGATGGCCAGGTCCTGCTTCTCGAACGGCGCCAGGGCGTCGATCATCACGATGACGCAGTCGGCGAAGCGGATGGCCGACAGGGTGGAGGCGACGCTCATCTCTTCCAGCGCCTCGCCCGCCACCCGGGCTTTCTTGCGCAGGCCCGCCGTGTCGTGCAGCAGCACTTCGCGCTCTTCCATGCGCCAGGGCGCGGTGATGGCGTCGCGGGTCAGGCCCGCTTCCGGCCCGGTGAGCGCGCGTTCCTCGCCCAGAAGCTGGTTGAACAGGCTGGACTTGCCGACATTGGGCCGCCCCGCCAGCGCCAGGCGCAGCGGCTTGTCGCGATAGTCGTACGCTTCGGATTCGGCTTCCTCGGTGGCAGCCTCGTCTTCCTCCTCCTCCGGCAGCGGCGCGGCGCGGGGGATATGGTCTTCCAGCGCCTCGGCCAGTTCGCCCATGCCGATGCCGTGCTCGGCGGAAATGCGGATGGGTTCGCCCAGGCCCAGGCCGTAGACCTCTTCCAGGTTGGTGCGCCCCTCGCATTTGTTGGCGGCGAAGATCACCGGCTTGCCGGAGCGGCGCAGGGTCTGGGCGATGATCTCGTCGCCGGCGGTGACGCCGTCGCGGGCGTCGATGAGGAAGAGCAGGGCGTCGGCCTCGCTGATGGCGGTCACGGTCTGGCCGGTCATGCGCGCGGCGAGCGAGCCGGTGGCGGCCTCCTCGAAACCGGCGGTATCGATCAGGCGGAAGCAAAGACCGTCGAATTCCACCTCGATCGCCTGGCGGTCGCGGGTGACGCCGGGCGTGTCATGCACGATGGCGGCATGGCGTCCCGCCAGCCGGTTGACCAGCCTGGACTTGCCGACATTGGGCCGGCCCACGATCGCTAACGTGAACATGGCGCGTCGCCTTTACCGTAGCGCGACCAATTCCGCGTCATTGGTGTAGATATAGAGCGTGCCGTTCGCCACGATGGGGGCGATATAGGCGCTGTCGGGAATCTCCACCCGCCCCAGCAGTTTGCCGGTATAGGGCGAGACCGCCTCGGCATAGCCGGTGGACGAGACCACGATCAGCCTGTTGGAGACCAGCACCGGCCCGGCCCAGAGGATGGGATAGCGCTTCTTCTCGGGATCGCCATATTCGGGCAATTGGTGAATCCAGCGGATCTTGCCTTCCTTGCGGGTGAGGCAGATCAGGTGGGAGGCGTTGTCCACCACATAGAGATAGTCGCCCGCCACCCAGGGGGTCTGGATGCCGCCGATATTCTTGGCCCAGACCCGGTCGCCGGTGGCCAGGTTGATGCCGACGGTGATGCCCGACTGGCTGGTGGCGAAGACCATGTCGCGGTCGATCACCGGGCGTCCGGCGATGGCGTCGATCTCCGAAAGCTGGGTGACATGGCCCGAGCGCGAAAGCACGTCGCTCCAGGCCGACTGGCCGTTCTGGACGCGGAAGGCGTAAAGCTCGCCCGAGGTGAAAGGCGCCAGCACGAATTCGCCCGCCACCGCGGCGCTGGTGCTGGCCAGCAGGCTGGCCGGTTCGGTGATGCCCTGATGGTCCCACAAGACGCGGCCGTCGGCCTCGGCGATGGCGTAGAAATGATTGTCGTGGGTGGAGACGAAGATGCGGCCGTCCTTCACCACCGGCGCGTTGATGATGGGCAGGCCCAGCGCGCGGCTCCAGATGTTTTTGCCCGTGGCGGCGTCCATGGCATGCACCACCCCGAAGCCGGAGGTGACGAAAATCTTGTTGTCGTCATAGGCGACGCCGCCGCCCATGCCGGTGGGCGGATCGATGGTGTTGGGCTTGCCCAAGAGGCCCCACAGGGTCGGCATGTCGGTGCCGTTCTTCGGCGCCAGGCGCTTGTCCCAGAGCGGCCGGCCATCGCTGAGGCGGAAGACGCGGATATGCGCCTCGGCATCCAGCACATAGATGCGCCCGCCGCCCACCACCGGCGGTGCGGTCAGCATGCTGTCGTCGTCGGTGCCCTTGCCGGCATCGACGGACCAGATCTGGCGCAGCGGGCCGGGGGCCTCCAGATGGTACATGGCGTTGGAGGAATAGCCGCCGGGCTGCGGCCAGTCCGGGTTGCGGAACGGCGCCGGCAGCACGACCGGGGTGGTGGCGATGGCGGAATCGACCTGCAGGTCCTCTTCGCTGCCGATCAGCGAGACGCGCAGGCCGCGCAGGTTGGATTTGTGGCTGGTGGAGAACCAGTCGCCGATCGTATCCATGATCGGACTGCCGCAGCCCGACAGCAGCAGCGCGGCGCCAAGCGCGGCCGGGAGAAGCGCCGGAAAGCGAAACGAAAAACGCCTTGTCATTGCGCGGGCGCCGCCGGGGGCTGGGGCGTCGCGGGTGGCGGCGGCGGCACGGTGCCGCTGTCGGCGCCCGCGCCGCTGTCGAGGAACGCCGCCATGGCCCGGGCGCGGGCACGCAACGTCTCGGGCGATTGGGCGTCTTCGGCCAGGGCATGATATTCGCCGGCGGCCTGCTTCACCTTGGCGCCGCGATAGTCGGAGAAGGCGAGGATTTCCTGCGCCAGCGGCCGCCAGGCGCTGCTGGGCGTGTCCAGCGGCGCCAGCAGGGTTTCCAGGTCGCTGCGCGGCGCGCTGGCCGCCAGCGCCCAGCCGGCGCGCAGCCGCGCCACGGCACCGATATCGCCGGAATCATCGGCGGCGATTTCCTTGTAGAGGTTGACGGCGTCCAGCGCCTTGCCGCTGGCATGGAGCGCGTTGGCCTGGGACAGCTTGGCCAGCAGGCGATAGCCGCCGCGGGCGCGGTCGGCGATCTTTTCAAAAGCGGGCGCCGCCTGGGCCGGATCGGTGATGCGCTGGGCGGCGACATAGGCGTCGCTGATCTTCAGCCCTTCGGCGGCTTCATGCCGGCGCCAGACCTGGTAGCCGCCGATCCCGGCCAGCACCAGCACCGCGAAAACGATGACCCAGGTGCCATAAGCCTTCCAGAATTTCTCCAGACGTTCGCGCCGAACGTCCTCTTCGACCTCGCGGAAGATGTCACTCACGACCCGGTATCCTTCTGACGCCCCCAGCGGCGGACCAAGGTCCTGGCCCGGCGGGCAGGTTTCCTTAGCCCGCGCGGGCGTTCCGCGCAATGCGTCCGGTGCCTGGGACGGAGGCTAGCTGCCCGGGTTTATTGAGCTTTTTTCATCGGATAGACGTTTTCCGTCCCCGGGAAGGCCCTGCTGCGCACGTCCGCCGCATAGGCCTTCACCGCCGCCTCGATGGCGGGGCCCAGGCTGGCATATTCGCGGACGAATTTGGGCGGGTTGGGATTGAGGCCCAGCATGTCCTCCATCACCAGCACCTGGCCGTCGCAGGCGGCCGAAGCGCCGATGCCGATGGTGGGAATGGAAATCCGCCGCGTGATGCGGGCGGCCAGGGGCTCGGCCATGCCTTCCAGCACGATGGCGAAGGCGCCCGCCGCGTCCAGCGCCTCGGCATCGGCCTCGATGGCGGGCCATTCGTCCTGGGTGCGGCCCACGGTCCTGAAGCCGCCCGCCACATGCACGCCCTGCGGCGTCAGGCCGATATGGCCCATCACCGGGATGCCGCGCTGGGTGAGATAGCGCACGGTGTCGGCCATGCGGGCGCCGCCTTCCAGCTTCACGGCGGTGCAGCCGGTTTCCTGGATGATGCGGGCGGCGTTGCGGAAAGCGACGGCGGGGCTTTCCTCATAGCTGCCGAACGGCATGTCCACCACGACCAGGGCGCGTTCGCTGCCGCGCATCACCGCCTTGCCATGGCTGATCATCATGTCGAGCGTCACGCCCAGCGTGTTCTCCAGCCCATGCATCACCATGCCCAGGCTGTCGCCCACCAGCATGAGATCGACATGGCCGTCGAGCAGCCGGGCGGTATGGGCGTGGTAGCAGGTGAGGCAGACCACGGGCTCGTGGCCCTTATGGGCCTTGATCTGCGGTACGGTGATGCGGCGCGTCTGACTATGGACGGACATGGGAACCCTCCCGGTCTGCGCGCGGAGTTATACCGCGGCGTAATCTTAAAATACTGCCCCAAGCCCCGCGTTTGGAGAGGAGCAGGAAATACTTAAGTGATCTCTTGACAATTTGGCGGGCTTGCAAATACTTAAGAACATGCTGAACCAACTGGACCGCACCTTTCAGGCCCTGAGCGATCCCACCCGCCGCGCCATCGTCGAGCGGCTGGCGGGCGGCCCCGCCAGCGTCAGTGCGCTGGCCGCGCCCCTGCCCATGTCGCTGCCGGCGGTGATGCTGCACCTGAAGGTGCTGGAGGACAGCGGCCTGGTGGTCAGCGAGAAGAAAGGGCGGGTGCGCACCTGCCGGATCGAACCCAAAATGCTGTCGGAGGCGGAGCGCTGGGTCGGCGAGCGCCGCCGGATGTGGGAGGCGAAGCTGGACCGGCTGGGCGCCTTCCTCGAGGAAACCGCCATGGAGGCTGGAAAATGAGAAAACTGATTTCGCTGATGCATGTCTCGCTGGACGGTTTCTGCGCCGGACCGAAAGGCGAAATGGACTGGATCGGCCTGAACGACACCATCTTCGCCGATGTCGAGACGCTGGTCGAACGCAGCGGCGCCGCCGTCTATGGCCGCACCACCTATGGCATGATGCGCGGTTACTGGCCCAAGGTGCCGGCGCGGCCCGGTTCCAGCGCCCGCGAACTGCGCCATGCCGCCTGGGTGGAGAAGACTCCCAAGCATACGTTCAGCCGCACGCTGGAAAGCAGCGACTGGAACAATGTCCACCTCCACACGGACGCGTCCGCCATCCGGGACCTGAAGCGGCAGCCGGGCGGCGACCTGCTGATCTTCGGCAGCCCCGGCCTGACCCACGCCTTCCTGGGCCTGGACGCCATCGACGAATTCTGGATCAACCTCAATCCGGTGCTGCTGGGCGCGGGCATCCGCTATCTCGACGACGCGGTGAAGACCAGGCTCAGGCTGGCGGACAGCCGGGCCTTCGACAATGGCGTCATGCGCCTGACTTATGTGAAGAGCGCTTGACATGACCGCCCCCCGCTCCGTCGTCCATGCCAGCTTCACCATCACCCGCGCATGGCCGCACAGCCCGGAAAAAGTGTTCAACGCTTTCGCCGACGAACAGGCCAAGGCGAAATGGTTCGGCAGCGGACCCGGCATGGAAATCCTGGAAAGGAAATGGGACTTCCGCGAAGGCGGCAACGAGACCACCGCGGGCCGCCACGCCAGCGGCATGGTGAGCCGTTTCGACTGCCTTTATCGCGACATTGTCCCGCCGCAAGGCGGCGAGGCGGGCCGCATCGTCTATTCCTATGTCATGCATCTGGACGGGCGGAAGATTTCCGTCAGCCAGGCCTGCATCGAGATCCGGCCGGAGGGCGGCGGCACGAAACTGGTGCTGACCGAATATGGCGACTATCTCGACGGCTATGACGATGCCGGATCGCGCGAGCATGGCACCAACTTGCTGATCGACAATCTGGGAAAGTCGCTCGAGAGATGACGGGCCTGATCGAAAAAGCCAAGAGCTATTACCGCGCCTATGAGCGCCACGATCCCGCCTTCGTGGCGGGTGAACTGGCGGACGGCTTCACTTTCACCAGCCCTTTCGACGACGCCATCGGGCGCGAAGAATATTTCCGCCGTTGCTGGCCCGCCGAGCCATTGCACCAGACTTTCGATTTCATCGCCGTGGCGCAGGATGGCGACCGGGTGCTGGTGGCCTATCGCTGCACCCTGCGGCGGCCCAATGCCGTGCATCCCGACATGACCTTCCGCAATTCGGAGATGCTGACCTTCGCGGACGGCAAGCTGAAATCGGTTGTCGTTTTCTTCGGCGATCCACCGAATGGCCTGACGCGGCGGGACTTCGCGGTGCAGAGCGGCGCGGGTTGACCGTCATCGCGGGCAGCGACATGCTTCCCCGAAACGCCTGGGGGGGAATCATGAAAAGACTGATCGTTGCGGGCCTGTCTCTGCTGCTGGCGGCGGGCCAAAGCTTCGCCGCCGAGCCGCGCAAGGCGGGGGAATATCCGCTCACCCAGGATTCCTTCCCGCAGCCCGGCGTGGCCAGGGGCCAGGTGATCGGTCCGCTGGAATTCCACAGCAAGATCATCCCGGGCAACACGGTGCGGCGCTACTGGATCTATGTGCCGGTGGGCTATGACGCCGCCAATCCGCCCAACCTGCTGGTGTGGCAGGACGGCATGCGCGCCGTTCCCGACACCACGCCGCTGCGCATTCCCATCGTGCTGGACAATCTGATCGCCAAGAAGGAAATCCCGCCGACCCTGGGCATCTTCATCACCCCCGGCAACACCGGCACCGAGCACTATCCCGACAATCTGGGCACCGGCAATCCCAACCACCGGGCCCAGGAATATGACGAGATGAGCGACGACTATTCGCAGTTCCTGATCCGGGAAATGCTGCCGGAAGTCGCCAAGCGCTACAAATTCACCGACGATCCGATGCGGCGCGCCATCGGCGGCACCTCGTCGGGGGCGATCTGTTCCTTCACCGTCGCCTGGCACCATCCCGATGTCTTCGGCAACATCGTCAGCATGATCGGCAGCTATACCTCGATCGGCTATCACCCCGCCACGGCCACCACGCCGGAGAAGTTCGGCGGCGATACTTATCCCGGCCTGATCCGCCGTGCCGCGCCCAAGAAGCTGCGCATCTTCCTGGAGGACGGCACCAACGACCTGGACAACCGGTTCGGCAACTGGCACCTGGCCAACCTGCAGATGCTGTCCTCGCTGCAATGGGCCAACAGCAACGCCGACGCCAGCCGCAACGAAGCGGTGAAGAACGGCCCGCGCTACGACATCCGCTATGAATGGGGCGACGGCCCGCACAGCGACGTGCATGGCGCCTGGCTGCTGCCGGGCATCCTGCGCTGGATGTTCGGGAAGTAGGAGCAGCTTGTCATCCCGGACGGCGCATCGCGTGCCGGGATGGCATTCGCGCGTTCTCAGCCCGGTTTCCGGAACCTGAGCGTCATGCGGTCGCTTTCGCCGATGGCGTCATATTTCGCGTGATCGAAATTCGGATTGGCCGGCGCGGGCGGCTGGGCGCTGCGCCGCGTCGGCGGCAGGGTCCAGACGCCGAAGGGATGATCCTTGGTGTCTTTCGGGTTGGCGTTGATCTGCGAGCGCGCTTCCAGCCGGAAGCCGGCGGCGGTGGCCAGGTCGATGATGTGTTGCGTGGAGACGTAGCCGTCCCGTGCTTCCGGCACCATCGGGCGGGGGTCGGCGCGATGCTCCTCCACCGCCAGGATGCCGCCCGGCTTCAGCGCGGCATGGAAATCCTTCATCGACTTCTCGGCAAAGCCCGGCGTCCACATCCAGTCATGGATGTTGCGGGCGGTGAGGATGAAGTCGGCGCCTCCGGTCATCGGACCGGAGGTGTTGCTGAAGACGGTGTAGCCGATGGTGCCGTAAGTGGCGGCATCGCTGAACTTGGCGGGCAGCTTCTGGTTGGCGTTGCCCATGGCGGCGATGGTGTGGCCATGCGTGGCTTTGGCATAGGGCGCCAGGATCTCGCTCCAATAGCCGCCGCCGGGCGCCACCTCGATCACCGTCATGCCGGGTTTCAGGCCCCAGAATTCCAGGCTCTCCACCGGATGGCGGTATGTGTCGCGGGCGACGTTGCCGGCCTCGCGGTGCGCCGGCGCGGCGGCGGCCAGGAGGGCGGCGTCGGCGGCCCAGGCGGCGTCCGCCAGGAACGCGGGCAGGGGGACGAGGACAAGGGCGGCGGCCAGCGCCGCGTGACGGAATGCCATGGAATCCTCCCTTCAGGATCGCGGGAGCGTCTGCCGGCTCCACGGCAAAATCATGACAGGAGTGTAATAAAAGAAAAAGGCCCGGCTTTCGCCAGGCCTTTCCGATCTTTTTGCCACAAAGGCTTAGGCCGATGGCTCCTCGCCCTCTTCCGTGGCGTCCTCGTCGGCGGGCGCGGCGCCTTCCTCGAACAGGTCCTCGGCGGCGATCTTGGCCTCTTCGGCGTCGGTCTTCTCCGCCAGCACGTCCTCGCCGCGGGCCTGGCGCTCGGCCTCGTCCTCGCTGCGGGCGACGTTCACGGTCACATTCACCTTCACTTCCGGATGCAGGACGACCGGGATGGTGAAGAGGCCGATCGACTTGATCGCCACGCTGATCTGGACCTGGTGACGGTCGACCTTGAAGCCGGCCGTCTCCATCGCGTCCGCGACATCGCGCGGGCTGACCGAGCCATAGAGCTGGCCGCGATCGCCGGCCTGGCGGACCAGGACGAATTTCTGGCCGTCCAGCTTCTTGGCGATCTTTTCGGCTTCGCCGCGCGCCGCCAGGTTGCGGGCCTCGAGGTCGGCCTTGCGGGTCTGGAAATAGTCCCGGTTCGCCTTGGTGGCGCGCAGGGCCTTCTTCTTGGGCAGCAGGAAGTTGCGGGCGAAGCCGTCCTTCACCTTCACCTCGTCGCCCATCTGGCCGAGCTTCTCGACCCGTTCGAGCAGGATCACTTGCATGGGGCTATCCTCACTTCACGACGTAAGGCAGCAGCGCCATGAAGCGGGCGCGCTTGATGGCGTTCGCCAGCAGGCGCTGCTTCTTGTTGCTGACCGCGGTGATGCGGGCCGGCACGATCTTGCCGCGTTCGGAGATGAAGCGCTGCAACAGCTTCACGTCCTTATAGTCGATCTTCGGCGCGTTGGCGCCGGAGAAGGGGCAGGTCTTCTTGCGGCGGAAAAAGGGACGGCGGGCACCGTCATTGCCGCCGCGTCCGCCGCCTTCGCGGTCGCCGCCGCGTCCGCCTTCACGATTGCCGCCGAAACTCATTGCGCGGTCTCCCCGGTGTTTTCGCCCTCGGGCTTGTTGTCGCTCTGGTTGCGCTTGCTCGACGAGGTATCGAACGCATCGACCTTCACGGTGATGTAGCGCAGCACGTCTTCGTTGATCTTGAGCTGGCGTTCCAGCTCATTGACCGCGCCCGCCGGCGCGTTGATGTTCAGGAGCACATAATGGCCCTTGCGGTTCTTCTTGATGCGATAGGCCAGGCCCCTGAGGCCCCAATATTCCTGCTTCTCGACCTTGCCGCCTTCGCCTTCGACGATGGTCTTGAGGTGGGTCGCCAGCGCGTCCACCTGCTGCGCGCTGATGTCCTGGCGCGCGATCAGGAGATGC
>Ga0164242_10006237_pt1 | contig 13159 bp, 14 predicted proteins | sample OricomgcompostMG_FD_108783 | JGI IMG/M metagenome (GOLD analysis project Ga0164242, IMG submission 108783) | Miracle-Growth compost microbial communities from Emeryville, California, USA - Original compost - Miracle growth compost (MG) ...
GCTACTGGGCAAAGCCTGTTTTCCAACCTGTGGTGTCATGTTTGTTTGGTCAACTGTCATAGGTGTGTTGGCTGGCAGTTGCTTAAGTCTAGCTAGGACTATACCACTCGAGTTAAGCGCGTAATTGCCGTGCATGGTTTGCAGGATAAGGCTCGGACTGGCGATTTGGACGTACAAAATTGGCCTGTTGCCTACCAATGGAGCTGTTATATTGACCATCTCCAGCTCTGGAAACTGCTGCCGCAGGCTGCTAGACACACTGTCCAGGTTAGCCGTTAGCTTGGTGCGATTTGTTATTTTGCTAGCCAACAGCTTATGGGCGGCATTGGTATAGGTATCCACTGAGGCTGTGTACACGCTGGTAACCGAGTCATTGCCGAGTACAACTACGCGAGGGTTAGTGCTAAGCAAAATAACCTTAACCGCACATACTAAAACAACTATCACAAATAGCCAGAAGGGTAAACGCATAATAAATTTGCGCGGAGCAAGGTGCTTCCCTGCCCGCCCCTGCTCTTTTGCGGGATTTTGTCGGCGTACTGTATCGCGCTCGCTGACAGATACGGGTCTATTATTGTAGTAGGAAAAGTTAGTGCCTTGTGAGCGTACTACGCTTCGCGCCCGCCTCCCCTGCTCTACCGCCTCGATTTTACGTTTTTTACCTAGCATCCCTATCCGTTCCGGCCACTTTTATAATGAGTTCGGCCAACTCGCGAGCGGCATCGGGGCGAGCATATTGAGCTAATTTTTTGGCCAACTTCTGGCGTTTCCTGTCATCACTCAGCAACTCGCCTATAACTCGGCCCAGTCGTTCGGCTTGTCCTGCCTGGTCTTCGGTAAGCTGCATCACTGCCCCGCGCTCTGCCAACGCCTGAGTATTCTTAACCTGATGGTTTCCTACTAGTTGCGGTGCCGGTATGACCACGCAAGCCTTCTTTTGTATGGCAAACTCGGCTAGAGTAGTTGCGCCGGCGCGAGTCACGATTACGTCGGCCGAACCGCTGTAACGATACAGCTCGGTCGTAAATCCCAGTACGTTAACGCGTGCACGTGCCCTACCTAACTTCAGGTTGTCGTATGCTTTGTTTACACTATCCTGTAAAGATCTGCCGGCAATGTGCACAATAGCCAAGTCTGGAAAAGTACCCAGCAGATATTTGGCATTGGACAATAGCATGTCGTTAAGCGGCTTTGAGCCATTGCCGCCACCGGTTAGCAAGATTACCTGGGCGTACTTGTCCAGACCTAATTCTTTACGATATTTAACCTGCAGCTCAGGGCTAATAGCTTCATACTGCTTACTTACGGGTACACCGACCATGACTGTTTTTTTCGGCGGATACGGATATATATCTACCGGCAAGGCCACCGCATGAACACTGGCATTTGGAGCGATCAACCGATTAGCTAGGCTAGGTACACTATCGCTATCGTGTGTTATGTACGGCACATGATTTAGCCAGGCGGCAATGGCCACCGGCACACTCACAAAGCCACCACGCGTAAATACCACGTTGGGTTTAACTTTTCTTAGCAAACGGTAGCTCTGCCAAGTTCCTCGTACGATCCTGCCTGCATCACGTATGTTCAAGGCCTGTTGCCGTACATTTAACCACTGCCTCCAACCTTCGTCTGCATAACGTCGCAGCTTGCCAGCCCATACGCTATAGACCTCATCAATATTCGGGTCTTTGGCCGGTACGTCGGAAAGATGACCGCCTTTTTCGCCAATGTAAATAATCTCAATATCAGGCTGCAATTGCTTTAACTCGTGGGCAACCGCCATAATGGGCGTAATATGGCCGCCCGAGCCACCGCCAGTCACTACAACTTTCATGAGCGTCCCTTCTTCACGTTACGGCTCCTGAACCCAGTATAATGCGATATCTGGAAAACCAAACCTAAAGCCGCACCTACGAAAAGCACGCTTGTACCGCCATAGCTTACAAAAGGCAGGGTTATGCCTTTGATGGGCATTAGTCCAATCATAGCGCTTACATTGATTATCATCTGTATGCTGAGCCAGGCCAATATGGCAGCGACTATCAGTCGTGACTCTATATCCTCTGTTCGCTCAACTATTAGCTTGAGTCGCCAAAATAGAGTCGCAAACAATCCCAGCAAAACCATACAGCCAATAAATCCAAATTTCTCGGCATATATGGCAAATATGGAGTCGTTTTGGGCCTCGGGCAAATAACCATAGGCCTGAGCTCCGCTGCCCAGTCCTTGCCCGGCTACACCGCCCGATCCTACCGCAATTAGCGCCTGGCAGGACTGATATCCAGTCGTCAAACAGTTGCTTTCCGGGTGCAAAAATGTGGCAACACGGGCGCGCCTGTACGGCGTGGATGAGATTAACAGCAGCCCACCGATTGCCAGTGCGCAAGCTATCAGTGCCAAACGCTTTAATGGCATGCCGATTAGCCAAGCCATGGCGGCAATCATTGCCATGATAACTACTGTCGAGCCAAAGTCGCTTTGCTTGATGGCTACAATTACGCCAATCGCCACAATGATTATACCTAACGGATATAGCGTGCGCTTAGTGTCGCCTAAAGAGCCCTCCTTCATGCGGGCCACAAAGAAGCTGCTTAGCCATAGCATAAGAGCAAATTTTAGAATTTCAACCGACTGCAAAGAAAAACCGCCAATTCTTATCCAGCGATGCGCCGGATACTGTTGAACGATTGGTGTTGCTAAAGCCATTAGCGTGCCAATTACCGCTACGCCCAGTAGGACAACTTGCCACTTGCGCCACATGCTCAAAGGTATCCTAGAGGTTATTAGAAATGCAACGATGCTAAGCGCAATAGCTATGAGCTGCCTGGTTACATATTGGCCACCCGTGCCACCGCCTACTTCGCTTAGGGCTGGGCTAATAGCGTAAACAACCGTTAGGCCGATTGCTGCCAACAACGCTGCTATAACTATGAGCCAATAGTCCGGCCTGTGGCGCCTGACCTGCTGTTCTTCGCTAACCTGCCTGTTTTTTATACGTGCGTAATTCATATCAGTTCTTCTTTGGCGTTACCCCAAAATTGTTTATTAACATGTGAGCTATATTGGCAAAGACTGTCTGCCCCGTACCAGCACCCGCAAAACCATTGTATTTTTGCGGCTGCAGGTTATAGACGACAATTGCATACTGCGGCGTATCGCCGCCCACAAAGCCCAGGTAAGTACCATTGTTGACAGTGTTTGAGTAGCCGCCGGTTTGCGGATCGTAAATCTCTGCCGTCCCTGTCTTGCCGCCAACATTATAATTCGGCCCGAAATCCAGATACGGGAAGCCCTCTTTGATATGGTTGGTGTTGTTCTGCTCCAGCAATGAAACTATGTCATCACTAACCTGCTTACTAATTGTGTTAGCCCGCACAACTTTAGGCTTAACTGTGGTTACTTTGCCGTCGGCCGAAGTTGTCTGGGCCACCAGGTGCGGCTGGTAATATGTGCCCCCGTTTACCAAGCTAGCAAAACCGCTAATCATCTGGATGGCTGTAGCCGTATAAGCTTGGCCGTACGACATATTGGCATAGGTAAAGTTGATATTAGCTCCGTTGTCGTCGGGCTTATGCACCACCCCAGCAGCTTCCTCGCCATTGCCCTGCTCTATACCAGTTGGGCTGCCTAAGCCAAAATGTTTTGTGAAGTAATCATACAAAATACCCCGTGCTCCGGCATTTATTTGGCCGCCGCCAATTTGCATCAACATCCAGGTAGCACCGGTGTTGAGCGACTTGTCGAGTACCGACAAAACCGTTTGCTGGCCCTGGCTATGGTCTTCTGCCACATCTACAACCATGCCGCCATTAATGTTCCATTGTCCCGGGTCGTAGAATGAACTGGTCGGCGTAATTGCGCCTTTCTCCAGGGCAGCAGCCGTGGTAAACAGCTTGGTTATAGAGCCCGGCTCAATCGGCTCGGTTACCGTCATATTATTAAATAGCGACGCATCCTCTACTTGCTGGTAATTAGCCGGGTCATAAGTTGGATAGTTGGCCATAGCCTTAACTTCGCCGGTATCTACATCTAACACAACGGCACTAACGTCTTTTGATAAGTACTGCGCCTGAGCGTCTTTCAGGATATTTTCCAAATTGGCCTGCATGCCCAGGTTAATAGTCAGCTCGACATCATTACCCTTGATCGGCGATAGTAAAACATTGTCTGCATTGGTAGCCAGCGGCACGCCATTAATATCAGTTACCGCCTTTAGCTCGCCCGGCACGCCGGACAGTTGTTTGTTTAGGGCCTGCTCAATACCATATACACCCTGCCCATCATCGTTAACAAAACCCAAAACTTGCGAGGCTAGCGTGCCCTGCGGATATGTCCTGTAGTCTTGTTCTTGAGTACCTATTCCCTTGAGTTTTAGAGCCAGGATGCGCTTTTGCTGAGCAAGAGTCAATTTCTTGCCCAAAATAACGTAACGAGTATTTTTGGACTTAAGCAGCTTCTCAATGTCGTCTACATTGCCGCCTATAATCGGCTGGAGCTTGGCTGCTGATTTTTCCGCATCATCTACCACGGTTGGGTCGGCGTATAGTGTATAAAGTTTTTGATTAAGGACCAACGGCACTGCTTTGTCCCCCAGCTGAGCCGTTATGATCCCGCGTGTTGCCGGTATCTCATATTGCTTCATTTGGTCACTCAGAGCGGCCTCTTTGTAATAGTCATGCCGAATAACCTGTAGATAGAATAGTCTTATCGCAAACAACGCAAAGAAAAAGACCAAAACACCCCACCACCATCGCATGCGCGTTATAGGATTAACTTGGTTTGTGTTTTCGCCTGCTGGCTGCCAGTCCATATCTGTAATTCTAGCACAAAACGCTAACGTTAGCGCTGTGTGGCATCAAATGTTTAAAGCCCACGCACGGCTCGCACGGCGCTGGTGTTGGTCTTGGTAGTGGAGGTATAGTTAGTGTAACCGCTACCGAAGGAAAAGGACCAGGCGTTGGAGGTAGTATATTGGCTGGACGACCAATAAAGAGTAGCTGAAAACCCACCAACGACCAGTCGCTGGGCGTACAATTGGCGCAGTTCCTCAATACTGGGCAGCCACCAGTCAGTGTAGCCACCTCCGTTATAGTTGGCACAGACGTAAGCGGATAAGCCCGACGCATTAGTATTGGCGGCAGCCATAAGTACGGCCTGATTGGTTTTGCCAGCGCCCATACCACTGACTGCCGGTATCATGCCGTAGTCAGTAGCTACGTTGGGATCTATACTAGCTAGATCGTTAGTGCCAGTAGCGGTCGCCCATTTAGCACCGGCGCTTTGGTCGTCTGTAGCCGCTACCAGGTAACGCCCCCAACTGTTAGTAGTGCCGCTGTCATAAAAGACTATCCCACCGCCAGCGCTGTCGCCAATGGCGTAGTTATTAACAAAACTTTGCTGTACGCCATAGGTCGTTCCCTTGGCTGTAGTGTAGTAAGCCCGGACATAATAGGTGGCGCCTCCGGTGGCAAATGTAACTGTAGCTTGATATTTCTGACCTGCACTACTAGTCGTGCCTACTGCTACTACCGTGTTACTAAGGGTTGGGTTGGCGGCTGTGCCATACACAAACCCATATGCCGTAGTTGTAGCGACAATATTTATAAGTCCTACCAGCACCACCTCTCGAGAGCCGTTGGTTCGCTGCGGTATGTCGGTAACTATGGCTGGGGCTGGTACTAAATTGGCGTTTAGATCTGGATATACGTATACACCCATTATGCTTACAGTGTAGCACCCTGGGTAATATTAACAATAATATACTACTGCTGCACTATGCCAGCAGGCGTAGTTTGTGCCATGGCAGTAGCTTCAGGGCTGTTCTGAACCGTAGCCAATGACTGGCTACGAGCCGACGCTACCGTCAGGTCATCATGCTGCTGCTGCAGAGCCGACTGCTGCTCTTGCAAGTCATTGATTTTATAACCGTAGGCATTGGTCTTAGTAACTTGAGTCAGGTACAGCAAGCCTAGCAAACAGGCCAAGACTATCAAAATCATGGTATTGCTAACCGGACCAAGCCTACGCTTAGCCTCGCTATTGAATGTTACCGAATTTTGTCCCCTTTGCAGGGTTTGTTGTCGGCCTAATGCCAACGCGCTTGAGTATGTCATATTTGTTTTTGGTTTTGTTTTATATTTCCGTCCGCGAGGCGGATTGCAGAAGGAAAGAAAACTGCAATCCACACTCGTTTCTGGTTTTTGTTACCTATCGTTCAACGCGAACGTTGACTTTATAGGTACGGGAGTTGCTTTTAATGCGAATAGGCATTTTGGCCACTCCTTTCTTTTTATTTTTTAACTACGGCGCGCAGTTTAGCACTGCGAGCACGCGGATTAAAAACTAGTTCCGAGCGTTCGGCCGTTACAGGACGTTTTGTTAGCAATTTTAACGGCGCATCATAACGATTGCCGCTATAGTCAGCGAACGTCTGCTTAACTATGCGATCTTCGAGCGAGTGAAAACTAATCACGCCCATTCGACCGCCTGGTTTTAGCAGCCTTACCGCCTCCGGCAACATCGCCCTTAGCAACTCCAGTTCATCGTTTACGGCTATCCGCAAAGCCTGAAATGTTCGAGTTGCCGGATGCGTCTTGCCCGTTTTGGGTAAAGCCGACCGAACTATTTGTGCAAGCTGAGTTGTTGTGCTTAGCGGCCTAGCATCCACAATAGCCTTCGCTACCGTTCGTGCCCGTGGTTCTTCGCCATACTCCCTGATAATCCTTTCCAGGTTATCTTGGGCGTAGGTGTTGACCACTACATCGGCCGTCAATGCCTGCGACTGATCCATCCGCATGTCTAGCGGACCTTCGGTCGCGAAGGCAAATCCTCTGCTTGCATTGTCAAGGTGCGGCGATGATACGCCCAAATCTGCCAAAATTATGTCAAACTGCTCGCCTGCTGCCAGGAGATCAACACATGCCGTATAAAAATCTTTGTGCAAAATAGTTGCGCCCAAGTCCAAAGACTCGAGGTAGCGTATTGCATTGGTATCACGATCGACCAGTACGGAGTTGTTAGCGCCGGTCAGCTCTAAAATACGCGATGCGTGTCCGCCGTACCCGGCCGTAAGGTCAAGGTACCGCTCGTTGCTTAACGGTTTGAGCAAGTTCAAAACCGGCTCAACCAGTACTGGTATGTGTTTGTTTGTGTTTTGGAGGTTCGAGTGCATATCGCACCATATTATTTTTTGTGTTTGTTTTGGTGTTTGTTTTTTAGCCTGAAGTTTCCCTCGGGGCGACAAGAGCACCTAATCGACAGTCAGCTTTTTTGTTTTTTGTAGTTTTTGTTTTTGTAGATCGACTAAAGTCGCTAGAAGTAAGTAAATACATCTGAAGTTTCTTTAGTCTTAGAGAGACTTTGTGTGAGGTGGAGTTTTGGGAGGTGTTTTAAAGGAAAGAGCGAAGGTTTTTTAACACGGTGCCTTCTCATGTCCGTGTGCTGGCTGTCGAATAGCTGTTCTCGTCAAATTGTCAAAGTGCTATATTACGGCCCAGCGATACTATTTCATATCTACTGCCATAATTCGCCAATATTTATTACCAACGCTCACTGCCGAGACTTCACGGTCTATACCCGCGTAATCCAGCAGGTGTTGCTCCAGCGTAATTCTGCCCTGCTTTACATCGAGCGACTGCTCAATCTTGCCCATTCGGAACTGAACGTTCAGGTCAGCCACACGCTCGTCCAGCACATCGCCGTTAAGCTGTGGCTCAACTACCTGATCCCAATAACTCTTGGGGTACAGATGCAGATATTTGCCAAAGCCGCGAGTCACGACTGCTCCGCTTGCGAAGGCCTCACGAAGTTCAGTCGGTATGGTTAACCGCCTTTTTTCGTCTAGCCTCCTCTGGAAATAGTCCACTTGCGTCATGGTAATTTGGTTTAAGTTACTAGTGAGTTTTTGTTTTTCTTCCCGTTCGCCCTTTTGTCGTTACTGTTTTGGTAAGACTGGGCTGGCGGGCTGGATGTAGGTCTTCTACCTACTTCTACCCACTGACAACAGTCTACTACCCACATTAACCCACATGCAATACCTTTTTACCCATTTGCTCTACTTTTCCAGAATACTTTTCCACAGATTTTTGAATAAAATGCAAAAAACGCTACATCTAGTGTAGCGTTTTTAACTACGGGCGCTATTATGTTTTACTTTTCAGTTGGAGCAACAGGCACTTCTATAGACTGACCGTTAGTAGCAACGGTGCCCCCATATTCGCCTTTCGACTCTTCTTGGGACTTAACAACCTTAAGCACAGCTTCACGGTCATAGCCAGTCAGGTTACCATCGCCAGCATCGCGCAGGATTTGGTTGTCGCCCTCGTGAGGCTTGACCATTACGGTCTTAGTCGGCCATTCGCTTATTTTTTCTGTAGCCTGGCCCTGCTTGTAGTCATGGTACTCTTCGACGCCTTTTACGCCACCACCAACCAATACAGCTCCAGCTGCTGCCATTGCAAGCGGTTTGATCAGGTGCTTTGTCAACCTAGCACGGCGTCGCTCAGCTGCTGTGGGGATTTTGCCATTGGCGTGATATTCGGCTACTTCTACACCCATTTTGGCTCCGAGGTGGTTATCGACCGCTTTATCTATTTTCTTGATGGCGTTGATAGGATTCATGATCTGTATTATACCTTATTGCTTATGGTTTGTCAACTAACTGCCTGTTACGCTTACTTGTCGGGTGCCTATATTGAGAATGATTGGACTATGCCCTGTCTCGACATCACGCATGACTACGCTTTCTATAACAGCAGCGTGAGACACCGGTGCGGTGCGTAAAGCGCGCAGCATTTCTTCACTACACTTAAAACTGGTAATCAGTAGTGCAGCTATGGCTACAAACATGCTGACATGCCAGTGTATGGGGTGTAGGTGCCTGTGAAGTGTTTTTTGTTTTGACATTTTATTTTGTATTTAGACTATTTATTTTTGAAATAGTAAATACATAATAACAAAACATAAGCGTTTTGTCAATGTTATGACCAAATATGTTTTAGGCTAGACCGTCTAAAAGAGCCACGTCTGCAGCATCCAGCTTTATCTCGATTGAGCGCATGTTCTCTTCCAGGTGCGCCAGTTGACTCGTACCAGGTATGGGCAGCATGACTGGACTATGCTGAAGCAGCCAGGCCAAGCCAATTTGTCTGGTGGTTGCTCCGTAGCGCGTCGCTATACTTTCCAGCGTTTCAGCTTGCAAACCACCGATGTTACCGCCCATGGGGAAATACGGTATAAAGACGACGTTATTTGCCTCGCAGATTTTTAGCACATCTTCGCTGTCGCGGCTCAAGATACTGTAGTTATTTTGTACACTAACAACTGTTCCCATTTTTAGGGCCTGCTGGAGCTGCTCAGCCGTGACATTGCTAACACCTACATGCTGGACTTTGCCCTCTTTTTGCAGGTCAAAGAAAGTTTGCAAAGACTCCTCAAACGGTACTGCCGGATCGGGACGATGGAACTGATATAGATCTATACTGTCTACCCCTAAGCGTTTTAAGCTCGCCTCGACAGCCTCGCGGATATGATCGGGACGGCCATCGGCCGACCATTGGTTTGGGCCGCTGCGCACCATACCGCCCTTTGTGGCTATAACTAGGCCTTCATAAGGGTAAAGCGCCTCCCGAATTAGCTTCTCACTGATTTCCGGGCCGTAGGCATCGGCCGTATCTATAAAGTTAACGCCCAGTTCAACGGCATGCTTAAGTACAGCAACTGCTTCGTCGCAGTCTTCTGGTTCGCCCCATATGCCCTCGCCGGTAATACGCATGGCGCCAAAGCCCAGGCGATTTACAGTTTTATTGCCAATATTAATAGTCGTATCCATGCAGATTCCTCCTTTGGTTATACGTTGATTTCGAAAGATTCGCCGTTGACAGCTTTGACGAACTTAATGCCGTGCTCGCCTAGCGATTTCTCAAATGAGTTGTACATGCTTTCTCTGCCCGAATCGCTCCAGTGTATATCGTGAATCGGCACGACATACTGAGGCTTTAGCTCGATGGCCAATTCGGCAGCCCGCCTTGGCGAGCCCCATGGTGCTTGCATGGGTAAAGCCAGTACAGCTTTAGTTTCGTTAAAGCTATGGCTATCGCCTGGGTGGCTGACCAAATCAAGCCAATGAGCACCAATCTCCAGAGGTGGGTCAACGTCCATTAGCGGACGGAGTTCTTCGTGAGGGCTATCGAACAAGGCTACTCTTTCACTAGGTTCGCTGCTAGCGCTGATGTTTTGAGCTTTTAGCTCGCCGACTATGTCTGAGGGTGCCGTAACGTTTACCAATGGGAATTTGGCTACTAGTTTTTTAACTGTTTCCAGGTCAAAGTGATCGCCATGGCTGTGTGTGATGATGATGTCATCGAGTCTATCTATGGAGTCGACGTCTACGGTACTGTAGCTACCGGGGTCGAATATGGCGGTTGCCTCCGGAGTTTCTACTAGCAAGCAGGCGTGGACCAGTTTGGTTATCTTCATGACTTCCCTCCGCTTACTCTATTTAGTATAGCACCGAAGTCTAGTCGAAGCACGTTACTTCTTGGGTTTGCGCGTAAAATGACGGTCGCGGTAAGCCAGCTCGTTCCTGTGCGACTCCAAGCCCTCTAGGTAACTATCGAACTGTTTTAACAGAGTGCTGTACCGTTGATTGGGTGTCAATATTTTGAGTAATTTTTGTGTTCGCTCCAAATATTCGACCAGCCCGAAGAAGTCTCCGTCGCCGCTAACTATAACCGCCTTGTCGTAATTGGGTAGCTCCTTCATGGCGTACAGAACCAGATCGGCGTCGATGTTGCCTTTTACTATAGCCTTCTCTTCTTCGCCCGCCTCAGCTTTTTGCTTTATTTCCAAAGTCGGCTTAAGCACAACCAGAAAACCATGCTCATGCATAAGCTCGTATAGGCTTTCGTTTTCGGCCATGTAGCCTATAAACATGTAGGCGTGGGTAACATTGTACTTTTCGGCCAGCCAAAGTCTAAACTTATGCCAGTCCATCTTCCAGCCAATCTTTTGCACCCCAAGGTTCAAGTTCTGACTGTCGATAAAGGCATAGTTACCCTTTTTGGGCTTAGGCTTTCTGCTAGGTCGCCTTTTTGGTTGATCCATATGCCTTAATCATACCATTTTCAGCACCGTAGTACTTATGCAAATTGGCAATTTCGCAAATTACTATCAATAGCATTGGCAGGTACACGCCCGCAGCCAGACCGGCCTTGGTGTGCAACCAGTCTAGCAGCGAGCCAATGTTTGGTAATATCATTATTTCGCGGCCGACAATTAAGTCCTCGCCAATAGCCGGATCGGCCATCGTTAGGGCGTCTCCCTTGGTTTGCAACAAGCCCCCGCCAACACGCACTACCCTATGAGTAATTAGCTGGTTTGGGTTTCGTGGATTTTTGTAAGTTACTATGTCGCCCTTGTGGATTTGGCCTTTCGTTACCACTCTAACCACCACCGTGTCTCCAGGGCCAAACGTAGGACGCATACTGCCAGTCTGGACATTGAGCAATTTTAAGCCCATGCAATACCCGGTAGCTATGATTGCCATAACGCAAATTACCAGCAAATTAATCGCTGTCTTCATGACTGCGTGTTGAACGACAGGTCCAGATTGCTAATGGTAGCGCCACCACTGGTCACGGCTCCGGCATCCATGGTTACCCTGATCCCAAATTCAACCGCCTGGCCATAAACTAGACTGCTACCATCCAGGTTAACTGGCGATGATATAAGCGAGGATAAGGCAATTTTTTGGGCACTGCCAGACACCCGGTTGCTAACATTTGTGGGCGTAATCCACAGGTATACCTTGCTAAAATCAACCGACCCACTGACAGTGGGAGTACTAGGTACACTGAGTGTCAGCGCAACTACACTCGTGCTGGTGTTTTTGACAAATAGATCTTTCTCACTGCTGGCACTACCGCCTGGTACAAGGCCACTAAACGTGAACCCTGGTAGGCTATCGTGCCACGTGCCATTGTCGCCTGATAAACTAACCTGCAGGCTTGATGCTGCTGTCGATATAATATTGCCGGTAAAGGCATGCCCTGTGGTCTGCAATGTAGCAAATGTGGCCATGCTACTGACAATGCCAACAGCACCAAAGACACCAATAGCCCTAACAAGTGGTAAAGATTTTTGCAGCCTTTTGAAAATGTTCATCTTAAAACTCCTCAAAAATTAATTTGTACTGGAAAACTAACATCAGTATTTAAATTAATCAATGATTTGCGTCACTTGTCAATGTGCTTGTGATTTTGGCAAGATGTTATATTATACTGTTTCTTTTTTACAACAAGTTGAATTTGGTCTTGTTTGGCCCGTCCTGGACGCTAAAAAATAATGCTAACGATTTCCTTGCCGTACTTTTCAACTTTGACTGGGCCAAAGCCTTTCGTGCCCAGTAGAGCCTGCTCGGTAGCTGGCTTGCGGCGAGCGAGCTCCTTTAGGGTGCTGTCGTGCGCTATGACATACGGCGGCACACTGTCCTGCTCGGCCCGGCGGCTGCGCCAGGCGCGTAATTTTTCAAACAGCAGCACGTCGTATTTCTCTTCGGGAGCTTCTAGGACAGCTTCTTCATTTGATTCATCTTCGGCTTCTGCATCTTCCGTAATGTTGGCCAAGGATTGACTGGCCGAACGCAGCGTAGCATCGAACTCAAAAATGGCTGGATGCATAGCCAGCGCCATATTATTAATACCCGTTAAATAAACACCTTCCATACTGCGAACGCGCGACAGCGCCACATAACCCATACCCGGTGTAAAACTTCGACTGAGATCTATTTCGGCGGCGTCTAGACTCATACCCTGGCTTTTATGGATGGTAATCGCCCAAGCCAGGCGCAAAGGCAGCTGCATAATCTCAGCCCGCACCTTACCGTCCTCTTCAAACTTCCAGCTGTGCGGCTCAACCACGATCTCACGGCCGCCAGCTATAGCCACTATAGGGCGACTGCCGCTAAAACCCACTACCTGCCCACGCATGCCATTGACGTATTTTTCGGCAAAATTATTGGCCACAAACATAACTTCGGCGCCAAGCTTAAGTTCGAGAGTTTCAGGTGCCAGAACACTCTTCTGCAGCTGTTCAATTCGGGCCGCCTGTCCGGTGGTGTGCATGTGGTAAACTTTGCTCTCGCCGCCAATCTGGCGTA
>Ga0164242_10006238_pt1 | contig 13159 bp, 12 predicted proteins | sample OricomgcompostMG_FD_108783 | JGI IMG/M metagenome (GOLD analysis project Ga0164242, IMG submission 108783) | Miracle-Growth compost microbial communities from Emeryville, California, USA - Original compost - Miracle growth compost (MG) ...
GAAGCCTGCCAGGGCGACGGCGTGATCAAGGTCGAGATGCACTTCCTGCCGGACGTGTACGTGCCGTGCGACGTCTGCCACGGCAACCGTTACAACCGCGAGACGCTGGAAATCCACTACAAGGGCAAGAGCATCACCGAAGTGCTGGGCATGACGGTGGAAGAGGCGCACGAATTCTTCAAGCCGGTGCCGGCCATCGCGCGCAAGCTGCAGACGCTGCTGGACGTCGGCCTCGGCTACATCCGCCTCGGCCAGAGCGCGACCACGCTGTCCGGCGGCGAAGCGCAGCGCGTCAAGCTGTCGCTGGAATTGTCCAAGCGCGACACCGGCCGCACGCTGTACATCCTGGACGAGCCGACCACCGGCCTGCACTTCCACGACATCGCGCTGCTGCTGCAGGTGATCCATCGCCTGCGTGACCAGGGCAACACGGTGGTCATCATCGAGCACAACCTGGACGTGATCAAGACCGCCGACTGGCTGATCGACCTCGGTCCGGAAGGCGGCGCCGGCGGCGGCCGGATCATCGCGACCGGCACGCCGGAAGACGTGGCGAAGAACCCGGACAGCTTCACCGGCAAGTACCTGGCGCCGCTGCTGAAGAAGAAGTGATCGTGGCGAAATATCTGCGCATCACCGGCCTCGTGCAAGGCGTCGGCTACCGCGCCGGTTTCGATGCGCAGGCGCGCGCGCTCGGCCTGGCCGGCTGGGTGCGCAATCGGCGCGACGGTTCGGTGGAGGCGATGGTGCGCGGCGACGAAGATGCGCTGGGCAACATCGTCGCGTGGGCGCATCGCGGCCCGCCGCTGGCGCGCGTGGACCACGTCGATGCCGAGGACGTTGCCGATGCCGCTGTCGACGGCGAGCGTTTCGCGGTTCGGGCGACGGCGTAGATTCCGGCGGGACGATGCCTGCCGTCGTGCCAAGAAAGGCGAACCGCACGGTTCGCCTTTCTTATTTCGGCAATCCCAGCCACAACCCGAACGGCACGAACAGCAGCGACGCCAGGTTGCCGAGCAGCACGATAGACGCCACCTTGTCCGGCTCCTGCCCGTAGCGCTCGGCCATCATGAAGCAGGTCACGGCCGGCGGCAGCGAGGCGAACAGATACATCTGCCCGCGCTGATCCGGCGTCAGCGGCAGCACACAATCCAGCAGCCACGCCACCGCCAGTCCGCTCAACGGACAGACGACCGCGCCGACCATGCCGATGCTCCAGCTGCGCAGCGTGATGTCGCACATGCGCACGCCGAGCGAGAACAGCATCAGCGGAATGCAGGCGTCGCCCAGCATCTTCATCGCGAGGAAGACCGGCGCCGGCAGTGCAGTATGCGCCACGGCAAACGCCATGCCGAGCGCGGTCGCGATCATCACCGGGTTGGCGAGGAACTTCCAGAACGCTACGCGCGGCCCGTCGCGGCCGCTTTCCAGCACCTTCACGCCGAGCGAGAAGTAAACCAGGTTGCAGGCCATGAACAGCGCGACCGCGGCGCCGAGCTGCGCCGCGCCGAACGCGAGCACGGCCAGCGGCAAACCCATGTTGCCGCAATTGTTGTACATCATCGGCGGCACGAAGCTGCGCGCGTCGTAACCCAACAGCCGCGCCACCGGCCACGCCAGCAGGCCGGAACCGATCGAGATGATCGCGCCGGCCGCGATCAGGGCCAGGTTGTGCGCCACGTCGAAATTCTTCGAGGCCAGCGCGGTGAAGATCAGCAGCGGCATCAGCACGTCCATGCTGATGCGGTTGGCGGCCAGCATGTCGCCGCGCACGGTGTCGCGGCGCAGCTGCGCGTAGCCGTAGCCGAGGCCGATGATGATGAACACCGGCAGGATGATGCCGGCGATGCGTTCGAGTAGATGCATGACGCCGGCCGCTAGCGGAGTTGCGGCCGCGGCAGGTCGTAGCGCGTCAGGAACGGGCAGCCCGGCATCGGCAACAGCGACGGGATCTGGTAGTAGCGCGCCGCGATCGTCTTCAGGATGCGCTCGCGGTAGACCGGATAGTTGAAGTTGGTGCCGTCCGCGTACCAGTAAGTCACGCCGTCCACCACGTAGGAATGCACGGTCACCGACGAGAAGTACGGCGCCAGCTCGGCCGGATCGATCTTCTCGCGGTCGAAGATGCGGATGGTCTTGCCGGCGTAATCGCGGAAATCGACGATCAGGTCGTCCTGGCGCGAGTGGAAGCGGCCTTCGCCGAACACCGGCAAGTATTCGCCGGCATAGTAGGACAGCATCGAAGCCGGATTGTAGGCACGCCCCATGATGACGGCGCCCGGCGGCAGGTCGCGGCGCAGTCCGGCGACGATGGCCGGCGTCTCCTTGTAAAACACCACGTCGTCGTGGAACGCATGGCCCTTCCAGGCCGAGGCCGGCAACACGATGATGGCGGCCAGTACCAGCAGGTGCGGCAGCGAGAACCACGCGGTCCACTTGGCGTAGCGCTGCAGCTGCGCCGCGTTGCAGGTCACGCCGAGGAACAGGAACACGAACGGCATGAAGCCCAGTACCCAGTGCAGGCCGATGGTCTTCCGCAGCGACAGCAGCAGGAACAGGCCGAACGGCGCGACGAACAGCACCGTCAACGCGCCGCGCGCGCGCATCGCCGGCGTCAGGCGCAGCAGGCGCCAGAACACCCAGGGCGTGACCAGGTAAGCGAGCATCGCGACGTATTCGACCACCGTGCGCAGCGACCAGTGCGTATCCTCGTTGCGGTTGATCAGGTTGAACATGATGTTGGTCCAGCAGTGATCCGCGTTGAACACCATGTTGATCGCGAAGAACGGCGCCGAGCAGACGGCGATGACGATCAGCCGCGGCCAGTCGCGCGGCGAACGGCACAGGTAGAAGAAATAGGCCAGCGCCAGCAGGCCGGCGAAATACTTGGACAACAGCCCGAGCCCGAGGAACACGCCGGTGGCGACGTGCCACGGCAGGCGCCCCGACAGCGTGCCGCGCACGAAGCAATAGCCGGACAGGAACACGAAGAAGATCAGCGGCGTGTCCGTCGTCACGATGTTCAGCGCCCACGCGAACGGCAGCAGCAGGAACAGCGTGCCCAGCGCATAGGCTTCCTCGGCCCGCATCGGATCGATGCGCCGGATCAGGTCGATCAGGCCCAGCGCGATCAGACTCCACAGCATCACCGTGAAGAAGCGGATCGACAGCGGATGGCCGGAAATGCTATTGAGCACGTACAGCAGCCAGCCGACCATTGGCGGATGGTCGGAATAGCCCCAGGCCGGGAACACGCCCCACTGGTAGAAAAAGGCCTCGTCGCCCGTGATCGGAAAGCAGGCCGCCAGCCACAGCTTGACGGCCAGCGTCAGCACGAAGGTCCACACGAAGATGCGGCGCATGCGCTCCGAACCGACGCCGGCGAATGGCGAACGCCGCGAATTCAAATTCATAAATTTCCTAATTTCTGATGGACAAGACCAGCACGCCGGCGACGATCAGGGTCACGCCCAGTATCTTGTACATGCCGGCCGATTCGCCCAGGATGAAGATGCCGGCCAGCGTGGTCAGCACCACGCCCAGCGACACCAGCGGATAGGCCGCGCTGACCTCGAGCCGGCCGAGCACCAGCAGCCACAGCCCGGCGCTGGCGCCGAAGCACAGCATGCCGCCCCAGATGGCCGGGCTGGCCAGCACCATGCCCGCGAGTTCGCGCAGGCTGCCGGAAGCAAGCGCCTGCTGGATCGCGGGCGACGACATGCCCAGCTTCATCAGCACCTGCGCCGCCGCCGTCAGGCAGACGCAGACCAGGGCCAGCAGCACGGCGCCGGGATGGCTCATGGCAGCCCCCACGGCAAAGCGGCGGCGGCCGCGATGCAGACGATCGCCGCGGCGGCGATCCAGCTGGCGCGGTCGCGGATGGCGAACATCAGCGGATCGTCGTGGATTTCCATGCGCGCGATCTTCAGCCACAACCGCATGATCCAGAACAGCGCCACCGGCAGGATCAGCCACAACAACTCGACGTGCGGATACATGACGCTGCCGATCTGGCTGTCCACGTACAGCGCCAGCAGCAGCACCGCGACGAAACCGCTGGCGATACCCATCGAGATCAGGTAAGGCAGGTCCGTCGAACGGTAGCCGCGCCCGGCCAGCGCCGTCACGCCGGCGCCGTTCATCGCCTCCAGTTCCACGCAGCGCTTGACCAGCGCCAGGCTGAGGAAGACGAACAGCGACACCGCCAGCAGCCAGTTCGACACCACGATGGCGCTGACGATGCCGCCGGCCACCACGCGGTGCGTATACAGCAAGGCCAGCACCAGCACGTCGACGATCGCCACCTGCTTCAGCCGCATCGAATAGGCCAGCGTCGCCGCCACGTACAGCAGCATCATGCCGAAGAAGGCCGGCGCAATCCATGCGGACAGCAGCAGCGCCAGCGGCAGCAGCACGGCCGCCAGTCCCGCGCCGAACGGGATGCCCAGCGCGGCCGAGGCGAAGGGACGCGCATGCTTGCGCGGATGGGCGCGGTCCGCCGTCAGGTCGAACAGGTCGTTGATGACGTAGGTCGCCGAGGCGCACATGCCGAAGGCGACGAATGCCGCCAGCGTCACCAGCCAGCGTTGCGGGTCCAGCTCGTGCGCGGCCAGCAGCGGCACGAACAGCAGCACGTTCTTCGCCCACTGGTGCAGGCGCAGGGCCCGCATCACCAGTTGCGGCCGGAACGGGCGCCGCGGGATCACCAGCGATGGCGCGCGCAGCCGCTGCGCCTGGCGCAGCACGGCGGCGGAAGCGTTGACGACAACAATCTCGTCGGCCTGCCGCCACACCGCCAGGTCGGCCGCGCTGTTGCCCACGTAGGCGAAGCCGCCGCCCGCGTCCGCCTCGATCGCGCGCAGCTTGCCGCCGGCTTTCAGGTTGCGGTCCGCGTCGCTGCCGAGCGCCGCGTCGAACAGGCCGAGATGCGCCGCCACCATTTCCACCAGCGAACGGTGCGAAGCGCTGGCCAGCACCAGGCGGCGGCCGGCCGCGCGCTGCTGCCGCAGCCAGTCCAGCAGCTGCGCGTTGTAGGGCAGCAGCGCGACGTCCGGTTCGACGCGGCGCGCCAGCTGCGTCTTCAGCCAGCCGCGTCCGCGCAGCAGCCACAGAGGGAGCAGGAAGAGATAGAGGGGATTGCGCCGGAGCAGCAGCAGCACCGATTCGAGCAGCAGATCGGTGTAGGTCAGCGTGCCGTCCAGGTCGACGTACAGCGGCGGCATCCCGCGCGCGCCGGCAGCGGCAGGCCCGGCCGGTTCGTGCGCGGAACGGGAAAAGCTGCCGGGGGAAACGCTCAAATCGCCACCTGGAACGTGAGAAATACGGGGGAACGCGGCTTCGACGAAGAGCGCATCGGAGCCCGAAAGATGGCGAACGGTCGAACCGACCATCGTCCGCCTTGCGGCTACGCGTCAGCGACGCTTGGCGCCACCTGCTTCGGACGTCTCAAATGGGATTCTGTTCGTGCATCGGTCGCACGGCCGCGCCCGTTGGGCGCGCCGTTACAAGCCGGCAATTTTCCTTGTTCAGGCCGCGATCGTCAACCGGTGGAGAGGTACGCGTGGCGACGACATTGGCCCTGCGGGGCGGAATCTTCGGATGCCTGAGCAAGTGGTGTGCAATCGGCGTGTCGGTTTTTCGGCAGGTTCTGGATTCCCGCCTACGCGGGAATGACCGGTGATGGATTGCGGTGACGGTCGCATACCAACATCGTCGTTCCGGCGCAGAGTGAAGCAAGGAATTCGGTTGGCATGCCAGCCGCACGTGAAGCGAGCGGCGCGGGCACCTGCCGATGCACGCTGCAGGCAGGAATCTAAGGGATGCTTCAAGCAAGCCGATGGCGGTAATTGGCGTGTCCAGTTCCCCGGTAAGCTGGATTCTCGCCTTTACGGGAATGATGGAGATGAGACAACAGGCATATGTACCAACAATGTCGTTCCCGCGTAGGGTGAAGCAGGGAATTCGGCTGGCATGCCGGCCACCTGCGTAACGGTCGGCGCGTGCCCGCGCCGATGCGCGCTGCAAGCGGGAACCCAGGGATGCTTCAAGCAAGTCGTTGATGGCAATCGGCATGTCCGATTTTCCAGAAGGCTCTGGATTTCCCCCTATGCGGAAATGACGATCAGGACTTCAGCAACCGCCCCTCCGCCCGCGTCAATCCCTCCAGCGCTCCGCGCAGCACGATGACGTCGCCGGCCTGCAGCACGACGTCGTCGATGCGGTCGATGCGCCCCCTGCCGCGCCGCACGATCATCACCTCCGCGCCCAGCGCCGGCAGGTCCAGCGCAGCCAGCGGCTTGCCGACCGCGGCGGCGCCGTCCGGCAGCACCACCGAGCGCAGCCGCACCTGCAGGTGGTCGTCGTCTGCCGCGTCGCTGGCGCCGTGGAAGAAGCCGCGCAGCGAGGCATAGCGTTCACCGCGCGCGGCCTGCACGCGGTGCACGACGCGACGCAGCGGCACGCCCATCGTCAGCAGTGCGTGCGACGCGAGCATCAGGCTGCCCTCGATCGCCTCCGGCACCACTTCCGCCGCGCCGGCCGCGCGCAGCTTGTCGAGATCGGAATCGTCGTAGCTGCGCACGATCACCGGCAGCGTCGGCGCGATTTCCATCACGTGGTGCAGCACGTGGAGCGCCGACGGCGTATTGGCATAGGTCACCACCAGCGCGGCGGCGCGGTTGATGCCGGCCGCCACCAGGCTTTCGCGGCGCGCCGCGTCGCCGTAGGAAACGTGCGCGCCGGCAGCCTGCGCCGCCTGCACGCGGTCCGGATCGAGATCCAGCGCATGGTAGGGCACGCCCTCCTCTTCCAGCAGCCGCGCCAGGCTCTGCCCGGTGCGTCCGAAGCCGGCGATGATCACGTGCTTTTGCGCCGACATCGTGCGCGTGGCGAGCTGCGTGAGCGCCAGCGATTGCCGCATCCATTCGCTGGCGGACAGCTTCATCACGATCGCGTCGGATTTGGCCAGGATGAAGGGCGCCGCCAGCATCGACAGCACCATCGCCGCCAGGATCAGCTGGACCAGTTCGGGCCGGATCAAATGCAGGTCGCCGGCCTGGCCCAGCAGCACGAAACCGAATTCGCCGGCCTGCGCCAGCGCCAGGCCCACGCGCAGCGCCACGCCGGTATGCATGCCGAACAGGCGCGCCAGCAACGCAATCAGACCGAACTTGAACAGCAGCGGCCCCATCAGCAACAGCAGCACGAACCACCAGTGCTGCAGCACCAGCCGCATGTCGAGCAGCATGCCGATCGTGATGAAGAACAGGCCCAGCAGCATGTCGCGGAAGGGCTTGATGTCCTCCTCCACCTGCAGCTTGTATTCGGTTTCCGAGATCAGCATGCCGGCAACGAAGGCGCCCAGCGCCAGCGACAGCCCGGCGCGTTCGGTGATCCATGCCGCACCGAGCGTGATCAGCAGCAGGTTCAGCATGAACAGTTCCTGCGAACGCCGCTTGACGACGATGCGCAGCCAGACGCGCATCAGCTTCTGGCCGAGGAACAGCAGCAGCACCAGCACGAGGGCCGCCTTGCCGGCCGCCAGCGCCAGCATGCCGCCCAAGTCCTGCTGGCCCTGCGCGATGGCCGGCACCAGGATCAGCAGCGGCACCAGCGCCAGGTCCTGGAACAGCAGGATGCCGATGATGCTGCGGCCATGCTCGCTTTCCAGCTCCAGCCGCTCGGTCAGCAGCTTGGACACGATGGCAGTGGACGACATCGCCAGCGCACCGCCGACGGCAAAGCCGGACTGCCAGCTGACGCTGCGCCATTGCGGCATCAGGCGGGAAACCAGCCAGCCGGTCGCCATCGCCGCCGCAATCGTCACCAGCACCTGCGCCATCCCGAGGCCGAACACCGTGGCGCGCATCGCCGCCAGCCGGGGCAGCGAGAATTCCAGCCCGATCGAGAACATCAGGAAGACGACACCGAATTCGGCCAGCGTGTGGATAGTGGCGGTATCCTCCGCCACGCCCGTCCCATACGGACCGATGACGATGCCGACCACCAGGTAGCCGAGCATCGGCGGCAGGTGCAGGCTGCGGAACACGACCACCCCCAGGACGGCGGAGGCCAGCAGCAGAAGCGTGAGTTCCAGCGGAGAAAACATGCGCGGTGCGGAAAAAACTTACCGTTCTTTTAATGCAGGTTCGATGCCAGGCAGCAAAAACAACATCGCTTTCTGGCAGGTTTTTTGCTTAGCGAATTCGTTTATACTTTTGGGCATGAGTGTACCCCATGCCCCCTCTCGCCCCGCAACTTTTGACGCCGCCCGCGCGCTGCGTTTCGGTTGCGACACCCTGCAGATCGAGGCGGAAGCGCTGCTTGCGCTGAAGCAACGGCTCGCGGACGATCCGGAAGGCCGCTTCGGCAAGGCCGTCGCGATGTTGCTGGATTGTCATGGCCGGGTAGTCGTGTCGGGCATCGGCAAGTCCGGCCACATCGCACGCAAGATCGCCGCCACGCTGGCCTCGGTCGGCACGCCGGCGCTGTTCGTCCATGCCGCCGAGGCCTCGCACGGCGATCTCGGCATGATCACGGCGGACGACGCCCTGATTGCGCTTTCCTATTCCGGCGAGGCGGCCGAGTTGCTGGCGATCGTGCCCATCATCAAGCGCATGGGCGCCAAGCTGATTGCCATCACCGGCAACGACGCCTCCAGCCTGGCCAAGCTGGCCGACATCCACCTGAACGTCAAGGTCGACAAGGAAGCCTGCCCGCTCAACCTGGCGCCGACCGCCAGCACCACGGCCACGCTCGGCGTCGGCGACGCGCTGGCGATGGCGCTGCTCGACGCGCGCGGCTTCGGCGAGGAGGATTTCGCCCGCTCGCACCCCGGCGGTGCGCTGGGCCGCCGCCTGCTCACCTACGTGCGCGACGTGATGCGCACCGGCGAGGCCATCCCGACCGTAAGCGAGGATGCCACGCTGTACGCCGCGCTGCTGGAAATCAGCCGCAAAGGCATGGCGATGACGGCCGTGGTCGACGCACGCGGCCGCGCGATCGGCATCTTCACCGACGGCGACCTGCGGCGCCTGATCGAGAACGTGCAGGACTTTTCGGCGCTGTCCATCGCCGAAGTCATGCATCCCGATCCGCGCAGCGTGCATCCCGACCAACTGGCGGTCGACGCGGTGGACATGATGGAGGAATTCCGCATCAACCAGCTGCTGGTGACCGAAACCGACGGCAAGCTGGTCGGCGCGCTGCACATCCACGACCTGACCCGCGCGAAGGTGATCTGATGAGCGCCAGCGCCGATGCCGTTGCGCGCGCCGCCCGCGTGCGCCTGATGATCTTCGACGTGGACGGCGTGCTGACCGACGGCAGCCTGCACTTCGGCCCGGACGGCGAAGTCATGAAGACCTTCAACGTGCTGGACGGCCACGGCATCAAGCTGTTGCAGCGCGCCGGCATCGCCACCGCCATCATCAGCGCGCGGCAGTCGCCCATCGTGCTGCGGCGCGCTGCCGACCTCGGCATCGCGCACGTGATGCAGGGCATACACGACAAGGGCGAAGCCTTCGACGCGCTGGTGCTGGAAACGGGCGTCGCGCCGCCGGAGTGCGGCTTCGTCGGCGACGACGTCATCGATCTGCCGATCCTGCGGCGCGCCGGCTTCGCCGCCAGCGTGCCGAACGGCCATGCGGAAGTGCGCGCGCGCGTGCACTACGTGACGCAGGCGGCCGGCGGCCGCGGCGCGGCGCGCGAACTGTGCGACTTCATCCTGCGCGCGCAGGGCAGCTACGAGGCCGCGCTGGCGCCGTACCTGGAGGAGCCGCCGGCATGAGCACGGCGCGCCAGGCCACCGGCGTACGCATCGCCATCCTGCTCGTGCTCGGCGCGGCGCTGGCGATGGGCAGCCTGTGGTTCGCCGAGATCATGCAGCGCAAGACCGAAGACATGTTCCCGGCGAAGAAGCGCACCGCGCCGGACTACTACGTCGACGATTTCGACTTCGTGCGCATGGGCCCCAACGGCGAGGCGCATTACACGCTGACAGGAACGAAGATGACGCACAATCCGGCAGACGATTCGTACCTAGTCCTGAACCCCGTCATGCACAGCTACAGCAAGGACCGTCCGCCGATGCTCGTGCGCTCCGACACCGCGACCGTGGAAAACGACAGCAGCGAGGTGCACATGCACGACCACGTCCTCGTGAACCGGCCCGCCTCGCCCGATTCGCCGCACTTCCAGCTCACGACGGACTACCTGCTGGCGCTGCCGGACGAAGACATCCTCAAGACGCCCGACCCCGTGCAGATCGTCCAGGGCACGTCCACGCTGAACGGCGTGGGCATGTACGCCAACAACGCCACCGGCGAATTCCGCCTGTTCAGCAACGTCACCGGACGCTACGTGCCACCGCCGGCGGAAGCCGCCGCGCACTGACCGTTCCCATCCTTTCCACCGAGAGACCTCCTTCATGAATCGACTCTTCGTCACGCTGCTACTCCTGCTCGGATTCGCCTCGGTCGCGCACGCGGAAAAGGCCGACGCGACCAAGCCGACCAACGTCGAAGCCAACCACATGGAATACGACGACATCAAGCAGGTCAACGTCTTCACCGGCGACGTGGTGCTCACGCGCGGCACCATCCTGATGAAGGCCGACAAGATGGTGGTCAGGCAAGATCCGGCGGGCTACCAGTACGTCACGCTGTACGCGGCGCCGGGCAAGCTGGCCAGCTTCAAGCAGAAGCGCGACGGCGGCGACGACGAATGGATCGACGGCCAGGCCGAACGCATCGAATACGACGACAAGACCGAAATCGTCAAACTCTATTCCAAGGCGCGCATGCGCCGGCTGCAGGGCGACAAGCCGACCGACGAGGTCGACGGCCCGTTCATTTCCTACGACACGCGCGCCGAATTCTTCACCGTCCACAATTCGCCGAACGGCGAAAGCAAGCCGGGCGGCGGCCGCATCACCGCCATCATCCAGCCGCGCAACGTGCAGCAGCAACAGGCTCAACCGCCGCAGCCGCAACGACCACCCCAACCGCAACCGCAGCAGAAGGGGCAATAGCATGTCCAGCAAACTGATCGTCAACCGTTTGCAGAAGAGCTACGGCTCGCGCCAGGTCGTGCGCGACGTCGCGCTGCAGGTGGAAAGCGGCGAAGTGGTCGGCCTGCTCGGCCCCAACGGCGCCGGCAAGACCACCTCCTTCTACATGATCGTCGGCCTGGTGCCGTCCGATCACGGCGAGATCCGGCTCGACGGCGTCGACATCTCGCGGCTGCCCATCCACAGCCGCGCCCAGCTCGGCCTGTCCTACCTGCCGCAGGAAGCGTCGGTGTTCCGCAAGCTCAGCGTGGAAGACAACATCCGCGCCGTGCTCGAACTGCAGCGCGTCAACGGCAAATCGCTCAGCGCGTCGCAGCTGGAACAGCGGCTCGATACCCTGCTGTCCGACCTGCAGATCGAGAAGCTGCGCGACAACCAGGCCATGTCGCTGTCCGGCGGCGAGCGCCGGCGCGTCGAGATCGCGCGCGCGCTCGCCACCAATCCGCGCTTCGTGCTGCTGGACGAACCGTTCGCCGGCGTGGACCCGATCGCGGTGATCGAAATCCAGCGCATCGTGCGTTTCCTGAAGGAGCGCGGCATCGGCGTGCTGATCACCGACCACAACGTGCGCGAGACGCTGGGTATCTGCGACCGCGCCTACATCATCAACCAGGGCGCGGTGCTGGCAAGCGGCGGCCCGGATGACATCATCGCCGACGAATCGGTACGCCGGGTCTATCTGGGCGAGCATTTCCGCATGTAGGGCGGCGCACATTCCATGAAACAGTCCTTACAGCTTCGGGTCTCGCAACATCTGGCGCTCACGCCGCAGCTGCAGCAGTCCATCCGCCTGCTGCAGCTGTCCACGCTCGAACTGCATCAGGAACTGGAACAGATCCTGGCCGAGAACCCGATGCTCGAACGCACCGACGATCCGCTCGACAACGCCGTGCGATTGCTGGCCGACGGCGCCGTCAGCGCGGCCGCAAGCGCGCCGGCAGAACCGTCGGCGGAAGGCGGCCAGCCGGCCGAGACCGAAATGAACTTCGACGCGCCCGACATGGGCGGCGACGCCGCGGCGGGCAGCGACAGCGATTGGAGCTTCGACGACGTTGCGCGCACGTCCAAGGCACCGGAAGACGACGACGGCCGCCCCCAGCTGGAAGCGCCGGAAACCACGCTGCGCGAACACTTGCTGGAACAGATGCGCGTGACGGTACACAACGTGCGCGACCGCGCGCTGGTCGAACTGATCATCGACGCGCTGAACGACAACGGTTACCTGGAAGAATCGCTGGAAGAAATCCACGCGCGCCTGCCGGAAGAGCTGGAAATCGAGCTGGAAGAGTTGACCATCGCGCTCAACCTGGTGCAGAGCTTCGATCCGCCCGGCGTCGGTGCGCGCAACGCCTCCGAATGCCTGGCCCTGCAGATCAGGCGCATCGAGAAAGTGCCGATGGTGACGCGGCGCATGGCGCTCGACATCGTCGAGCACCACCTGAGCCTGTTCGCGCAGCGCGACTTCAACAAACTGCGGCGCGCGCTCGACTGCGACGACGAGGATCTGCGCGAGGCGCAGGCCGTCATCCGTCTGTGCAATCCGCATCCGGGCGCCTGCTTCGCCACCGACACGTCGGATTTCGTCGTGCCGGACGTGATCGTCAAGCGCACGCGCAACGGCTGGCAGGTCATGCTCAACCACGAGGTGATGCCGCGCCTGCGCGTGAACGCGATGTACGCCAGCATCCTGAAGCAGAACAAGGGCGAAGGATCGCTCGGCACACAGCTGCAGGAAGCCAAGTGGCTGATCAAGAACATGCGCCAGCGTTTCGACACCATTCTGCGCGTGGCGCAGGCCATCGTCGACCGTCAGCGCAATTTTTTCTCGCACGGCGCGGTCGCCATGCGGCCTCTTGTGTTGCGCGAAATTGCTGATACACTGGGTTTACACGAGAGCACAATCTCCCGTGTCACCACCCAGAAGTACATGCTTACTCCGCACGGGATGTTCGAACTGAAATACTTCTTCGGCAGCCACGTCGCGACGGAAGCAGGCGGCGAAGCATCTTCTACCGCAATCCGGGCACTCATCAAGCAACTGATAGGAGCGGAAGACCCGAAAACACCTTTCTCCGATAGCAAGATCGCAGA
>Ga0164242_10006239_pt1 | contig 13158 bp, 13 predicted proteins | sample OricomgcompostMG_FD_108783 | JGI IMG/M metagenome (GOLD analysis project Ga0164242, IMG submission 108783) | Miracle-Growth compost microbial communities from Emeryville, California, USA - Original compost - Miracle growth compost (MG) ...
CATCATCATGCCGGGCAGGCTCTTGTCACACCCCGCCAACAGGACCGAGCCGTCCATGCGCTCGGCCATCATGACGCATTCGACCGAATCCGCAATGATTTCACGCGAAACCAGCGAGAAGTGCATACCTTCGTGGCCCATCGAGATGCCGTCGGACACTGAGATCGTCCCGAACTCCAACGGGTAACCACCGGCGGCGTGCACGCCGTTCTTGACCGCCTCGGCGAGCCGGTCCAGGGACAGGTTGCACGGCGTGATCTCGTTCCAGCTGGAGGCCACTCCGATCTGCGGTTTGACGAAGTCCTCATCGCCCATTCCCACGGCACGCAGCATCCCGCGTGACGCGGTCTTCTCCAGTCCGTCGGTGACGTCGCGGCTACGGGGCTTGATGTCGATCTCTGGAACGTCACTCATCTTCCTGAACGTAGCAGCGTGTGGCTCAACGTGGGGACGCTCCCGACATACCGGGGTGCAGGATCGGCTCGTGGCTGCCGTGCCCGCGACCGGCATGCAGCTGGAGGCCGCTGGTCACGAGGGCGAAGTGGCTGAACGCCTGCGGGGTGTTGCCGAGCTGGCGCTGATGGGCCGGATCCCACTCCTCGCTCAGCAACCCGAGGTCGTTGCGCAGGGTCAGCAACCGTTCGAAGAGTTGGATCGCCTCCTCCTGTCGACCCGCGAGATGCAACGCGTCCACCATCCAGAACGAGCAGGCCAGGAAGACGCCCTCGTCACCGGGCAGGCCGTCGTCCGATGCAGCGTTCTGGTAGCGCAGCACCAGACCGTCCTGGGTGAGTTCGCGGTTGATCGCGTCGATGGTGCCGAGCATCCGCGGGTCGTCGCCGGGCAGGAATCCGACGCGGGGAATGATCAACACGCTGGCATCGAGAGCGGTCTCGCCATACGACTGGACAAAGGTGTTGCGGTCCGCATCGAAGCCGTGGGCCAGCACGTCGGCGTGGATGGTGTCGCGCAGCGCCTCCCAGCGATCGGCAGGACCGTGCAGCGTCCGGTGCCGGCGCACCGCCTTGGCCATCCGGTCGGCAGCGACCCAGGCCATCACTTTCGAGTGGGTGAAGTGACGCCGCGGACCGCGCACCTCCCACAGGCCGTTGTCCGTGTCGTTCCAGACGCTTTCGAGGTGCTCCATGAGCAGGACCTGCAGGTCCCATGCGTCCTCGGTGGCGGCCAGACCGGACTCGCGCGCCAGCGCCAGACCGTCCAACGTCTCTCCCCAGACGTCCAGTTGTAGCTGATCGGCGGCCGCGTTTCCGACGCGCACCGGTGACGAATCCTGATAGCCACGAAGCCAGTCCAGCTCACTTTCGGGCAGTCTGCGGGTGCCGTCCAGGCTGTACATGATCTGCAGGTCGGCCGGGTCTCCGGCGACCGCGCGCAGCAGCCACTCCCGCCAGGCCTTCGCCTCGTCGAGGTAGCCGCCCGCGATCAGCGCCTGGAGGGTGTATGTCGCATCCCGCAGCCAGCAGTAGCGGTAGTCCCAATTGCGCGGGCCGCCGACCTGCTCCGGCAGCGAGGTCGTTGCGGCCGCGACGATCCCGCCGGTCGGGTGATACGTGAGGGCCTTCAGGGTGAGCAACGATCGCTTGATCGCATCCCGATAGGGGCCGGTCAGGTCGTGACCGCGTTCGGACCACTCGTGCCAGTAACCGAGCGTGTCGCGCAGCGCATGCTCCGCGTCGACAGGACGTGGATGGCGCTGATAGCTGGGTGACCAGGTGAGCACGAACGGCACACGGTCGCCGGCACGGACGGTGAACTCCGAGACGGTCGACCACTCGTGGCCGCGTGTCGGCGCCGGCGTGCGCAATCGTACCGCGTCGGGGCCGGCCACCGCGAGGATCTGGTCATCGTCGTGGTGCACCCACGGCCGGACCTTGCCGTAGTCGAAGCGGAGCGTGAGTTCGCCATACATCTGGACGCTGCCGCTGACGCCCTCGACGATCCGCACGATGTCCGGAGCATGACCGCGAGGGGGCATGAAATCGATGACGCGAACGGCGCCTTCGCTTGTCTCCCACTCGGTTTCGAGCACGAGCGAGTCCTGCACGTACCGGCGGGTGGTGCAGGGGCCGGCACCGGCAGGCGCCAGTTTCCACCGGCCGGCACGCGGATCGTCGAGGAGTGCCGCGAAGCACGCCGGCGAGTCGAAGCGAGGCAGGCACAGCCAGTCCACCGAACCCTCCGAGCTGACAAGTGCCGCTGTCTGCAGATCTCCAAGAAGTGCGTAGTCCTCGATCCGTCCCATGCTTTGGCATGTTGCCACACGGGGCCGTACTTCTCAGGTGCCCTGCGGCTAGGGTCGATCGCACAGCAATCTCCTCTCCACCGGAAGGACACGCATGAGTCTGCAGACCCTGGACCGCAGCGTCGACGACGGTGTCCTGACCGTCACCCTGGACCGACCCGGGCAACTCAACGCCTTCACCGTCACGATGGCCGAGGAGTTGGAGCGCACCTTCCGCGAGGCCAACGACGACGACTCGATTCGTGCGGTGATCGTCACGGGCGCGGGTCGCGCGTTCTGCGCCGGCATGGATCTGTCCACGGGCGGCAACGTTTTCGGGCTCGACGAGACGCAACGACCCGGTATGGCGGACCTTTCCGACCTTGCCGACCCGGCGCTCGAGGGGGTGCGCGACACGGGCGGACGCGTGACTCTGGCGATCCACGACTGTCGTAAGCCGGTCATTGCCGCCATCAACGGGCCGGCGGTCGGGATCGGCGCCACGATGACGCTGGCGATGGACGCCCGGCTGGTGTCCTCGACCGCCCGCTTCGGGCTTGTCTTCGGCCGGCTGGGCATCGTGCCCGAGGCCGCTTCGAGCTGGTTCCTGCCGCGCATCGTCGGGCTTCCTCGCGCGCTCGACCTCGCACTGTCGGCTGACATCCTCGACGCGGAAGCGACGGTCGAGAACGGTTTGGCCACAGCGGTATACAAGCCTGACGAGTTGTTGCCGGCAGCTCGCGGCCTCGCCGACCGATGGACCAAGGGCCGGTCACCGGTGGCGATCGCGTTGACCCGCCAGATGCTGCGCCGTAACGCGGCATACGACCACCCGGCAGATGCTCACCGGGTCGACTCGCTGGCGATGTTCTGGACGAGTGTGGGTGACGGCAAGGAGGGCGTCGCTGCGTTTCTGCAGAAACGAGCACCCGAGTTCACCGGACGGGCGTCGGACATGCCTGGCTTCTACGACGAGTGGATCGACGAAACCCCCTGAACACCCTTGCAATCAAGAGAGAAGGAGACCGCGATGACCGGCCACATGGACCCCGAGATCATGAAGCGTTTCCCCGTCGTCGACGTGGACGATCTTCCCCAGGACCTGCAGGACCGCATTCTGGCGGTGAGCGAGAAGTCCGGCTTCATCCCCAATGTTTTCATCGGGATTGCCCAGCGACCCGACGAGATGCGCGCCTTCTTCGACTTCCACGACTCGATCATGGACCGTGAGACGCCCGGGCTCAGCAAGGCGGACAGGGAGATGATCGTGGTCGCGACCAGCGGCGAGAACTCCTGTCTCTACTGCGTGGTCGCGCACGGTGCCATCGCCCGGATACGAGCCAAGAACCCATACATCTCAGACCAATTGGCGACCGACTGGCGCAAGGCTGACCTAGATGAGCGGCAGTACGCCATCATCTCCGCTGCAGTGAAGCTTTCGGTGCGTCCGTGGGAGATCGTCGACGCCGACCTCGATGGCTTGCGCGCGCACGGCCTCACCGAGGAGGACATCTATGACGTGGGCGCCATTACAGCGTTCTTCGCGATGAGCAACCGGCTGGTCCACTGGAGCGGCCTGATGCCCAACAACGAGTTCTACCTGATGGGCCGCGTGCCGAAGGGCAGCTGAGACCCTTGGCACGCGGCCCAGTGACTGGACTGTGATCGATCAGGCAGCCCGCGCACCCGTCATGATGGCAACCGCGTCCTCCATCGTGTGCGTTGCCGGCGAGATCACCGCTGCACGCGCACCGAGCCGTTGAACATGGATCCGGTCCGCGAGGTCGAACACGCTCGGCATGTCGTGACTGATCAGCACGATCGGCAGGCCGTGATCGCGCAGCTGCTTGATGATCGCAGCGACCTGTGCGGATTCACGGACTCCGAGTGCAGCCGTCGGCTCGTCAAGTATGACGACCTTGCTACCGAACGCCGCTGCTCTCGCCACTGCCACGGCCTGACGCTGACCACCGGACAATGTCTCGACCGGCTGGGTGATGTCCTGCAGAGTTTGGATGCCCAGGTGGTTGATGTGTTCACGGGCTTCCCGACGCATTCGGGCTATGTCCAGATGACGCAAGGCCGTGCCCAGCGGGCCTGGCTTGCGGATCTCGCGGCCGAGGTAGAGGTTGCTGGCGATGTCGAGAGCCGGCGCGACCGCCAACGTCTGGTAGACCGTCTCGATCCCGGCATCCTTCGCATCCTGCGGAGACCGGAACGTCACTTCCTTCCCGTCCAGGTAGATGTGTCCGCGGTCCGGGTTCGATGCGCCGGACAGGCACTTGATCAATGACGATTTCCCGGCGCCGTTGTCACCGATGACGGCCAGGATCTCGCCCGGGTACAACTCGAAATCGGCACCACGAAGGGCTTCGACGCGGCCATAGGACTTGGTGAGTCCAGTCGCCGCCAGGACCGGCTCCTTGTTGCTGTCGACACTCTTCTCGGTGGTCATGTGCGTACCTTTCGGATCCACTGATCGACTGCTACTGCCGCGATGACCAGCAGACCTTCGGCCAATTGCTGGTAGAGGTCCTGCACCCCGGCCAGCGCCAGACCGTTCTGGAACACCTGGACGATGAGGGCACCGAACAATGTGCCGAGCACGATCCCCCGGCCGCCGAAGAGGCTGACTCCACCGATCACGGCTGCGGTGATGCTGTCGAGGTTGAGGGTGGACGAGATGTTGGTGCTGGCGTCGCCGACCCGCCCGATCTGGACCCAGGCAGCGATTCCGTAGATGAGTCCGGCGAGCACATACACACTCAGCAGCAGACGCGCGGTGTTGATGCCGACGAGTCGTGCAGCCTCAGGGTCGTCGCCCACTGCGTAGACGTGCTTTCCCCATGCGGTGCGTCCGAGCGCGTACCCGACGATCAGATAGAGGGCAAGCATCACGATGACCCCGGTCATCAGCGAGAACGAGCCGATCTTGATCAGGTTTCCGGGCCAGAGCAACAGGCTGCCAGGAGTTGGGTTCAATGTCTGCCCGTTGGCGTAGAGCAGCCCGAGCGCGGTGAAAACGCCGAGGGTTCCCAATGTTCCGATGAACGGCGGAACCTTGAACCTCGTGACGAGAATGCCGTCGACGAGACCTGTGGCAAGCGCAACGACCAGACCCCCGGCCAGGGCGAGCCACACCGGCCAGCCGGAGGTGATCGCGAGACCCGCCATCACCATCTGGGCCAGGATCATTGCCGCGCCCACCGACAGGTCAATTCCTGCCGTCAGAATGATGACCGTCTGCCCCAACGCGAGAAGTCCGATGACCGCGACTTCTTGCAGCATGATGGACAAGTTGGCGGCGCTGAAGAACCGGCCGTTGATCAGGTCGAACACGATCGCCGAGACGACCAACACGACCAGCGGGCCGAGTGAGGGGTGGGCGTGCAACAAGTGCTGGATCCGACTCCCGGCAGTCACTTTGCTCGTCGCCTCGGGAGGAGGTGGAGTCGCCTCGACGTCAACTGTTTCCGTCGTCATGACGGGTTACCCCAGCAGATTTTCGCCGCGGCCTTGGTGGAAATGCTGCTGACACCCGACTGGGGACTGTCGGTGTAGAGCTTGGTGCCCGTGTTGTAGAAGTCCTTGCCCGCTTGGTTCGTCGGCTTCTTCCCCGTCTTCACATATTGGGCAATGGCATCCACGCCGTCGGCTGCCATCTTCCCCGGGAACTGCCCAGCAGTTGCCCCGATCTGGCCGCTCGACACGAAGGGGAGGTTGCTGCATCCGCCATCGATCGCGACAACGGTGACATCGCTCTTGCCCGCTGACTTCAATGCGTGAGCAGCGCCCTGGGCGGCCGGCTCGTTGATCGCATAGACCAGATTGATGTTGGAATCCTTGGACAGGCAGGTCTCCATCGCCGTCTGACCGCCCGTGACCGCACCGTTGGTCGGCTGCTGGCAGGCGATCTTGTAGGTCCCGCCCTTACCTCCGGTGTACTTCCCGGACTTGGGCTCCTTGCCGTTCACCTTCGTGCTCCCGACGGGGATGCCCATGCCCTGTAGGAAGCCGTGGTCGCGGTCCACGTCGACCGTGATCACCTGGTCTGCGAGATCGTCGAGCATCGCGATGTCCGCCGATTTTCCGCCGAGCTTGGCGGCAGCCCACTTGCCATCCAAGATGCCGGCTTGGGTGTTGTCCGTCGCGTAGGTCACATTGGCCACGCTCGCTGGGATCGGAGGGGTGTCGACCGCAACGACGATCAGTCCGGCCTTGCGAGCCTTCAACAGGGCGTTGTTCACTGCATCGCCGTTCAGGCTGATGATGATGCCCTTGTCGCCTGCGGCGATGGCTTGCTCGATCTGTGTGATCTGCGAGGTCGTGTCGTCATCCGACTTGCCTGCGGTGACCTGCAGTTCGATGCCCTTCTTCGCCGCTTCCTGCTTCGCGGTCTTCTCCATCGAGATCCAGTAGGGGTTGGTGAACTCCTTCAGGATGAGGGCGACCTTCACCTTGCCCTTGCTGCCTCCCGCCGAGCCTTGGGAGGACGCGGTCCCCCCACTGCTGCATGCCGTCAAAGCGAGAGCACCCGCTCCAACACAGACCAGCCCGGCCGTGACTCGGCGCTTCGGTCTCATATTTCCGCGCTTGGGCATCTTCTTAACCTCCGGACGAACCGTTGTGTGTGTGACCCAACACACACTAGAGCGCGCGCAAACGTTTACGCAAGCGTTTGCGAGCAACTCCGCAAGCGTTTGCGCGATCCTGCGCCAAAGTTGTTAAATGTGTCGCAGACCACTCACCTGGGAACGGCCTGAGTCCGGTCAGCACGAGGGAAGGGAGCTGAGATGGTCAAAATGGCCGACGTGGCGGCCGCTGCAGGGGTGTCGATCACCACCGTCTCCCATGCACTGAACAACACCCGCCCGGTCAGCGACGAGCTGCGGGCTCGAGTGCAGCATGCGGTGCGGGAGACGGGCTATACGCCGAACAGCGTCGCACGCGCCCTGGTCACCCAGAGCACGATGCTCATCGGCGTGGTCATGTCGTTTCTGTCGAACCCGTTCTTCGCACCGCTGGTCACCCAGATCGACCGAACCGCACGCCGCCGCGGATACACGGTCCTCTTGACGGAGAATCATGAGAACGCTGCGGACGAAGCAACACAGGTGCGGGTCATGCTCGACCGACGCGTCGACGGCATCATCATCGCGCCGGCCTCGAAGCACCTGGAAAAGGTCATCAATCAGTTGGTGAAGAGCGGAACACCCACGGTGTTGGTCGACCGGCTGTCCGAAGGGGAATTCGACGAGGTGGGCGCCGACAACGTGGGGCCGACCGCAGAGCTCATCGAGCACCTGGTCCGCCACGGACACGACCGGATCGGCTTCATCAGCGGGCGTTCTGGACTGTCGACGACCACCGAACGACTGGCCGGCTACAAGCTCGGCCTGGAGAGAGCCGGCCTCGAATATGACAAGAGATTGGTGCGCACCGGGTCCTCCCAGATAGGACCGGCACGCAAGGCGGTCAAGGCTCTCCTGACCGGGCCGAACCCGCCGACCGCGCTGTTCAGCGCGAACAACGCCATGACCGTCGGAATGCTGCGTGGCCTTCGCGACCTCAAGATCCGCGTGCCGGAAGACATCGCAGTCGGTGCGTTCGACGATTTCGAATGGGCGGACCTCATGTCTCCACGTCTCACAACGGTCGCCCAGCCCATCCCCGAGATCGGCAGCCTGGCGACCAAACTCCTGCTCCGCCGGATCGATGGATATTCCGGGCCGACCGAGCGGCACGCCATACCTTCCATCGTGCGGCGTCGTGAGTCCTGCGGTTGCACCGGATTCGAGGACGGCCTGTGAGCGATGGCAGCCACAAGGCACCTACCGCGGCATTGGAGCTCCAGCACCTCGTCACACGCGCCGGGCGACTTGCGGCTGGCGGTGGCCGACGTCTTCTCGCCATCACCGGCGCGCCCGGCGCGGGCAAGAGCACGCTCGCGGCCACCCTCCTGGACCGGCTACCGGCCGGCTCTGCTGCCCTCGTGCCGCAGGACGGCTTCCACCTGGCTGACACAGTCCTGGCGCAGTTGCGACTCAGCGACCGGAAGGGCGCACCGGAGACCTTCGACGCCAACGGCTTTCACGCCCTGCTCGTGCGCCTGCGCACCAACGACGAACCCGTCGTGTATGCACCGGAGTTTCACCGCGATCTGGAAACCGCTGTCGCGGGAGCGATTCCCGTTCGACGGGAGACTCCACTCGTCATAGTCGAAGGCAACTACCTTCTGCTGGATTCCGTTCCATGGCTGCTGAATCGGCCGCTTTTCGATGACACCTGGTATTTGGGTCTGCCCGATGAAACCCGGCAAGGACGTTTGATCAGGCGTCACGAGCAGTACGGGAAATCAGCTCACGACGCCGCAGTCTGGGCGCTCGGTAACGATGAGCAGAACGCCGCACTGGTCCGAGACTCAGCGCGGTTCGCCGACCTTCTCGTCGACTCCACCAACCTGATGGGTCGCGTGCCGGAGGGAAGTTGAGCAGCTCAGCGCTGCAACGGCTGGTAGAAGACCAGGCCGTTGCCCATGTTGTCGTAGACCACTGCACGACGCTCGTGAGCGTCGTCGTATGCCGCGCGGACGATCGCACCACCCAGCTTCTCGATCGAGGCCGCTGCTGCATCGACGTCGTCGGTCTTGATACCTGTCACCGCCTTGCCGGGCAGCGGGTGATCGATCGAAGTGGCGAGAGCGATCGTGATGGAGCCTCCGTCGAGCGCGGCGTAGTGAGCACCGTCCCGGAATTTCAGCGCAAAGCCGAGACCCTCGTAGAACGCGATGGATTCGTCGAGGTTGTCCGTCGACAGCACGATCTGGCGCACCTGCTGCTCAGCCATGGAAATGTCCTCTCCTCGGGTTCAATAGGGCCCATCCTGCTCTGCCCGGCTTGATCGGCACCCATTGGCCCCGAAAACACCGGTTGACGGCCCAATTGCGCAGTCAACCGGTGTTTCGATCGTCAACGGGTGGTCGGGCGACCGGGTCAGGCGTTCAGCTTGCTCAGCGCGGCCTTGAAGCGTTCGACGGTGCCGTCGACGTCGCCCAGCTTGTCCAGGCCGAACAACCCGATCCGGAACGCGCCGAAGTCGTCGGGTTCACCGCACTGCAGCGGCACACCGGCAGCGACCTGCACACCCACCTGCTTGAACTTCGCACCGGTCTTGAGTTCAGGATCGTCAGTGTGAACGACAACCACACTGGGAGAAGCGAATTCGTCGGCGGCAACGGACCGGAAGCCGGCGTCCGAGAGGGCCGCACGCACCTTGGCGCCGAGCTCGGCCTGCGCGGCGCGGAGCTTCTCGAGGCCGGCGTCGCGTGCTTCCAGCATCAGCGCAGCGTTGTGCGCGAGGCCGTCCGTGGGCATGGTCGCGTGGTAGGGCGTCTTGCCCTCGACATACGACTCGGTGATCCAGAGCCACTTCTTGAGGTCCATCGCGAAACTGCTCGAGGTGGAACCCTCCACGGCGGCACGCGCCGCCTCGTTCAGCATCACGTAGCCGGCACACGGTGTGCCGCTCCAGCCCTTCTGCGGAGCTGTGAGCAGCACGTCCACGTCGAGCGCGCCCATGTCGACCCACAGCGCACCCGACGCCACGCAGTCGAGCACGAACAATCCGCCGACCTCGTGGACCGCCGCGGACACCGCGCGCACGTAGTCGTCGGGCAGCACGATGCCGGACGCGGTCTCGACGTGCGGTGCGAAGACGACCTCGGGGCGCTTGTCGCGGATCTGACCGACGACCTCGTCGAGCGGCGCAGGCTGCCACGCCGCTTGGTGCTCATCACTCAGCGGACGCGCGGCGCAGACAGTGGCGTCGTCGGTGATCCGCCCGGCGTCGAAGATCTGCGACCAGCGATACGAGAAGGCGCCATTGCGTATGACGAGCGCGCGCTTGCCGGTGGCCAGCTGACGGGCGATCGCCTCCATCCCGTACGAGCCGCCTCCCGGCACGATCGCGACGGTGTGCGCCCCATAGGTGTTGCGCAACACGTCGATGACGTCCTGCATGACATGCACGAAACGCTGGGACATGTGGTTCAGCGAGCGGTCGGTGAAAACGACCGAGTACTCGAGCAGGCCGTCCGGGTCGATGTCATCGTGTGGCAAGTTCACCCTCGAACCGTCCCACATCCCACCGCTCTGACGGCGAGGAGGTCCAGTACACGGCGAAAAAGCGTTCTGGCCGCGCGCTCCGACTAGCCTGAACGTCCGTGACGACACGTGCCTGGATGAGCTGGAGCAGCGGCAAGGACAGCGCCACCGCGCTCCACGTGGCTCGCACGGAACTCGACCTGGAAGTGACCGGTCTGCTCGTCACGCTCAACGGTGCGGCGGATCGTGTCGCGATGCACGCGGTCCGCCATACCCTCCTCGACGCGCAGGCCGAACGTCTCGGTCTGCCGGTCCACGCCGTCGAACTCCCGGCGCCCTGCCCCAACCGCGTCTACGAGGAGAAGATGGGCGCGGCGATGGCCACTGCGCGCGACGAAGGGGTGGATGCCGTCATCTTCGGTGACCTCTACCTGGCGGACATCCGCACCTACCGGGAGCAGGCGATGGCGGGTACCGGGATCGAACCGCTCTTTCCCCTGTGGGGCCGGCCGACCGACGTTCTCGCCCACGACATGATCGACGGCGGACTGCGCGCGGTCCTGACGTGCGTGGACCCCACGCAACTCGACCCGTCGTATGTCGGCCGCTCCTTCGATGAGCACCTGTTGCGCGACCTTCCGGCCGGAGTCGACCCGTGCGGCGAGAACGGCGAGTTCCACACCTTCGTCTGGGACGCCCCCGCGTTTGCCCGGCCCATCGACGTCGAGGTGGGCGAGGTTGTGACCCGCGACGGCTTCGTCTTCGCCGACGTACTGCCGGCATGACACCCTCAGCCGAGCTCCCGCACCACCGTGAGCACCTCGTCGAGCATGGTCTCGGTCAGTCGCCCGGTGAAGGTGTTCTGCTGGCTCACGTGGTAGCAACCCACCAATTCGATCGGGCCGTTCGGGGTCAACAGCGCAGCGCGCGCTCCGTGGCCGAATTTCGGTTTCGGTCGCGGCACCTCCCAGCCGAGTGAGCGGGCAGTGGAAATCGTTGTGTCCCAGCCGATCCCGCCCAGCGTCAGGATGACGCGCAGCCTGTCCCCGGACAGCTGCAGTTCCCGCTCCAGCCACGGCGCACAGGTCGCCTTCTCCACGGTGGTCGGCTTGTTCGCCGGGGGCGCACACCGCACCGGAGCGGTGATCCGGATCCCGTGCAGTTCCAGGCCATCCCCCGCGCTGACCGACGACGGCTGGGTCGCGAAGCCCGCACGATGCAGTGCTGCGAACAGCCAGTCTCCCGACCGGTCGCCGGTGAACATCCGGCCGGTGCGATTGGCACCGTTCGCGGCGGGTGCGAGCCCGACGATGAGGCGTGTTGCCTCCGGGTCACCGAATGCGGGCACCGGTCGACCCCAGTAGGGCTCCTGTGCAAAGGATCTGCGGCGACCGGTGGTGGCAACCTCTTCCCGCCACGCCACCAGCCTGGGACACGCGCGGCAGACCGAGATGAGCGCGTCCAGTTCGTCGATCGTCCGCGCCGAGCGAGCCAGTCGCCGCACCGCGGCCGGTGTGCCGGCCACGGTGGTGTCGCCGGTCGCCCGATCACCTGGCCAACCGGTCCCCGCCGGGACCGGCGACTCGAAGAGCTGCCCGGTGAGCGGATGCGGATCACTCATGCGTGTCTCCCCCCCAGCGGGCGTGCAGAAGAGCGTGCGATCGGCATACCCTCTTCTACCCGGTGTCGGTGTGTGGTGCCAAAATTCTTCGAATGTCGACCATCGTCTTCTTCCACGCGCATCCCGACGACGAGAGCTCGCAGACCGCCGGTTCGATGTCACGTGCATCCGACGAAGGTCACCGGGTGGTCGTCGTCTACGCGACCGGCGGGGAGCACGGCGAAGTGCCCGACGACCTCGCTGCGGGCGAGACCCTCGCGGATCGGCGTCGGGCCGAGGCGGAAGCCTCCGCGCGGGTGACCGGCACGGCCCGCGTCGCCTGGCTGGGTTACCGCGACTCCGGCATGACCGGCTGGGAGCAGAACGCCGACCCGGAGTCCTTCCACCAGGCACCGGTCGACGCGGCCGCCGCGCGACTCGCAGCGATCCTCGACGAGGAGGACGCCGACATCCTCGTGGGGTACGACTGGCACGGAAGTTACGGCCACCCCGATCACGTCAAGGTGCATGCGGTCGCCTACGCCGCGGCCGAGCGTGCTGCGCGGACACCGCGTGTGCTCGAGGAGACGATGAACCGCGACGCCATGCGAGCCCAGGCGACGGCGGCGAAGGAAGCCGGCCTCGACATGGAGTTCGACCCGGACGGGCCGATGGACGACGGCAATCCCATGGGTATGCCGGAAGCCGAACTCCACTGGGCCGTCGACGTTTCCGACTACCTCGACCGCATCCGTGCGGCGATGCAGTCGCACCGCAGTCAGGTGTCGGACATCGGCATGTTCATGGCGATGCCATCGGATGTGTTCGCGAAGGCGTTCGGCACCGAATACTTCCTGGAGCGCGGCCGGCCGGCCGGGATGGTGCGCGGCTGGTTCCTGGATGCATCGACCGGCGGCGACAGGTAGGACACCGCGATGATTCTGGACGACTACCGCTCTCCGTGGCTCGACGACGAGCTCACCGACCTGCAACAGCTCGCGCGCACCTTCCTGGAGAGGGAGGCCGTGCCCCACCAGACGCGCTGGGCCGAGCAGCACATGGTCGACCGTGACTTCTGGCGGGCCGCCGGGCGGGCCGGGCTGCTCTGCCTGAGCATCCCCGAGGAGTATGGCGGCGGGGGTGGCAGCTTCGCCCACGAAGCGGTCGTCGCCGCCGAGCAGTCCCGGATCGCGGAGGATGCGTGGGGCAACGCC
>Ga0164242_10006240_pt1 | contig 13157 bp, 6 predicted proteins | sample OricomgcompostMG_FD_108783 | JGI IMG/M metagenome (GOLD analysis project Ga0164242, IMG submission 108783) | Miracle-Growth compost microbial communities from Emeryville, California, USA - Original compost - Miracle growth compost (MG) ...
AAGGCGATGGGCGTTTGCAAATCCGCCGAATAGCGCGTCATGGTGGAGAAAAGTACTTTTGGCTGCACCTGACGCACAAAACGCGCGCGTTCGGGATCGTCATCCGCGGAAATTTCTTGTTCAAAATCAGCGTCAATGAAAACCCGCGTCAATTCGCGTCCGCGATCAGAACGATAATTAAAAAAGATCACGCTATCGCCATCTGCGATACGCGGCAACGGTTTGCCTTCTTTATCCGTAATCACCGTGGCCAGGATAAATTCATCCGTTTCGCCGCGTCCATACGCCGCATCAATGGCGGAAAAAGCATCCGGCGCAGAATGGCCTTTGGCTTCGGTCAATAATTCATACGCCTGATGCACGCGCGACCAGCGATTATCGCGATCCATAGCAAAATAGCGTCCCACAACAGATGCCACTTTTCCTGTTCCAGTGGCGATCATCTTTTCCACGACGCGCGCCAGATGGGTCTTGGCAGTTTGCGGGCCCACGTCGCGGCCATCGGTGAAGGCGTGTAAAAGTACTTTCTCGCCAGTTAATCCCTGCTGCGCCGCGAGTTCCAATAATGCCAAGTAATGTCCTTGCGACGAATGCACGTTGCCGTCGGAAACCAGGCCAATTAGATGTAATCGGGAATTGTTCTTCTTGACGTTATCAATAGCTGCGAGAAATGTATCGTTCTCGTAAAACGAACCATCTCTAATGGTTTGGTCAATGAGGCTGGAATCCTGCCACACGATTCTACCGGCGCCCAGATTAAGATGGCCCACTTCGCTATTGCCCATCACGCCGGCAGGCAGACCAACATCGGTGCCTGAAGCTATCAACTGGGTTCGCGGACATTGGGCATAGATGCGGTCAAAATTGGGTGTTTGTCCCAACGCTACGGCATTTGCGGTGGTGTCTGAGGAAAGTCCCCAACCATCCAGAATACACAGCATTACGGGACGGGGAATAGATTTATTTGCTTGATTATCACTTGACGTCATGGCCTTGACAGTTTAGTGAGAAAACGGTCAGTGGGCAACGGCGGTAAAAGTACTTTTACGGCGCCAGTTCTACTTTATTTCTACCGCTGCGTTTGGCTTCATACAGCGCATGATCGGCGCGAGTGATGGTTTCGCTGCTATGACTGCCTAGTCGGTGTTCGGCAACGCCAATGCTGATAGATGACTTCACGGTTTGTGATAACTCTTTGAAGAGTAATTGTTCGACTTCCCGACGCAGCCTTTCAGCAACGTGCAATGCTTGCTCACCAGGAACAGCTGGAAGTAACAACATAAATTCCTCTCCGCCCCAACGCGCGCAAACGTCCTGCGCGCGAATTCTGTCTGTTAGCGCATGAGCGATTTGAATCAAGGCATGGTCACCCACGTCATGTCCAAACTGATCGTTGATGGATTTGAAATCATCCACATCAATGACAGCCAGGGAAAAAGCTTTGCCACTTTGCTTTGCCTGGATTGCCGCGACCTTGATGCGCTCAAGAATCAGGCGGCGATTGGGAATACCGGTCAGTTGATCGTGTGTGGATGCTTTGTGCAACGCTTCGTTCTTTTCTTGTAGCATCATTTGATAGCTATCAGAAATCTTTGCAATCCGGGTTAACTGATGCTTCTGCTTCTGGTGTCGATCAGCCAGCAATTCTTTTTGTTCGCGAGCCATCCATTGGTAACCATCGGAGATGGAAGCCAGGCGTTCCAACTTCAACTGACGATTTTTATACTGCCGAAAAAGAGAAACGAGCGCCTCCTTCAACGGATGATTTTCATATTGTTCATCCGCCAAAAGCGTGTCTATTTTATTTTCCAATGGATCAATATCAGGCATGACATCTACGTTTAATCCGCCAGTTTTTCTTCCTTTATCTCAAACAAAAACGAACAATCTTCTTTGAACTCATTTGCCAATTCGGCCACGCGTTCATTTTCAGCATCATAATACCACGTTACGCTAACTTTTTTTCCGCCATTATGAGCTTCTTCCAATATGTCAAAGATATCCATCATTCCTTTGACGCTGCTGGTATTCAGATAAAGTAGACGAAGATCAAGCTGCAAAGGTGCCGTCGATTTTGCGAGATAATCTTTAATCCATTCAATAATGGGAACGAAGAATTTAAACGAGTTTTCAGGATAAGAATCACCGCGCATACTCAGATTGCCACTGGCTCCGATAGCAGTGATTCCTGGTGTGGCTTGCGTGGCGGGGATATTAAGGTCTGTCATAACAATAAAAGTACTTTTAATGACGCGAGGAGATTAAATCACCACGCGGATTGTAAAAAAACAACGGGTTCCGGCATCCACGGGATAAGAAGAGCAAGAAAACGGCACAGATGATTTTCTTGCGAGATCAATGAGACCGAGACCTGCGTTGGAATTTTCTTTTCGGGGTTCGCGAAGGCGTTTTTTAAACAGCTGTTTGAGTTCCGCTTTATCCATTCGCGCCAAAGCATTAATGCGCTCCACCAAAACTGGACCATCTTCCGGCTCCACAAAATTACCGGCGGAGATGACATAATGCCCACTCAAATCCTGGCTAATGACCACCGTGGCAGAGGCTTGTTTTTCATCGTATCCTTTCGCCAAGGCATATTCGCGTATATTCTGTGCCACTTCAATATACGCCGTAAAAACGTCAAAGGCGGAGGACGATGGCGATTTCTCACTTTGCACATGATTCTTCAAGGCTTCACCCAACTCTTCGATCAGCCCTTGTGAAAATGGCCCGTTGAAGCAGAGTAGAATACCTTTCGCATTGTAGGTTTCACGCAGACTGTACAGGTCCTCATGGTTCATGCAATCTCTCCTGGAATCTTAATACTAAAGCCCATCACAGTGACATCATCACGGCGCGGCAATGATCCTTGATATTCTGTCAATTCCTCTAAAAGTACTTTTCGCTGCTCGGAGAAGGGTAAGTGCGAATTATTCAGCAAGAACTGAATAAACCGTTTATTCCCAAAACCATAGCCGCGATTTCCTCCTGCCTGATCCAACAATCCGTCCGTGGAAAAATAAAACGTCATATCAGGCGTCACCGCGATTTGCTGATTGACAAAGCGATTAGTGCGCTTTCCACCAATTGCATAGCGGCTGCCTTTTATTTCTTCCACCTGCGAATCCTTACAATAGTATAACGAATTTTTTGCTCCAGAAAACGTTGCAGACTGCTTCGCGTAATCAATATAAACCAGGCCCGCATCCAGGTGAGTTGCCACTGGCGTCTCCTGAATTTCTTCTTGTAATATAGCACGGATTCGTTCATCCACATCCGAAAGCAGCACTGCCGGATCGGCCATTCCCAATGTTTCAATGGCTACATTAAGAGCGGAATGAGCGATCATGGTCATGAACGCTCCCGGCACTCCGTGCCCTGCGCAATCCACAATTCCCAGCAAACAACCTTGTGGCGAGGAACGGAAAAGATAGAAATCTCCGCCTACCACATCTCGCGGTTGCCACAGCACAAAGTAATTTTCCTTCAACACGTCATCCATTTCATGGCCTGGCAGAATGGCATTTTGGATCAACCGCGCATATTGAATACTGTCATCGATTTTTCGATTCACATTCACCAGTTCACTGGTTCGCTCTGCCACGCGATCTTCCAATTCAGCAGTATGTGATTTAACGCGCGTCGTCATGGACGCAAAAGCTTTTGTCAACGCACCTAATTCATCGCCGCCCGCAGGCGGCAACTGCACATCATAATTTCCCGCCGCCACCGTTTTGGCAGAATCTGTCAAACGCAACAACGGCTTCAATAAAATACGGTTCACCGCCAGCATCACAGACAGCATCAACAAAATTAATAAGACGATACCAGTCACAAACAGAGGCAACCAGATGCTCTCGTCTAAAACTTGGGCTGTCTTGAGATCTACAGAAGTGACAGCAAACCACTTCAACTCTGGCACAAAAGCAACCGCCACCAGCCTGGGACTGCCCTCTACATTTGCCCAGAATACAGGAATTTGTTCACTATTCCTCATAGCCACCTTCATGGCAGATTTCATGGCGACGGTATCCTCTTGATTGCGGAATAACTGAAACACTGTACTGTGGCGCGTGCCCTTGTCGTTGATGGAAGAATAATCGATCAGCTTGGGATCGGGATAGGCCTGAATATCGCCAGATGTATTGATAATGGCCGGAGTGACTCCGGCTTCACTGTTGGTGATAAAACGTTTCAGAAAGGGAGTCAAGGCGAGACCTGTTCCCGCCAATCCCACATTGCGGCCCTTTTCTTTCACTAATACGTTGAACCACACCTTGGTAACCTTCAACTTGATGTCAGGATCGACGTTGATGTTAAATGCCGAATCGCTTTTCATTGTGTTGAAAAACCAGACATCGTTGGGGTCATTCTGATGAAGTGAGTAGCGCGGCTTAGCACTGAAAGTACTTTTATTATCGTTAAAATAATAATGACGCGAATCACGAGTAATAAGGAAATACGAATGATCGTCGAAGGATTTCTGATATTGCTCTGCTTCCTGAAAAAAGTAATCTCTCTTGACAGGATTATTTTCATCCTTCAACCAACTTAACGTCACTCGCGATTCCGCAAATTGCTGCGACAACGCCAGCTCACGGAGCACTGGCGTGAGGATACGTTGCCGGTTTAACCGCGTAATATTGCGCGCATAGGCGCTTCCCAGATTCCCTTCAACATATCGAACAATCCGCCAACCAGCCGCAATTGCCAACGCCAGCACTAAAAGAATGGAGCCTAATAACGCCAGAACCGATTTTGCTCGAAGACCTAAGCGCATGAAAAGTACTTTTATTGATGAGTTGAGAAACTATTACTTAGTCAAATTTTACCATAAATGCGCTACCATGAAATTAATCGCAATTCAACGAATTGAGCGGGAACGCCTTCACTGCATAAAAGTACTTTTGTGCAGCCGGCCTAAAGGGACAACACTGTAAAAGCGTCGCACTCCAAAAAAAGACCGGAGCATTATAATGCTCCGGTCTTTTTCACTTACATTCACTTATGGATGCGTCACTGGCGACACGGTGTAATGTGTCGATCCATAGTCCACAGTCCAGGTGTTGGTGAGCTGCGTGTTATGTGGAGTATTGCCTTTAATCGGCACCGAGATGGTCAAAGTAGCGCCTGCTCCGGGAGCCAGATCGCCCACTGTCCAGGTAAGAATACGTGTATTCTTGGTTGGATCAAGTTTGCGCTGAAGAACCGGATTCGCCCATTGGTCATCTACAAATCCCTGACTGGCACTAAAGAACGCGTTTTCATTGTCCAGGTATCCACCACCGGTGAGGTTTCCACGAACTACCGGGCTAATGGTATTAGCCGTCGTATTCACCACGGTGTAGGTAATGGTTTCATAACCTGATCCAGTTGCAACAGTGGAAGAGAATGGTCCAGTTACTCTCAGTGTGAAGCTCTGCGAGGCTGATCCGCCGTAACCGTCAGATACAGTAACCGTCACCAGCCAGCTTCCTTCGTCACCGGAAGCGGGGACGCCTCCAATGATACCGGTGCTGGTGTCGAATGTGGCCCAGCTTGCAGGCAGCCCTGTTTGACTATAGGTGAGCGAGTCGTGATCGGGATCACTGCCGTTTGCTTGCACATTGAGTGTTTGCCCAATAGTCAGCGTCTGGTCAGCAATCGGATCCAGTGTAGGATCATGATTAGTACTTCCAACTGCAATGGTAAAGGTCACCGATGCGGCTGGCGCAATATGTTTTCCATCATCCACAGATACTGTCACTGTGTTGTTTCCAGAAGCTGCTGTCACCGTTCCGCTGATGACGCCAGTGGTGGCGTCGATGCTCAAACCTGCTGGTAAGCCCGTTGCGCTATATGTCAGCGTGTCGCCTTCGGCGTCGGTAGCGATAACCGGCAGATTGACGGCATGCCCGGTCACCACATTCTCTGTGCTGCCCGATGTGGGAGAACTGATAATCGGCCTTGCGTTGACAGCGCCCACATTAATGGTAACTGTCTGCGTAGCTGTGAGACCAGCGCTATCTGTCACCGTCACATTAAAGGTGTAGCTGAAGTTAGCTTCAAATGTGTCTGGCGTATACGTCAACGTCGCAAACTTTGGCGTGTTCCCCGGAACGTCAGAGAATGTGCTGGAGCCGCTGAAAGTCATGGTAGATGGCGCATTGAAGTCTTTGGAGACTGTCAAGGTTTCATGGTCATCCGGATCGGAGACCGCTACCGGAATGGTCAGTGGCAGTTCCGGAGTAGCATTAAGCGTCACAGGAGTTGTGGAACCGTTGACCTGAATCTTCGGCGGTGAGCTGACATGAATGCTGAATGTCTGGGACGTAGTATTCCCGTCTCCATCCGTCACCGACATAACCACTTTATATGTTCCAGCAGTGTCCGGCGTCCAGTCAAACTTCGTGGCGGCAGTTGTTCCGCTGGATGAATCACCTGATTCATACATGGCGGTCAAAGTGGCGTCTCCCACATTACCTCCACTGCCAGCGATCTGAGTCACCACCGCATTGAATGTCAGTGTTTCCGGATAGTCGCTGTCGTGCGAAACGAATATCTTGCTGTATCCTTCGCCCAAAGTGACCTGTTCAGGATTCCCAAGGCCGGTTGGGGTGGCGGCAAGCGATGGCACTCCATTTCCTGAAACCACGATCTGGAAGGGGACAGAAACTGCAGGATTAACTCCATCGCTAACGCCTATTGTGACATTAGTTGTACCGTCATCACCTGGACCAGGAGTACCGGAAAGGATCACACCCGCAGAGCTTGGGGTAAGAACAACCCATGCTGGCATATTAGTAGGCGTGTAAGTCAACGTATCTCCATCGGAATCATTAGCAAAAACCGAGAAAGTGGAGAATGAGTTAACAGACGTTGTCCACGTGCCTGGATTCTGCACTGTCGGTGTATGATTGACCGATGATGCAGATACATTGAAAGTGACTGGAACGGTGGCCGACAACGATTCGGAATTTGTGACCACAACATTAAATGTGTATGTTCCAACCTGACTTGAAGTGGGCGTCCATTGCAATGTCGTTTGAACCGGCGTGTTGGCTGCGACATTGGTGAAGGTGGTTTGGCTGAGCGACAAACCAGATGGCGCGCCGCTTCCAAGACTGAAGGTTAAATTTTCACCGGCATCGACATCTTGTGCGGTGGCTGTGATCGCAGGAATAGCGATTCCTGTCGTCACGTTATATGGCCCCGAAGGCGAAATCGAAATCGTGGGGGGGTTGCCGACGACAACGCTGAGCGTAAAATGCACCGTTGTTGTGTACGTACCATCACTCACTGATACAGTGACAGGAGTAGATGCCACATCAGACGAAGATGGGCCAGCAGGATTAATACTGGTAATGTGACCTGTAGAATGATCAATCTGTGCCCAACTCGGAAGTGTTCCGCCGTCATCATAAGTAAGCGGATCTCCATTGGGATCAGTTGCCTGAACAGGGAAATCATATGGCGCATCGACTGGCGCAAAGATCGTGGATCCCTCTGTTGGGTTAGTAATCACCGGTGCGTCACCATTGATCACGGTAATATTGAACGTGGTACTCACTGGCGAATTGATGCCATCATTCACGGTGACGGTTACTGCATTGGTACCAAGAGCAGTTGGTGTCCCCGTAATCTCGCCGGTGCTGGAATTGATAGTCAATCCTGCCGGAAGATTGGATGCACTGTAAGTCAGATTCCCACCTGTGGCGTGTATGCTGAGGTTGAATGGACTATTGAGCTGTGCCGTTTGATCACCAGGATTGGTAATTACGGGTGCAGCTGGAGGATCAACGAAAAGCGTAAAGACATACGAAGAATCGTTGTATCCCCAATAATCTGTCAATGATACTTTTATGCCGTATTTACCAGGTTGCGTTGGCTTCCAGCTGAACTTAGTACTCAACGTGGTTCCTTCTGGTAATCGACCTGTCAAGTTTGAATCACTAAATGAGCCGATATTGGTGGCCGTGTTATTGGTATCGCAAGCGCCATTAGTGCCATAGCAAACCTGATCTACGCGGAATTGCAGGCGATCTGGCGACGTTGAAGTGGAGGGGATGTAATAGTCGGGATCCGCACCTTCCAACTGTTGAGTGAAAGTGTCACCTAAGTTGATTGTTTGAGGACTGGTGAAACTGCCTTGGTTGGAAATAGTTGGAATTTGATCGAGCAAGAATGAAGTCTCATATGTTGTGTAAACGTTATGAATATTTCGTGCCGTTATATTTATAACGTGGAGTCCTGGATATACCTGAGAAAAGCCTGAAGAAACTGATACTGTTGCTGTTGTAGTAGAGCTTGTCCCAGTGTCTGACCATGATGAACTGGCAGTTATTACGCCATTGTTATAAACGGTCTCGTGTACAGTGAGCGTAACTGAGCGATTCGGATCCAAGGCTGGGCTCGTGGCAGGCGCAGGATTTATCGTATTCTTCGCCACTACTGACTGCGCCTTCACCGTATAGGTAACTGGATTATTAGTGTAAATAATCTGGTTCGTAAGAGGAGGATATTGCGTTATCGCTGGATCTGGGATATTGTTTGCGCCTAGAGAAGGATTATTATCAATTCCCTGATTGAAAGTAACCGGAACAAACGGTGGATCATCCTGCAGTTGCGCATTCACCGTAATCGTTACTGGATTAACGTTATCCGACGGATGCCAGTCAAAACTGGGAACCACATTCGGATCCGTTTGAACAAGGGTTAATTTGTCCAAATCATCTATTGAAATGACACTGCCGGGCTGCAGAAGCTGCCCGTTTAATCTCAGTTCTCCATTCATAATATTATCAATTACGATGGACTGAAGAGAACCGGCAGGTAGAATTGTTTTTTCGAACTGATCCTGCGTGAAAGTGGCAACGCCATTTACAAATTGAAAATCAAATGGAATTGTTGAAGTGCTGAGTGGCGTAACAGATGCAAATGAGGCTCCATCTTCAACAGCACCAGCGTCCACAGTAGCATTAAACAAACGCGCCGCACCTCGCTGGTCGAGAGAAAGTGAAGATGAGTACGTGTTATCGCCGGCATTAACGGCACCAGTACCGTTAATGGCAACTGTCAACGTAGGGCCACCGTTATCACCGAGTGATCCGGAAAAAGCACCGTTGACATAACTGCCATTTAAATTCGCAGCGCCATCCAAATCTGTTGCAGAACCAGTATTGCCAGCAATAATGGAATTATTAATCGTTAATGTGGCAGAACCGATATAGGCTAAACCGGAACCCTGTGTAGTAGGTGAGCCGCCTGTGCCGGCAGTAACTGTGTTATCAGTAATTGTTGCGTTAAGCGGAATCAATGTAGCATTTTTAACCGCCACACCGCCGCCAACAGCAGAACCACCAGAAGAACTTCCATTGCCACCTTTAACCAGATTATTTGCGATAGTGGAGTTCGTCAATTTGAGCGTACCGGAAGTGTATTGCGCCACGCCACCACCGACGGCGGAACCACCATTACTGGAGGCGCTAGCGCCTCCTTGAGCAGTGTTATTGGAGATTGTACTACTGTTGATATTTGTGGTACCAATGCTATAAATACCACCACCGTAGGCAGCATTTTGACTATAAGGAGCAAGGCTATTTGCCCCTGAGCCGCCCAACGCGCCGTTATCATCAACGGTGCTTTGATTTAACGTCAATGTGCCACTAGAAAAGATGCCGCCGCCATAAGCAATGCCGCCAGCATTACCACTTGCAGTTCCGCCATTACCAGCGATAGCCTGATTGCCCGAAACTGTGCAATAATTCAATGTCAAATTGCCCGCATTATAAATGCCGCCGCCATAAGCAGGATCGCCATTACCTGTAGAGAAAGTGGTTCCCGCCGCGATGCCGCCAGTGATATAAAGATGGCTCATGACAACCGACTTACCGGAAGCAATAGTAAAGACGGAGCCATTGACGGAGTTAGCAATGCCACCAACCGCGACCTGGGCAGTATCAAGAGGAAGCTGTGTTGTAGGATCGGCCGTAGGAACAACCGCGATCTCTGGCCCGGCGATCGTGATACTGTGCGCAATTGCAATTGTGCTATTCAGCTCAATCGGCCCAGGCGTAACCACATGCACACTATCGCCATCGGCGGCGCTTTGCACAGCAGCACGCAAGCTACCGGCTCCACCATCATTATTGTTGGTTACATAATACGTCGCAGCACGGGCAACATCATGACTGCTTTGCCACAAACCAACGCCCATTAGGACGACTGCTAAAAACCACACCGGCAAAAAACGTGTTCTCATAGCTCTTCTCCACAAATAACAAATCACAAAATTAGTGCGCAAGCCGACCGTTTTTAGAGTCGGCCTTCCATCAAAAATTAAAACGGATACTATCACGATACCATATCTGAATGAAAAGTCAAAATTGCGGATTAATTTTTGTCCGCTTCTAACTATATGCCACAATCCATAAGAGCTTGAGAATTTATGACAAAATAAAAGTACTTTCGTTGCAATTTTGTTACAAAATTGCAACGAAAGTACTTTTGCACCCATATACCCGACGGACAAGACTTATGAAGAATGCCCCCAAAGCATCCCTACTTCCTGCAAAGGAAACGGATGGGGGTATAATATATTCTCAGATCGGCCCCTTCTGGGCAGAAGGTTTATCGCAAAATGTCCCGGAATCATAACCCCGATTTATCGTCTTTTTCCCATCAGAATCGCTTTTTATACGCTACCCTTGTTGACTTAACACATTAACCTTCACTTCTACTAAAAGTACTTTTATGCAACAACCAAACAACACATCCAAACCTGTCGTTTTAATCACCGGTGCCGCTGGCGGCGTGGGTGCGGCGGCGGCGCAAGAGATGGCGCGGCGCGGTTATGATGTCGCCATCACCGACATTAATGAAACAGGACTACAGTCAACTGGCGCGGCGATTCATCAAATTAACCCCGCAATAAAAGTACTTTTATTGCCCGGCGATTTATGTGATCTTGACTTTACCCAAAGCATGGCCAAAAGTACTTTTGATCATTTTGGCCGCATTGATGTTTTGGTGAATAACGCCGCCTGGCGCGAATTGGTGACGATGCGCCATGTTAGTGTGGAATCGTGGGAGAAGACGATTCGCATCATGCTGACTGCGCCGGCATTTTTATCGCGGCAATGCGCTGTATATATGGAGAGCGCCAAGCGCGGATTGATTATCAATATCAGCAGCATTCAGGCGCAGCAAACATCTTCCTTCGCCACGCCTTATGCCGTGGCCAAAGCGGGACTGGAAACATTGACCTTTGACCTGGCGGGATTATATGGCGCGGCAGAAATCCGCGTGGTGGCTTTGGCGCTGGGCGCAGTGGATACGGAACTTTCGCAGGATTATAGTGATAGCGACGACATGCGCGCCGCCAGCGAAGACATCATCGCGCTGGGACGTTGGACGGACGCCGCCGAAGCGGCGCGGACAATCGCCTGGCTGGCCAGCGCGGATGCATCGTATATTACAGGAACCGTCATTACCGCAGACGGCGGCTGGGTGCATCAACACATGGGACGAAGCGCGAGGCGAAAAATATTCCCGGAGGAGTTTTGAGAAAGGTTGAAGGACGAAAATAACGGGCCACAGGTTTGTGGGGGCGGACTAAGAATTTTGCGTTGACGATTATGCGGATGTATGGGGCATTGCCAAAATCAACTGTTGCGCAGATTATTGGTTGTGCGTTCCGGAACCTCTGTAGGTGCGAATTACAGAGAAGCATTTCGCGTCCGCTCCAACGCTGAACTTACTTCAAAAATTGGTGATTGCCTTAAAGAACTTGATGAAACATCGCACTGGTAAAAGTTATTAACGGAAACTATTAACACAGAAAACTCATCTATATCCTTCCGGGATATAAGCGATAAATGCAACCAATTACTCGCCATCTTCACAACAGTATCAAAACGAGTAAATGCCCACAAACCCTAATTCATATTTCATCCTTATTCTCTTCCCCTTGCAAAATTCGTCAGATTTTGTAAAATCAACTCCTCAATTATGCAGAATAACGTTATTGTTATCAAATCAGTTTCCGTCAAATCGCCTGCGCCGCGAATTGGCGCGGTCACTTCTGCATCGAAACACGCCGTTAAACGAGCAGCAAAACGCCAATAAGGCGCAACTCTTAGCGATTTTGAGCTGTGCCGGAAGTTATCCGCAGGCACAGCGTTTTACATTTTTCCCCGCCTCGGATTTCCCACCTTCACCGCTCGCTTCGCCGCCTTTAACAATTTTGAAAAGGGATTAACAAATGGGATATAGCAACGTTCCACAAAAGCAAGGTTTATACGACCCGGGCCACGAACACGACGCCTGCGGCATGGGGTTTGTGACGGATTTATATGGCAGAAAATCGCATCGCATCGTCGATGGCGCGTTGGAGATATTGGTCAATCTGGAGCATCGCGGCGCCAGCGGTGCGGAAGTATGCACCGGTGATGGCGCGGGAATCTTGACGCAGATCCCACATACCTTCTTCAAAAGTACTTTTGGCGAATTGCCCGAAATCGGCGATTATGGTGTCGGCATGTTGTTTCTGCCAACAGATGAAAAGCACCTCGAAATATGCCAAAAGCGCATCGAAGAGATCGTGGCCGAAGAAGGCCAAACCGTGTTGGGTTGGCGCGAAGTGCCGACTAATAATGTTTCGCTGGGCGAAACCTCCAAGTTTGTGGAGCCGAACATTTTCCAGCTCTTCATCGGCAAGAACGACAACGTGCAACGCGGGCTGGATTTCGAACGCAAGCTGTATGTGATTCGCAAGCGCATGGAACGCGAGTTGGGCCACACCAATGAAAGTACTTTTGAGAGCGGCGATGAGACTGCCTCTGATGGAAATACTCTGGCGCTGTTACTGGAACGTCCTTTATACGTGTGCAGCCTGTCGTCGCGCACCATTATTTACAAGGGCATGCTGACGCCGGAACAGGTCGGCGAATACTATCCCGATCTCGCTGATCCCGCTTTTGAAACCGCGATTGCTTTGGTGCATTCGCGGTTTTCCACCAATACGTTCCCTTCGTGGGAGCGCGCTCACCCGTATCGCTACGTGATTCACAACGGCGAAATCAACACCTTGCGCGGCAATATCAACTGGATGCATGCGCGGGAAAAACTGTTGCAAAGCGATTTATTCGGCGACGATCTTTCTAAAGTATTTCCCGTAG
>Ga0164242_10006241_pt1 | contig 13155 bp, 11 predicted proteins | sample OricomgcompostMG_FD_108783 | JGI IMG/M metagenome (GOLD analysis project Ga0164242, IMG submission 108783) | Miracle-Growth compost microbial communities from Emeryville, California, USA - Original compost - Miracle growth compost (MG) ...
CGAATCGCGAACAATGCGATCCCGACGGCGGCGGCGATCCGCCAGTCACTCAGCGGTCGCCATAAATCCGCGCGGTAGAGCCAGTCGAGAGCGTGCCGGTCGAACCGATACTCAGCTCGGTCCTCGCTGCGATATCCCAGCAGGGCAATGATGCCGTACGCGACAGGGACGCTGAGAATGGCATAGCAGATGGCGAACGCGAGACTCGCGATTCCGCCGGTCCAGCCTCTTGCGCGCCGCAGCAGCAATCTCCCGACGAGGCCGAGGAGCGCAAAGCCGGCGATCGCCTCTATCGGTCCGGCGCTGCGGTCGAACGCGCGAGCCAGAGCGGAACTCACCTGACGCTGGATCTTCGCTGTAAGACCGTTGCTCGTCCCGTAGTCCGGCGCGACCAGGTCGCGGAGCTCGTCAGAAACAAGGAAGCTGAGGAAGAACTCCCGATGGCTTCCCGCTACCCGGGCACTGATGACCGGGACCAGTCTGCGGGCCTGCTGAAATGGTGAAGCGTGCTGCAGCTCTCGTTGGGTCGCCACATACTGCGGACCGTACGTGACCCCTGAGTCCATTGCCGAAAGTGACCAATCAGTACCCGTCCTGACCTGCGGACGCCCATGTCGGCCGACGATGACGAAAACACTCGCCTTGGAACAAGCTCCGGGGTCCGCGCATCGCGCAATCACCTGTCGCAGGAACGCATCAGTGACCGCCGCAGGCGGCAACCGGCGAGCATAGGTAACCACGTAGACGTCCGAGCCAGCCGCAGGCCGCATGGCCTCCAGACGATGAATCTGCTTCCTGGTTAGAAGATGGCCGCTGTCGACCACGCGCGTCGCCGCCGCCCGATGTGTGCCGGAGCACGCAGTCAGGGCGAGGAGTGCGCCCAGAATGAGCAAGCATGACCACCATCGCCGCGCGGCAGGCGGCCGGCGAGGCGCTGACCCGCCCGAAGGAGCGGCACGTTCCTGCATGCGGTTACCTTTACCGGCAAGTCGCACCGGTGAAGCGGTACAAGCCTTTTGTTTCACCGATGAAGGGGATCGCCGAGGTTGGGATCCGACCGGCAGACGACCCACGCAAGGCGGCACCTCGCCCACGGCCTTCAAACGCCATGTCTGCGAGATCCGCGCGAGCGTTCAAAACGACAAGGGTGAGGCACGTTCAACCTTCGGTTCGGCGAGAAGCTGGACCGTGAAGCGGCGCTGGATGCGGCCGAGGAGAACCCCGGGCATCAACGAGCGGCTAGTTCGCAAGATCATGGCCGACGGCTGAGCGCACACCGCCGATGGTCGGGCCACCCCAGCGCCGCCAGTCGCGGGCGGTAGGTTGCCGCGATGACCAGTCAGGACCCTGCGACCTTCAGCGCCTCCGTGGGCGAGCAGTTCTCCGCCTTCATCGATGAGCACCGGCAGGAGCTGGCGGACTGCCTCGATGGGCTGACGGAGGCGGAGGTCCGTCGACGGCTCGTACCGTCCAAGACCACGCTGCTCGGCCTCGTCAAGCATGCGACCTTCGTGGAGCGGGTGTGGTTCGAGGAGGCCGTGACCCGCCGCCCGCGATCGGAGACCGGCATCCCGACCGGCCCGGACGAGTCCTTCGACCTCAGCGAGGCCGACACGATCGATTCGGTACGGCGTGCCTACCTGCAGGCATGCGCCGCCTCGAGGCGGGCTGTCGAGCACCTCGGTGTCGACGACGTGGTCGAGGGCAATCGCCGTGGGCCGCTTCCGCTGCGCTGGGTCTATCTGCATGTGCTGCGCGAGCTCGCCCAGCACTGTGGGCATGCGGACATCCTTCGGGAGCAGATCCTGGCCGCACGGCGCGGCTAGAGAGCCGGCTTGGGGCACCAAGTGGGCCATGCCAGGTCTGTCCGAACGGCCCATCACGCGCGACGCAGGAGGTGCCTAGCATCGATCTCGGTGGTGGCGGAGACCCGAGACTTCGTCACCACCACTCCATCTGCCGGCCGCCGGGGGACGGCCGGACACGCAGACCGCCCTGCTCGTCTTAGCGATGCAGGGCGGTCCTGCGTTCGGTGCGGATCGCCTCGTCGGGTACGACGCCGTCCGGCTCCCACGACTGGTCCAGGGTTCAACCAAGGTTGTGACTTGGGTCACTGTCGGGTAGAAACGAGTTCGCGAGGCGTTCGGAGGCCGATCACTCACGCAGCGGATCGTTCTCCGAGTGCCTCGCCTCGACACGACAGTGCCGGGCGGTAGAGCAAGGAGCATCAGCATGACGACGGGCTACATCGACGGATCCGACGACCGGCCCCTGCGCCACCAGGTCGTCCAGGCGTTCGGCCGTCGAGCCGTTTCGGACGAGTTCCAGCCGCAGGCCGAGGGACGCGCGCGGTTCGCGGCGCACCTGCCCGCACGAGTACGGCGAAGCGTCGGGCGGCTCATCACGCGCATGTGATGCAGCGCCCCGGGCTCCTGAGCGATCTCAGTCCTCCACCCGCCCACGCAGCCGCTTGACGTCGCCGCGTCGCTTCTTGTGTTGGATGCGTCGCTGCTTGGCGCCCTTCGACGGCTTGGTCGGCACCCGGCGGGCGGGCGGCGGCTTCAGCGCTGCCTCGAGCAGCTCGGCGAGTCGTTCCTCCGCCGCGCGCCGGTTGCGCAGCTGGGAGCGGTGCTCGGACGCCGTGACGGTCAGCACCTGACGACCGAGCCGGGCGAGCATCCGTTGCTTGAGGTCGTCGGGGAACGCCTCCGAGCCGGCCAGGTCGAAGGAGAGCTGCACGCGGGTGTCGGTGGTGTTGACGTTCTGCCCGCCCGGCCCCGACGACCGGGAGAACCGCCAGACCAGCTCCGCGTCCGGGATCACGTGACTGCGGACGGTGATCATCTCGGCTCCGTTCGAAAGACGATTGCGGGGGCTGGGCCCGGCTGGGACCATGAGTAGGAACCATCCGGAAGGACCACCCCGGAAGGATCTCCGATGGCATCCTCCACCTCACAGTCCGCTTCCCCGGTCGACTACCCCGATCACATCGACGCTGCCGTCCTCAAGGTCGCCGGCGTCGTCGTACTCGGCGCGATCATGTCGATCCTCGACATCACCGTCGTCAACGTCGCGCTGCCGACGTTCCAGCGCGTCTTCGGCCACGGCGGCGAGGAGCTCGCCTACTCCCACGTGGCCTGGACGGTCACCGGCTACACCCTTGCGCTGGCCACCGTCATCCCGCTCACCGGCTGGGCCGCCGACCGGTTCGGCACCAAGCGGCTCTACATCACCGCCATCCTGCTGTTCACCGCCGGCTCGGCGCTGTGCGCGACCGCGTCGAGCATCAACGCGCTGATCGGCTTCCGCGTCCTGCAGGGGCTCGGCGGCGGCATGCTGATGCCGCTCGGCATGACGATCATGACCCACGCCGCCGGCCCCCACCGGATGGGTCGCCTGATGGCCATCCTGGGCGTGCCGATGCTGCTCGGCCCGATCATGGGCCCGATCCTGGGCGGTTGGCTGATCCAGGTGGCCAGCTGGCACTGGATCTTCCTGATCAACGTGCCGCTCGGGATCATCGCCGCCGTCTACTCCTGGGTCGTGCTGGAGAAGGACGCTCCGGAGCCGTCCGAGTCCCTGGACGTCATGGGGATGCTGATGATGTCGCCCGGGCTCGCCCTGTTCCTGTACGGCGTCTCCTCGCTGCCGAGCCACGACGGCGACTTCGGTGACCCGCACGTGTGGCTGCCGGCGCTGGTCGGGCTCGTCCTGATGGCGGGCTTCGTCTATTGGTCGTTCCGGCCGAAGCATCCGCTGCTCGACCTGCGGCTGTTCGGCAACCGCAACCTCGCGGTCTCGCTGATCACGATGTTCCTGTTCGCGGGCGCGTTCTTCGGCGGCCTGCTGCTGGTGCCGACCTACTTCCAGCAGGTGCGTGGCGAGTCGACCCTGCATGCCGGCCTGCTGGTCGCGCCCCAGGGCCTCGGCGCGATGATGACGATGCCGATCGCGGGCCGGCTCTCCGACCGGGTGCCGGTCGGCCGGATCGTGCCGGTCGGACTGGTGCTGATCATCGCGGGCATGTTCGGCCTGACCCAGATCAGCGACACCACGTCGTACGTCGCGATCATCGCGATGCTCGTCGTGATGGGCTGGGGCATGGGCGCGACCATGATGCCGATCATGACCACGGCGCTGCGGACGCTGCGGACCCACGAGGTGGCGCGCGGCTCCACGCTGCTCAACATCAACCAGCAGATCGCCAGCTCGGTGGGCGTCGCGACGATGTCGGTGGTCCTGACCAACAACCTCGAGTCCTCGCCGGTCATCCCGGGCACCAGCCACGTGCCCGGCTTCGCCGGCGGCATCACCGAGACGACGGCGGCCGTCCTGAAGAACACCCAGCCGGCGCTGTTCGCCAAGCTGGGCCTCGATCCGACCGCCGTCGCGCACGGCATGGCCCGGGCGGCCACGGCGTTCGCGCACACCTACTGGGTCGCCTGGGTCGTCATCGTGGTCGCGCTGGTGCCTGCCCTGCTGCTGCCGCGCAGGCCGGAGCCGGCCGCGCGCAGCGACGACACCGACGAGGGGGTCCCGCCGGTCCCGATCGCCTGACGCGCCCGGCCGGCCACTCGGGCGACCGGCCGGACAGCCGGGCCACCGGCTCAGGTGTGCTGCTCGACGTACTCCTGCGGATCCTTGTCGATCGGCTTGATGCCGGCCCAGTGCCGGGCCTCGTAGCCGACGAACCTCACCGCGATGTCGTGCCGGGTCTGCAGGTCGGCGTGCCGGCGGAAGTCGGCGAGATCCTCGCGCTCCTCCTCGGCCATGTGCTCGCTGTTGGCCTCGCGCGCCTCGCGGACGCCTTCCCACCAGGCGTCGCTGCCGACCGGGTGGGCGTCGGCCTTGCGGACGCCGTCGCGGATCTCGTTGTGGTCCTTGACCGCGTCCTCGGTCTCCGGCTCCGGCCCGTCGTGCGTGCCGGGGGCGCCGTGTCCGAGCCGCAGCAGCTCGGGATAGAAGTAGCGCTCCTCGGCCTCGGCGTGCACCTCGAGCAGCGCCGCGAGTCGCCGCCACACCGCGCCGAGGGCTTCGGTGTCGTCTCGCGGGAGCTCGTCGAGCAGCGCGAACTGGCGCCGCTGCTCGTGGTGCTGGAAGAGGATCTCCTCAGTGATGTCCATCGTTCCTCCTGGCAGGTCGGTTCTCCGCTACGACGGTTCCCATCTGCGCGTGGTCATGCACCCAGGCGACGATCGCGGGCAGGTCGAGGCCGTACGGCGCCTCGCCGCCGGCGGCGTACTCCTCGAGCCGGGCGACGCCCCGCTCGAGCAGGGTGGTGGCGCCCTTGCGGTTGCCGCGGGCGGCGTGGGTCAGCCCGACGCAGAGCTGCGCGAGCCCCTGCCACAGGCCGCGCTCCTCGTCGGGGCCGGCCTTCCACCGCGCCTCCAGGACCTCGTGGGCCGAGAACGGCCGGCCCTCGCGCACCAGCCTCCTGGCCAGCGCGAGCGTCTCCAGCGGCGGCAGCGCCTCCTCCGGGACGGGCTCGACGCCGGTGGCGCCGTACGGCAGCGGCCGGCCGAGGGCGTCGCGCGGGCGGGCCTGCCGTGGCCGGCCGGCGTCGTCGCGGTCGCGCTGCACCTCGTCCGACGTCATTGCCTCATCGTAGGTGGGCGGTCGTCGCGGTCGCGTCGCCGATGCGGGTTCGTGCCTCAGCAGTCAGCCGGGTGGATCGTCCCCTTGGGGCCATATCCGGTGACGTCTTCGGCCGCGGTGATGGTGTCCGCCACCGTGCCGGCTGTGACGGACGCGAATCCCTCGGTATAGCCGTCTCCGCTCCCGAGATAGAGGTCGGATCCGCGGAGCGCGCGGAGCGATGGATCGATGGACCGCTCCCCCGACGCTTGCGGTGAGGGGACGGTGTCGAACAGGCCGTTGTCGCTCACCATGTACCAAGCACCCGACGGTCCTTGGAGCACCAGCTGCGCCTCTTCGTCGCTGGGCGCACGCTGCACGAACGTGGCGGCCTTGTCGCCGCCTTGAGGATCGATGTTGTGCAGCAGCACGGTCCGCGGGATGCGCATGGTCGAGCACACCGGTACGCCCTCGATGACCGCTTCGAACTCTTGCAGGTGGCCCGCACCGCCGTACGACTCGTGCAGCCACATCGCGGAGCGTCCGATCGCGGCGCTTGCCCTGTTCGTGATCGACACGCCGTGAGCGTCGGCGGAGATCTCGATCCGGGAGATGAACTGGCTGTCCGCAAGTCGGCCCTGGGTGCGCTGAGCATCGGCGGCCTGCTTGGCCTGCTGGCGCGCCACGTCGGTCTGGTCCCGGAAGTTCTCGGTCTGCCAGACGAGGATGACCAGACTGGCGAAGCTCAGCGCGCCGGTCAGCAGTGCTGCCAACGAGCTGAGCGACAAGCGACGCGACGACGTACGGCGGCCGGATTCGCGCAATGCGCTGGACAGATCACCGATCGCCGACTCCTGGGAGACTCGGAGGGCCTCGATCGCGTCGACGAATGAGTCCGGACGCGCCTTCGCTCCCGGCTTCTTCCAACCCCACACGCCCCACACCTTGTCAGACATCGTGCCGGTCGCGGCGCCGAAGAGGCATGACTCGGCCGAAGAAAACGAACGCTGGCCCCGACAAGACTGGGAGGGAGCGGGACCAGCGCCCGGAGGGGTGTAGCAGATGCCAGCATCACTGTCGTCGGCCGGCGGCCGCCAGCGGATCGGCGATCTGCACACCCCTTCCTCAGATTTGTTGTCACGCCGCTGACAATTTAGGGGCCGATATCACCGCAATCCCGCGGCCGATATCACCGCCAGCGGTCGGCCCGGATGTGCCGCTTGTCGGTGTGGATCCGCTTCTTCAGCTTCCTGATCTTCTTCTTCAGCCTGGTCCGCTTGTGCCCGTGGGCCTTCTTCAGCTTCTTCCTGTCCTTCGCCAGCTTCGCCCGGTCGTGGTGCCAGCGGGCCCGGTCCTTGGCCAGCTCGAGGGCGGTGGCGGTGGTGTCGCCGGACCGGATGGCCGGTGACTGCCCTCCGGACCGGGCGCTGGGAGCGACGCTGGCTGGCCTGCTGGGGGTGCCGCCGGCGGCCACGCCGGGCACGGTGACGGCGGCGGAGGAGGCGGTGCCCGACACATAGCCGGGGTGCGAGGCGGTGACCTTCACGGTGATCGAGTGGCCGACGTCGGCTGGCGTGAGGACGTAGGTCGGGTCGGTGGCAGCGGTCGGGTTGCCGGCGGCGTCGGTGCCGGTGATGGGGACGCCGTCGCGGAACCAGAGGTAGGCGTAGTCCCAGGTGGTCCTGCTGGTGTTCCAGGTGCCCGCGGTGGCGCGCAGCGTCGTACCGGGTGCGACCGGTGAGGTGGAGGCGGTGATGCTCGGTGGCGTCTTGTCGGTGGCGATGCAGGGCAGCGCGTAGGAGTCGACGTAGCCCGGCCCGTCGATGCAGGAGCGGGCATCCGGCGTGACGGGGCCCTGGGCGAAGAAGTCACGTGGGATCAGCTGGAAGTACTGCCAGTGGGTGTGCATCGGCGACTGGTCCTCGTCGCGGTCGACGTGGTGGAAGTCGACGTTGACCCAGGCGACCGGGTCGGTCAGCGGCGCCTGGTCGTCGGCGACGTAGTCGAGCACGTCCTCGTTGGGACAGCCCGGGTCGAGGTTGTAGGACGCGTACTGCTCACACGGCTTGGCGTTGGTGAACGACACCGGGGAGCTGGTCAGCGGGTTGTCGACGTCGAGCGGGTTGTCGTTGATGATCTGGTAGGACCGGGGATGGCCGTCGGGGTTGAGCGAGTCCGGGTTGAGCACGCGCCACCAGGCGATGTCGGCATGCGCACCGGTCGGGTGGGCGAGGAAGGCCTTGTCCTGGATGGTCGGGTTGCCGTCCAAGGTCGTCGAGCCGCCGGAGCTGGTGGCACCGGAGGTGTAGTCCCACTGCTGCACCTGCTGCTTCTGCCCGGAGTCGATGCCGAAGTCGACCCGGTAGATCGCGTTGTGCCAGTGCGAGGTGGCGTAGTAGGTCTGGCCGGCGGAGGCCGGGGCCGGCCCGATCGGCCAGCCCTTGGTCGGGTCGGTGGAGAAGAAGACGCCGGGCGCGTCGCCCGGGGCCACGTCGCCGGTCGCGCCGAGGCCGATGTTGATCCCGCCCTCGTCGTCGAGGGTGATCTGCTGCTGGTACTCATACCAGCCGACCTTCGACAGCGTGGAGATCTCCAGGCCGGTGCCCTGGGCGGCGTAGCGCGGGCCGCCGTCGACGCTCCACTCCTGGCTCTCGTAGGCCAGTCCGGTCGAGACGGTGGTCAGGCAGATGCCGGGGATGGTGCGCTCGGTCGGGGAGCCGGAGGCCGTGGAGACGTTGGTGACCTCGCGGGTCTGCCCGGTGCAGGTCTCCGGCGTCTGGGTGAGGAGGTGGTCGCCGCCGAATCCGTAGTCGGTGACGTCGTCGTAGGTGCTGCCCCCGTTGTCGTAGGCGACGTTGAGCTGGGCCAGCGCGAGCGAGTCCAGGATCCGCTTGTAGCCGGCGTACTCGCGGTCGCCGGTGGCCGGGTGGAACTCGACGTTCTCCAGCACCAGCCCCTGGTAGGGCTGGACACGGACGCACAGCCGCCAGGAGGCGCCGTTGGCGAGCTGCTGGGTGACGAGCTGGTCGCCGCAGCCGAGGTCGTCCCCGGTGTCGGCGGCCTGGACCTGGGGCGCCGCGCCGGCCAGGCCGGTGAGGCCTAGGCACAGCGCGACCAGCGTCCCCGCCCACGCCCGCCGTGTGCTCGCATGCGGAGCGTGTCGAGGCGCCCTCATGACCCCTCCTGGAGCCGCAGCACCCGCCCGGCAGTGAGGTCGACGACGAAGTCGCTGGTGTCGAGGTATTCCCCGGCCGCGGTGGCGACCACCAGCTGCAGGCAGCGGTGGGTCGCGCAGATCGAGGCGGCGTGCCGAGCGCCGGCGCCGCCGGTGGAGGTGCCGCCGGCGGAGGTGTCGCCGGCCCGCCATGCCTCGGCGTCGACCTTGGCCTGGTCGGCGGAGACGAGCGGGACGCCCTGCTGCTGGGCGAAGGTGGTGGTGAACCGCAGCGGGTGCGGCGCGCGCAGCGCGATCGCGAAGGCGGCGTCGGTCTCGTCGCTCGAGGCCGGCGGCTGCATCCGGGGCGCCGACTGGTCGGCGCTCGCCTTCCCCGAGTCGACGGTGACCTGGTGGGTCAGCCCGGTGGCGTAGTCGTAGAGCATCACCTGGGCCGAGCCGTCGCCCTGGAGGTCGACGGAGAGCAGTTCGCCGCCGGGCTTCCCGTGGACGTCGCGGGCGGTGGCAGGCAGCGCATCGCGGGCGATGGCGACGGCCTGGGTCACGGTCTCCGCCGCGGAGGCGGCGGCGCCGTGGCCGGAGAAGGCGATGGCGGCGGCGCCGGCCGCCAGCGCGACCGCGACCACGGCCGCGGCCACGAGCCGAGTGGGTCCGCTCACCGATCGCCTCCCGTCAACGCCGGTTGCCGGCCCGGGGACTCCCCGGGCCGGCAACCTGTCAGATCCTCAGCTGGCTCACCGGTCTGCCCGGACGTGCCGCTTGTCCTTGTGGACCTTCTTCTTGTCCTGGTGGATCTTCTTCTTGAGCTTCTTGACCTTCTTGGCGTTGTGCGCCTTCTTGGCCTTCTTGAGCTTCTTCTTGTCCTTCTTCAGCTTGGCGTGGTCGCGGTGCAGCTTCCGCTGGTCGTGCACCAGCTTCTGGTTCACGGCCGGGGTCGTGACGTGGCCACCACCGATCGGCGAGGTGGCGTGGCCGCCACCGGTCGAGACGGCCGCGACCTTCGCGGTCGGGTCGGAGATCGCCACGGCGGTCTCGGTGCCGCGCTTCGCGGTCTCGCTGTAGGTGATCTGCTTGCCCACCTCAGCCGTCGTCACCTTGTACGTCGTGCCGGTGGCACCGGCGATCGCCTTCCCGTTGGCCAGCCACTGACCCGTCGGGGGCTCGTCCGGCGTCGCGGTGAACGTCGCGTGGGTCGCGGTCAGGGTCTGGCCGACCTTGGCGGTGCCGGAGATGGTCGGCTTGGCGAGGTAGCCGTACGTCGCCTGGATCGCGGTCGCGAAGTAGGTGTTGGCCGACAACCCGGTGATGTTCGCCGGGTCGACACCGGCCGGCAGCTGCTGGAACGCCGGTGAGGAGTCAGCCGCGCCCTGGCCCCACTCGTACACGGTCCCGGTGGAGTCGACCGCGAAGTACACCGACGAGTTCGCGGCCAGGGCGACGATGTCCTTGCCTTCGGTCTCGGCGGGCGGCTCGTTGGTGCCGGTGAGCACGCCCGTTGCGGCGGTGTCGGCGCCCCAGGCCGCGAGGGTGCCGTCGGAGAGCAGCGCCACCGCACTGCCGCCGACGCTGGCCACGTCCTTCACGTCCACGTCGTCCGAGGCATTGGTCGTCGCTGTGGGAAGCCCGGTCTTCTGCCCCGCGTCATCGGCACCCCAGGCGACAAGGGTGCCGTCGGACTTGAGCGCGTACAGGTCCTTCGCGGTGCCGCTGAAGAACACCGAGGTGACACCGGTCAGGCCCGCCGGAGGTGTCATCTGGCCGTAGTCGCCCGACACCGCAGTGTTGCCCCAGACGCGCACACCGCCGTCCTTCGTCACCACGGCGGCCAGGGCACCGTCCCCACTGATGGCCGCGGCGGTGCTGCCCTGGAGCTGGCTGGCGCGGCGATCCGTGCTGACGCCGCCAGGAATAGTGGTCGCCCAGCCCTCGATCCCGGTGTTCCAGGCGTAGACGTCGCCCGCATCGGTGACGGCGATGCCGTTGCCGTAGCTGGAGTCGCCGGCGATGTCGACGACCTTCTTGTCCGCCAGCGCGGCCGGGATCGCGTCGCTCGAGGCGCGCGCCACGAACGGGTTGTTGCCGATCAACTCGACCTTGCCGGCGGCGGTCAGGCCGATCGCCGATGCCATGCCGTTGGCCACGACCTTGGTGAAGGCCTCGGACTTCTGGTCGGAGCTCGGGCTGGGCACCGGAAAGGCTGTGCCAGCTCCGGGTCCCCAGATGGCCACCGGCCCGGCCTGGTCCACCGACAGCGGCGGGCTCGCGTGGGCGGCCCCCTGGTCGATCGTGAGGCCGGCCAGGCCGACGAGCAGCGCCGTCCCGCCGACCACGCCCCGCCGGGCGCATGTTCGCAGCATGTTGTTCTCCTTATCGGGCAATGCCACCGCGGCGATGCCCCGTTGTGGCCTTCGTCACCCGAGCATCCACCGGCACCGTGACGTGAGCCACCGAAACCCGCCAAATGGGCCGCGCCTGCGTCGTCGATTAGCACGCGGGTGACAACTTTTCGGACCCGGGCGGAACTCCGATCAGGCGCTCAGCGCAATGCGACGAAATGCAAGAGGGGTGGTTGCGGAGCCTGCTCCGCAACCACCCCTGCTACAAGTTCTCCGGCGGTGACCTCAGTGCTTGCGCGCCGGATAGTCGAGCGTCGGCGGAGCGTAGCCCGGGTCACAGTCTGAGGGGTCCCCGAGGAACGGACCGCGGGCACCGACGATCGGCGTGCCCGGGATGAGCGTGCCGCACACATGGCCGGTCGGAAGCCCGATGGCCGACAGTCCGACGGTGACCTGGTTGGCGCGCCCCGACACCGCACTGGTCAGCAACGGTGAGAGGTCCTCGCCGGTCTTGGTCAGGCAGTGCGAGAACGGCGGGATGTCGATCTGACCGGGAAGCGCCCCGCCGTTGATGGTGGCGATGCCCCGAGCGGCGAACCAGGTGCTCCACTCGGTGCTGGACTCGGTGATGTCGTGAGTCGCCGGATCCGTGAGCGGATCCCCGACCCACGCGGGGTTTCCCTTGAGATCGAGGTCGATGGGGGCCGAGAGACAGTCGCCGAGGCCGACATCGACGCCGTCGACGGAGAGTGCGGTCAGGCGCACCCGCACCTTCCCGGTGAGCGTGGCGTCCGACTCCTGGGTGGAGGTAACGCCCGGTCGCACCTGCTGCGGAGTACGATACGTTGTTCCCCGCGCCCGGAAGGACAGCGGCACGGGCAGGTCGTCGGCATCTCGCAGCTGCTCGAGCTGGACGCCGGCCTGGATCGGGATCGCCCCGAAGGCGACGGTGTGCACGGTGACCGGCAGGCCGACGCCGTAGCCGTGCTTCGCACCCTTCGGCGAGGAGAGGTAGACGGCGGCATCCGTGACCTGGGTGAAATAGCGGCCCTGTGGATCATCGACCGGATAGTCGATGTTCGGCTCGCGCAGCTCCGCTGCCGCCACCGCCTGCGCCGGGATCTTGACCCACTGCCGAGCGCGCGCGACCTCGCTGAGCCCATCGCCCCACGTGCCGAGGAACCCGCTCGAGCCCCATCCCGCGGGCACGGCCAGCCCCGGCAGCCCCGGCCAGGGCGCCTGCACGTCGGCCTGGCCGCTCTGCTCGCAGGTGAGGAGGAGCAGCGGCAGCAGGGCCGCTGGCACCAGCCAGCGTCGTCGCGGGCGGCGCAGTCGTGGCAGTCGTCGTAGGTGCACCCCGACACGGTGGCACGAGCGGAGACTCGGTGCCACCGATCCGCGAGAGAGGTCGGCCGCCGGTGCCGAAAGTTGTCATGCACGTGCTAACCGAGCGCGACGGCTCGGCCGAGCCGCTCGGAGCGACCCGCGGCGACCCGGTGGCTCGGAAGCCACTCAAACCGGCGCGAATTGTGACCTAGGTAATAATTTGGCAAGAAATCCTCATCGACCCTCTGGACACGGACGAGGGCAACGGAGCCTCCTTGGTTCGGCAGCACATCCCGTGCCGCCACCTCATCGACAAGGAGCTTCACATGCGTCTTGGACGACTCACCGCAGTTGGTGCCGCCGCCGCCGGGCTGGCCATGGTCGCCGCACCGGCCCTCGCCAGTGCCCCGTACACGGTCGCGTACAACGGCGACACCTCGGGTGCCAGCCACTCCACCACCTGGACCGCCAAGGGCGACACCGTGCTCTCGGCCAACGGGAACACGCTGACCTGCAGCAACTCGAGCCTGACCACCAGCGTCCACACCGGCACCAACGCCACCGGCAACGACATCGCCGACGTCACCGCCGCCACCTGGACCGGCTGCACCTTCACCGGCTTCCTCAACGCCACCGTGACGGTGACCAGCCCGAGCTGGCACTTCAACGCCACCGGCGGCAACACCAGCGGCACCAGCGACACCATCTCCGGCACCCTGACCAACATCAGCAACGTCAGCATCG
>Ga0164242_10006242_pt1 | contig 13155 bp, 7 predicted proteins | sample OricomgcompostMG_FD_108783 | JGI IMG/M metagenome (GOLD analysis project Ga0164242, IMG submission 108783) | Miracle-Growth compost microbial communities from Emeryville, California, USA - Original compost - Miracle growth compost (MG) ...
GATGCTGCAGGCGACCGCCAACAAGGTGCTGCGCGAGATCCGCACGATTCCCGGTCTCGGCGGCGCGACCTCGTCGGCCAGCATCCTGCGTCCGGAACTGGTGATCCGGCCGGACTTCGCGCGTGCCGCCGAACTCGGCGTGACCGCCGAGGCGATCGGCGATGCCGTGCGCATCGCCACCTCCGGCGATTACGACGTGATCCTGCCGAAGCTCAATCTGCCGGAGCGCCAGCTCTACATCCGCACGATGCTCGATCCGCGCACACGCACCGATCTCGACACCATCCGCCGTCTGCGCGTCGCCTCGCCGCACGGACCGGTGCCGCTCGCCAATGTCGCCAGCGTAACGGTCGAAGGCGGTCCGGCGCAGATCGATCGCTACGATCGTGCGCGCAACGTGACGCTGACGGTGAACCTGCAGGGCCGCCCGCTCGGCGAGGTCAACAAGCTGATCGAGGCGCTGCCGTCGATGAAGCACCTGCCGCCGCAGGTACGGCGCGGCGAAGGCGGCGATGTCGAATTCATGAACGATCTGTTCGGCAATTTCGCGATCGCGATGCTGACCGGCATCTTCTGCGTGTACGCGGTGATGGTGCTGCTGTTCCACGATTTCGCGCAGCCGTTCACGGTGCTGACGGCGTTGCCGCTCGCGGCCGGCGGCGCGCTCGGAGGGCTCGTGATCTTCGGCATGGACCTGTCGCTGGCATCGCTGATCGGCCTGCTGATGCTGATCGGCATCGTCAGCAAGAACTCGATCCTGCTCGTCGAATACGCGATCACCGCGCGCGACCAGCGCGGCCTGTCGCGCTTCGACGCGATCATCGACGCCTGCCACAAGCGCGCGCGGCCGATCGTGATGACGACGGTCGCGATGATCGCCGGCATGCTGCCGATGGCGCTGAACATCAGCCGGACCGACGCCGGCTTCCGCACGCCGATGGCGGTCGCGGTGATCGGCGGCCTGCTGACGTCGACGGTGCTGAGCCTGCTGGTCGTGCCGGTCGTCTACGAAGTCGTCGACAACGTCGAAGGCTGGATCGCGCGCCGGCTGCGCCGCAAACCGGTCGCCGGCGAACGCCAGCTGTCGCCATCCTGAGCACAGCGGCGCGATCGTTTCCGTCGCGCAATAAAAAGCCCGGTGTTCTGGGGGGAAGAACACCGGGCCGGTTTCCGGCTTGGGGAGGCCGGACCCGCCCAGGGAGTGAGGCGGGGGAGTGGGACAGGGGAGGGTCGCCACTCGGAATATTAGATGCGGTCGGCCCCACAAAGTTCAACTGCCACACCATGAAACTTCTGTCATCGAGCACGAAAACCGCGGTTGTCCGCCGGTTCGCATCCGCAAAAAAGCCCGGTGACTTGGGGGGAAGCCACCGGGCCACGCTTTCCGGCCATTGGGGGGATGCCGGACCCGCCCAGGGAGTGGAGGCGGGGAGGGCGACAGGGAGTTATCGCCACTCGAAAGATTAGATGCGGCCGTCGGAACGAAGTTCAACGGCCGGCCCGCGAATATTTTTGCGTCGCCGCAAAAACGTGAAACTGAACGTTGAAAATCAATGGCTTGCAAGGCACAAGCCAAGCCCCGACCGCCCACTTTCGAACTAAATTCCGTTCAAGTTCCGCTGCTTGCGTGGCCGGAGCCGGAATGCGCGGAATCCCACTCCGAACCGAAGCCGAAGTCGGCAACCAGCGGCACATCGAGCGCCGTGACGCGGACCATGCGGCCGGCGACCGCCGGCGCGATTTCATGCAGCAGCGCCTGCGGCCCTTCGAACACGAGTTCGTCGTGGACCTGCATGATCATGCGCACGGCCGGCGCTTCGCGCTGCAGGAACGCGGCGACGTCGATCATCGCCAGCTTGATCAGATCGGCGGCCGTGCCCTGCAGCGGCGCGTTGATCGCGGTGCGCTCGGCGTACTGGCGCAGCGCCTGGTTCTTCGCGGCGATGTTCGGCAGATACAGGCGGCGACCGAACAGCGTTTCGACGTAACCGGTCTCGCGCGCGGCGTGCCGTGTCGTGTCCATGAAATGCCGCACGCCCGGATAACGGCCGAAGAAGCGATCGATGTAATCCTGCGCCTCGCCGCGCGCGATGCCGAGCTGGCGCGCGAGCCCGAACGCTGACATGCCGTAGATCAGGCCGAAGTTGATCGCCTTGGCGGCGCGGCGCTGGTCACCGCCGACCTGCTCCAGCGGCAGGCCGAACACTTCGGCGGCGGTTGCCTGGTGAATGTCGAGGCCGTCGCGGAACGCGCCCTGCAGGCGCGGATCGCCGGAGAAATGCGCCATCAGCCGCAATTCGATCTGCGAATAGTCGATCGCCAGCAGCGCATTGCCGGGTTCGGCGATGAACGCCTGGCGGATGCGCCGGCCTTCGGCGTTGCGGACCGGAATGTTCTGCAGGTTCGGATCGGACGACGACAGCCGGCCGGTCGCGGCGACCGCCTGATGGTACGAGGTGTGGACGCGACCGGTATACGGATTGACCGCGAGCGGCAATTGCTCGGTGTAGGTCGAGCGCAGTTTCTGCAACGCACGCCAGTCCAGGATCACGCGCGGCAGCGGATGCGTCGCGGCGAGTTCCTCGAGCACGTCCTCGGCGGTCGACGGTTCGCCTTTCGGCGTCTTGCCGAGCACCGGCAGCTTGAGCTGTTCGTAGAGAATCTGGCCGAGCTGTTTCGGCGAACCGAGATTGAATTCGCCGCCGGCTTCGCGGAACGCATCCTCCTGCAGCGCCGCCATCCGTTCGGCGAGCTCCAGCGAGATCTTGCCGAGCAGCGGCACGTCGAGCTTGACGCCGTTGCGTTCGACCGCGGCGAGCACCGGCACCAGCGGCATCTCGATCGTCTCGTAGACCTTGTTCAGCGCCGCATCGGCGACGACGCGCGGATGCAGCACGTGATGCAGGCGCAGCGTGATGTCGGCGTCCTCGGCCGAATAATCGGCCGCGCGATCGAGCGCGATCTGGTTGAACGTGAGCTGGTTCTTGCCTTTGCCGGCGATGTCGGTGAACGCGATCGTCTGGTGGCCGAGATGCTTCTCGGCCAGCGAATCCATGTCGTGGCGGTTGCCGGCGGCGTCGAGCACATAGCTCTGCAGCATCGTGTCGTGCGCAACGCCGGCCAGCGCGATGCCGTGGCGCGCGAACACGTTGATGTCGTATTTGAGGTTCTGGCCGACTTTCGGTTTGTTCGCGTCTTCGAGCAGCGGCTTGAGCCGGGCGATCACGTGCTCGCGCGCAAGCTGCGGCGGCGCGCCGAGATAATCGTGCGCGACCGGCACATACCAGCCGGCGCCTTCTTCGACCGCGAACGCGATGCCGACCAGATTCGCGCGATTCGCTTCGAGGCTGTCGGTCTCGGTGTCGACGCAGACCAGCGGTGCCGCTTCGAGCTGCGCGAGCATTGCGGCGAAGGCTTCTTCATCGACGACCAGCGTCGCGCTCGTCGGCCGCGCCGGCGGCGCTTCGGCCACGACATCGGCTGCTTCCGCGGCCGGCGCCGCCGCGGGTTCCCGGGCCGGCGCGGACGGTTCATCGCCTTTCTGCAATTCGTCGACCCAGCGGTTGAAGCCGAGCCGCGTGTACAGCGCGATCAGTCGCGCGATGTCCGGTGCGCGCGGCTTGAGCGCGTCGAGCGCGACCGGCAGCGCGACATCGCAGCGGATCGTCGCGAGCTGCCTGGCGAGCGGCAGCTGCCCGAGATGCTCGCGCAGTTTCTCGCCGACCTTGCCCTTGATCGCATCGGCATTGGCGACGACGCCGTCGAGCGAGCCGTAGGCGTTCAGCCATTTCGCGGCGGTCTTCGGGCCGACGCTCGGCACGCCGGGAATGTTGTCGACGCTGTCGCCCATCAGCGCGAGGTAATCGACGATGCATTCCGGCGGCACGCCGAAACGCTCGATCACCGCAGCACGGTCGAGCGTACGGTTTTTCATCGTGTCGAGCAGCGTCACGTGCTCGCCGACCAGCTGCGCCATGTCCTTGTCGCCGGTGACGATCAGCACCGGCTGACCACGGTCTGCCGCCTGGCGCGCATAAGTGCCGATGACGTCATCAGCCTCGACGTCCGGCTCGGCGATCACCGGCAGACCCATGCCTTCGAGCATTTCGACGATCGGCGCGTATTGCGCCGACAGATCGGCAGGCGTCTCGTCGCGATTGGCCTTGTAGTCGGCGTACAGCTCGTGGCGGAAATTGGTGCCCGGCGCGTCGAAGATCACGGCGATCTCCTCGGGCGCGTAATCCTTCAAAAGCCGTCGCAGCATGTTGCCCATGCCATACACCGCACCGGTCGGCTCGCCCTGCTTGTTCGACAGCGGCGGCAGCGCGAAGAACGCGCGGAACAGCCACGACGAACCGTCGATCAGAACCAGCGGGCGCGGTGTCCCGCTCATGGCAGCAGGGTCTCGCCGCGCACCAGATCGTCGAAGGTCTCGCGTGCGCGGACGACGTGCGCCGTTTCGCCATCGACCATGATCTCGGCGGCGCGCGGCCGCGAGTTGTAGTTCGACGCCATCGTGAATCCGTAGGCGCCGGCGGTGCGCACCGCGAGCAGGTCGCCGGCCGCGATCGGCAGTGCACGGTCCTTGCCGAGCCAGTCGCCGGATTCGCAGACCGGGCCGACGATGTCGTAGGTCTGTGTTTCACGTCCGCCCGCTTCGACGACCGGCACGATGTTCATCCACGCCTGGTACAGCGTCGGCCGGATCAGATCGTTCATCGCCGCATCGACGATCGCGAAACGCTTGTCTTCGTTGCCTTTCAAACCGAGCACGCGCGTCACGAGGATGCCGGCATTGCCGGCGATCGCACGACCCGGCTCGGTGAGGATCTTCAGGCCCAGCGTTTCCAGCTTCGGCCGCAGCGCCGCCGCCCAGTCGCGTGGCGCGATCGGCGCCTCGTCGTGATAACGCACGCCGAGGCCGCCGCCGACATCGAGATGGCGCAGCGTGATGCCGTGCGCGGCGAGCCGCTGCACGAGCGCGAGCACGCGATCGAGCGCGTCGAGAAACGGCGAGACGTCGAGCAGCTGCGAGCCGATATGGTTGGCGATGCCGATGATCTCGATGCCGGGCATTTGCGCGGCGCGTCGGTAGAGCCGTTCGGCGGTCGCGATGTCGACGCCGAACTTGTTGTTCTTGAGGCCGGTCGAGATGTACGGATGGGTCTTGGCGTCGACGTCCGGATTGACGCGCAGCGCGATCGGGGCGCGCTTGTTCATGCGCCGCGCAGTCGCATCGAGCAGGTCCAGCTCGTATTCGGACTCGACGTTGAAACAGTGGATGCCGGCCGACAATGCGAGACGGATCTCGTCTTCGCTCTTGCCGATGCCGGAGAACACGACGCGGTTTGCCGCGCCGCCGGCGCGCAGCACGCGTTGCAGCTCGCCGCCGGAGACGATGTCGAAGCCGGCGCCAAGCCGCGCCAGCGTCTGCAGCACGGCGAGGTTGGAATTGGCCTTCACCGCGTAGCAGACCAGATGGTCGAGCCCGGCGAGCGCATCATCGAACGCACGGTAGTGGCGCTCCAGCGTCGCGCGCGAATAAATGTACAGCGGCGTGCCGTGCGTCGCGGCGAGGCGCTGCACGGACGCGTCTTCGGCGTACAGCTCGCCGTGGCGGAATTCGAAGTGGTCCAAGCGGAAAACCTGCGAGTTGATTAGGACGAAGGTGGCGTCGCGGCGGGTGACGCATCATCCGGATCCGGTACGGGCGTCGCCGTGCTGTCGCGCGCCGGCGCCGTGTCCGGCTGCGCGGCCGGCGACGGCGCGACCTTGGCCGGCGCGTTCTTGTGCCGGGCCGGAGGCTTGCCGCGATCCGGCAGATACAGCGCGCCGGTCTGCCCGCAGGCGGACAGCAGCAGGACGACACAGAGCGCGACTATCGACTTCGGCATGATCGGCGACCGGACGGGACCTGCAGTTTACCGTGCTTCGCCGCGGCGGCTGCGCCGTTGGCGGAATGCGCGCGCGCGGCGACAATCGTCGCCATGAAAACCATCCGGAATCCCGACGACATCGTGCTCGAACCCGCGGCGCCGGCGCGCGCCGCCGTGATCTGGCTGCACGGACTGGGCGCCGACGGCAGCGATTTCGTGCCGCTGGTGCCGGCGCTGGCCTTGCCGGCCGATGCCAAGGTCCGCTTCATCTTTCCGCACGCGCCGGTGCGGCCGGTGACCGTCAATGCCGGCCTGCCGATGCGCGCCTGGTACGACATCATCGGCCCGAATCTCGGCGACCGGCAGGACAGCGTCGGCATCCGCGCATCGGAACGAATCGTGCGCGACTACCTCGACCGGCAGATCGCATCCGGCATCGCGCCCGAACGCATCATCCTCGCCGGCTTTTCGCAGGGCGGCGCGATGACGCTGCATATCGGCCTGCGCCTGCCGCAGCCGATCGGCGGACTGATCGCGCTGTCGTCATACGTGCCGCTGCATGACGTGCTCGACGCCGAAGCGAGCACCGCCAGCCGGCAGACGCCGATCTTCATCGCGCACGGCGATCATGACGGCGTCGTGCCGTATGCCTGGGGCAACGACAGCGCACAAGGGCTGCGCACGCGCGGCTATCGCGTCGAATGGCATCGCTACGCGATGGGCCACGAACTCTGCAACGACGAAATCGCCGACATCAGCGCGTTCATCCGCGAACGCCTGGCACTGTAGGCGGGCGCTACTTGCGTTCGAACGTGTACAGCAGGTCGCCGCCGGATTCGATGCCGGTTTCGGTGCGCGCCTTGAAGCCGTGGCCGAGGTCGTACTGCATGCGGAACGTGTAGCCCTGCTGGAACAGGCCGATGCCGTAACTGATGAACAGTTTCGGCGACAGGTATTTGCCGACCGTGAACATCGCCTGTTCGTTGCTCTCGCCCGGCTTGGCACCAACCGAGACTTCGTCGATGCCGATCTTGCTGCCGAGCTGCTGCGCGAGCCATTCGCCACCGGCGAGACCGAGCGAGGTCGCCGCGTCACCGACCATCGATTTGTCGCCGGCGCTGGCGTTGTCCTGCAGCGGCCGGCCGAGCACCAGCCACGCGAGCTGCTGCTGTTGCGGCATCGGCGGCGTCGAGAACAGCTGGAAATCCGGCTTGCGCAAGGTGCCGCGCACGTACAGGCCGACCGTGACCTCCTCGGTCGGCTTGCGGGTCGCGCGCACTTCGAGCGCCGGTTCGGTGACCGGCCCGCCGCTGAAGATCAGCTTGCCGGTTTCGATCGTCAGATCCTGGCCGTAGGCCTTGTAGTGGCCGTCGACCAGATTGATCTCGCCGCGCGCGCGCGTCGCGATACCCGGCTGTTCGAGCGCCTGCACCGCGCCGGTCAGCCGCGACTTCAGCCCGAAACCTTCGAAGCGCACGTCATCACCGAGCTTGAGCGTGACGTCGGCCTCGATCCGCAGATTGCGTTCGGCCTGCGCGCCCGGATCGTCACCGACCATCACCTCGTCGCTGCTTGCCGAAACGCTGCCGTCGCCGAGCGATTTCGGCGTGATGCCGGCCTTCGGCACGGTGACCGTGCCGTCGACCGCGAGCCGGCGATCGGCGAGCGCGACGTGCAGGTCCGGCGACACCCAGATCTTCGCCTCGGCGGTCTTCATCGCCTGGAAGTTCTCGCCGCGCAAGCGCAGATCGAGTTTCAGCGGATCGGCGCGCGGACTGATCGTGCCGGACAGCTGCACGCTGCCCTTGTCGGAATGCGCTTCGCCGTCGAGCCGCAGGTCGCCGGCCGCGTCGCTGTCGACGCGCAGGCCGACGGCGCCGAGCGTGATGCCCGGCGTCACCAGCGCCAGCTCGCCGTCGGCGAGTTCGACATGGCCTGCGAACTGCGGCGCGGCGAGCGTGCCGCCGAGCTTCAGCCGGCCGTCGGCATGGCCTTTGGCGCTGGAAATTTCCGGCGTCAGCTGGCGCAGCCACGCGAGGTCCGGCAGATCGACCGTCAGTTCGCCATCGAGGCGACGGTCCATGAACACGGCGCCGGGTGCAAGCGTCGCATCGGCACTGACCAGCCCGCTCGCCAGCGGCAGCCGCAGTTCGATCCGGGTGCCGTCGGCTCCGTTGTCGTCGATGCTCAGCCGCGCCGGCTTCAATTCGATCGGCGGCAGGCCACCGACCTGCCAGTGACCGTCGCCGGTCGCGATGTCGGCGCGCAATTCCTCGATGCCGCGCGGACCGATGCTCGCGTGACCGCTGGCCTGCAGCACGACATCGACTTTCGCGCCGCCGGGCAGCAATGGCTGCAGATAGGTCAGCGCGAAATCCGACAGCGCGAAATCGGTGCGACGCCGGCCGTGTTCATCCTTCAAACCGACGCAGGCCCGCGCCCCGGCCGCCGACCAGCACATCGGTTCGAACGCGACGCGGCTGCCGTCGACCGTGATCGGCGCCACCTGTTCGAGCGTCCACGCCGCGAGCCCGGATGGCGCGAGCCGGCCGCTGCGCAGTTCACCGCGCCACGACGGTCGCTCGATGTCGAGAGCGCCATGCGCGCTCAGCGCGACGTCGCCCTGCGCGCTGCCGAGATCGACGGCGATGTCGTGCTCGGCGGCCGTGCCGTGGATCGCCAGCGTCGCTTGCGGGATCGAGATGCCGGCATCGGCGTCGCGCAGATCGAGATCGACATCGATGCGCCCTTTCGGATCGACGTCGGCGTTCAGCTGCGCATGACGCAACTGCAGGCCGTCGTAGCTGAGCGCCTCGACGCGCACCTGCGCCGTGACGTGCGGCGCCCGCAGCGGACCGCGCGCACCCAGCTTGCCGTGCAGGCTGCCGAGCAGGCCGGGCCACGCATCGGCGAGCCGCGGCGCGTCGATGTCGGCCTGCGCATCGAGCGTCGGCAACACCTGGCCGCGTGCGTCGACGACCGCCTCGCCGCTCTGCACATGCAGGGTTTCGAAATCGAGACGATCGCCGCGATACTGGCCGCGCGCGTTCAGCGCGAGCGGATAATCGCGCAGCGTCGAATCGTGCAGTTGCGCGGCGAAGCGCACGTTCGGCCGGCCATCGATGATCGTCGTGTTCGCGTCGAAACTGCCGTTCAGCACACCCGGCAGTTCGGCGTTGATCTGCTGCGGATGCAGATTGCGGAACTGCCCGGCGCCGTCGATGCGCACGCCGTCGCGCCAGCTGACGTCGGCATGGGCATGCAGGTCACCGCCGAGCGCGCGCGCATCGAGCCGCGCGAGCGTGACGGCCGACAGCGAACCCGCGCCTTCGGCCTGCAGCGAAACCGCGAACTGCGGCAGGCTGACCGTGCCGTCGAGATCGAAACGGTAATCGTCGGGCAGACCGCGCCAGTGCGCCTCGCCGCCACCACTGCCGAATGCCGCCGCCGCATCGCCGCGCGCATCGGGCGGCCATGTGACCGTCTGCCATTTCAGATGCAGATCGCTGGCCGTGCCGTAACCGAACACGCCTTCGACGCTGGCGACCGCGAAACCCTGCGTGTGCAGCGGATGCAGCTCGATCGCGTCGGGTCGCAGCGTCGCGAGTCCGTCGATCCGCACGCGCCCGACCCACGGTGTGGTTGCCGCCAGATGTTCGATGACGACACGATCGCCGACCCAGCTCGCCGCCAGCGCGGTATCGACGATCGTCATCGGTTCGCCGCCGGACGGCGTGATGACCAGCGTGCCGATCTGCGCGTCGTGCACGGCGATCGCGATCGGCAGCCGCGTGATCGCGCCGGTGTCGGACGGCGGTTCCGGTTCCGGGGCGCCGGGCTTGAGCGCCACCTGCACGCGGGCGGCGTGCAGTGCCTCGATATCGAGCCGTCGGCGCGCGAGCTGCGTGAAATCGGCATCGAGTTCGGCATCGTCGATCGCGATGTCGACGGCCGCGAGATGCACTTCGAGATGCCGCAGCGTCAGCGGTCCCCACAGCGTGCCGCCGACGCCGTCGGCGACGATCATGTCGCCGCTCGCCGCACTGGCGATGCGCAGCCCGAGCTGCGCGCCGGCATTCGTGAACAGCACGAACACCAGCGCGCCGACCAGCAGCAGACCGGCGATCCACGCCGCCGCGCGGGCCATCGCGAGCGCCAGCCACAGCGCCGATTTCAGACGCGCGTTCACAGCCCGACCCTCACGCCGATGTTGAAGCGCACCGGCGCTTCGCCGTTGTCGAATGGATGGGCGACATCGACGCGGATCATGCCGACCGGCGAGCGATAACGCAGGCCGAGACCCGCCGCGTAATGGAACAGCGGCGCCGGATCGGACGACACGCCGCCGCCGTCGAAGAACTCGGCGACACCCCAGTTGCCCCAGAGCCGCGTCTCGAGTTCGGCGCTGAACGTGGTCATGAAATTGCCGCCGATGACGTCGCCGTTCGAATCCTTGGGGCCGATCGACTGGTATTGATAACCACGGATCGAATCGTCGCCGCCAGCGAAGAAGCGCTGCGACGCCGGCAGCTTGCCGAATGCCCCGACCCAGTTCGCGCCGTATTCGTAACGCAGCAGGACGCGCGAGCGCCGGCGGATCGGATACGCGTATTTCACGGTCGCGTGCGCCTGCACGAAGCTGACGCTCGACAGCACATTGTGCGCGGCGCCGTGCACGTCGGCGAACAGCGACCAGCCGTGTCGCGTGTAAATCGTGTTGTCGAGCTGCGAGCGGCTCAGGCCGATGCCGGGCATCACCAGATCGGCGCTCGTGTTGTCCTCGCCCAGATGCGAATCCTCGTGCAGATACTTCACGTACAGCTGCCGTCGCCATTTGCCGGGCGAACGCGTCAGGCCGATGCCGGCGCCGCGCATGTAACTGGTGCCCGACTTGTAGTCCTGCGAACCGATGTTGCCGGTGATCGAGAACAGCTCGCCGGCCTTGCTGCCAAGCGGAATGCGGTATTCGCCGAGCGCTTCGGTCTTGATCTGCGAAACCTGCGTTTCGAGGTGCAGCGTGTGGCCGGTGTCGTTGAGGCGGCGGAACTCGGCGCCGACCGTGCCGCGCACGCCGGTATCGGTGCCGTAACCGGCGCCGAAATCGTAATGCTGGCCGTTGCGCGGCGTGGTGTTGATCCGGATCGGCACCGCGCGATCGACCGCCGCATCGCGCTGCGTGATGACCTCGATGCTGTCGAAATAACCGAGATCGCCGAGCGCGAACTGCGTGTTGAGCACGACCTGCGGATCGTAGACGTCACCCGGCTTGATCGGTACATAGCGACGCAGGAAGGCATCATCGAGCTGGCGGCCGTCGTCGACCTGCACGATCGTGAAATCGCCGAAGCGGTACTGCGGTCCGGTCTCGAAATGCAGCACCGCCTCGGCGGTGTTGTCCGACGGCTTCACGCGCAGTTCCGACAGGACGTAATGCGCATCGAGATAGCCGCGCGCGTACGCCGCGGTCGTCAGCATCGCCTTGGCTTCATCGTACTGGCTGTGCATCAGCGGCTCGCCTTCCTGCAGCCAGCGGTGCATGCGCTGCAGCGGGCGCTCGAAATCCTGCGCGCCGTCGCCGCTGATCCGGATGTCGACCGCGCTCAGCTTCATCTGCGGACCCGGATCGATGATGTAGGTCGCGCGCCAGTCCGGCGCCTTGCCTTCGAGCCGCGCGTCGATGAACGGGTTGTAATAGCCGAACGGCCGCAGGGATTCGCGCAGTTCCGGGCCAGCCTGGCGATGCAGGCGCTCGACCGTCGCCTGGTCGAGATCCTTGCGGCCGACCGCATCGCGAATGCCCAGATACGCCTCGGCATTGCTCTTCAGCGCACCGCTGACGCCGCTGACCTCCACATGGAGGCCGGCCACCGCCACGAACGGCCAGCACAGCGCGAGACTGAGGAGAATGCGGAGACGTGACACGGGAATCCGGAACGACTCTTTACGGGCGGGGGCGAAGCGGCAGTATTATCCATGATGACCGGACCGCGGTTCCGTGCCCGGAGCGGCGGTCGGCGTCGGATATTGCCACGCAAAGGAAGTCCCCCGATGAATCCGATGACCTTGTATATCGGCAGCAAGCGGCTGTCGTCGTGGTCGCTGCGGCCCTGGCTGCTGATGCGCCATCACGAGCTGTCGTTCGCCGAATCGCTGATCACGCTCGATGCACCCGACACGCAGGCGCGCATCCTCACGCATTCGCCGAGCGCTCGCGTGCCGGTGCTGGTCGACGGCGAGATCCGCGTCTGGGAATCGCTGGCGATCTGCGAATACGTCGCCGAAACCTGTGCGCTGCCGCGCGCCTGGCCACTGCATCCGGGCGCACGCGCGATGGCGCGCGCGATCTCGCATGAAATGCACGCCGGCTTCGCCGATCTGCGCCGCGAGTTGCCGTTCAATGCCTGTCGCGAGCCGCAGCGCACGTCGATCTCGGTCGCCGCCGAAGGCGATGTCAAGCGCGTGCGACAGATCTGGCGCGACGCGCGCCGCCATTTCGGCAGCGACGGCGAATGGCTGTTCGGCAAGTTCGGCATCGCCGACGCGATGTACGCGCCGGTCGCGCTGCGCTTCTTCATCTACGACGTCCCGCTCGACGGCCCCGAACGCGATTACATGCACAGCGTGATCATGCATCCGGCCGTGCAGCAATGGATGGAAGCGGCGACGCTCGAACATCCGGGCGGCGAATCGACGCTCGAACGCACGCAGGAAGTACCGGCAGTCGCGACGGCGAGCCCGGCGCAGGCCGCGTCGATCGCCGACGCGGCGGCGACGATCAAGGCCGGTGCGGCGCTGCCGAAAGTGCGTTCGTTCCAGCTGCCGAGCGACTGAGCTCGTGAAGGAATCTGCTGCGCTCGGCAGTTTGCGACGATTCCTTCACAAGCTCTGAACGGGGCTGAACGGGGCTACTGCGGCGACGGCGGGACCGGCGTCGGCAGCGTCAGCGTGGGGTCCAGTTTCAAGTCCATCGGCGCGTGTGGCGGTGCCGGCGCATCGACACGGCGCACGTCGAATCCACGTTGCCGCAGCGCCGGCACCAGGCCGTCGGGACCGACCAGATGCGCGGCGCCGACGATGATCAGCTGCGAGGCCGGCAGCTTCAGTCGTGCCGCGAGCAGCGGCAGCCAGCCACGGTTGCGCGCGGCGAGCAAGCGCTCGTACAGCGCCGGATAGCGCCGCTTCATGTCGGCGTCGAGCTGTTCGACATAGGCGACGTCGCCGGCTTTCCACGCTTTCAGCAATGCCGCTGGCTGTTGTTGCGGATCGCCGTCCTCGTCGA
>Ga0164242_10006243_pt1 | contig 13154 bp, 4 predicted proteins | sample OricomgcompostMG_FD_108783 | JGI IMG/M metagenome (GOLD analysis project Ga0164242, IMG submission 108783) | Miracle-Growth compost microbial communities from Emeryville, California, USA - Original compost - Miracle growth compost (MG) ...
AACGAGTGCGCGCCGCTCGAGAGGGCAGACGTCGTATAACTCCAGAGTCCATTCGAGTCGGTCGTAGTTGCACCGACCAAAGCTGTCCCGTCGTATAGCTTGATCGAGGTATTTGCCTCGCCGAGGCCCGACAGCGCAAGCTCGTTCGTATTAACGATTGCTTCAGAGCCGATCAAAGGCGCCGATGGCGCATGCGTGTCGATCGAGACATCGAGCGCGTTGGAAGCAGCCCCCGTAATTCCTGAAGCATCCGTGTCGGTGGCAGTGAAATTATGTGATCCATCTGCCAGCGCACCCGTTGTGTAAGTCCATGCACCCGTAGCATCGACGCTGGTCGTGCCGATCAGATTCGTACCGTCGTACAGCTTCAGGGTGCTGTTTGCCTCCGCCAATCCACTGAGGGTCAGAACGTTACTATTAGTGATTCCATCTCCTACAATACCGCTGTCGGGTGTGAACGTCGCGATCACAGGAACTGGCGGCGGCGGCGGTCCAATAATGCCGTCTCCATTCAGATCTTGATGGAAGCTTATCTCGAACGATTGGAGCGTCTGACTATTTGACGCCAGATAGCCGTCGTTCGAGAGATAATTTCCGCTCGCGTCGACAGCCCATACGGAGTAAAAACTCGTGCCATTCAGGTGCCAGGCCACCTCATATCCGCCGGCGTTTTGCTCTACGGAAATCGGGGTCCAGTCGCCCAACTCGCCGGAATAGAAATCCGCACCATTATACTTCAGCGAGGGACCGGTTCCGCTCGTGGAATCGGCGAGATAAAAGCTGCCCGAAGCCTCGATCAGACTCGTGCTGCCGTTAGCCTCTATGACTGAACCACCAGGGGGTATCGTGACGGTCGGAACCAGGCCAATGGTTCCGTCGCCGTTCAAATCTTGATGGAAGCTGGGTTCGAGAGATTCGAGAACAGAGCTGGTCGGCGCAAGCGCGCCATTGTTAGAGATATAATTTCCTCCAGAATCAACTGCCCAGACGGAGTAGACTCCGGCGACGGTATCCTTCCAGGCAACTTCATATCCGGTCGCAGTTTGCTCCGCGCTGATAGGCGTCCAGTTTCCGATTTCCCCCTGAACAAAATCTGCCCCGGCGTACTTCAGCGACGGTCCAACACCGCTGCTGTCTTCCAAGAAGTAGTGACCCGAGGAGTCAACGAGCGTCGTAGCCCCGTTTGCCTCCACAACGGTCGCCGCGGCACTGAGGCTTACAGCCATCGGTGTAGAAGCAGCGCTAGCATTCCCCGCGACATCTGTAGCCGTTGCAGACAACGTGTGGCTGCCAGAGGTGACAGCGATCGAATCACTCCATGCACCGCTCGCGGTTGCCACGGCAGTTCCGATCAAGGTCGTTCCATCATAGATCTTGACGGTGCTATTGGCTTCCGCAGTCCCTGATACGGTCACGGAATTCACGCCTGTCATACCGTCGCCAAAGGCGCCAGCGTCGGGGGTGAACGTGCCGATAGTCGGCGCCGCGGGGGCGACCGTATCGACGGTGACACTGAGCGCTGCAGAGGCAGCGCCAGTGTTACCGGCCACGTCCGTCGCCGTCGCCGTGAGGCTGTGGGCACCGTCAGCGAGTGAACGAGTCGTGAAGCTCCAGGCTCCCGACCCGTTCGCCGTCGCGCTGCCCAGCAGGGTTGCGCCGTCATAGAGCTTGACCGTACTGTTGGCTTCCGCCGCACCGGTCAGGGTCAGGGCGCTCACATCGGTGATACCGTCGCCGACAACACCGGTATCCGGCGTGAAGGAGGCGATGGTCGGCGCCACGGGAGCAACCGTATCGACGGTGACACTGAGCGCTGCAGAGGCAGCGCCGGTGTTACCGGCCACGTCCGTCGCCGTCGCCGTCAGGCTGTGGGCACCGTCAGCCAGTGAACCGGTCGTGAAACTCCAGGCCCCCGACCCGTTCGCCGTCGCGCTGCCCAGCAGGGTCGCGCCGTCATAGAGCTTGACCGTACTGTTGGCCTCCGCCGCACCGCTCAGGGTCAGGACGCTCACATCGGTGATGCCGTCGCCGACGACACCGGTATCCGGCGTGAACGAGGCGATGGTCGGCGCCACGGGAGCGACCGTATCCACTGTGAGATTCATCACGGTCGAGGCAGGACTGGTGGTTCCGGCGACATCGGTTGCCGTCGCCGTCAGGCTGTGGACGCCATTGGCGAGCGTTCCAGTGGTGAGCGACCAGGCGCCCGAGCTGTTCGCGGTGGCGGTCCCAAGCAGTGTCGTGCCGTCGTAGAGCTTGACCGCGCTGTTGGCATCTGCCGCGCCCGTGAGCACCAGCGTGCTAGCATTGGTGATGCCATCGCCAGCCGTAGCGCTGTCCGGCGAAAACGAAGCGATAGTTGGAATCGTTGGTGCTCCCTGCACGGTCACGCTTGTGACGGCCGAAGCCGCGCTCACATTTCCGGCCGCATCGGTATCCGTCGCGGTCAGGCTATGTGTGCTGTTCGTGAGAGTTCCGGTGGTGAAGGACCAGGCGCCAGAGCCGTTCGCGGTGGTGCTCCCGAGCAGGGTGGCGCCGTCGTAGACCTTGACCGTGCTGTTGGCCTCGGCCGCACCGGTCAAGGTTAGCACATTGCTACTAGTGATTCCGTCACCCACGACACCGGTATCCGGCGAGAACGAGGCGATGGTCGGGGCAACCGGGGCGACCGTGTCCACGGTCACGGTGGTGGCGCCCGAGGCGACGCTGACGTTGCCGGCCGCGTCCGTGGCGGTCGCCGTCAGGCTGTGGGCGCCATTGGCCAGCGTCCCGGTGGTGAAGGACCAGGCGCCAGAGCCGTTCGCGGTAGCGGTCCCGAGCAGCGTCGTGCCGTCGTAGACCTTGACCGCGCTGTTGGCTTCCGCCGCACCGGTCAGGGTCAGAATGCTCGCATCGGTGATGCCGTCGCCAACGACGCCCGTATCCGGCGAGAACGAGGCGATGGTCGGGGCGACCGGGGCAGCCGTGTCGAGCACAAATGCAAGCGTCGCTGTCCCGGTGGCACCCGTGCTGTCCGTCTCGCTCGCCACAATCGTGTGGCTTCCGTTTGCCAAGCCAGATGGTGTGAACGACCAATTGCCATTCGCATCGGCAGTCGTCGTCCCTAAAGTGGTTGTCCCCTCTTTGAGGGTGACCGCGAGGTTTGCACCGCCAGTACCGGTGATCGTGGGATTCGATGTGATGTTGTCCGTTACGGAAGAACCGGTGTCGCTAGCCAACTTTTCGGTGACGGCCGGCCCCGTAGCCGCCGCCAAGGCGTTCCAACCGATGACGTCCATCGCGGTCAGGTCGGTTGCGGAGAACGGCATAGCCGTCCCTGGAGTGCCATACGCCGAAGCTGAATCGGCACCAACGCTGCTCGCCCAATCGCCCAGGTCACCACCTGGAACGGAATTAAACGTCGCCAGGTTCGTTGTGCCACCGTTGATTGAGAAATAACCTGGCTGCGACAGCGATATGTTCGAAACGCCCGGGGCGGCATAATCGAAGAGGTTAAGCGGAGAATAGGTGCCACTTCCACCACCCGATACGAACCGGCCCAAGACCTCCGAAATTTCGTGTGCTACAGTACCATACAAATCGTACTGACCGGCGGTAACGCCGTCGCTGTTGTTGTAGTCAAAGATATTGGTCGCACTACTGAATCCAACATAGCCGTCCGGCATCGTCGAGTTCGCAGCCGCCAAGCCCAAAGCCTTCGCATTAGCGCTCGACAGATAGAACGTCCCACCGTTGGTAGGATCCGTTGACGGTAGTGTACTCAATGCGGCCGCATCCGCTTGAGTAGTCGCGTCCGCGGTCAAGGCATTCTTGACCTGGGTGTAGTTGAAGGCATCAAGAAAATAGAGGCTTTGACCTAGGGCACCAGACCCCATCGTCTGACCGCCGACCTCACCATATCCAACATTGATATTTACGGTCACGGGGTCGCTGATGTGACTTTCGAAATATTGGACCACTTGATTGACCACCGTCTGGAAGCCGGCAGGCGCGCTTGCGGCGCTCGAATCGTAGGTGATCTTTATCGTCAGCCCAGAGCTCTGGGTGCTGCTTCCAATGGACGTGCCGGTGCTGCCACCGGTACTGCCCGAACCCGAGCCTGTGCCGGACTGGCCCGAACCGGTGTAAGAATTTCCGCCTCCGAACCCAGGAGTTGGCGCAATCCCCAAAGCGCTCGCCTCTTGGGTGGTCAGTTGAAGAGGCGCGTCTGGCGCGTTAGCCACAAGCAGATCGGTATCGCCTCCCAAAAGAAGGCTTGAGGAGGCATGCCCGTCTTCGTTTCCGAATGCGTGAGGGTGCGCATCCTCAAATGACGCCCATCCTCCTACCGGAGCGGCATCAGAGAGATGCGGCGGCCCATTCGACCAAATTTCGTGGGAACGCCAATTATTGCTGCTACCCTCATCCGTTTCGTGCGCGATCGTTGGCTCAGGAAAGCCTTGAGCCACGCCGCTCGAAGTTGCAGAATCTGAATTTAACCAACCACCGACACTCATTGATCCGGGCGCCGAAGGCGCACTTATCGCGGCAAAGGCCGAAGAGTGCGTTTCTGCGACGTCGATGTTGTTGGTTATCGAGCCGACGTCTGCCAAAGCCGAACGCGCAAGGTCCGTGTGGGACAAGATAGCCGATACATCCAGGTTCGATGAATCAGTCAAGTCGAGCGCAGCACCATGCGCGCCCCCGCTCGAACTGACCAGGGGCTCCGGACTACCACCAGCTCGCTCGCCAAATTCGCTAGAAATCCGCCGCATTCGGTCCACCACGTATGATAAATCGACGCGCTTAGATGCCGTCTGTTACCACCACTCTTACGTGGACCAATGTAAGAGTTGCTTACGTCCGCCGTTAGCATTTGCATTGTTCGCGGCGCAAGAGAATTTACTTTAATCCGGTGTTACGCATCTCCGTCCGACAGCGGAAAATATTAACGACGAGGTAGAAACCAGAAAACGATGAGAGGATGCGTGCGTCGCGACGACCGGCGGCGTCCGCAATCTTTTGGAAGGATAAGCCATCTCTCTATGCACGGCAGAAGGCCGGCCGATTACGCGAATGGTGAATGTGTTGTAATCGCCCCTCCAGCAGCGGACCATCTGTACCGGGAGCGAGAGACAAACCCACCCGCCATCGGCAGGCGTAAGAGCATGGATACCGCAAATGCCGCTTCACAGGTCTTCGGCCACCCGCCGATTCAACCGTTGCGGTGGCTTTTGGGGCGCACCCTTCAGAAGATATAGTTGCGAATTAAGCGCCTAGCCGGTTTAGACGTGGCAAGCTCACCGCCGACAGGCATAAAAAACTATCAATCAATACGCGACGCCAAAAAAGGCGCGACCCCCAACAGCTTTCGCGGCGGGGGGTCGAGCCCTGTGGCGCACTAACTCGGGGTCAATGCAGAGCAGTGAATACGTCACTGGTCATTACCGACCAGTTAACCCACCCTGCGGGTTAGAGGCATGCGGACCAATATGGCGCGTTTCGATAGGACGGCTCACGCGTACTGTCGCTGTTAAACAAAGAGCCGCAGCGCAGGGGCGTGCACCGCGGCTCTTTACGCAACAACCAGACAGGTTTGGCGACTTCACACCTTTTTGGTTTACAAACAATTAACCGGAGACCCGCGGAAGCGAGCCGATGCCACACGCTCGCTCACGTACCGTTATCTGCACTCACCGCAGACCGGCAAGCCCTTGTCGTTGCAACTGCAGTTACAGACACGGTGCACTTGGCAATCCTTGCTTTCGTGCCAAGCCCCGCAAGTAATGCTGCAACTGCTGCCGGGCCCCGGAGGCCCACTCCGCTTGATACCGTGTTCGATCAATATTGACGGCGCGGTTTGCCTCGCTTCCACTGGCGACCGCCCGGCAGCAACGAAGATAAATAGAGGGAGCGCGAAATAAGCGGCTTTCATCTCATTCAACTCGCAGCACGACTGCTTTTAGGCCCATCCACAACAACGTCTGGCGACAGGGTTGTTATCCCGAATTTGGCAACCGGAACAAATCCACGATTCCAACTTTAATGATATCGCGGCCTGCAACACCAGCGACAAGAAAATCATAAAGTTCGCTCATCCGCGGCCTTTGCCGTGGCCTTTCGAGGGCCGCGGCACCCCGCAACTGCCAGATCGGCCTCGCCAAATGCCATCCCCTGCACCGCCGAATGAACGTCCCGCCGATTCGACCAGCATTCGAAGACTCCTCCTCTATCGCTTATGGAGTGGCATACGCCACTTATCAAATTGTTACGCTTCTATGCATAGATTGAATGTGCCAGCATCGATACGGCTGAACAAGAATTAACACGCCCGCAGCGCCATACAATGTGCCTTCGAAGCTCACGCCCGGAGGGCCACTACCAAATTCCGCTTATCCTGCGATATACTTAAGTTGATCCGGCTGGAGCTACGCCAGCGGCGCTTTTTTCCCGGGCGGTTCAACCCAGCAGCGAGAACAAGTCGATGGCGCGAGTTTGCCCCCACGGGCGGCTTGCGCGATTTGCCACAGACCTGCCGATTGAGCGGCATCAATGCCATAAACGGCGATATGAACACTCACGGCTCGCTGTATGCCTCATCAGGCCTGACTGGATTTGCTTGGTATAATCCCGACTAGCACTCAGGCACCGCCACACAGCACTGGCGTTGCCGAGCAAGGGCAAAATGGCCAGCGCGCCGCGACATCGCTAAGACTGACTTGCTCGTGCAAGACCGCAGCGCATCCTGGGCAAATGTGCACGGAGACCATGGCCCAACTTTTCCGAAAATCGATCGCTCGCGTGGCCTCCTATGGGGCGATGTCGACTTTGTGTTGAGCACACATTCTAGCAATAAAGGAATTAGCGGGTGGAGGCTCCTTGGCAAGCGCGCGCAACCTCGAGTTCCACAAATGAATTGTCACCGTCTCGGGTGAAATAAGGCGCTCCACAAAATCGTCGACGTCATACAGTCGCTGTGCGCTTTCATATGGCAGAGGATAAAACACCTCTCGCTTATGCGCGAACGGCTCGAGTCCGTAAGCACCAACCAAGTGGGTAAGCATTCCAGGACCAGCTGATCCCCACGGCAAGTCCTCCAAAGGAACAAGACCACGCATCCTTTTGGCCCAATATCGCATCGTTCTGATTGGGCCGAAATAAGGAGGAAGCCAGTTTTTAGACGGGATGGTGCGCAGCGCATTCAAAAGAGGCCCGCTGGGAAGCTTTAGCACGGCACCGTTTATTGAGGCGGCATTCTCCCAACCAAAAATGTATTCCGAAGCGCGAACAGCTTTTAGAAAAATAAGATCGAGATCGATCCAGCACCCAAGGTCGTTCGCCAGAGCTTCATATCGAAAGAAGTCTGATCCGAGTGCCATGTGCCCGTCTCTGAAATAACGTGTTCTGAGAGGGTCTGACATCACCTCATTTGCATCGGCCAGAGCCACGCCGGCAGGAAGATCGATCAATGTGTGGGGGGTGTATGAGTAGACTGTAACTTCGTGTCCGACGGACATGGCGGATGCCAACGTGAGGCGTTCGAGATACCCCAGCTTTCCAGCACACCACAGGCTGACCAATCTCATCGGAAACCGGTTACAGATCTTCTCAAGAAGATACGACAGGACGTATCGAGACCAGCAAATATCGGCTGATCAGCCGCCAGCTTTTCCGCCTCTCGCCTTCAGAGCCGAATCGATCTTGGAGGAAAGATCCGGATCAGCGGAAGCCAACTTGCTCGCAGACTGCAACTCCTCTATCGCCTTCTGCTCTTGATGATTTGCTAAATACGCCAGTCCAAGATGATAACGGACAAGAGCAAGTCCAGGCATCTTTTTCGCGGCGTTTTCCAGCAACGGAATTGCCGAACTGTAGTCGCCCTGACGATAATAAATCCACCCCAGAGTGTCCTCGAACTGAGGAACCTTCGAGTTGGCGAGGACAGTGGCGATCGATGCTGCCTTATCGAGGCTCTCCTTGTCTGAGCGGTGATCCGCGAGCAAGCTTGACAGATTGTTGGCGACGACCATGGACCCAGGTTGCTCCGCCAGCATCTTCTGATATTGCGCGATGGCCGGCTCGTACTGTTGCTTTAACTCCATTAATCCCGCCGCCGCGAGTTGAAGGTCGAAGCTTTTAGGTTGCTGTTCAAGCCCGGCATTGACGATTGACACCGCTTGATCAAGCTTCCGCTGGTGGAGGTAAAGGTTGGCTAGGGCCACGTAGCCGCCTTCCGCCTTTGGCTGACTGGATATCGCCGCCTTGAAACTTTCTTCGGCCTTGGCCTCGTCTTTGGCAGCAACCTCAAGTGAGCCCGTCAAGATCAGCGCTTCCGCATTCTTCGGGTTTGATTTCAGCACCGTCTGCAGAAACGACATCGCCTTGTCAGGCTGATGCGCCTTGACATAACCGGCGACCAGCGCCGCCATGGGTTCCGGCGCATTCGGGGCAAGATCAAAAGCACTACGAAGCGACGCAAGACTGTTGTCGGCATTATTCTGACCGCTAAAGGCCGCGCCATTGATCAGATCGGCCACGACACTTTTTTCGTTCAATTTCCGTATAGCATCGGCGATTGCGTGCGCCGCAGACCAGTCCTGATGTCCCAGCTTGACTTTCGCCAAAGCAGATAAAACGGGAATGCTGGTTGGATTGCGGTTCGCAAGGTCCTGAAGCACGGTTTCAGACTGCGGCTCTAAACCCCGTCGTCGCAGGAACTCTACGTAGTTCAGTCCGTAAGACGGATCGAACTTGGACGAACGCATCGCGTCAAGGAATGCCTTGTCGGCGAGTTCGATGGCACCACTGCGCTCATAAGCCAGCGCTAAACTAGCTAGTAGTTGCGATGACTGCGGCTGCTGATTGAGAGCGGCGCGAAGGTCATTTATCGCATCGTCGACCTGACTTCGAGCCAGATGGATCGCTGCTCGAATTCGGAGTCCATCTGGATTGTGCGCATCGTCCTTCAGTATCTCCGCAACAAGGGCGTTCGCGGCGCTCATGTCGTTTCGCGCGACATCCATATCCGCGAGCGTAACACGACTTGTCTGACGTTCATCTTGCGTTTTGGCATCGACGATGAGTCGCTTCAGTGACTCACTAGCAGCCGTCGGATCACCCGTCGAAAAATCGAGCTTTGCGAGAGCAATCTGATAAGGGAAGACATTTCCGCCCTTGCTGACACGCGCGGTCAGCTCTTGTTTGGCTGCAGCCGGCCCTTGAAGCACCCCGAGCAGTCGAACAAGTGCAAGCTCAGCGGCAGCATCATCCGGATCCGCAGCTGCAGCCTTGTGCAGCTCATTGAGCGCATCTTCCTGGCGATTGTGTGCCAAGAAAAACTTTACGAGCTGCATCTGGTAAGCGCGATTTTCCGGATGAAGCGCTATCAATTTTTTCAGCGACGACTCGGCCTTGGGCAGGTCGCCCATTCGATCATAAACATCGATTTTCAGAAACATCACACCGAGATCGTCTTCGTGCCCCTTGGCGACCTTGGAAAGCCTATCGAGGGCGCCCACGGCATCTCCCTCCGCAAATTTGACCGCCGCGAGAATCACTATGGCATCTGGATTGCCCGGATCGATCTGGTCGGACTTGAGCGCACTTTGTCTTGCACCGTCATAGTCCTTCAGACGAAACTGAACTGTGGCCCGGAGCGCTAGAGCCGCCGCGTCGTTTGGCGCAATGTCGGTGGCAGAAGTGATGATCTTCAACGCCCTATCGAGCGCGCCGCCGACCACCAGGAGACGCGCAAGCTTTTCACGCGCGCCCACATCGTTCTGATCGAGTTCGGTTACACGCTGGAGGCTCCCAGCCAATGCCGGCCAATTTTTATCATGTTCATCGACCGCAGCCAGCCCGCGCCATGCGTCGAGCATATCGCCGTTAAGCTGCAAGGCATTACGGAATTCGATGCGTGCTTTGACGAAATCGCTTTGCTCGAGGTATTCCTTACCATGAGTGTAGTAATTGCGCGCACGTTCCTGTTTGGAAGCACACCCGCCCAACGTCATGGCCGCAATAAGCAGGAGAGCGAAAACCTGCGGAAGCCGTGAACGACGAATAGTCATTTGGCACCCAACTTCAAGGTGGAACGTTGATCGGCAACCGAATGCGAACTGAGCGGCGAGTTTCCTGACGGGAGGTACCGCTTCAGGTTTGGCAGCAGCGTTCGGATGAACCCTTCAAGACGCCTGTCGGCTTGCGCTTCATCCTCGCCCGGGAATATCGGTGTAATCAACCGCACCAGTGCTCCGTCCGTCCGATTTTTGAATGCTGCATCTCTGAGCAAATAGAGCTTGGAGAGATACTCATTCGCCACCGTGATCCCCCGCTCTTCGAACCAATAATAAACGAGTTCCCTGGATGCTCCTTTAGCCATAATAACGCGGTTAAGCGGCAGATTTATGCCCATGCTCGGATCGCGGTAGGAGGTCTCCTTAAAATCTGTCATTTGCCAGCCGTTACCCGGAAGACAAACGCTTGGCGAGTGCGGCGAAACCCCAGATCGCTGCGTCGCATAGTATGCGACGTACAGATTCACACTCCTCGCGTCGCTCTTACTGAAGTCGCCTAAGACATAATCGGTCACACCCAAAAACGTGGCCGTCGAGGTGTCCATGGTACCGCGATGGCCGGTCCAGGCACCGAGCTTGAACGGAAATCCTGCAAAGCTCTGGCGATACGGCAGAACCTCTCTGCGGGTGGAGACAAAATAGGTACCCGCTCCCACCAGGCAAACCAATATCAGGCTAATCCAAATTGGCGCCCGCCGGGGGAACGCGCGGTTCCTTGAAACGACGGGCCGGACCTCGGGGGTGTAAAACACCTCGAGAAAGCTCCGTCGATCGATCGCCCACGTCATCGCCTGCATCTCGAGGACGAGAAGCGCTGCGCAAGCGATGAAAATTATCCAGCCCTCGAACATATGGAGAAAACCGTCCGCATCCTGCGGACCCCAAGAATTGACGAGGATGCCCACCACCGCTATGCGAACGCTGTTCATGATGACGGTTATCGGGATTGAGGACAGAAAGACAATGGATTTCTGCCAAAATCGAGCGCGGTAAAGATACGCGGCGAGGAAAGCAAGGCTCGTAAGCGGATAGAGATAACGCAATCCGCTGCAGGCCTCGACAACCTGCAATTTATATGCCCCCAGATCGATGATGTTGCCTTCCAAGAAAACAGGAATGTCAAACAGCCGGATCAAATATACGCCAAGTTGCGACGACACGATTTGGAGGCGCCATGACAGTGCTGCCTCGAAAAAATACGGCATCGGTATCGCAAAAATTAAGAAAATTACGGGAACAAAGACGACTCGCAAAAGCGAGTAGCCCCCGAGGCCAAGCACGAGACCGAGAATGGCAATGATGAAGGCCAATTGCGAAACGAAGAAGAGGGCGCTGAGCTTCCCGATGACTTGCAGTACCGCGGCCACAAAAAGGAGAGCCGGGCCGCTCCATGAAGGCGCACCGATGCTACCGACGATGGCCCTTCGACGCCTCCAAAGCAGCCATATTGCGAGAGGAGCGATGAGGTAGCAGTGACTGTACTCTTCTTGCACACCCCAACGATGGACGAGTTCAAGCAGGGCTTCGCTGAAAGCCGCGAGCAAAATAGCGCCACAGACTATTGAAACAAGACCGATGATCGTCAGGCGGTCACGAGCAGGTTCAGCCTGCAGCATATCGGCTTTCATGAGCGTCATGCGAACTCCTCTCCACAACAACCCCGATCAAATAACCGAAGCCATTCAGGCGAAACGACCTTTCCACCGGCGGCCGGAGATCGGTCAGCTTTAGGTGCAATCCTCGCTGCCTCAGCTCCTTTTTTAACATGAGGATGAGCCCGATAAAACGGGCATCGACCATGGTTGCGCCGCTGAAGTTAATGCTCAAATCGCGATACCCGATGGCCGCAGCCTCGAAAAATGGCAGTACGCGGCTGACATTCGCAGCGGTCGCATCGCCATTAAGACTTATGACAGACGATTCCTGAGTTTCGGATCTCTCGACTTCAAGCGGGCGACCCGTCTTGCGCTTCAGGGCGCGAATTAGCATTAGCGGCAAAATTCTCGTCAGCATAAATGACGCGACCACGAAGGCGTCGTCGGCGTATCGCCGCCAGAGCTTCGGCTCTTCCTTTATGCGCCAAAGCCATTCAAAGCCCATCCGCCGTAATATCTTTGGGGCCCTCCGGTGCACGCCCGCCTGAAAATTCAGGGTCGCGCCAAGATGGGCGCGCACTGGGACCGTGATCCTCTGATGATTTCGAATGAGCCACTCCTGACCCTTTGCAGCCCCCAAAGCCGCCACCAAGAAGTCGGCATGGCTTGCATTGATCAGCGCAATGACTTCTTCCGAGCTCATCTCATTGACGCCGCAATACCCCGGATTGAAACACCCCGCACACAAGACCCCGCCATCCTGGGAATTCAGTGCGCTGCAGGCCGCCGCCGCCACTCCCTCATCCCCCCCGAAAAGGAAAACGCGAAGGCGATGCAGCGCATCCCGGTCGCTGCGTAGCGCCTCAAACATGTCGGAACCCGCAACCCTGGACCGAAGCGGAATTCCGAGAAGCTTGGCGATCCAGATAAGCGGAACTCCGTCAGCGGTGCATAGATCGCTCGCTAACAAAGTCTCTCGAAAGCCCAAATCCTTATGACTCGCGCTCAGAAAATTGAGATTGGCCGTGGAAACCAAATACGGCCGAGATGCACGCGCCGCCGACCTAATTCGGCTCAAAACCTCGGGCATTTCGATGACGTCTATTGGAATCCCCAATAGTCCATACACCTCCCGCGCGAGATCGGATGGCGGCTGGTCCGGCGAGGTCATAATGCTTCCGACGCGGTACTATGGGCTTGCACAAAGCCCTTTTATCGCAATACCCCAGCCGAACCTAACCCAATCCGAAGAAAAGGATAACACTAAAAAACCGTGAGCCCCACACTTACAACGCCGCATACGGCGGGTTTCCTCGAAAACCCTAGAACCTTTCGTCAAACGGAGGTTCCACGCGAATTCGCTGCGTAGGGAGCGGAGTTACGCCTGATTTGTTAGCCCTGCCACGGCATAACGTTTAGCGAAAATTCGGGAACACATACCCGATGCTATTGCGCTCACGTTCTCGGGCTCGTGCCGCCTCGGCCTGAAGCAGGCCCGTCGGGT
>Ga0164242_10006244_pt1 | contig 13153 bp, 12 predicted proteins | sample OricomgcompostMG_FD_108783 | JGI IMG/M metagenome (GOLD analysis project Ga0164242, IMG submission 108783) | Miracle-Growth compost microbial communities from Emeryville, California, USA - Original compost - Miracle growth compost (MG) ...
GAAGTTTGATAAATAGAGTGTCAAATCTGTGCCAAAAGTGGACATTTTTGTTCAGGCACGATAGAATGCACTTGCTGAATTTTTTATAACAACAGCAAAATTTGGAGGATCAATATGGCTAACGGAACAACTGAGAAGGTAAAAGAAATTGTAGCTGAGGAACTCGGCTCGGATCAGAGCATTGTTACACCGACGGCTCGCTTTGTGGAAGATCTCGGAGCGGACTCGCTTGACGTTGTGGAATTGGTAATGCGTTTCGAGGAAGAATTCGAAATCGAGATTCCCGACGAAGATGCGGAAAAGATCAACACCGTCGGCGAAGCAATCAGCTACATCGACAACAAAATGGAATCTGCCTAAACAACGTCGTATTTTTTTGCATTTACTATGACCAAACCTAGAGTGGTAGTTACCGGCTTGGGCGCGATTACCCCTTTGGGGAACACCGTTCAAGAGTTTTGGACTGGAGTAAAAAAAGGTGCCAGCGGAGTTGCTCCGCTGACACTTTTTGATCCGTCAGAACACAGCACCAAGTTCGGCGGGGAAGTTAAAAATTTTGATCCGGCGGTATTGATTGATCGAAAAGAATCGCGCCGCATGGATCGCTTTACCCAATTCGCAGTGGTGGCGGCGGACGAAGCTGCACGTGATGCGAAGTTGGAAATCAATGAAGAAAATCGTGACCGCGTGGGTGTTATTCTGGGTTGTGGCGTGGGTGGTTTGGCGACGTGGGAACGCGAATTTACCACGTTATTAGAAAGTGGCCCCAGCCGTGTTAGCCCGTTTCTCATCCCGATGATGATTCCTAATATCGCCAGTGGACACGTTTCGATTCGTCTTGGCGCGCGCGGCCCCAACACTTGTCTCGTGTCGGCTTGTGCGTCTTCAGCGCATGCGTTGGGAGTGGCCTATGATTTGATTAGACTCGGTGAAGCGGATGCCATTTATAGTGGCGGCACCGAAGCTCCTATCACACGTAGCGGGCTGGCAGGTTTTGGGAATATGCGTGCTTTGTCGCGCCGTAATGATGATCCCGCACATGCTTCACGTCCTTTCGATAAAGATCGCGATGGTTTCGTGATCGGCGAAGGCGCTGGTGTCATTTTGTTGGAATCATTGGAATCAGCGCAGGCGCGTGGAGCCACCATTTACGCTGAATTGGTGGGATATGGTATTAGTGGCGATGCCTATCACATCACTAATATGCCTGAAGATGGCGAAGGGATGGCGCGGGCTATTAACATGGCGTTGCGCAATGCAAATATTGCTCCTGAAGAAGTGCAATATATCAACGCACACGGCACTTCCACGCCCACCAATGACCGCACCGAAACTGCTGCCATCAAAACGGTCTTCGGCGCGCATGCCTATAAAATGGGCGTTTCTTCCACTAAATCGCAGATTGGACATTTGCTGGGCGGCGGTTCGGCCGTCGAATTCATCGCTACGGTCAAAGGTCTGCAAGAACAGATCATGCCACCCACTATCAACTTTCAAACTCCCGATCCCGATTGCGATTTGGATTATGTGACCGATGGAGCACGACCTACGCCCATTGATGTGGCGCTTTCAAATTCCGCCGGCTTTGGCGGACACAACGCTTCAGTAGCAGTGCGGCGTTGGAATCCGTAACGAAAAATAACAAGTATCAAAAATCAAATAACAATAAATTCCAATTCTCAACATCCAATTCCTAAACGGGCTTACGCTGCGCCGCTAACCCTGAAGAAAAGTACTTTTGAAGGTGCCTGGATAAACAGATTTCTCTATTTGAAATTTGGGGATTGGAATTTATTATTATTTGATTTTTGCATTTTGTAATTTACACTTCCCCGTATGGATGAATTAGTTGAAAAGCTTGGCCTTTCCCGTTGTCCGAAATTATTGCGTTTAGCCCTCACGCATCCATCTGCCGTTGGAAAAGGCGCAGCGCGCATTCTTACTTCCAATCAACGGTTGGAATTTATGGGAGACGCCATCCTCGGCGGCATCATCGCGCTCCATTTATATCGCAATCTCCCGGGACTTAACGAAGGCGAATTGACGCTTTGCAAAATTTCTATCGTCCGAAAAGAAAGTCTGGCCGCCGCTGCCAAACGGCTGGATTTGGGCAAATATCTCATTTTGGGCGAACATGAAGAAGCTGCCGGCGGTAGAGCGCGCGACAGCATTTTGGCCGACACGTTGGAAGCAATTATCGCTGCAATCTATCTTTCGCAAGGGCAAAAAGCTGCCACCGAAACCGTCATAAAAGTACTTTCCGCGGAAATCGCCGCTGCCGCTAAGAAGCCTCTTTCTCTTGCCAGCACCAAGAATTTATTGCAGGAAAAAACCCAGGCGTTAGGCATGGGAACGCCCGTCTATCACACCGAGCAAACTTCCGGAGATACCTTCCCACGCTCTTTTCGTGCGCAAGTTTTGTTGGGCGAACAAGCGATGGGTGAAGGAAATGGCACATCCAAAAAAATGGCGGAAGCAGAAGCCGCCGCTGCCGCTCTATTAACTTTATCGTCTTCACCATTGAAACCTGTTGAATAATGTCGGATAATAGAGCATTATGTGTGCTAACACCAATCAATCGTCACAACGATCAAACCGTTTACCAGTTCCCAAAATTCACGTCGAAAAAAATGCCGCACCCTCGCAATGGGGTCGCCGATTAGCGCGTCTGGTTGGCGCAAAATTCGGTGTGGAAATGGTGATAAATCAAAGCAAAAACGAAGGCTCCTGGAAAGGCAAGGATATTGTCATCAAATGCGCCAAAAGTCCCATGCCGCCAGTTTCTGTGCTGGTGGAAATGCTGGATCGTCTTGATTATCTCTGGGCTGTTTTTATCATGTATGAAGGCCATGCCGATGTGTGGAGTATTCCGGTCAAAGCATTAAAAGATAACGGTTATTTCACCAGCGGCGAAAAAGTGCAAAAGCGCGTGGAACTGCATCTGAAAAAGGCCGAAGTGCTGGGCACAAAAATCGGCACGCTTGATGCCGAAGATGTGGACTCATGCCGAATACCTTAAAACGTTTCTAGGAGCACGTTCCCTGAGTGGAGTCGAAGGGAATTACTCCATAATAGAGGCACTTCGACTTCGCTCAGTGACCGCTATTGAAGGTATCTCAAATGCAATTAAAACGTCTGGTCATCGCCGGCGGCAACGGTTATCTGGGATCGTGTCTCGCTGCTTATTTTCAATCGCGCGCGCAGGAAATTATCATCCTCACGCGTCACCCAAAAGCGGCGCAAGATAATATCCAATACATCGCCTGGGATGCCGAACATCTGGGCGATTGGCAAAAGTACTTTTGCGGCGCCGACGCGGTTCTCAATCTCACCGGCCGCAGTGTCAATTGTCGATACACGCCGGAAAACAAACGCGAGATTATTGATTCGCGAGTTCAATCCACCAAAGTTGTTGGAGAAGCAATTGCCGCTTGTGATAATCCGCCGCCGGTCTGGCTCAACGCCTCCAGCGCCACTATTTATCCGCCGTCATTTGATGAAAACCGCACCGAAGAAAGCCATTTGGATTACAACGGATTTTCCGAAGAAGTGTGCCAGATGTGGGAAGAAACGCTCGATAAAGCGATTGTTCCCGAAACGCGCAAAGTAGCATTACGCACGACCTTTGTCTTAGGGCCGCCACCGTGCGCTTCCTTTGCGGCATTTAAAAATTTGGTCAAAAAGGGCGTGGGTGGTTCCATGGCGGGTGGCAAACATTTTGTGAGCTGGTTGCATGAAGAAGATTTCTGCCGTGCCGTGGAATGGATTATCGATCACCCCGAATTGCAAGGGCCGGTGAATATGACAGCCCCAAACCCTTTGACAAACGCCGAATTCATGCGAGAAATCCGTCATGCATACAACATGCCCGTCGGCCTGCCCAGCTTTCGCTGGATGTTGGAAATCGGCGCGTTTGTGATGGGAACAGAAACAGAGCTAATCCTCAAAAGCCGCAAAGTGGTGCCGAAGAAGTTGTTGGATTCAGGGTTTACTTTTCAATATCCGACGTGGCGAGAAGCGCTGATTTCAATCACTGCGAGTGATTAGTAAAAGTACTTTTACACCAACTCGAAAGTCAACTTCTATTTCACATTCTTCTTCAAAGCCGCTATCGCATCCTTATTTCCCAGCGCAGCGGCCTTTTTCCACCAGATGATGGCAGTGGGAATATTTTTTCCTACGCCGTTGCCTTTGGCGTAAAGGTCTCCAATTTGATACATTGCAGCAGCGTCATTTTGTTCAGCTGCTTGTCGATAATACAACATCGCCGTTTTATTATCCTGCGGTGCACCTTTACCATCTTTACAAAGGTCGGCAAAATTGTACATCCCAGCCGCATTATTTTTCATTATCGCTTCGAGATACCAAAGTCTTGCTCCCAAATAATCTTGTTGCACGCCTTTTCCCTGACTATACAAATAACCTATATTGACCATCGCATCCGAATTTCCTAATTTTGCCGCCTTTTTATACCAGAGCATTGCCTGCTCGTAATTCTGCGGCACTCCTCTTCCATGCCGATACATTAATCCGATGTTACGCATCGCTTCTGCATTTTCCAGTGCTGCCGACTTTTGATACCAATTCATTGCTTCGGGATAACTTTGTGGCACGCCTTTGCCATCCTCATAGAGTAAGCCCATATTGAGCATGGCGAAACTGTTTCCCTTATCTGCCGCTTTTAGATACCATTGCATTGCCGCGTCGTAATTCTTTGTCTCATACTGACCTCTATCGTATAGAGTGCCCAGGAATGTCATGGCGTTAGAATTCCCGTAATCTGCGGCTTTTTCAAACAAAGAGAATGCCTGGTCGTAATGGTTCTGATGAAAAGCGGTCAGGGCTTCATGGTAATTACGAGTACCAATTGCAATTCGCGCAACCATCACAATGGGTATCAATGCCGCGGCAGCAAGTGCAACCATAAGTCCGCCAAAGATACGCCGTTTTAGGGGCGACTGAAGGATGAAGCGCATGATTAATCCTTTAACGATATGTGAATAGATATTAAAAGTACTTTTATTATCCTTGGTTATAGAAAGTCTGACAAAAGTACTTTTACCCGCCAACAGCTTCCACGTATAATATCCTTCATGGCAACACTTTATAACCAGCAATGGCAGCAGCAGGAACTGCGCGAGCGATGCGGTGATATGAAACAAATCGCCGGTTGCACGCGATACCGTTTGCAGGAAGGGCCAGAGCGCGATGTGGAAATTATTGATGTGCGCACCGGCAGCGGGTTTCGGTTTCAAGTTTGTCCGTCGCGCGGCATGGATATTCCGTTTGCCGAATATAATGGGCGGCCATTGTGCTGGCAATCATCCACTGGCGTTGTGCATCCTGCATATTATGAAAAAGAAAATATTGGTTGGCTGCGTGGTTTTAATGGAGGTTTGTTGACCACTTGCGGTTTGTCCAGTTTCGGCGGTCCCAATGAAGATGCTGGCGAAAGTTATGGATTGCATGATCGCATCTCTTATATTCCGGCACGGGATGTAAACGTGGAACAACAATGGAAGGATGAAAGTACTTTTGCCATTTCCATCAGCGGCAACTTGCGGCAGACGCGGGTTTTTGGGCCGAATCTTGTTTTGCATCGACGCATCACCACAAGCGCCGGAAGTACTTTTTTTACAATTGATGACACTATCACCAATGAAGGATTTGTGCCCGAACCGGCGGTGATTTTGTATCATTGCAATTTTGGATTTCCCGTGGTCAGCGAAGATTCGCGCATTGATGCGCCATCACTGGAACAAGCACCTATTGGTGATTTTGCCGCGCAAACGCAAGACAGTTGGAATCACATGGAAACGCCGCAAGCGGGATTGGCCGAACGTTGCTACGCGCATCAAATGCGAGCCGATGAAAACGGAATGGTGCGCGCCGCCATCATCAATAAGAAACTCGATTTTGGCGCTTATGTTGAATATCGCGCTAAAGAATTACCGCATTTCATGCAATGGAAAACAATGGCTTGCGGCACTTATGTGACGGGACTTGAACCCAGCAACGCGCCGTTGATATCACGTGATCAATTGCGCGCGCGCGATCAATTAACTATCCTACAACCCGGAGAGAGTTGGAACTTTCAGGTGCGATTGGGCGTATTGGAAAGTACTTTGCACTAAAGCGATTATTATGAAGCGATTTTCACATGTATCTTTACTTGCTGTCGGAGCTTTGGGAACAGCGTTGCTTGTCAGTGGCTGTAAAAAAAAGCAGAAAGTGGCCACGGCTGTAAAACCGCCTGCACCAACAGGAATTTCTCAGGATGTGCTGGATAAATTACGCCCCGATGAAACTGGTGCTGTGATGGTCATCATGTATCACCGTTTTTTGGCCAAGGAACCCGATAGCGATTTGAATCGCCGTCCCGACACCTTTCGCAAAGACCTGGAAACGTTTTATAAAAAGGGCTATTATCCGGTGAATGCCATTGATTTTGTGGAGAACAAAATGGATGTTCCCGCGGGAAAAACGCCGATTGTGCTAACTTTTGATGATGCATTGCCCAGCCAATTCGAGGTCACGCCCAATGCAGATGGTCAACCGAAAATTGATCCCGATTGCGCCATTGGCGTCATGGAAACATTTAACAAGAAACATCCCGATTGGCCATTGAGAGGCACTTTTTTCGTGTTGCCGCATGAAGGCCGTAACGGTTACACCTTTGGTCAATCCGATTATATCGGCGATAAATTGAATTATCTGCTATCGAAAGGTTATGAGATTGGTAATCATACTTCCACGCACAGTTCGATGCGCGGCATGGATGCCACAAAAGTACAATGGGAATTAGGAACGGCGGTGCACGATATTACGGCCATTAACAAAAATGTCACGATGAATGTAATGGCAATTCCGTATGGCGTGCCGCCACGTAACAAAGATGCCAGAGCGAAACTCATGTCGGGTGAAAGTGGCGGTACATCATACACCAACAAAGCCGTCTTTCTCGCAGCATGGCGGCCCGTTTTGTCGCCCATCACTAAGGCGGATAAGAAATTTACAAATGCCGGCAGCTTTAGTGAGTTTGAGGCGAGCGGTTTGGAACGCATCACGCCAAACGCCAAAAAACCCAAAGAACCTGGCGTCTTGGAATACTGGTTAAAATACTTCGATGAGCATCCCCGCGATCGTTATATCAGTGACGGAGATGTAAATATCGCTGCTGTTCCCAACAGCCGTAAAAGCGCCGTCGATCCGCAAAGAATCAAAGCTTCGGGCGTGAAAGTGCAATATTATGGCGGCAGTAAGGGCAGTGGAAAATTGAGCGTGGGGTAAAAAGTACTTATAGCTTATATTCAGGTGCGTCGTTTGTGGCTCTGACGTCTTGCCGGAGAGCAAAAGTACTTTCACAGGCGGGGACGCCGGAGCCACGCCTCGGCGGAGTAAAAGTACTTTTATGCCATTTATCGGAAAATTACGAAAAGACATCGCGCGAGTCTTGGACGCACATATCATTCCTGCGCTGAAACTGGGAATCCCGCCGCTCGCTTATGTCGATTTTCCGTTAAATGTCCCCACTGAAATCACAGTTTGGAAAGTGTCGGAAAAAGTACTTTCAGAAGAAAATGCCAACAGCAAATATTGGGCTACCCGGGGATGGCTGGAAGAAGATCTACACTTTTCGGAGTATCCTTATATCGGTTTCGTTTATGAGGGAACAGCTCATGTGCGGACTGCACTAACTGCCCAAAAATTCCGTTCTTTAAAATCAAATCCAAACCATTCTGCTATTGATCCCGGCACTTATGCACTGGAATTACCTGCGCCCTGCGTCGTTTTTTATCCACCTGGGACTTCACACCACAGCGGCCAAAAAGTTTTCTGGGAGCACGAACATCCAGAAAAGGCGCACATGAAGTACTTTTCTTTCCGGCTTTTTCCCTCCATGATTTTAGTGCATTTATCCAGGGATCAAAATGGACGGCATTTTGTGGAACATCCGCTGCAAATTAACGATCCCGGCCTCATTATGTTGGCAAATATTTTCGCAGAAGAATTGCAGCGCTCCCCGCGAGATAATCAAGAAACGGCTCGGATGTGCTTACTGATTATGATGTTGCGCCTCAAACGAAGCATCAGTAATGCGCCATTTGCCAACACCAGCTGGCCTATTACGCCGGAACTTTCGCCCGGTTTAAGAGATGCGCATCCTCAATCAACAGCGCTCTTTGAAGCTGCGGTGAATTTTATCCAATTGCGAATGCATGAAAAACTGACATTAACGCGCATTGCCCAAAACGCCGGCGTCTCCCCGCAACACCTCAACCGCGTTTTTCGAGAGATCGCCTCCACCAGTGTGATGGATTATGTCACCAAGCAGCGCATCGAAGCGGCCAAAGCAATGCTGTTAATTCAAAATACCCCCATCAAGGAAATCGCCGGATTAGTGGGTTTCGATCGTTACACAACCTTCTGCAAAGCATTCGTGCGCGAAGTCAAACAAACACCCCGAAGCTTCCGCCAATCCGCAATGCATCCTTCAGAACGCCAATAGATTCACATTTTGACTATATGTTCATCAGAGGAATCTTTTTTAGAAAAAAGTAGGTTTCAAAAATGGCGTAAAGGGGTAAAATAGAAGTATCAGATACAGTTGTATAGAGGAGGCAATAACAATGAAAACCTTAACAACATGTAAAGCATTTACACTGATAGAATTATTAGTCGTCATTGCTATAATTTCAATTCTTGCAGCGATCTTATTTCCGGTATTCGCACGGGCAGGGGAGAATGCCAGAAGGGCGAGTTGTATGAGCAATCTCAAACAAATTAGTTTGGGGATGATGCAATATACGCAAGATTATGATGAGCGGTATCCCCGCTGGGTTGATGTGGAGATGACTTCCACCGATGAAAGTATGCCCTGGCACAAATTTGAAGTAGAGCCCTCGTCCGCCACGAGAGGATTTCGTTTAACGTGGATGGATTTCATTTATCCGTATGTTAAGAGCACTCAGCTTTTTGTGTGTCCTTCGGCTCGCGCTAATGGCCAGGAAGAAGCGCCCAGTTACGGTTATTCAACGGGGATTAGCATGGGCGGCAGTCTTGGGGCTCTGAGTGGCGGATATAATTATCACGGCGGCGATCAAACACTCAATAATATTCCGCTGTCATTAGCACAAGTGCAACGCCCCTCAGAAATTGTCATGGTGATGGATCATAACTCCGTATATTCACTGGCTACTTCTCCTGCGGAGATTCGCCGCAATGCCGTTAGCTCCGACCCCACGCGAGTCACTCCACATCTGGGCGGAGCAAATGTTGCTTACGCGGATGGACATGTCAAATGGAAAACCAATGCATATTTTAGAAGTATCCCAAGCGGGACTGCTTGGTGCCCCGTTAATCCGACAGCAGCGCAACAAGCAACGCGCGTTTATTGCGATCGTAATTGGAATCCGTTTATCCCGTAATTTTTAGAGGATCTTTATATAATGCTGAATATTAAAAAATGGCTGTATGTGTGTTTCACCAGTAGCTTCGCTCTATCTATGTTTGTTGCGTCACGCGCGAATGCTCAATTAATAATAGCAGATAAGGGTAAAAGTACTTTTAGTATTGTTATTCCAGAGGATTCGTCGCCTGCATTTTCTACCTCCTTATTAAATGCATCAAAGGAAATGCGTCTTACCCTTGAAATAGCAACCAAAGTCACATTGCCCATCGCGCGTGATAACGCAAAAATCACCTCTCCCTTTATTAGCCTGGGCGCCACGCAGCAAGCAAAAGATGCCGGTATTACTACAACCAATATTGCTGATGAAGGTTTTCGTATTCTCACCCAAAACGGCAATCTCTATATTATCGGACCGGACACGCCTGATGGCAAGTGGACAAAGGAAGGCGGCATCAGTAACGGCACGGCTAATGGCGTCTATACATTTTTAGAAGATTATTTGGATGTGCGCTGGTTAATGCCGGGAAATATAGGCCGTGATGTTCCTATTAAAAGTACTTTTACTATCGGGAATATTAACCGCATCGAAAAGCCGGGATTAATTAATCGGCGCATGCCCTATTTAGTGTCGTCTTATTTTGCAGGAACGCCGGTGAACTATAAACCGATTCAACAGTGGCAGGATGCTCAAAAATTAGGATTTTCGCTTAATCTAAACCACCGCCACAATTGGATAAAAACAGTGCCGCCCGAATTATATAAAGATCACCCGGATTGGTTCGCCATGATTGGCGGCAAACGCATTCCGCCACGCGGCAATGGATATAAGTTGGAAACGACAAATCCAGAGTTAATAAAGTACTTTGCAGATAAAGCCATTGAAAGCCTCAAGACAAATAAACGCCCTGAAACATTTTCGTTATCACCCAGCGATCACGGCGGTTGGAGCGAAAGTCCCGAAAGTAAAGCGTTATATGATAATGTCTTGCCTAACGGGAAAATAGGAAATACGTCACTCGTATTGAAATTCTACAGCGATGTCGCAAAGATCGTACAGAAAGGATATCCCGAGGGAAAATTGGCGGGATATATCTACGATACATTTCTGTATCCACCAACTAAATTTCCCATGAAATTGCCGGACAATTTTACTCCTGTATTAGCTCCCGGCTCCATTACCTACGGCTACAGGTTATATAGCCAGTCCATGCGCGATGATTTGGCAGCACTCTTCAAAGAGTGGGCGAAAGTCGCTCCTAAGGATTGGGCGTATTATGATCTCCCCAATCAATTTGGCGTTGTTGATGTGGGTGGAAGTAATGATCGTTTTCCTGGAACAACCGGAATTGTTACTCCGCCAGCTCCCGGTATTTTGAATTTTGTGTTCGATCAGATGACTGAAAACAAAATTACCGCAGCATATATTTATGGCGCTCCCGCATGGAGCAATACCGCGCTGGCCAATTATATTTTGGCGAAGAAGATGTGGAACCCCACATTAGATGCTTACGAAATTCAACGCGACTGGTTAAACCGTGCCTATGGCCCGGATGCCGGAAAAGAGATGTTGCAATTCTACCAGTTTCTTGATCAAATTTTCCAAGATTACGCAAAGAAAACTCCTATTCAATGGACGTTATCTGCAACTTATCTCAAAGAGATTTACGCACCCAACTATCCCGAATTAGAAACACTTTTCCTGGAAGCGGAAAAGCAACAGATGTCTCCAATACAAAAACAGCGTTTAGAGTTAATCGAAGAAAACTTGATCGTTTTACAATGGCGTTTGCGCAATGCCGGTTTTTTATCCGCTGACTTTAAATCACCGTTACAACGCGACACAACTTTTATCGCTGCACTTTTAGCAAAACAGAGCCCGGCATTTGCGCATTTCCCTGAAGCATTTCTTGGTTGGAAACACCGTGGTTTTAAAGTGCCTAATATCAAAACGCAAGTTACCAACGCGCCCTTTAAATCTGCTTCGGAATCGCCGGCGTTGCCCGATGTGGATATGATTTTAATTCATGCGCCGAAGGATAGTGAAGCAAGTATTCTGCCCCAAAAAGTGGATCATGGAATATTATTCGCAACGTATATTTTGTTAGACCAAACGAAACGGAAAAGAATCGCAACCGGTCTTTTTAATCAAAATCATCCGATTCAATTTTCTGCTACAGCAAATCAAAATTACTATCTGTATATTCCGCCGCGTCCGGGAACGTCTGTAACTCTCGAATTGAAAGATGCCAAAGTCACATCAGGTAATTTTCAGGAAAAAGTACTTTTCCTGCAGGATAAACCTGCGCCGCTTCTGGTGTATTACCCCTATTCTAAAACGCCGACCGGGGTTTATCAACAAGGCGAATCAGTCATTATCGCAAAAGGCGGTTCCAGCGCGCCAGAAGTTTTAGCACGATTAGGAAAATACGATTCGATTACCGAAGCTGTAAACCTCGACCGCAATTGGCTCTTTGCTCCCGATCCAGAAAATAACGGCTTGCAACAGGGCATTACGAACATAGATTATGATGATAACTCCTGGCAACTACTGAATGCTTTAGAAGTCTGGCAAAAACAGGTAATTGATAGGGATGGGACGAACACCATTCCTTTTAAGGATTATCACGGAACAGCCTGGTATCGTCAAACGTTTAAGGCGATTCCGCACAAAGCAGGAAATCGTCTACTGCTCTTTTTGGGCGGCGTGGATGGAAATGCCGAATGTTATTTAAATGGGGAAAAAATCGGTGAACATCAGCTGGGGAAAAATTTTATAGGTTGGGACGAGCCATTTTATTTTGATATCACTGACAAAATAAAGTCCGAAAACATAATCAGCATCAAAGTCACCAGCAAAAGCCCGGATACAGCAAGCGGCATTTTTAAAGGTGTGAGCCTTTTGGAAGCGAAGCAGAAATCATAAAGCAACAAAAGTACTTTTAGCAAGTTGAAAAAATACATCGATGAACAAGATCATCCTGTTCATCGATGTAAAATAAATCTTTATCCGCCGAATTTATATCCTGCTTGCAGAAAGAATTTGCCGCTGTCGCCGCTCCAGCCGGTGCGTTGAAAACCAGCTCCCAGCGTGATGCCGCTGGCGGGTGAATAGCGGATTCCCAATGCATACGGTGACGGCGTATCGTATTTTGTATTGCGGCTTTGCAACTCGCCAATCAAATGTAATTTATCGCTGATGCCAAAATCTACTCCGCCGTAAATAGAAGCTTTGGTGGAATCGATTTCTTTGCCGAAGCGATCCCAACGCAATCCTAATGTGGCGGAAAGTCCGTGACCGGTTAATTTTGAGCCGAAATCCTGCGTGGCTGCCAGATAGCCGTAAAGATTGCCGTAATGAATATCGTCATAGCCGGCGCCCACAGCAATGTGTGTTCCCACGCCAGGAACGCCGATCAGTGATTGTTTCACATTAACAGCAAAACCTGATTTTGAGTCGCCATATTCATCCAGATGTCCAATGCCGCCGCCTAATTCTGTTTTTCCGCCAACGGAAAACACGCCGTATAGGCCATACGATTTGCCATCTTCCAGATCGTTGTAATTGGCTTGCACCTGCGGAACCAGGCTGCTGTTGATGCGCGCGTCCGGATTCAAAAACATTCCCGAAGCACCGCTTAGCGTCAAATCGGCGTGCGCCGCCGTGCTAATTCCCAGAGCGGCTGTTGCGGTTAAAAGTACTTTTGTAATCGTTTTCATAATAATCACCTGTTATAAAGGTTA
>Ga0164242_10006245_pt1 | contig 13152 bp, 14 predicted proteins | sample OricomgcompostMG_FD_108783 | JGI IMG/M metagenome (GOLD analysis project Ga0164242, IMG submission 108783) | Miracle-Growth compost microbial communities from Emeryville, California, USA - Original compost - Miracle growth compost (MG) ...
CGACCGCCCGCGGCCGGTCCGGCGAGCTGCCGTCGTACAGCCACCACGCGCTGTTCGGCGTGGTGACGCCCTCCTGGCCCGGGATCGGCACCCGGACCGGCTCCGGCTCGCTGCCGTCGCCGAGAACGGCGACGCAGTAGCCCTCGTGGTCGTACAGGTCGTCCTCGGGAACGTCGTGAATCCAGCCCATGTCATGACTCCTTGACGAGTGGTTCCGTCTGTCAAGGGTCCTTTACGAGCGTGCTTGCCGTCAAGGGTTCTTTACGTGACGGCCGGAACCACGGACCGCCCCTCGCATGAGGCGGGGCTGAGCGGGGGTTCCCTCCGGTCGGTCGGCAGGGCCTGCCCCTGGCACGGGTTCTGGGGAGGCCACCAGGTGGAGCGCCCCACTGGACGTACGACCTGGTGGCCTCCCCAGGTTCCGTGCGAGCCTCCGGTGACGACTGGCCGGAGGGAACCCCCGCGACCCGCCGCCACCACCCACCGGCCGCTCGCCGAAAAAACAGGCCGCCCCTCTGGGAGCGTTGGCCGGGGGTGCAGGGGGCGGAGCCCCTTGCGTAGTGACCGCACCCCTGTACGACCTGGAGTGATACGGGTATGAACCCTCCCCCAAGTCGCACCTGTGCGAGACGTGCGAGCGGTACCGTCTGCGGCGAGAGCGGCGCCGCCGGCGGCCGCCAGGAGTGGACGGAGGTGGGGCGGTGGCCGCACAGGTGACGGTCATAGGGACGCTCAAAGGCGGGGTGGGGAAGACGCGGCTGGCGATGATGTCGGCGCTCTACCTCGCCTCGCGGGGCCGGAGCGTGCACCTGATCGACGGCGACACGGTCTCGCAGACCGCGTACGACTGGCAGAAGGACGCCAAGGCGGCCTTCGACAAGGCGAAGCGGGAGGGGAAGCCCACCGGCCCGGCCTGGCCGATCACGGTGGTCCGGCACCCGTTCGCCGACGTCGACGAGTACATCGACAGCGTGGTCGGCGACGTCGACCACGTCATCGCCGACATCGGGGGCGGCAACCCCACGGTGTTCGAGGCCGCCCTGACCCGGGCGCACCGCCTCCTGGTGCCGGTCGGCGCGGACCCGTCCGAGACGCGCAAGCTGCCGGCCACGTGGAAGTCGGCGGGCAACGCCGCGGCGGGCTCGACGGTCGGCGGGTTCGCCGCGTACGTGGTGCTGTCGCGCACGGACCACAACACCTCGCTGCCGAAGGAGGCGCGCGAGCAGCTGGCCGACGCGTACCCGCTGTGCGACACCGAGCTGGTCAAGCGCGTGGCGTACCAGCGGGCCTACGGGCAGGTGCCGACAGACTTCCTCGACGTGCCGGAGCTCCTGGCGGAAGTCGAGCTCATCGAGAAGGAGGCGTGACCGTGGTCAAGCCGACGCAGTTCACGCCGCCGCCGGCGGACGATGACGACGAACCGGAGGTGACCCGGGAGGCTGTCGATCGGGAGCGGAAGGCGGCCGCGGCCAAGGCCCGCGCTGCTCAGCGGACCACCAAGACGCGCCGGTCCTGGTACACCTCGGTGTCGAGTGCCGACGCCTTCCAGGCCGCCGTCGACGACATCCACCACGCCACCCGCGTGCCCAAGCACGAGGTGGTCGCCGCGCTCCTGGAGGCGGCCGTTGCGCAGTCCGACCGCGTGCAGCGCAAGCTCACGCCGAAGGAGTCGCACGCCTCGCACACGTGAGACGCCTCCCCTACGTGCGAGGCGTATCACAGCAGTTCAGGGCAGCAAGAAGGCCCGCCCCTCACTGGCCGGAGGGGCGGGCCTTCTGCTGTTGGGGCGAGGCCGCCCCTACGCCTGGGAAGCCTGTTCTGCCGGTTCCTGCCATCCGACACGGGCCAGCGCGTTGCTGGCCTCTTCGTACGCGACGAACAACGCCAGCGCCGCCTGGTCTGCCCTGGCCATGGCCTGGCTGAACTCGTTCACGGTGGAGTCGGTGTCGACCGCGTAGGCGGTTCGGAGGTGCCCTTCGTCGTGCCACCCGCGGACCAGCTTGTCGGTCTGCCTGGAGGCGAGGGTGAGTCGCTGCGCCAGCAGCTTGAGGCTGGTGGTCACCTCGTACGCATCCCTTGCCCGGGTGAGGTCTGAGTCCTCGGACCCGGTCAGTGCTGCCAGCGTCCGTTGGTTGAGGCCGTTGACTGCCTCAGCGGCAATGCTCGCGTGCTGAATGCCCGTGCGGTTCAAAGAACCCTCCTTCGCAGGTCAGGCGACCTTGAGATTGATGGAGTGTCCAGGGGCGTAAAGGCTCTCGCCCACCCCAATCACGTGGCCCTGCGCCACGTAGACGTTTCGCATGACCACGAGGGCGTAGGTGCCGTCCCCCAGGCCGAGAGCCTCACGATCGTCGGCGTCGGCGATTCGGGCGTCGACCACCTTGGACGCGGCCTCCACGGTGTTTCCCGATCGGTCGGCGTACACGGCCTGCCACGTCGGGTTGCAGGGGCGAGGTTCGTCCAGCTCCGGGACCACGGCCACGATCTCCAGGTGAACCCAGGACTTGGACGCCTGGAGGATCAGGTCGTCCCTGCGCACCGTGCGTGCTCTCTCTACGCACTCGCCTTTGCCCAGGTGCTCGGCAACCCAGGCGGGAGCGTCGACGCGGATGCTGTGTCGCCACTCGATCCGCTCGCCGACCTGAGTGATCCCCTGGATCCGCCGTGCCCCTGCGATGAGCGCGCGGCGGTCCCGAACGAACACTCCCTTCCCCTGCCGGCTGTAGGCGTAGCCCTCGGCCTTCAGTAGCGCGATGCCTCGGTACACGGCGTTGTCGGACAGGCCGTAGGTCTCCATCAGGGCTCGCGTGGACGGAATTTTTTCGTCTGCGCTGAGTCCGCCTGAGTCGATCTGCCTTCGCAGGTCATCGACCATGTCGGCCACGGTTCCGGCGCTCACTTCGCCTCCCTTCCTTCCGACTTCCTATCGGATGTGGTTGACGGTACACGGTCCGTCTCCTAACTTCCTACAGGAAGGCACTTCCTACAGGAAGCTGCCGCGCCGAAACGGCGCCGCCCCGGGGTGCGACCCGGGGCGACTGACGGGCCGTTCCACTCGAAGGGAGCACGACCCATGTCCGACGTTACCGCCGCTCAGACCCCGACCGCTGAGGCGTCTGCCGCGCTCGCCGAGACGTTCGCGCTGCACAGCGACCACCTGACCCGCTTCATCGCCAACCGGCTGGACCGCAGGGACTGGCACCTCGCCGAGGACCTGACCAGCGAGGTGTTCGTCCGACTGGTCCGCTGGTACGCCACCCGACCGGTCGACTCCCCCGAGCGGGCCTTCCCGCTGCTCGCCCGGCTCGCCCGGCAGGTCATCGACCAGCACTTCCGCCCGGCCCGGTCGGGCGAGATCCCGGCCGACTTCGGCGACTGGTTCGAGGAGCGCAAGCTGCCGACCGCCCCGGCCGCCGAGGAGGTCGCCGCGATGCGGCTGGAGGCCCGCGAGCTGCTGGCCGACCGCCCCGCCTCCCTGACCGCGGCCGCGCGCCGCCAGGTCGAGGCCCTGAGCGCGCTGGCGGTGGCGGCATGAAGCTGCCCATCTCCCCGGAGCGCGCACTGGCCCTGGTCGCCCGGCTGCGCCTGGTCCTCGCCATCGCGGGCGTGGCCTGGCTGCTCGGCTACTCCCCCGCTGTCGGCGGCCGGATCGTCGTCGGCCTGGTCGTCGGCCTCGTCCTGGTCCTGGACGCGGCCGCCGGCGCCAACGCAGAGCCCAAGTCCGGCCTCGCGCCGGGCCGGAAGGGCGGTGCGGCATGAAGGCGAACAAGTCCAAGACGCTGCTGGTCATCGCGCTGGTGGGGGTCGTCGGGATGGCGTTCCGGGTCTCCTGGAACGCGCTGCGCGACATCGCCACCGCGATCGGCGCGGACCACACCGCCGCGACGCTCTACCCGTTCGTGGTCGACGGCCTGATGGCCCTGGCCCTGGTGGCGACCCTGGTCCTGGAGGACGACGACCGCAAGCTGGCGCTCAAGGTGCTCGGTGCCTACACAGGCGCCTCGCTGGTCCTGAACTACGTGCACGGCCTGGTCCCGGCGCTGCACCTGCACACCGGCCGGACCGACCTCGCCAACAACACCGCGCTCAACGCGGTGCTGGTCCTGCTGGCCACCTCGCTGCCGGTCGGCGCCATCTTCTTCGGGTCGGACCTGGTCGGTCGGGTGCTGAAGTACCGCCCGGCCCCCGTCCAGGTGGCCACCGAGTCGGCCCCGGAAAGCGTCGCACCCGTCGCACAAGACACACCCGTGCGAGAGGTGCGACGGTCGACACCTGATCAGGACGAAGCCCAGGTCACGGAGCTGGCGGAGTCGGTGCTCGGTGAGATCGCGGACCTGTCCCCGGTCGCCCCGACCGCCACCCCCGACCCGGCTCCCGCCCCGGAGCGCAAGGCCACCGTGGCGGAGTCGACCGGCACCGCCCGGCCCCGGGCGACCCGCCGGGTGCCCGACGCGGCCAAGCCCCCGACCCGACCGGCGCCCCGCTCGCTCGACGAGCTGCTGGCCGAAGCGCGCGAGGCGGTCGGCGACGACAAGGCCGTGAGCGCGGAGAAGATCCGCACCACCGTGCGAGTCGGCGCGGCCAAGGCGCGGGAGCTGCGCGACCTGGTCCAGGCGGAGCGCGACGAACGCCGTCACGGCCTGCACGCGGTGCCGGACGACGACACCCCCGACACCTCCGTCGACGACACCCCCGACACCGACGAGGACACCCCGGACGCGGCGGAGGGCGAGCGGTGAACGCCACCACGGCCTGCGACTGGTGCGGCCAGGGCGACCACGACCCGATCAAGCCCACCGACAACGACTGATCCACCCCAGCAAGCGGGACCCGGCACTAGCTGCCAGGCGGGAGCCGGGTCCCGCACCTCAACGGAGGCGAGAACATCATGACCGAGCTCGACGAGCGTCCCGGCACCGTGATCGAGGCCGGGGACCGATTCCGCAAGACCGACACCACCATCCCGGCCCCGGCCGCCGCCGACGCGACCACCGTGGTGCTCACCAAGCCCGAGGGCGTGGAGGCCGCGATGGCGGCCGCCGCGGCGGAGGCCAGCACGCACGCCCCGATCGGCACCCTCACCGTCGACGGCCCCAAGATGTGGGAGGCGCCGGCGCCCGCGTTCCCGACGTGGATCTGGAACCGCGAGACCGTCATCGGCTACATCCACGCCAAGCGCCGCCAGGCGTGGTGGCTGTTCAAGGTCCACGGCCTGCGCCGCGCCCCGGGCTACGCCTGGAAGGCGACCCGCCGCACCGGCCGCGGTGTCCGCCGGACCTGGCTCGGTGCGTACGGCTACCTGATGGCGACCGACTACGCCCACATGATCAAGGACGCCAAGTCCAACGGCCGCCACGACATCGTGATCGCGCTGCGCGACCAGCGGAAGCGCACGATCGAGAAGCGGGTGAAGTCCAAGAGGACCGCGGCGGCCGGGATCGCGGTCGTCACCGTGGTCGCGCTCGCGGCCGCGTACGGCCTGCTGGACCTGACGCTGGCGGCCGCGGGCCTGGCCGCGTTCCTGGTCGGCGGCCCGGACCCCAAGGCCAAGACCGAGGAGGCGCCGGCGCTCGGCAAGGCCGACGTGCCCACCGACGGGTTCCTCAACGAGGCGTTCCGCAAGGCCGGTCTGCTGGCCAAGCCCAACAAGGAGGGCGAGGGCGGCGAGCTGCTGCGCGTCGTCTCCCCGATCGTCGACGACCACGGCCGGGCCTGGACGGTCGTCGCCGACCTGCCCAGCGGCAAGAAGGCGTCGGCCGCCATCGCCAAGCGCGAGGACATCGCGTCCGCGCTCGGGGTCGACGAAGCCCAGGTCCACATCGAGCGCGTCCGCGTCGCCAAGGGCACCGGCGGCAACGCCTCCCGGTTCTCGCTGTGGGTCGCCTACGCCGACCCGTTCGGCGGCGAGGCCGTGCGCACGCCGCTGATCAAGCGGGAGTCGTTCGACATCTGGACCGACCAGGTGCCGGTCGGCCTGGACGCCCGCGGCCGCCAGGTCCTGCTGCCGATGATGTGGGCCGCGCTGCTGGTCGGCGCGATCCCCCGCCAGGGCAAGACGTTCTTCGTCCGCAACATCGCCCTGGCCCTGGCCCTGGACCCGCACGTGCGGCACGTCGTCGCCAACGGCAAGGGCGACCGGTCGTGGAAGTCGTTCAAGAAGATCGCCCACCGGTACATCAACGGCGCCGGGCCGGAGGAGTGCAAGGCGCTGGTCGCCGCGCTGACCGAGATCCAGAAGGACATGAACCGGCGGAACGCCCTGCTCGACGGGCTGACCGATGAGGAGTGCCCGGAGGACAAGCTCACGCCGGAGCTGGCGAAGAAGCACGCGATGCAGCCGACCGTGATCGAGGTCGACGAACTCCAGCGGTACCTGGACAACAAGAAGTACGGCCCGGTGCTGCTCGAACTGCTGGTGGACATCGCCAAGGTGGGTCCGTCGACCGGCTACATCCTCATGCTGGCCACCCAGCGCCCGGACGCCAACTGCGTTCCGCCGGAGCTCCGGGACGTCATCGCCTACCGGGCCGCGCTCAAGGTCATGGACTGGCGGTCCTCGGAGGTCATCCTCGGTGCCGGCACCTACGGCAAGGGCTACGACGCCAGCTCCGAAGAGGTCGGCGCCCACAAGGGCATGGCGCTGCTGGTCCGCGAGGACGGCGTCGGCTCGATGCTGCGCGGCTACCTGGCCGAGGCGTACGAGGCCGGGACCATCTGCGAGCGCGGCCGCCAGCTCCGGGTGAAGGCCGGGACCCTCACCGGCGACGCGGCGGGCATGTCGTCCGCGCCCATCACCTCCGGCGACCCCGACGACGCGGAGGACGTCCCCGAGTGGCTCGCCGCCGCGGAGGAGGCGTTCGGCGACGCGGACCGGCTCACGCCGACCGAGCTGGTCGACGCGGTGCTGGCCGCGCACCCCGAGTGGGCCGGGGGCGACCGGCCGCTGACCGCGCGGACGTTCGGCATGGCGATGACCGGTTGGGGCTGCGGCCGGGCGAAGAAGAACGGCGCCAAGGCCCCGCTGTACTGGCTCGCCGACGTCCAGGCCGTGATCGACCGCATCGAGACCGGCGGCCCCGTGGACGCCCCGAAAGCCGACGCAGAGTAACCAGCGTCGGCCCGCCCGATCCCTGTCCGTGAACCATCCGGCATCCGTCCCTGGGAGGGATGCAACCGTCCCCGGGACGGATGCCGGAACGGATGGAAAACCGGGCCTGATCAGCTCTGATCATCCGCCGGAACGCGCGGACGGAAGAACGCCAGGTCACTGCCCCCCTCGCCCGATCCCCGGGCATCGCGCCGGGGCCGAGTGACCCCCGCTCCCAACCGTCCCGCCCCAAGAAAGGTCACCGAAAGTGACTGAGATCCAGCTCCGGGGGCCGCTGCTGATCGACGGCACCCCGGCCGCCTGCCCCACGTGCGGTGCCGTCGACGGCCTGACGTTCACCGTCTCCCGCATCCCGATCGCCACCTGGCCCGCGTGGGTCACCTGCCCGGCCGGGCACGGCGAGGACTCCGACCACGCCACCAACGCCATGGTGGCCGCCGCACTCCAGGCCCGCACCGGCCGGACCGTGGCCACCGACGTCGACACCTTCCGCGCCGTGCTCGACGACGGCCGGGTCATCGAGGGCGAGCTGGCCTTCGAGTGGGTCATGGACGACCTGCGCCAGGGCGCGAAGGCCATCTACCGCCGCGCGTACCGCCCGTGGGCCAAGCGCCAGCTCCGCAAGGGCCGCCGCGCCGCCGGCGCCGCGGTGAAGCAGGCGGCCGGGACCGTCGCCGAGACCGCGATCTACACCCCGTTCGCCGCGGGCCTGGGCACCGCGTGGAACGCGCGGACCGGCATCGCCGACCCGGCCAAGGCCAACCCCTGCCGCACCTGCAAGGGCAAGGGCGCCTTCCGGCTCGACACCCGCTTCCACGACTCGCCGACCGTCCCGTGCTCGATGTGCGCGGGCACCGGCAACGCCGCGATCTGAGGAGACGAGATGCCCACCACGCTCACCGCCCCCGCCGTCTCCCCCGAACTCGACGTCGACGCCCGGCTCCTGGTCGACGAGATCGAGCGGTACCTCGCCGCCCGGGTCCGCACCACCGCCCACCCGCTCGTCACCAAGACCACCCAGGAGCTCATCGCCGAAGCGCTCGGCACCCCGGCCCCGGTCGACGGCCCGGCGCCGGCGCCCGTGCTCGCCGCGCCGCCGCGGGCGCTGCGGCTGCTGCCGGACTGGGTCCTGTCCTTCCCGCTGCTGCGGCAACTGCACGGTGGCGGCCGCCACATCAGCGCCGCTGAGCACCTGGAACTGACCGCCCTGGTCATCGAGCGGTACGGCTGGGCACACGGGCAGCTCCGCTCCCGGTCCGGCCGCCGCTGCATCCTCGGTGCGCAGGCGGTCCTCTTCCGGCTCGGCTACGGCGACGAAGACACCGTGGCGGCCGCCGCCGACCGCCTGCAGGGCGTCCTCGCCGCGCGCGGCATCACCCAGCCGTACCACCAGTGGAACGACGGCCCCGGCCGCACGCAGGCCGAAGTCCTGCACCTGGTCCGCCAGGCGGCCGCCGCCGCGCGGGAGGCCGGGCGATGACCCCCGTCTACGGCTACCGGCAGGCCGGATACGAGCTGATGACCCGCCGCCAGCTCCGTGCCGTGGGCCTGAGCGCGGCGGGCCAGGAGCCGGTCGCCGAGATCCGCTGGCGGCGCGGCCGCCGGGTCGCCTACCTCTACGACCCGGCCACCGCCCGCCCGGTCCGCCCGATGACCCCCGGCCGTTGGCGGTCGCACGCGGCGATGATGCGCGCCCGCCGTACCTGCCCGGCCTGCCGCACCGTCCAGCCCTACTGCCTCCCGACCTCGCTGGGCACGTGCCTGCCCTGCGCCGATGGAATGGACCTCGCCGCGTGAACCTCGAAACCGCCACCTTCGCCGCCGCGTTCATCGTGATGTTCGGCGGGCACCACCTGTCGGACTACCCCTTCCAGACCGACAAGCAGGCCACCCGCAAGGCGGACAAGACCGCCCGGGGCTGGTTCGCCAACCAGGTCCACGCGGCCACCCACACGGCGACCACCGCCGTGCTCCTGGCGCTCGCCGACGTCGTGCTCTCCCTGCCGATGTCCGTGGCCGGCACCGCGGCCGCGCTCGCCTGGGTCCACCTCTCCCACTCGGTCATCGACCGCCGCCGGGGCATCGCCTGGTGGATGGACCACACCGGACAGCGCGACTTCCGCCAGCACGGCGGCGCGGCTCACGTCGACCAGGCCGCGCACATCGCCCTCGGGCTCATCCCGGCCGCCGCGCTCCTGGCCGCGCTCTGAACGCCCGTCACATCCGTAGCGCGGGAGACCAAGCACGAAGGTCTCCCGCGCTGCGGGCTGTTCGGCGGGTCGGCCAGCGCGACGCGGCCGAAGTAGGGCATGATCAGCGATCAGGTTCGACACGGAAGCGGTGCTTCCCGGGGTCCCTGGCTCTCGCAGAAATGCGAAACGGCCGGGGGTCTGAAACCCCGGCCGTTTCTAGGTGGGACCCGAAGACGCCTACCAAGCAATCTCAAGGGACCCAACGCTGATGACCAGCGTAAGGGACGGATACCCGTCCGCACCACATTCCACCGGCGCCGCGCCGGACGTTCGTATGCCCGGCCGCCAACTGGCCCTGGCCACCTTCGCGGCGGTTCCGGATGAGCCCTCCGACGCGGACCGCGCTGCCGCCTTCGCGGCCTTCCGCGCCCGTCTGCGGGCCGCACAGGACCCCAGCGACGTAGCGGCCGCTCTCGCCCGCGTACGGGCCGCACAGGCCCGCCAGGACCCCCCGGAGACCCGCAGCAGCGATCCGGCCCCCGCCACCCCCCCGGCGGCGCCTAGGAACCCAAAGAGCAGCGTTTCCGCCCATGATCGGGAAGCGGCGTCTGACCTGCGCGAACACCCCGTCAAGCCGGGTGCGGAAAACGGCGGGTTGGGCGACCGGTACGAGCAGCGCAACAACCGGCAGCAGGCCCGGATGCGGATGCTCGACGAAGCCCGGGCGCTGACCACGCTGTACTCGCTCAAGCGATGCGGCGCGATGCCGCTCGGTGGCGCGGTCTCGGTGACGCAGAAGGGAGACGGGTCCGGCGGGTTCGCCGGGCTCTTCCGCTGCGGCTCGGTGTGGGCCTGCCCGGAGTGCATGCCGGTCGTACGGGCGGAGAGGGCCGCCAACCTGGAGACCTGGGCGGGCGCCTGGATCGGCGCCGGCCACGGGCTCGCCATGGCGACGCTCACGACCAAGCACTGGAAGCACGCCCGGCTCGGACCGCAGATCGACGGCACCGCCACCGCCTGGCGCAAGCTCCAGGCGGGGGCCTGGTGGGCGGGCCGCACCCGCGCGGACGGCACCCGGGTGCCCGGCTTCCGCGAGCGGCACGGCCTGGTCGGCGTCACCCGCGCCATGGAGATGACGCACTCCTGGGCCAACTCCTGGCACACCCACCTGCACGTCCTGCTGTGGTTCGAGGACGAGGTGACCGCCGACAAGGCCCGCCAGGTCGAGGCCGAGCTGTACGACCGGTGGGCGGTGCTGGTCCGCCGCGCGAACCTCGGCAAGCCCACCCGCAAGCACGGCGTCAAGGTCGACCCGGTCCGCCGGGGCAAGCAGGGGGCCGCCGACCTCGCCCGATACGTCGTCAAGGTGCTGGACAAGGACGACGAGAAGTCTCCGGAGAAGGCCCTCGGCAACGAGCTGCTGCGCGGCGACATGAAGTCCGGCCGCCAGCCGCTGGAGATCCTGCGCCGTGCCCTCGCGGGTGACGAGGCTGAGCAGGAGCTGTGGAAGGAGTACGAGCAGGCGACCAAGGGCCGCCGGATGCTGACCTGGGGCGGCGACATCAAGGACCGCCTGGCGGAGCTGGTCGACGTCGACGAGCGCGACGACCAGGAGGTGGTCCTCGCCGAAGACGCGCGCAACACCCGCGCCGTTCTGGTCCAGGTCACCCCGCAACCCTGGCGGGAGAAGGTCGCAGCGACGCCCGGCCGCCGTGGACAAGTCCGCGTCGCGGTGAAGGTGGCCAGCGACGCGGCGACGAAGGCCGGGCTCGACATCGAGCACGCCGCGCGCACCGCCGTACGGGAGCTCCTGGAGTCCTGGGGCCTGGTGTGGGGCGAGCACATCTACGGCCCGGACGTCGACCTGGAGACCGGCGAAGTGACCGGCGAGCGCATCACGCCGCCGGCGCCGCCGAAGCGCCGGACCGCCGTGCGTTGGCACTCGCGGAACGAGCTGGACGCGACCCGGGAAGTGCTCGGCATCACCCCGCACGACTGGGTCCGACCCGAGCGCGCAGCACGCCGCGCCAAGGGCCTGCCCGTCGCTCCGGCACTGAGGGCGGAGGCCGTTACTGGTACCAGTAACCACTAACTCGCTCAGCCCAGCTACCGGTCCCCGGGAGCGCACCGGCAGACGCGAACTGGGGTCAGAAACCCACAACTCGCTGCCGCTCCCTGTCGGAGCAAGTTAGTGGTTACTGCGACAGTAACGGCCGTGCCCGGCCACCCCCGGAAACCGCCGGGGCCGGCCACCGGCTGGAGGCTTACTGATATCGGTAAGCCACAACTCGCTGCCCCCGCCTGCTGCGCGCAACGGCGTCGCCGGGAGCCGCCAGGAGTGCCCGCGGCCCGGCGCTCCGGGCGGAGCAAGTTGTCGCGCCGGACCGTCCTACGGCCGGGCAGCAAGTTGTGCCGTAAGGAGTCCTTACGGCGGCCGACGACGGCCGAGCAAGGTATCCGCGAAGACACTCTTCGGCCCGCCCGGGGGTGCGGTCCGGGGCTCCCGGGAGGGGAGCCCCCTTGGTACCTACCGTCTGTTTGATCATGGCCGGACCATGATCCGTATCGGTAGATACCTTGGTACTTCCCCACCTCGAAGTCAGCGACGATCGCTGACTTCTGACCCCCGCCGGCGGAGTGCAAGAGGTGTGCCGTGCTCCTGGTCCTCGTGCTCCTGGTCGTCGTCGTGCTCGGGTCCGCTGGGTCGTGATGCATTGGTGTGGAGGGTTCGCTCGGGGTGGTGCTGGTGGGGTTCGGCTGCGATACACCTCTGGCACTTTTGACGTCGGCCTGTGGCTGACGTGCTCGGTCCCGTGCGGCGGGACGGAGGTGCGCGTGCTCCTGGCGGTCGTCGGCGTACGTGAAGTCGTTGACGTACGGCGGCCGCCGTTGACGTACGCGCCTTCCCGGCCGGGCTCGACGGCGGCCGCCGGGTACGGTCGGCGGCATGAAGCAGGAGATCCCCCGCGACGCGGACGGCCGCCGGTTGTGCCAGCACTGCCTGGAGACCCCGGTGCCGGAATCGCTCGGCACCAAGCCGCGGTCGTACTGCTCGCGCAACTGCCGGCAGCGCGCGTACGAGGCGCGCAAGACGGGCCGCGCCATCCGCGCCGCGGTGGCGGCCGCCACCACCGCACGCGCAGCAACGTCACGTGATGATGCCGAACGCGACGATGCCGCAGGAACGTCACGTGACGTTCCTGCGGCATCGTCGGCGGTGCCGGGAGCGGAGCGGGCGGCCCGCCGGCGCCTCGGTCCCGGCCGGGAGCCGGAGTTCGAGCAGGGGCAGTTCCCGATCGGCTGACCGGAGCTCCGGTCAGCCGCTGGCGGCTGTGGTGCCGCCGAACGGCACCTTGGCGAAGCGCTGGTGTGCGGCCTGCCGGGTGGTGCCCAGCGCCTTGCCGATCGCGTCCCAGGAGTTGCCGCCGCGGGCGGAGGTGACGGCGATCTGGAGGTTGGTGGCCGCCATCTTCTCGACCTGCGCGCTCGCCGCGATGGCGGCCAGCGGCCGGGAGTCGGCCAGGCCGGTCAGCATCCGGCGGAGCGTGGCGATCGTCTCGGTCACCTCGGGCGGCACCGCGGTGCCCAGCAGCGAGTTGATGTGCTCCCGCTGCCAGGCCGCGAACGGCCCGTCGTTGAACTCGAAGCCCTCCGTCGCCTCGTGGTCGGCGAAGTCCACGGGGAACATCGCGTCGGACCGCCAGCCGCACCCGCACCCGGCCCGCACCGCGACCGCCCGCGGCCGGTCCGGCGAGCTGCCGTCGTACAGCCACCACGCGCTGTTCGGCGTGGTGACGCCCTCCTGGCCCGGGATCGGCACCCGGACCGGCTCCGGCTCGCTGCCGTCGCCGA
>Ga0164242_10006246_pt1 | contig 13151 bp, 8 predicted proteins | sample OricomgcompostMG_FD_108783 | JGI IMG/M metagenome (GOLD analysis project Ga0164242, IMG submission 108783) | Miracle-Growth compost microbial communities from Emeryville, California, USA - Original compost - Miracle growth compost (MG) ...
CGCGGTCAGCGCGAACAGCGTGTCGTCGCCGCCACGGCCGACGTTGTTGCCGGGGTGGAAGTGCGTGCCGCGCTGGCGCACGATGATCTCGCCCGCCTTGACCTGCTCGCCGCCGAAGCGCTTCACGCCGAGGCGCTGGGCGTTGGAGTCACGACCGTTGCGCGAGGAGCTCGCGCCCTTCTTGTGTGCCATGTCTGATGACCTGCTCTCGTACCGAAGGAGAAGTGGGAGGAGTGAGGCCCCGTCGCGGTGCGACGGGAGGAACTCACTTGATGCCGGTGACCTTGAGGCGGGTCAGCTGCTGGCGGTGACCCTGGCGACGGCGGTAGCCGGTCTTGTTCTTGTACCGGAGGATCGCGATCTTCGGGCCCTTCTCGTCCCGGACGACCTCGGCGGTGACCTTGACCTTCGCGAGCTTCGCCGCGTCGGTGGTGACCTTCTCCCCGTCGACGAGCAGGAGCGCGGGAAGCTCGACCGAGTCGCCGACCCCTGCGGAAAGGCGGTCCACGACGACGACGTCGCCGACCGCGACCTTCTCCTGGCGGCCGCCAGCCTTCACGATCGCGTACACCACGTTGCTGCTCATCTCTACTCGTCTGGGCGTGCTCGTCATGGTCGATCGTCTTGGAGACTGCGACACGCCGCGGCGTGCGAGTGCGACCGCCCCATGGGCACACGGGACCAGCGCGTATGACACGCGCCGACGATCAAGGGTACGGGGCCGCCCCTGCCCCGGTCAAACCGCCCGGACGGCGGTGCTACTCGAGCACGAACGAGACCTCGAGCACGACCTGCCACGCCACGATACGCCCGTCCTCGACCTTGACCTTCTGCTCCTTGACCCAGGCGCCCGACACGTTGCGGAGCGTCTGCGTGGCGCGCTCGACGCCGGTCCGGACCGCGTCGTCGAAGCTCGTGTCCGACCGCGCCGAGATGTGGGTGATGCGTGCGACCGATGCGCTCATGACGTCCTCCTCGTCGATCTCCGTCCCGACCAGCCTCCGTCCGCGCGGCCCCCGTCGCACCCCGGCGCCCGTGTTCGCGCCGGAGGCCGGGGGCGGCGGTCCGCGTTAGCGTCGGTGGAGTGAGGGCAGGGCCGGCGCGACCCACCGGGTCGGGCGCGCTCGACGACGCGGTGACCGACGCTCTCCGGGCGGTCCCCCGGCGCGACTTCCTGCCCGCCGCCGTCCGGGGACGCGCCGACGAGGACGTCGCGCTCCCGCTCGGGCACGGCCAGACCGGATCGCAGCCCACCACCGTCGCGGCGATGCTCCGGCTCCTGGACGTCCGCCCGGGACAGCACGTGCTCGACGTCGGGTCGGGGTCGGGGTGGACCACCGCGCTGCTCGCCCACCTCGTCGGGCCGGGCGGCGAGGTGCTCGGGCTCGAGCTCGAGCCGGCCCTCGTCGCGTTCGGCCGGTCGAACCTCGCCGGGCGGCACGCGGCCTGGGCCCGCGTCGAAGCCGCCGACCCCACCCGCCTCGGCCGCGAGCGGCCCGGCGGCTGGGACCGGATCCTCGCGTCGGCCTCCCCCGACGAGCTGCCGCAGGCCCTGGTGCGGCAGCTCGCGCGCGGCGGCCGGCTCGTGGTCCCGGTGCGCACGACCATGGTCCTCGTCGTGGTCGACGCCGAGGGCCGCGCGCACGCGAGCGAGCACGGGTCGTACGTGTTCGTGCCGCTCCGCGGTCCGCTCGACTGACGCGGGCGCTCACTTCCCGACGGCGACCGTCCAGCGGGTCGTCGCGGCCGCGACGTCGGGGTCCCCCGCGTAGGCGACCGTCAGGTCGTGCGTCCCGCGCCCGAGCGCACCCGCGGGCACCTCGACGTGCGCACGCGCGACGCCCGGCACGTCGGCGTCCGCCGCGACCTCGCCGCTCGCGAGGACCGTGCCGCCGTCGGACACCCGGACGCGGCCCGTCGGCGCGGTGCCGGACGCGAAGACGAGGACGTCGAGCCCCACCGTGGTGTGCGGGTTCACCTGCTGCGGACCGCCCGCGACGGTCACGACGGACGCGGCCCGACCGACCGTGAGCACGTACCGCGCGTCGACCTCGCCGACCTCGTTCCGCGCCGTGATCGTGACGTCGGCGCGCCCCGCCCCGGTCGGGGTCCCGGTGAGGCGTCCTGTGCTCCGGTCGAGGTGCAACCCCGCGGGCAGCGCGCCCGCCGTCACGGCGAAGCGCGGCGCCGGGTACCCGGCCGCGCGGAAGCGGAACGCGTACGCGGACCCGGCGACGCCCTCGCGCGGGGCGCCCGACGTGAACGACGGCGGACGGAGCACCCGCAGCACGACCGCCCGGTCGTCGTGCCCGACGGCGTTGCTCGCGCGCACCGTGAACCTCGACGTGCCGCTCGCCGCCGGGGTCCCGGAGAGGGTGCCCGTGGCGGGGTCGAGCACGAGCCCGGCCGGGAGCGCGCCGTCCCGCACCGAGAACGTCGGCGCGGGGAAGCCCGTCGCGGCGAGCTCCGCGCGGTAGGCGCTGCCCGTGCGCGCGTCGGCGGGAGCGCCGGGCGTGAGCCGAGGGGCGCTGGTCGCCGTCAGCGTGGCCAGCGGGATCGAGTCGGCGATCGCCGTCTGCCCCGCGATGTTGGCGTGGATCCCGTCCCCGTTGTCGTACGCCGGGTTGATGGCGTCCGGGTTCGCCGGGTCCCGGAGCACCGCGTCGAGGTCGAGCACGCCGTCGCACGTGCCCGAGCAGTCACCGCCCGCACGGACGAACGCGTTGACCGTCGCGCGGAACGCGTTCTGGGTGGCCGTGTAGCCGGGGCGAGGCGTGATCGGGGTGACGAGGACCTTGATCCCGGCGGCGTGCAGCCGGGCGAACGTCTCGTGGTAGGCGGCCAGGATCGTGTCGGCGCTGCAGCCGTTCGCGAGGTCGTTCGTGCCGTAGTAGTAGACGACCGCGGACACGCCGTGGAGCGCCAGGACGTCGCGGTCGAGACGGGAGACCCCGTCGATCCCGCCGGCCTGGCACGCTGCCGAGGCGGTGGTGCCCGCGATCCCCTCGTTCACGACCGCGAGCTGCTGGTCCGCGGGGAGCTCGGCCACGACGCGCTGCGCGAGCGTGTCGGTCCAGCGCTGGTACGGGTCGCGCTTCGGGCAGCCGGGCCCGCAGTTGTCGCCGCCGACGCCGTCGACCACCGAGCTGCCGTACGCGACGACCGTCCCCGCCAGCGCCGGGTTCTGGACGTCCACGGCGCTGACGAGATAGGTCCAGCCGTGGGTGTCGGGGAAGCCCGCACCCGTGGTGTCGCCGGTCGTGTCACCGCCTCCCGTGGCGGAGAAGTAGTTGGTCCGCCCCGCGAGGTCGTGGAGCACGAGCACGCTCGCGGCCTTGAAGTAGAAGGAGACGTCGAGGTCGTCCTGGGCCTTGGTCTCGAGCTCGACGGGGTCGCTCCAGACCTGGCCGCCGGCCGGGATCGTCACCGTCCCCGAGCCGTGGAAGGTGACCGTGCGCAGCGTGGCGGGCCGGACGGCCGCGCCGCCCGCGCTCAGCCCGACGGTGGTCGTGTCGACGGTCAGCGGTGCCGTCCCGAACTGGTTCTGGAGCCTGATCCGCACCGACGGTCCGCCCTGCGTCAGCCGCGTCAGGATCCGCACCGAGCGGTTCTTGAACGTGTCCGCGCTCAGACCCGAGACGCGCTGCTGCGACTGCGTCCACGACGTGCGCCACCCGCCGTCCGCGGTAGCGTTCGTCGCCGCGACCGGCGGCACCGGGGCCGCCGCGTCCGCCGTGGCGACCCTCGTCGCACCGACCGCCCCGCCGACGCCCGCGAGCGCCGCCGCCGTGCCGAACGCCACCACGGCGCGTCCGAACCATCGCACCCTCATCGGTCTCCCCCTCGTCCGCGTGCCGGCACGTCGGCGTGCCGGGGTCTCGTCGTCGAGCTCGCTGCCGTGCCACGCGAGGCAGCGAGTCGAACGTAGCAGGGTGAGACACCGTTGTCAGGCTGTGGTGCGGTCCGTCAGCGCCACGGCGGGGCGTCCAGGTGGGCACGGCACCTGGCCTGGTACTTGTCGGAGCCGCCGACGTGCTCGGCGGTGGCCGCCGCGGCGTCGTCGTCCGTGGGGTGCGCGACCCGGACGTGGAACGGGGCGTCCTCCCCGCACGCCGCGCAGACGGCGAGGAGGCGGTCGGTCCGCTCCGCGAGCGTGGCGAGCGTGGCCATGGGCTCGAAGGGACGCTGGTCGTAGGTGACGTCGAGACCCGCCACCACGACGACGAGCCCGTCGTCCGCGAGCCGCTCGACCACGTCGACCAGCTCGGTGCCGAAGAACTGCGCCTCGTCGACGGCGAGCAGCTCGGTGGCCGGGTCGCGGGCGTCCGCGAGCTCCGCGGCGTGCGACGCCACGCGCGACGGCACCGCGAGACCGAAGTGGGTGCTCACCCGCCCGGCCCCGCGGCGCACGTCGAGCGCGTGGCTCACGACCTCGACGGTGCGCCCGGCGACCTGCGCCCGGCGCACCCGTCGGAGCAGCTCCTCCGTCTTGCCGGCGAACATCGGCCCGACGACGACCTCGACCCGTCCCGTCATGCCTTCATCCAACCCGCGCGAGGCGCCGCGGCAACCGCTGGGTCAGACCGGGAGGTACCGGCCGAACCAGTCGAGGATCGCGTCGAACCGCTGCACCCGGTGGCGCGGGCGGCCCGCACGGCTGAGCTCGTGGTTCTCGCCCGGGAACACGAGCAGCTCCGCGTCGACGCCGCCCCGCCGCAGCGCGGCGTAGTAGCGCTCGGCCTGCGAGAGCGGGCAGCGCAGGTCCTGCTCGGAGTGCACGACGAGCGTCGGCGTCCGCACCTGGTCGACGACGGCCTGCGGGCTCTGCGTCGCCCGGTGCGCCGGGTCGGCGCCCGTGTACGCCTCGGAGAAGAAGGACCCGATGTCGCTCGTCCCGATGAAGGTCTCCGGGTCGAGGAAGCCGCGCTCCACGACGGCCGCGGCGAAGCGGTGGTCGTGCGCGATCGTCCACGCCGTGAGGTAGCCGCCGTAGGAGCCGCCGAGGATCCCGACGCGGTCGGCGTCGAGCTCGGGGTGCGCCGCGAGCACGCCGTCGAGGAAGCCGAGGACGTCCTCGAGGTCGACGGTCCCCATGCGCTCCTTGATCGCGAGCCCGTGCTCGCGCCCGTACCCCGCCGAGCCGCGCGGGTTGCAGTACACGACGGCGTACCCGGCCGACGCGTAGACCTGCGTCTCGTCGAACAGCCCGGTCGTGTACTGGGCGAACGGGCCGCCGTGGATCATGAGCAGGACCGGGTGGGGACCGGTGCCGGCGGGCACCGCGACCCAGCCGTGCACGGGCGTGCCGTCCGCGCTGGGGTGCTCCTCCTCCACGGGCACGACGACGCCGCTCGCCCGGGCGGCCACGCCCAGGTCGGTCAGGGCGCGGGGCTCGCTCGCGGGCCGGTGCGAGGCGTCGAGGGTCAGCGCGACGACGTCGCCCGCGCTGCCCGGGGTCACGACCGCGACGACCAGCGACCGTCCGCCGACGGCCAGCGCCGTGGCCTCGAGGTCGCCGCCGAGGACCGTGGCGACGTCGCCGTCGCTGCCCACGCGCAGGACGGGGCCGCGCCCGCGCGTGCGGTCCACCGCGAACACGGCGCCCGGGACGGGCGCGAGGCCCGCGTCCGCCACGTCGTGGGCGGCCGGGTCCGTCACGCGCCGCGGCGCCGCGAAGGCGCCCGCAGCCGGCTCGATCACGTAGAGGGCCGTGGTCCGTGCGACGAAGTCGCGGCCGTCGGGGCCGAGCTCGCCGGCCGCGAACCAGACGAGACCGTCCGGGCCGACGGCCAGCGCGCTGACGTCGAGGTTCTCGTCCCCCGTGAGGCGCACGGGCTCCGCTGCCGGAGCGTCCGGGGCGCCGGCGGGCGGCACGGGGAACGACCAGACGTCGCTGCGCAGGTCCGTGTCCCGCCCGTCGTGCAGCGCGGCGACCACGAGCAGGTGCCGTCCGTCCGAGCTGAAGGCCGGGGCGCCGTGGTCGGTGTCGACGCTCGTCACGCGGCGCGCCTCGGGGACCCCTGACCCCGCGGTGTCGGCGGCGTCGTCGCCCGTGTCGGCCGGGACGTCGGGCGCGCGCTCGTACGTCGGCTCCGCACCCACGTCGGGCACGTCGACGACGAACACGTGCGACCGCTTGTCGATCGTGTAGCCACGACCGTTGCCCGAGTAGCGGACGGTGGTGATGCGTCGGGCCGGCTCGGCGTCGGGGCCGAGTCCGTCGACCGTCCCGTAGCGGCCGGGCTCCGGCACCGCGGCGACGAACGCGAGCCGCGTCGAGTCCGGCGACCAGGCGAGGTCGCTCACGCCCAGGGGCTGGTCGGTGACCACGACGGGTTCACCGCCCCGCGCGTCGACGACGTGCACCTGCGGCTTCCCGCCGGGCACGGCCCGCAGGAACGCGAGCAGGCGACCGTCCGGCGAGAAGCGCGGCGCGAGGTCACGCCGCCCGCGCGTCAGCCGGCGGGCGGCCTCGGGCGCAGCGTCGTCGCCGAGGGGCAGCTCCCAGAGCTGCCCGACGGTCGCGTCGGCGGCGAGCGACGCGTGGGCCACGGCGGCGACCGCGCGGGTGCCCTCCGGGTCCACGGTGAGCGCGCCCACCTGGGTGAAGGTCTCGATGTCGGTCGGCCTCACGCCGGCTCCTTCCTCGTGTGCTCCCCCGCTGGTCATGCCGTGCACGGACGGACGAGGCCCTCGGGAACGGCTGTCGCCGCGCCCGAGGGCCTCGTTCGTGTCAGTCGTCCGTCGGTGCGTCGACGCCGGACGCCGCCGGCTCCTCGGCCTCGTCGCTGCGGCCCTCGTGGACCTGCGTGTGGACGGCGTCCTGGTCGGCCGGGTCGTGCGCCTCGTGCTCGTGCGGGTGGTCGTGCGCGTGCGCGGCCGCCGCGGCGATCGTCGCGAGCGTCGCCTTGACCGCCTCGCGCGACTCGGAGACGACCGGGACGCCCTGGGCCGCGGCCTGGCTCGCGGGCGCGGCCTCGGCGGCCTTGCCCCGGCGACGGCGCGACCCGCGACGCGGCTCGTCGGACGCGCCGGCCTCGGCGGAGCCGTGCGTGTGCGTGTGGGCGTCGCCGCCCTGCCCGCCCTGGCCCGACCGCTCGACGGGGTCGGTGTGGACGATGAACCCGCGCCCGTGGCAGTGCTCGCACGTCTCGGAGAACGCCTCGACGAGGCCCTGTCCCACGCGCTTGCGCGTCATCTGGACGAGACCGAGCGAGGTCACCTCGGCGACCTGGTGCTTGGTCCGGTCGCGGCCCAGGCACTCGACCAGGCGGCGGAGCACGAGGTCACGGTTGGACTCGAGCACCATGTCGATGAAGTCGATGACGATGATCCCGCCGATGTCGCGCAGCCGGAGCTGGCGGACGATCTCCTCGGCGGCCTCGAGGTTGTTGCGGGTCACGGTCTCCTCGAGCGTGCCGCCCGAGCCCGTGAACTTGCCGGTGTTGACGTCGATGACCGTCATGGCCTCGGTGCGGTCGATGACGAGCGACCCGCCCGACGGCAGCCAGACCTTGCGGTCCATGCCCTTGGCGAGCTGCTCGTCGACGCGGTGCACGGCGAACACGTCGTCGATGCCGGTCCACTTGGACGCGCGCTCGGCGAGGTCGGGAGCGAGCTCGCCCAGGTACGACGAGATCTCCTTCCACGCGCCGTCGCCCTCGACCACGAGCGAGCCGAAGTCGTCGTTGAAGATGTCGCGCACGACGCGGATCGCGAGGTCCGGCTCGCCCTGCAGCAGCGCCGGCGCGGACGACGACTTCGCGGACTTCTTCTCGATCGCCTCCCACTGCGCCTGCAGGCGGGCGACGTCGGCGCGCAGCTCCTCCTCGCTCGCGCCCTCGGCGGCGGTGCGCACGATGACGCCGGCGCCCTCGGGCACGACCTCGCGGAGGATCTTCTTGAGGCGGGCGCGCTCGGTGTCGGGGAGCTTGCGGCTGATGCCCGTCATGCCGCCGCCGGGGACGAACACGAGGAAGCGGCCCGCGAGCGTGACCTGGGAGGTCAGGCGTGCGCCCTTGTGGCCGATCGGGTCCTTGGTCACCTGGACCAGCACCGCGTCGCCGGACTTGAGCGCCTCCTCGATGCGGCGGGGCTGGCCCTCGAGGCCGGCCGCGTCCCAGTTGACCTCGCCCGCGTACAGCACGGCGTTGCGGCCCTTGCCGATGTCGACGAACGCGGCCTCCATGCTCGGGAGCACGTTCTGGACGCGCCCGAGGTAGACGTTCCCGACCATCGACGCCTGCGCCTGCTGGGAGACGTAGTGCTCGACGAGCACGCCGTCCTCGAGCACGGCGATCTGGGTGCGGCCGTCGCGCTCGCGCACGACCATCGACCGCTGCACCGACTCGCGACGCGCGAGGAACTCGGCCTCGGTGATGATCTGGCGGCGGCGGCCCGCGTCGCGGCCCTCGCGGCGGCGCTGGCGCTTCGCCTCGAGGCGCGTCGAGCCCTTGAGCGCGGTCACCTCGTCGCTCGCGCGGCCCTGGCGGGTGCCCTCGGACGTCCCGCGGCTGCGCCGGCGCCGACGGCGGCGGCTCGAGCCGGCCTCGGTCTCCTCGCCCTCGCCCTCGGTCGCCTCGTCGCGCGCACCCTCGTCGGGCTCGGCGTCCTCGATGTCGTCGCCACGCTCGGCGACGGTCTCGTCGTCGTCCGCGCCGTTGTCGCCCTCGCCGGCTCCACGGTTGCGGCGGCCGCGGCCACCACGACGACGGCGACGACGCGGGGTGGCGTCGCGCTCGTCCGGCTCCTCGCCGGTCTCCTCGGCAGCGGACTCGTCGGCGGGCGCGGCGTCCGCGTCCTCGAGGACGAAGTCCACGTCGTCGAACTCGACGAGCTCGGCCTCGAGGCCCTCGGCGACGAGCTCGGCCTCGATGATCTCGACCTCCTCGATCGCCTCGCGCTCGGCGCGCGAGAGGCGGTCGACGGAGAAGCGGGGGGCCGTGGGCGCCTCGACGACCTCGGCCGTCCCGGCGTCGGCCGTCCCGGCGTCGGCCGGCGCGGCGTCGGCCGGCGCGGCGGACCGGCGGCTACGGCGGGCGGCGGGAGCCGGCGCGGGCTCCGGGGCGGCCTCAGGCGTCGCCTCCGGAGCGGCGGGCTCCGCGACGACCTGGTCCGCGAAGCGCGGCGGACCCGCCGGGGCCTGCGCGCGGCGGCTGCGGCGGGGCGCCGTCGTGGGGTCGGGAGCCTGGAAGAGCAGCGCCGTCGTGGCGAGGCGCGGCTGGCCGCCCGGCGTCGTCGGGACGGTCGTGGGGGCGGGCGCGGCCGCCTCGGGCTCGTCCGCGGCGGCGGGCTCGGTCGGGGCGGGCTCGCTCGCGGGCGCCTCCTCGGCGGCCTTCGCCGCCTTGCCGGAGGTCTTGCGCGAGCGGGTCGCGCGCTTCTTCGGCGCCTCGGCGGTCTCGGCCACCGGCTCCGACTCGGGGGCGGCCTCGACGGCGTCGCCCGCGGTGTCCGCCGTCGTCGCGCGCGCCCGGCTCCGGCGGGCCTTCGGCGCCTCCTCGGGGGCCGCCGGCGCGGGCTCGGCAACCGGCTCGGCGGCAGGCGCGGCCGTGGCACGCGTGGCCTTGCGGCGCGTGCGCGAGGGGGCCGCGTCGGGCAGGGCGATGTCGGCGAGGCCGACCTCGGCCGGGGCGTCCTGGGCACGGGTGGCGGACCGGCGCCCGCGGGGCGCGACGCCCAGCTCGGCGAGCACGTCGAGCGCCGGCGCCGGCTCGGCGACGGGCTCCTGACGCGCCTCGGCCACCGCCGCGGCACGCTCGGCCGCGGGCTGCGGGAGCGTGATCTCGAGGGGGCCGCCGTGCGCGCCCGAGCCGGGGACCACGACGACGTCGGACGGTGCCCCGACGTTCCGGGTCGCGCGCCGCCGCGGGCGCTTGCGGGGAGCGTCGGTCTCGCCGGCCGTCGTGGGTTCGGTGGATGCAGTGGTGTCGTCGCGGGTCACGCGTCGCTCCTACCCCGGAGGGCCAAACCCGTAGCTGCTGGCCCTGCGGGCGGTCGGTCGTCGCTCACCGGAAGGGCACCCGAGGGTGCGGGCCTCCGGCGGCGACGGAAGTCGTCGGGGGCGGTCCGTAGCTCCGCGGGCGACGGGGGGCGCCTGCCGTCACGCTGCGTCTGGTGCAGCGGCGGCGGCCGCTCCGCGAGCCGCGAGTCGCGGGGTGCTGCGGGCCGTGCGTCGGGGGCGTACGGGCACCCCCGAAGTCATGAGAAGTATCGCACACGAGGTCACGACTCGGTCACGACGACGCGCCACGAGACGCCGCCGGACGACACGCGCCCGACATCTCCCGTTCGCACCGGGTTCGCCGCTGAGGCCGCCCCGTGGCCGCCGCCGGGGCACCGCGCCCGACGCTCGCCGGAGCCGCGGGCCGGGCGTCGTCGTCGCAGGTGGCGCGCGCTTTCCGACGCACCGGGAATGTGAGGTACGACCGCACCCCAGTGGCATGGCTCACGACGCCCGCCGTTCGGCTGTCCGGCTCGCTCGTCCGGGCCTACGGTGCTCGTATCGCGTGCCTCAAGCGGCCCGCGTCGACCGGCCAGGAGCTTCGAACCATGCCCGACGTGCTCGATCTCGCGCGATGGCAGTTCGCCATCACGACCGTCTACCACTTCATCTTCGTCCCGCTCACGATCGGCCTCGGCCCGATCGTCGCGATCATGCAGACCGCCTGGGTCGTCACCAAGAAGGACCGGTGGCTCAGGCTGACGAAGTTCTTCGGCAAGCTCTTCCTCATCAACTTCGCCATCGGCGTCGTGACGGGGATCGTGCAGGAGTTCCAGTTCGGGATGACCTGGAGCGCGTACTCGCGGTTCGTCGGCGACGTGTTCGGCGCCCCGCTCGCGATGGAGGCGCTGGCCGCCTTCTTCGTCGAGTCGACGTTCCTCGGCCTGTGGATCTTCGGCTGGGACAAGCTCAACAAGAAGGTCCACCTCGCGATGATCTGGCTCGTCGCGATCTCGACGAACCTGTCCGCGTTCTTCATCCTCGCCGCGAACTCGTGGATGCAGCACCCGGTCGGCGTGACGTACAACCCCGACACGGGCCGCGCCGAGATGAACAGCATCGGTGACGTGCTCGGCAACTCCACGCTGTGGGCCGCGTTCCCCCACACGGTGACGGCGTCGTTCCTCACCGCCGGGACCGTCGTGACCGGCATCGCCGCGTGGTGGATGGTGCGCCTGGCCCGCACCCGCAAGACCGACGACCTCGAGAAGGCCCGCGAGGTCTACCGGCCCGCCGTGCGGCTCGGCGTGCTCGTCATGGTGGTCGCGGGTGCCGGCGTCATCTACTCGGGCGACGTGCAGGGCCAGCTCATGTTCCAGCAGCAGCCCATGAAGATGGCGTCCGCCGAGGCGCTGTGCGAGCCCGCGCCCGACGGCGCCGCGTTCTCGATCCTCTCGATCGGGAACCTCAACAACGACTGCGCGAGCGTCACGCGCGTCATCTCGATCCCCGGCGCCACGTCGTTCCTCGCCGACCGCTCGTTCACCGCGCCCATCAAGTCGGTTCCCGAGCTGCAGGCCGAGTACGAGCAGAAGTTCGGCGCGACCGACGCGGACGGGAACCCGATCAACTACTCCCCCAACCTCGCGCTCACGTACTGGAGCTTCCGCCTCATGATCGGCTGGGCGGCGTTCTCCCTCGCGCTCGCGGTGTTCGCGTACTGGGCGACCCGCAAGGGCCGGGTCAGCGACAGCAGGTGGCTCAGCAGGCTGGGCCTGGTCTCGCTCGCCACCCCGTTCCTCGCGTGCTCGTTCGGGTGGATCTTCACGGAGGCGGGCCGCCAGCCGTGGGTCGTCGCCCCCAACCCGACCGGGCTCGACGACGTCCGCCTCCTCACCGAGCGGGGCGTGTCGACCAACGTGTCCTCGGGCCTCGTGCTCACGTCGATGATCGCGTTCACGGTCGTCTACGGGGTGCTGGCCGTCGTCTGGTACCGGCTCATGCACCGGTACACGATCGAGGGCGCGCCCGACGAGGTGCACGACGACTCGCCGGAGGCACGGACCCCCGACGACGCCGACCGTCCCCTGTCGTTCGCCTACTGACCCGCGCACGGGAAGGAGCCAGCCATGGAGCTCACCACCTTGTGGTTCGTCATCATCGCGGTCCTGTGGACCGGGTACCTCGTGCTCGAGGGCTTCGACTTCGGCGTCGGGATGCTGCTGCCGATCGTCGGCCGGAGCGCCGACGCGAAGGAGCGCGACCGGAACCGGCGCCTCGTCATCAACACCATCGGGCCCGTCTGGGACGGGAACGAGGTCTGGCTCATCACGGCGGGCGGCGCGACGTTCGCGGCGTTCCCCGAGTGGTACGCGAGCCTGTTCTCGGGGTTCTACCTGCCCCTCCTGCTCATCCTCCTCGCGCTGATCATCCGCGGCGTGGCGTTCGAGTACCGCGGCAAGGTGTCCGACCCCGGCTGGGCGCGCTGGTGGGACCGCGCGATCGTCGTGGGCTCGTGGCTGCCGGCGATCCTGTGGGGCGTGGCGTTCGCGAACCTCGTGCGCGGCGTCGACCTCGACGGGCAGCACGACTACGTGGGCGGGTTCTGGGCCCTCCTCAACCCCTTCGCCCTGCTCGGCGGCCTGACGACGCTCGCCGTCTTCCTCACGCACGGCGCGGTGTTCCTCGGGCTCAAGTCGACCGGCGTCGTCCGCGAGCGCGCCCTGCGCCTCGCCAAGCCGTTCTCCGTGGCGACGCTCGTCGTCGCCGGCGCGTGGGCCGTGTGGGCGCAGGTCGCGTACGGGACGGGCTGGACGTGGGCCGCGGTGGCCGTCGCGGCGGTCGCCCTGCTCGGCGTCGTGGGTGCCGCCTGGCGCGAGCGCGAGGGCTGGGCGTTCACGTTCTCGGCGATCGCGATCGTCGCGGCCGTCGTGCTGATCTTCGGCTCGATGTACCCCGACGTCATGCCCGCGACCGACCCGGCCAACTCGCTCACCGTCACCAACGCGAGCTCGACCCACTACACGCTCGTCATCATGACGTGGGTCGCGGTGATCCTGACGCCGGTCGTCCTGCTGTACCAGGGCTGGACGTACTGGGTCTTCCGCAAGCGGCTCACGGCGTCGTCCATCCCGGACCCGATCGGCCTGAGCCTGCGGCGCTCGGACCGCCCCGCGGCGCCCGTGCCCGCGGCCGAGGGCGACGGCATCCC
>Ga0164242_10006247_pt1 | contig 13149 bp, 13 predicted proteins | sample OricomgcompostMG_FD_108783 | JGI IMG/M metagenome (GOLD analysis project Ga0164242, IMG submission 108783) | Miracle-Growth compost microbial communities from Emeryville, California, USA - Original compost - Miracle growth compost (MG) ...
GAGTGGCGGAATGGCAGACGCGCTAGCTTGAGGTGCTAGTGCCCTATTAATGGGCGTGGGGGTTCAAGTCCCCCCTCGGACACATCCGGCGACACGACTTAAGTCGGCCGTCGCCTTGACTTGTCGCAGGTGGGGATCGTAATCAAGACGTAGGCCCAGGCTTGCGTACACCTGAGCACGCTCCGGCCCGGTTGCTTCACCGAGCACCGCTGCCAGCCCACCCAACTCCTGCACCAATTCGGTGATCTGTGCAGCAGACATGGCGCGAGGTTGCTCGACTCGTTCCAGGCGCGCCTTCAGTTCGTCGCGCTCGGCGCTACGGCGGCGCAACGCTTCGGTGAGATCTTCGACAGCCACGCCGGACTCCACGGCGGCAATCAAAGCGGCAACCTTGCTGTTCGCTTCGCTGAGTTGGCGCAGCAAGGCGGCGTTGCCGGCTCCCGGGTCGACTTCCTGTCCGCGGGCCAGGTCTTCTGGATCGGCCAGGCTGGCGATCCATTGGTCGAGTCGGGGTGTCACCGCGTCCTCACGCAGGTAGACCGTGCGCGGGTGATCAGTCAGGTCTACAGGTACAGAACGCGACTTACCCAGTTCACATCGGTACAGGATGCGTGTTGCTTGCTTCCCGCCGCGAGCGGCGCCCTGCATCCGCCGTCCACACACAGCGCAGAACAGGATTCCGCGAAGCGCATACGGCACCGTCGATTCCCTGCTGCACACCAGGCCGGGACCACGCCGGGTCTGGGTGCGAAGACGAACGGCCTGCGCCAGTTCGTCGGTGATCAGCGCTTCATGAGTGCGGCGGTCCGGCACGACCCAGGCAGCCTGATCGCGCCACCGCATCCGTGTCTCATACCCCGCAGCGACATCGTCAGGATTGACCAGGACTTCGTATTTCTCCTGCTTGCCCCACACGCGCACACCGAGATAGGTCGGGTTGTCGAGGATGGCGCGGATCGCCGAATGAGACCAGCCTCGCGGGTCACGGTGGCGATTGCGTGCCGGGTCGTATTGGCTCGGAGACGGCACACCGTCGTCGGTGAGCCGCTGCGCAATGTAGCGCAGGCCCGCGCCGTCGGCGTACATGCGGTAGATCCGCTCGACGACCGGCGCCGTCGCGGGGTCCGGTTCAAGACGGTGCAGCCGCTGCCCAAGACTTGCCTTGGCAGGGTTCGGGTGCGGGCCGGCATCAACGAGCCGGTAACCGTACGGCGGTCGACCACCGAGATATCTGGTCGTGTCCTGCGCCAGTGTCGACATCGCGGTGCGCACGCGCATCTGGATTCGAGCGCGCTCACCCTTGCTCATGCCACCGAACAGAGTCATCACCAGGTCGTGCGCCTCAGAACCGGGATCGACCGCGCCACCGACCTCGGGCACCCACAGGCCGACTCCGTAGTGCGTGAGCACCGGGAAAGTCAGCGCGAACTGCGGACCGTAGAACGCCCGAGCGGGTTCCCCGATCACGACGGCATCGAAGCCACGGTCACGACCGGCGACATCGGCAAGCAGCCGTGATGCCTCTGGCCTGCGCTTCCACGGCAGCGAGCGGCTCTGCCCCACATCGAAGTAATCAGTGACAAGGACTCCGCCGTGCGGACCGATTAGGTCCGTGGCGCGCCGCTTCTGCCAGCTACGGCTCGCCTCCGGATCTTGAGCGTCTTCCGTGCTCACTCGGCCGTAGAAGGCGAACCTCAGGCTCACGCGACTCCCCTGTCTGATCCGAGCATCCGGTCCCGCACGGCCATTATGACGCGCACCAGCGCGCGGTTGGCCTCATGCGGAAGGCAATAGCTCTCTGGTACGACAATTTCAACACCTCCCTCTGACATCGTCGGCGCATCGCTGCGACCGTTGTACTCGGAGTGAGGATGTGCTGTTTGGGAACCGTCAGCCATCGTGTCCCCCTGGCGGATCTCCATGCTGGTCGCGGACTTGACGACGGGCTTCCACCAATCCAATGCGCCGGGTGTGGATGCGTTGGAGGGCCGCGGAGTAGACGAGGGTGCGCTCCCCCGCACTGGTGTGTCCGGCGTGGTTGAACTTCCAGAGCACCTCGTCAGCATCCAGGCTGGCCTGCGCCTCCGTTGTAGGGACGTCACGCCCGATTGGCCACGTATGAACCTGGTGTTCAATCGGTTTGGCGTTTTTCTTGCTCGTCCAGGTCGCACGTGCGGCGCGCAGGGCGCCCATGGTGGTCGAGTAGTGCCGCGATTTGGTGGTGATGTGTCCGCGATAGCCCAGCGTGTGCAGCCATCGCCCAATTCCGGCCATCGGCTCAACACGTTCGGCGAGTTCGGCGATGGTGGTCAAGATCGACCGGACGTGTTCGCTGACGTCGAGGGTGGCGATCGCTTCCGTCGAGAGTCGCCGGGCGGTGATACCGAAGTCCTGCAGGGATTTGGTGACGTATTTGGCCAGGTATGCCGCCACCCGGCGCGGCGACAAGCGAGCTGTCGGCGCTGCGCCGACCGGTTCGGCCATTGCTTCGCCGCTGAGCGGTTGGGCGTCGATCTGGGTGCCGAACCGCAGCTCGCGTACGTCGCCATCGAGGGCGAGAACGTCAACACGGATCTGGCGCGCAGCACTCTGAATCAGCGTGGCCAGCTCGCCCGCGGTGATCGGCGATACCCAGCCGCGGGGTCCGGCACCCGAACGGGGCTCCCCACCGCCACAGGTGGCGGCGGGGCCGTAATGGTTCTGGTCACTCTGGGTGGTGGGTGCTGACGGTGGGTCGAGGCGGATCAGGGCATGGATGTGCGGGATGGCACGGGCTTGCAGTTCGACGACCTTGACGAAACTCACGCGTACCGAGCCCCGGTCCATCCCACGTGCTCTCAACTGTGCTGCTACGGCGCGCCGCAATGCGATGGTGAAACGGCGCCACAGCTCGGGCAGATGCCAGGTAAAGAGAACATGCCCGACGTAGTCGTAGCACTGGCCGCATAACGGCTGGCCCACTATTGGATCACCGACGGAATGGGTTAGGTTGCACCGCACTGGATTCCCATGAATACAGCGGCTTCCTGGACTCGTCGATGTGGGGCGGCAACGCGCGCCGGTGGCGTGGTGCACCGTGCCGTAGCTCGGCGCGGTCAAGGTGGCGAACACCTGTGGGCGAGCGGCGACCTCGGCGGGCATGTTGTGGTGGCCGCCGGCGGCACCGGCGTGCACCAGCTGCCAGGTGTCACGGGCGTACAGGTCCGAGCATGACGGGCAGACGCTGGCTCGGCGGTTGTTGCACCGTGTCCACACCACCTGCCGGCGCCCAATAGAGCCAGCGCCGACCAGCTGAATCGGGTGAGCACAGCATCCCACCGATTCGACACGCCGCCACCACATCTCGAAACCCGCAGAGGATGCGCGCCGAACCATCTGGGTGATCACCCGTGCGGAGTCGGTGGTGGTGGGCAGGCCCGGCAGCGAGACCACCGATCCGCCCACACCGTCGGCTGGAGCACTCACTGTGGTTCCCGGCCCTGCGAATGCTCACCGCCCGTGCGCGGCGCCCGAAAGGTGCGGGCCAAGCCGGCGATGTCGCGGTCAGTGACGTGAAAGGCGCGCACCCGCACCGGCTCAGCGGTGCCGTCGATCATCACGTACCCGACCCCGGGGGTGGCATCAGCAATCAGATCGCATTCGGCACCAGCATCACGAGCCCCCTGGCCGAGCACCATCGTGGTCTGGGTGGCCTCAGTCATGCGCAACCCGATCCGCACCGTGAACAACTGCCGCACCGGCAGGGTGTCTTTGGCCGGGTCCTGCACCGCCGCCACCACCGAAATCCCGACCGCACGACCCTGCGACAACAACAGCCCCAGCAGCTGCTCGATCTCGGTGCGCAGTTTGCGGTCGGTGACATAGGCGGTCAGTGCGGCGATCTCGTCAACGATCAACACGATCAGCGGCTCGCTGGGCGTGGGGTTGTGCAGGCGAGTGTGTCCACGCAGCCGGTTGGCGCGTGCCTGCATCAGCTCCACCAGCTCGTGCAGCAGCACCACCACGGGTTCACCGGTGTGGTGACAGAACCGGGTGAACAGCGCTGCGCCAGCGCCGAGTTCCATGCCGCCTTTCGGGTCGATCACGCACAACCTGACCCGGCCGGACTTGACCTCGGGCGCTAGTCCGGCAATCAGCGACCACAACACCGAGCCCTTCCCAGCCCCGGTGGCACCGGCAACTAGGAGGTGCTGACCCAACACGGGTAGGCGCCACCAGGCGCGGGCTTCGGTGATGCCGACCCGCACCGCGCCCAGATCAACGGGGATCGCAAGGCGCGGCATGGACAACGCGATCGGTTGGCCGAGTACATCACCGCGACCGATGATGATCCGCACCTGCCCCGGCGTGGTGGCCCGGATTGTCAACCGCTCGGCCCGCCACGCCGCCGCCAACGCCGGACCGCGTTTCTGCCAGTCGGTGAGGCATTGGCCGGTCACGACCTTCACGGTCAGGGCGTCAGCGTGATGGCCGATGCGCGCCGAGATGACGGCCGGTACCAGGGTGCGCTCGCCGTGTTTGGCGGTCAAACCGTGCAGAGCGCACACCGATTCCCAGGTGCGGTGATAGCGCCACCACGCCAGCCAGCGGTGCCGCAGCGGTGCGCTCACCCACCGAGTGAATGATGCCGGTTCCAGCACAGCCCAGCCGATATATGCCGCGACCGCCGCGAGAGCAATCCCTAACCCGGCGCGGGCGCCGTGGCCAACACCGACCCAGATCGCCGCAACGGCGGGGATGCTCAGGGCGGGGAACAGGATCGCCCACCACAGCAACTGTCCGGTGGCTTTGACTCCTGCCCAGATCAGCTCGCCGATCCAGTCATCGTCTGTTTGATTAGTGTTGTGGTTCTTACGGTTTGGGGTATTGGACATGGGGATCTGCTTTCGCTACGGCGGGAAGATGATGGGGGCGCTGACCCGGCAAGCGCGCGCTGCTGCGGTTGCTTGCCGGGCCAGGCCTTGGTTACCGGGGCGGCTGGGCCGGCTTGGCCGCCGCGGCCGGGTCGGCGGCGGTGATGGTTTCGGCGCGGTACGCGATGCCGGAGCGGCCGTCCTGCGACCACGGCAGCGCGACCAGACCCGACACCGCGACCGGCTGTCCGACCGTGAGCTTCGGCTCCCCGACCACAGTGACGGCGAGCACCTCGCCGCCGGTGGCGTCCAGGGCGATCAACTGCACCTGCCACAACGCTTGACCAGTTGCCTTATCGATGCGTGGCGTACCGGTGTCGAAATTGGTGCGCTGCTCCGGAATCCGGGTGCACAGGAACGTCACGCCGGTCGTATCGATTTTCAGTTTCATCTCGGTGCTGTCCTTCCTTTGTTGTTCTCACGCGGGCGTGTTCATCCGCGGATCAAGGACAGCGCTACCGGCGATGCTTCTGGAAGTGACGGGCAGTGATAACAGTGATAACCGCAAACGCGCAAACCTGGCTGACCTGCGCCGATGTATGCGGCATGATCGACACCATGGCCGCAGCCGACCCGATCCGCGCACTCAATGCGCAGCGGCTCAGCGCGGCCCGGAAACGCTACGGCTACAGCCTGCGTGAGTTGGCAATCGAGGTTGAAAACGTCCGCAAGCTACGTGGCGATGCCGACCTACCCGAACGGGAGTCCCTACGACAAAAGATCGCCCAGATCGAGCGAACCGGGATGCTCGGCCCGATGTGGCGTGAAGACCTCGCCGCGGTGTTCGGCGTCGAACCCGACGAGTTGTTCAGCGTGCCCATCGCCACCGCATTGCCGCACCCGCTGCTGGTGCGACTTCCTGTCAACCGCGACGTACTCGCTGTCATCGAGTCCCGGCAACAAGCCCATATCGAAGTCGAGCACACCTTCGGCCCTCAGCACGCCCGCCCCCTGGTGGAATCCGACCTTGCCACGATCGAATCCCTGATTGCGCACGCACCTTCGCAGATCAAGACCGAGATGCGGCATGCTGCCGGGGCTACCGCCGAGGTCGCTGGATGGATCGCCCAAGATGTCGGTGATCACGCCGCCGCAGAGAAACTCACCCACACCGCTGCCCTGCACCTGCGCACAGCCGGCCCAGCATTCAACGCCATGATCCTGATGCGCCAGTCCAACATCCTGACCCGCAGCGACCCCGACCTGGCCGCCGTCTTGGCTGCTGAGGCCGCCGAACTGATCGACGGGCGCGACGTGGGTCGCCTGGCCGCCAGTATCGCCCGCCAACAGGCCCTAGCTGAGCTGTTTAACCAGAATGAGCGAGAATTTCATCGCCGTGCCGCCGCTGCCCTCGAACTCGGCGATCTGCAACCCCATCCTCATGATCATGCGATCTACGCCCACGCCGCCTACGTCGCCAGCGAGATCGCCTTCGGCTACCTCCGCATTGATGACCCCGACAAGGCCGTCGCCCTGCTCGCCGGACACCATCACGCCTGGACCGCACACCAGTACCGCGATCAGACCGTGGCCGACATGCGGCTCCTGCACGCCTATATCGCCACCGGCGAATACCAGCAAGCACTGGCCCTCACCGACACGGCGATCCCGGGCTACCTCGCGGCACCCTCGCAGCGGGCCAGACTTCATCTGGCCAAGGCGGGCACACTCGTGCGCGACCGCCGACGACGACGAAACAAGGACCCGATCCTGCAACAGCTCGCCGGCCGTATCAAAAACGCCACCCAAGGAGTCATCGCATGAGCCGTCGAGTCATTCCCGACACCACCAGCACAGACCCCGCAACTGCCCGCTCTATCGCGGTGCTGCCGGTCGGCTCATTCGAGCAACACGGCCCCTACCTTCCGCTCGGCACCGACACGCTCATCGCCAGTGCTATCGCATCGTCAATCAGTCAGCACCACAAAGTGTTTCAGTTACCGCCGGTTACATTCGGCTGCTCTCACGAACACGTGGCCTACTCCGGCACCGTGAGCATCAGCGCCACCACCCTCGCCGCGATCGTCGCTGACATCATCGAATCACTGTCACAACAAAACACCGCCGGATTGATCATCGTGAACGGCCACGGCGGCAACGCTGTACTGACCAACGTCGTCCAGCAGGCCAACCAGCCCAAGGCCCCCATCAACGTCGGGCTCTACCCCAGCCGCGAAGACTGGGCCGAGGCCCGAACCGCCGCAGGCATCCATAGCAGCAGCCACGACGACATGCACGCCGGGGAACTGGAGACCTCCATCTTGCTCGCCACCGACCCCGACTACCTACGCGAAGGCTGGCAGACCAGCGACCACACCGCCACCGACCGCCGCTACCTGACCACCATCGGCATCCACGCCTACACGCCCACCGGCGTCATCGGCTACCCATCACAAGCCACCGAAACCAAAGGCAGCCAAGCCCTCGACCACCTCGGCCGCAACGCCGCCACGCTGATCGGACTCCTCACCGGCCAATAAGCCAAGCAGCCGGGCGGGGCGGCTACCGTCCGCTGGCGCTCCCGTCCGCCGCCCCGCAACACCCCAGCTCAAGACCGCCGACGCCCACCAGCAGCCACCGTGGACCCAGCTCGTGAGAACTTTCTTTACTGGTATCAAGTAACTAGAGTCCGATACGCTTGGCGATGATCTCGTTCATGATTTCGTTGGTGCCGCCGCCTATTCCGAGAATCCGGCAGTCTCGATAGTGTCTCTCGATCTCAGACTCACGCATGTAGCCCATCCCACCGAAGATCTGAACCGCCTCGTTGACCACGTAGTCGCACGCATACACAGCGGTGTTCTTGGCCATCGACACCTCGGCAACGACATCCTCCCCTGCTAGCCACCTCTGCATGACCGCACGGGTGTAGGTGCACGCCACGTCGACCTGTCGAGCCATCTCGGCAAGCTTATGGCGAATGACCTGGCGCCCCGTCAACGGTCTACCGAACGTTTCACGCTCCCGCGCCCAACTCTTGGCGAGATCGAGAGCCCTATCCGCCGTCGCGTACGCCTGGACAGCGATGCCGAGCCGTTCAGCCTGAAATTGCTGCATGATCTGCAAAAACCCGCTGTTCTCTGCCCCCACCAGGTTCTCAGCCGGTACGCGAACGTCGACGAAAGACAACTCGGCGGTGTCGCTACATCGCCACCCCATCTTGTCCAACCGGCGGGACACTTCAAATCCAGACGAATTCTTGTCGATCACGAGCAATGAAACTCCCCCGTAACCCGGTCCGCCGGTGCGTACCGCCGTAGTAACGAAGTCCGCCCGAACTCCGCTGGTGATGAACGTCTTTGCTCCGTTGACCACGTAGGTGTCGCCATCGCGCACTGCGCGTGTGCGCAAATTCGCGACATCTGAGCCTGCCCCAGGCTCGGTAACGCCCAGCGAGCCGATCATCTTTCCTGCGAGCGTCGGACGGACATATCGTTCAATCAGGACTTCGGAGCCATTGGCGGCAATGTGGGGAAGGGCAATGCCATGGGTGAACAAGGCGGCGCAGACGCCAGTGGACCCACCTGCGGCCAGGATGGCCTCAGTGACCAGTGCAGAGTCAATCGCGTTGCCGCCGCTGCCGCCGACTTCTTCCGGGAACCCGATTCCGAGAAGCCCGACCTCGGCAGCATTGAGGTGCAGGTCGCGCGGGATCTCACCCACCCGCTCCCATTCCGCTAGCTTCGGCGCGATTTCACGTTCGACGAAAGACCGCGCCATTTGACTCAGCGCTCGTCGCTCCGGCGTAGTCCACACCTTCGGGGCGACAACGAAACGAGCTGCCCCATCCTCGCATGCCGTGGTCGTGCCTGCGTCCGTCATCTCAGCCTCCGCGAGAATTTGATGGATTGATTACAAGGTGGCTGACGCTTGCCGTCCTCAGGATGGGCAAGGAGGACGCGACGCGCAGCAGCCTAAGCGGTCCGGCGGCGTGTAATCTGCAGCGGCGCAAGGACGTGAACATGAGAAGTGAAGCATGGTTCTCTTCAGAACCGGACGAGCCCTCGGATGTTTTTTCCTGAACGCATATCCTGGTAGCCCTCATTGATTTGGTCGAGGGAGTATTCGCGGGTGACCAACTCGTCGAGCTTCAACCGCCCGGCCGAGTAAAGCTCGACCAGCCGCGGAATATCGTGTGGCGCATTAGATGAGCCATATAAGGCGCCACGAATCTGCTTTTCGTAAAGCGTCATCTCCAGCAGTGACCCTGAGATCGACGACTCGTCGGGATGCCCGATGGCCGTAACCACGACGCGTCCGCGCTTTCCGACCAAGGCCAGCGCTTCGGCGGTATAAGAGGCCTCAGCCACATCAGTGGTGAGGATGCAGACATCGGCCAGCTTGCCCAGCGTCATATCGCTGACTAGCGACCAAGCTTCATCCATCGAGGCGGCGGTATGCGTCGCGCCGAACCCGCTCGCTTGCTCTCGTTTGAACTCCACCGGATCGACCGCCACAATTGCCAGCGCCCCCGCGATTCGCGCGCCCTGAATCGCATTCATTCCGATTCCGCCTGCTCCCACTACCACGACGGTGTCCCCGGCGCGCACCTCCCCAGTCCGCACCGCAGATCCGTAGCCGGTCGTGACGCCGCAACCGATCAACGCTGCCCGATCCAGAGGGATTCCGCCGTCAATCTTGACCACGGATGCCTGCGGCACCACTGTGTACTCGGAAAACGTTCCGAGCAAACACATCTGCCCGACGTCCTCGCCTCGTGCGTGAAAGCGATAGGTGCCGTCGACCTGCGGTCCCATCATCAGCGCCGCTCCCAGATCACAAAGATTGCCCATGCCGCGCGCGCAGTAGGAGCAGCGCCCACACGAGGGGAGGAAGGTCAAGATGACAGGATCACCTTCGGACAGATCCTCAACCCCTTCGCCGCACTCCGCGACTGTGCCAGCACCCTCATGGCCCCCTACTACCGGCAATGGGATCGGGAGGTCGCCGGTGACCAGATGTTCGTCGGAATGACACAAGCCGGTGGCCGCCAGCCGCACGAGGACCTCCCCGGGACCTGGCGGATCCAACTCGACTTCTTCGACCTCCCACTTCTGCTCCAAGCCCCACAAAACAGCGGCACGTGTCTTCATGCTGAAGTCCCTTCTATCTAATGACGCTTCTGAAGTAGTAATCCCGACTGCGCACGGTCACAAGAACTCGTCCTGAATGTCTCCCGACATGTCGCCGTAGGCCGCGGCGACCACTCGCCCGCACCCGGGCTCGTACCGGACTGGCATCACACATCGAGCAGGTCGTGACGCTTGTCGGCTTCGAGGATTGCCCGATATTCTGGAAAAAGGTTTTTCGCCTGCGGAATTAGCTTGATCAGTTTCGTGACAGGACCTTTCGCTCGTACCGTTCCCTTGGCCATCGCCATGGTCAAGTTCACCTTCCCCAACCAGAACCTATTTCCGGTATCCGCGGACATGAACAATTCGACATTCGGTGTAACGCCACTGTCCGCGCCGGTTTCTATCACCCTCTTCGGCATATCCACGGTTACTACCGCATCTGGATCGGTGTAATGAATCCGCAACACCACCCCGGACCCGGCAAGTCTGTTCGCAAGGTCTTCGTTCTCCAACCCTCGTCGAAAGATTCCGGCGAGGTAGCGGTAAACCTCTTCCGCATCAGCGAAGACAGCCATCGTGAATCTCCATTCTGGTTGACGCAGTCCAAGCACTCAAAAAAATTCCGTTGGGTCGCACCCAGTTTGATTTCCACCGCAGGTAACCTGCATTCATAGGAGTAGATTTCCTGCCTCCCTCAGCGCCTGCGCGAGTCGACGTTCGGCTTGCGGCAACTGCGCAGCGAGACAGGCCGCGCCACTCGCTCGCCGGCGCGGATCTGCACCGCGTTCGTAAGCGGTTCGCGCGACAGCGGTCCACAGCTTAGATGCGGTCTTCGCAGCCTCCGCTGCTCGGAACGCAGGTTCGAAACCCAACTCTTCAGCGACGCGCCGACATCCGCGTGCCTGCAGATCTCGGAAAAGACCGCCTCCGGTTCCGGCCTTTTCGATGAAGGCGCTCAGCGCAAACAAGGCACCGTCGAGGGTGTCGTCGTCAAAGATCTCCGGCCACCGCTCGAGGTCCTTCACAAACGTCGACACACCTGATAATCCACGCGCCTGAGATTCACAATCGGAGCCCTCGGTAATCGGCGCGCTCACAAACGAACCCTGCATCGCGTCCGCAGACCTACGGAAGGCCGACCGGGCAGCATTGCCGAGATCTGGTGCCGCGCTGGGCCACTCGACCACGTAGGTGGTGTGCCGCGTGGGGACGGGAAATCCCGTCGATGCGCGTGCCTTTCGTAAATTCTCATAAGGCACGGCTTGAGTTACATCGCGATCGTTATCGACTACGAACGCGAGTTCCTCGTCGTCGTCGTACCCAACGATCACGACATCGTGTCGGCTCATACTCAGACGCGTTCTCAGATAGGGCAATTCGGCGATGTCAGTCCACACCATGACCGGGGTACCGGCATCGATCTGTTCGGTCACCCATTTCCAACCGAGATCGGGGTCGTCTGTCGAACGGCACTCGAAGCGCGCACCCAACCGGGTCAAGTATTCGTCTTCGAGGTCCGCGCTGCGTCCAACGAGGTAGATCGGTGGATTTAGGTGTGCCGAGCGAACATACGAGAAGTCGAGGGCCCCGCCGAGCGCAAACACGATACCTTCGTCCGGGGTGTGGCCACCCCAACGGACCCCCGCCCATTCGGTCAAATCCCGAAGAGCACCCGATCCGCAATGTCCCGCCGTGTCGTGGCGATACGGCACCACTATCGATGCCATCAATCCTCCTCCAAGTGACTAACGTGCAGGCGGCAACTTATCTGAGTCATAGGGAACGCGAGATGATTTCCTTCATCACCTCGTTCGTGCCGGCATAAATTTTCTGCACGCGTTGATCCACCCACAATCTGGAGATGGGGTACTCGGTCATGTAGCCATATCCGCCGTGAAGCTGCATACAGTCATCGAGTACCTTCATCGCTCGCTCCGTGGTCCACCACTTCGCCATGGCGACGGTCTGCACGTCGAGTTGACCCGCAAGGTGCAGGTCGATGCAGTAGTCGAGGAATACTCGCGCGATGCGCGTTTCAGTCGCAGCTTCCGCCAAGGTGAATTTGGTGTTCTGGAAGCCGAAGACGGGCCGACCAAACGCCTCCCGTTCGCGGGTGTATTTGAGCGTTTGATCCAGGGCGAGTTCCATCGATGCGACAGCTCCCACCGCGACGATGAGTCGCTCTTGTGGCAGCTGCGTCATCAGCTGAATGAAGCCCTGTCCCTCAGCCTGGCCCAGTAGATGCGAGCGCGGAACTCTCACGTCATCGAAGAACAATTCGGAGGTGTCCTGGCCGCGTTGGCCGATCTTGTCGAGAACCTTGCCCCGCCGGAATCCGGGCCGGTCAGCCTCGACAGCGATCAAAGAGATGCCCGCAGCGCCCTGGCTCGGATCTGTCTTGGCAACAACGATGATGAGGTCGGCCTGTTGGCCGTTGGTGATGAAAGTCTTGGAGCCGGTGACTACGTACTCGTCACCGTCCAGGATGGCTTTTGTCTTGACGCTCTGCAGATCGGACCCAGTCCCCGGTTCCGTCATGGCTATCGCCCCGATCATTTCACCGGACGCCATCTTGGGAAGCCACTGCGCGCGCAGCTCTTCAGTCGCGTAATGCAGGATATAGTGGGCGACGATTCCGCTGTGCAGTCCCGCACCCCATGAGCTGTCACCGATGCGGGCCTGCTCTTCGAGCACGACCGCTTCGTGCGCGAAAGTTCCGCCCCCTCCGCCGTATTCCTCGGGTACGGACATGCAGAGCAATCCCAGCTCGCCCGCTCGGTTCCACAGTTCTCGGTCGACGTGGTGCTGGTCGGCAAAGCGTTGCGCATGCGGCGCCAATTCGGCCGAGAAGAACTTCGAAGCGAGATCACGAAGCTCGAGTAATTCTGCATTCATCCAGGGAGAGATTGGGGACGACATGATTACCTTCCGACTGTTGCAATTCCAGGGATTCGACGTTATGACGTTTCGATTTTGATGAGGTATTCGCCGGCAGAGTGGCGCGCACGGATGGCCTTTTTGTCGTACTTTCCGACGCTCGGGTAAGTCCCCTGGCGTGGTGGGGTTTCGGGAGGTGACGCCGGCCGGGGTGTAGGTGGCCGGGGGTGTGTCGGTACCGGCTGTGGGGTGGGCCATCGCGTAGTGATCAATGAGTTACCGAC
>Ga0164242_10006248_pt1 | contig 13149 bp, 11 predicted proteins | sample OricomgcompostMG_FD_108783 | JGI IMG/M metagenome (GOLD analysis project Ga0164242, IMG submission 108783) | Miracle-Growth compost microbial communities from Emeryville, California, USA - Original compost - Miracle growth compost (MG) ...
GGGGGTGTTTGGGGGGGGGGGGGGGGGGGGGGACGGAACCTTTTGCTTTGTGTATGAACCAGCACCAGGCCATTCGGTAATAATGTCTTCCTTCGCCTCATTATTCGTCGCAAATGCGAACGCTACACCTGAGAAGGTTGTACCCTGAGAGAGAACAAAGAATACGGTTAGCAAGGGGTGGTAGTCACAAGAGCAATATCTGAAGACGTGCTGGGAGCACTCACAAAGTCGATGCCAACAATCAGCTGAGCCTTACTTCGGCTGTTGCCCTCAACCTCGGCGGCAGGACGACCGAAGGCATTGTTGGGAATGGGACCACCGGCACCTGGGGGAGGGCCGGCGGCCGGGGGATATCCTGGAGCGCCCCCGTAGCCTGGTGGTCGGCCAGCCATGCCCGGGGGCGGGGGACCGCCCATGGGGTTCGGCGGAGGGTATCCGGCGACGGGAGCCCCCGTGTTGATCGGCGGAGGACCTCCAACCATTTGGGTGGGAGGGGTGCGAGCAGGACCTTGGTTGACGAGCGGGCTGGTGCGACCAACTGGTGGGGGGCCAGGAGGATAGTTTGCCGAGTAGCTGGGCGGTCGCGGGCCGGCGCCTGGGTGATTCATCTGGAGACTCTGTATCGAGGACGAGGATGCAAGAGAGGGGGCGGCACCGGGACGGGATGGGAACTGCTGTGGTATTTGAGGGGCACCAGCAGGGGGCGGGGGGGTGTGGCTCTGCTGATGAGGGTCCGGGTTTTGTATGCTGGCGGTAGATTTGCGCTTGCCGAAACCCAGGGCTTTCAGGCGCGAGTTCATAGGGGAAGGTTCCGCGACAATTGAGAGGCCCGGGAAGGGGGGGGGAAGGGGGGGATAAGGTAAAGGTGGGATAATTTTCAGATGGAAAGTAAGACGCACAGCTGAAGGGGAGGGGAAGGTTTGGGCTGGCTGGGCTGGGGCAGGCGGGCTGGAGGGGAGGGGAAAGAACGAACGAGGTGTGAGAAATTAGACGATTTTCGCGAAACTAGGACTGCTTTGGGCACTTGCTAGGGACTGGGAACCTGGAGGGGCGCCCCCTGGTCCGAAGTTGAATTGTAAGGCTGAGGCGGGAACGGTGCGCAGGGCAGTGCTTTCGGGGGAGGGGGGGGTGGGCACGTTTTCGTTGACGACCCGTTGAACGACCGTTGACGACTTGGAAGTGGACCAACAACGTGCGTGGAGGCTGCTGACTTGACGGCCGGGCAAACGGAGGTGGGCAGTCGAAGTCGAGCAGTTTGCGGCCTTTTGGGGAGCAGGACGGCCACAGTACGGATACTTGCCGCAAAGAACACCCCTGTGCTGCTTCGGGTAGGTGATTACTACTAGCCCTTGTCTTGGCTCCGACGTGTAAACGCGGGATAATAGATCACCGGCGCAGCTTTCGTCTCACGGCGGGGCGGCTTTCTGAGCGGGCCCAACGTTGAAGGACTTGAAGGGGTAGAACGTTTTGGCACCATGGATAACAGTGGATACCAACCGTCTCATTTCTTTGTCCGTTTAGTGTACTTATGGGCTTCTGTTGTCGAGGACCTCCTCTCACTCCTGCAGGGATTGGGGGAGTTCCGGTGCTTGGGCTGTGATGGGCAAAAAGGTGATTGCAGCTAATTACCTTACTGCAGTCAGCATTGCGAGCCAGTACCGTCGCCTCGGACTCGCTTCACGTTTTGGAAACACAAGGTGTGGTGGATTGGGCTCAATTCCAATTGATGGGTGCCTGAATTTCGAATTGGCTTTCCCCAGGGTCCAGTCCTGGTGGGGGATGCGCGCCGTGCATAGGACTGTGTGTGTCTGTACAGTAATTGGTTCGACGCTGTTCTACGTAGGACCTTTTCGTAGGACTTTCGATAAATTGAGTAAGCGGTGAGTAGGTAGGTCAAGGGTCTGCGGTGGCTGAGTCCGGGTGGCTGAGTCCTTTAACGCAGCACGAGCCACACTAGCACTTCGAGGTAAGCTAAAACGAGAAAGCTAAACTGGGTACCTAGCAGTGCCTAGGTACCTTACCTCTTAAAAGCTCCGCTGGCGGTTCGGTTTACTAAGCATGTGCGCCACATTTTATTGACTGAGCCACCGAGCGCGCCACGGCCGTACAAATTTGGACTCGGAGCGTCACGTGGAAGTCATGGTAATCACGCCAGGCCTCTCGGAGACACAAATGACATGTCTTGTGAATGCATCACGGTGTTAGTATGGAATTCCGCCCGGTGGATGCTTCATGACCAGAAGCCATCAGCATACTTAGCGGGATACTCAACACCGGGAGAAGATTCGTCCCGGCTCAAGGCATCAAAAGCATCGGCAACGGGCATGGCTTCCAGGCCGCAAGTCCGTGTCATGAGCTTCGTAAAACACTCTGGGAAGCCACTCTCCCATAACTAGTCTGACGTTTACTGGCTTATCATCTATGGGAGAGCGAACGGGATCCCGAATTTTCCACTATCGTTGTACGTGATTGTCGTCGCGTAGGAAACGTTCATGTTGAAAGAAGAGACAGGATTCCTCAGACATTTAATTCTCGGCCAGTGTTACCGGCTCTTCTCGGAACCAGACTCCAATTAGAAGCGCCGAGTGACAGGAACTTTGCTCAAACGGATGCACTCGACAACAAAAGTAGGTTTCACTGAAATGTGGCACCCAGCAACAGCCTCGGCATCTCGAAGTTGGTTGCCCGATCTTCATCACCATGACAGTACATCAAGACGTCACTAACTCCAACATCCATCAAGCATGCCCCTTCGAGCCGCCCATGAAAGTTAATGCCCAACCTGGGACAACGTGGTCCTCAGATAGCATTACACTCCCCATCCCCGCCGTCATCTAGCGCCTGGTTCCTGCCCTGCTAGATGGTTAACACACCACTTGTATCCTCGATCACCATTCTAGTGTGGTGCCAGTCGTCTTCACCGACACCCCGACTCTTCGCCCAGGCGAGATCCTGGTGTAGTTGCGGCACATGTGGCGGTTGTCGACGCGCGGCCGCACCCCCTCGACGACATCGCTCCACGCGTAGTGCACGACGCTGACGTCGGCGCTGCAGATTAGGGCTTGACGGACTTGGTCTAACCAGTGGTCTGGCGCGACAGGGAGTTAGGAATCCGACCGTTCTCGGGAGGAAGGGAGACTCACCGACACGTAGCCACTTGCAGTAATCGGCCGTCCCCTCGGGTCGATAAAAGTACTTGTCGTACCGGCCACGTTACAGCACCATGCGCACGATGTCCAGGCAGTGCATATGGTGGAAGACGTCGAGGGCCAAGACATACTCGTCCTCGCAGCCGGGGACGGCCAGCCGTTCCGTCGTGTCCGGGAGCCGGAAGGGGTTCATGTGCAGTGTGCATGTTGCAGGCCGAATTCGAGGGACAAAGGGGGTAGTTGCGACCTGTGCATGCGATGTAACACTGTGCCCCTTCCACGCAGACCGTACTCTAGAAAACAGTTCGAACCAGTATGTGCGCCATCCCTTGTTACGTTTACGCCTACACATGTTCGATCAGCAAGGAAAATATACCCACTTTCTCTAATTTGTCTCCATGCTGCTGCCTGCCATGCTGTTGGTTGCGCGCCCTCTTGAGCATTGGTTTAGGGGCCTTTTCATATGAATAATGCACGACTCGCCTCGGTATACGCCATTTATATATAGGCACCTATATCGGTAGGTGCCTACCTTGTACATCCATGTATTTCCTAGATATCCATCAGCTCCTTAAACAACTGCTGTTTGCTCCACTTGTTTCTCAACATTCCAACACAAGAAAACTCCCTTGATCATTGATCATTGATGTCCAAGACGCAATCATACAAACTCTTGAATTTCTCTATGAAATGGAACTTGACCTACTTACCACCAATGCGGTAGACTTGCGGCGTCTTCTAGAAGCGGGCAAGACCACCAGTGTGCAGATTGTTGAAACATACCTTGCTCAGATTGAGAGGCACGAGCAGGCAGTACATGCTTTTATTTCCATCGCGCCAAAAAATCTTTTGCTCAAGATTGCCTCTGAGCGAGATCAAGAACGACAGCAGGGCCAGATCAAGGGCCCGCTGCATGGGATCCCCATCGTCGTGAAGGTGCGTGGTGGTCAACCTTCTTCTACCCTTAGGGAGGCTGAGTAGACGCAGCTGACACCACATCACAGGACGGTTTTATAACTGCTTCGGACCTTGGTATGGGGACGACAGCGGGATCATGGGCTCTGGTCGGTGCGAAGGCCACCAGGAATTCAGCCATTGTGCAACGGCTGATGGACAATGGACTGATCATTTTGGGGAAGACCAACATGACCGTAAGTTGTCTGCCATGACGCAGTATCTCAAGCAGAACGAAGGTCAAAATATTGAGTTGTGGGGCAATTGCATAGGAGTTTGCAGGAATGAAGATGACCATGATGACTCCCGGATGGTCCGCCGTTGGTGGCCAGACACTATCGCCTTATGTCGGGCCGATCGAGAAAGGGGAGACATTGCTCGGTCATTCGGTATGCTCAATGCACCCCCAGATACGCAGGGCAAGCCACCATTACCCGTGCGGGTTGAAGATTGACCCTGAGCGAATCCTAGGCTCCTGGAGGTTCGTCGACAGGTTCGGCGGTTGCAGTCGCCGCGGGCTTCGCTCCATTGGCCATGGGAACGGAAACTATCGGGTCGATCATAACTCCCGCTTCCCGGGCGGCCCTGTACGCGATCAAGCCGACCGTCGGCGTTCAAGACGCGAGCGGTCTGTACACGTTGACCGACTTCTACGACAGTCCGGGGCCAATGGCGAAGAGCGCCGAAGACGTCTTGGTTTTGACCGAGATCTTACTTGGTCGCAACTTTTCTCTCAGTAAAACTGGGAGCTGGGATGGTCTGGCAGTGGGTTTCCTTGACCCTGAAATCTGGAAGATGTCGGGCGACATTTGTCGGCAGCACCAAGGAACAGCAGAGCAGATGGTGAGCATGTTTGCTCATAAAGCAAACAGTCTCCGTTACATAACTGATCAGTCACTAGAGACATGACTATGAAGCTGCTGTCTCGGAACTGGAAGCACACGGCTGCTCTATTAAATATCCAGTCCCTTTGGCTGACACCTCCAAGCTCACGGTGGACGGCGAGGAAGCTATTATGCCGATTGCTTGTAAGTGCCCCTTTTCTATTATCTGCTTCTATACGCCCTATTTTGGAGATTGCAAACTGAAATCTGCTATTCACAGTTTGGGATTTCAAGAACATCTGCATTCCAAGGTTCCTGGACGCTTTTGACGAGTGTCCAGTAAGGACTCTTGAGGATATTGTCCAGCTCAACGAAGAGAAGAGCGATTTGTGTCTCCCGCCACGTGAGTTGTTTTGTCTTTGCCCGATCTGTCCAGATTTAGGGGTTGATGTGAGCTGTACAGCCTATACCGAGCAAAACGACCTTGTCAAAGCCCTTCGCAACGCAGACGATGCTGAGCATATAGGAAGGCTCAAAACCGGTCTGCGGTCTGTGGCCAAACATATTCTCGACGACATTTTCGGTGGCCAACAGGTGAATATCATCGCTGCGCCAGCAGACTCCTCTCTCTGCATCCATGCCGCCGCCTCAGGTAAGCAGCCCTTATCCGATCGATCCCAAGTTCCGTACCATCCATCGTCCATGTGGAGTCCATACAACTGACAGTGCAAGGATACCCCATCGCCACCGTGCCACTTGGGCAGTTGGCTTACAACGGCCGCCCGTTTGGCCTGTGCATGCTGGCAAGGGAGAACGATGAGCAGCGACTCCTGCACTTCATGTCGGCTTACGAAACATACTGGTCACTGAGACGGCCCGTGCCCTGTCTGTAGTCAGGTATTTGAAAAGTTTTTGGGGAATAATCGGCATGTTAGAGATGAGCTTGATACTCCCATGGAGAGCGCGACGACGCCGTTCCGGTTATTGGAACAGAGTCGTTACCTTGTCCTTAGGATACCAGAGTATCTGAAACTACCGATAATCAATCCCTCCTGCCTGGCGAGTATTTTTATCCCCTGCTAGGCCTCTACTTCCTCCCCTTTAGACGTAGAAAATCCTTTCCGGCCTGTTCATAGCCACTTTGCTTTGTTAGCCTCCACAAACTCCTTCCATGTCGTTGGCTTCTCGTCCAACATGCTCAAACTTTCGGTCAGATCCGCACCCCCGTAGTACCCTGGGTCTTCGAGCAAGAGCATGTTTTCGAGCATTTCCTGCGCCACCTGCGGCGGCAGGGAGGATTTAAAAGTCTCACTAGGGACCTGGATGAAGTTGGCCGGCTTGCCCAGGACCTCGGAGAATTCGGAGACGAGGCGCTGGGGGCTGTAGTACTCAGTCGCTGCGTACACGTGCTTTCCAGCCTTGAAGTTTTTGATCGCGGCCTTGACGAATTTGCCTGGGAGAAGTTAGTCAATTGTGTTGGAATGATCATGTTGTACTAACCGGTATCCCTCGCAGCGTCAAAGATTGGTACGCGGGCTTTGTCACCCGACACAGGGAGGGCGTACGTATACGATTCGTCCTCATTCTTCTTGATAAAATCGATGTAGTTGGACATGAAGAAGCCAGGGAGCACAAACGCTGCCGGCACGCCACTATCACGAATATACTTCTCAATATTGGCCTTACCGTCAAAGTGGCTGACATGCGAGAGCTTGCCCCCAGATACGTCCGTAACGTTAATGAGGGATGAGAAGATGATGCGCTGCACTCCCGCGGCCTTACTAGCATCAGTAACGGCCTTGCCTTGCGCGATCTCTTTGTCGGCCGACATGGACTCCCAGAAGTTGGTGACAAGGAAGACAGTGTGGGCGCCCTGGACGGCAGGGGCCACGGAGGCCTTGGAGGACATGTCGGCCTGGGCGATGTGAGTTATCTGCTTTTTACAGGGTAGTAGAACAGGCGCGGACGTACGGACACTACCTCGACGCCCTTGGCGGCGAGGGCCTGGGCTGCCGGTTTGGACGCGTCGCGGGTGATGGCGCGGATTCTGAACTCTTTAGAGAGCACGGAGTCGGCGAGGACAGCCTTGATAACGGAGCCGCCCTGGTTGCCGGTAGCGCCAAAGACCGTGAGGATTTTAGACATAGTTCTTGTTGACGTGTTGGTTTGATATCAGGCTGACAGGGAGGATGATGTGCTTGGTGGTTAGGCAATTGCACTGTAACTAATGCTTGGTGGGCGTTTGAATGAATTGTTGGCTTTTCAAGTGGTGGGAGATCCATTTATAGTCATACTTTATGTTATGAGCACGAACTGACGTAGGTGTTGCTAAGCTAAACCGAATCAACCTAGCTATGACAGCATGGCGACTTAAACATACAGAGCAGCAAAGAACTTGCACTCATGCTCATAAGCATTGGGTCCTTAGCGTTCTAAACATGGAAACGAGCTTGATTTGTCGTACGGATAGTGTTGGAGCTTTGGACCCCCGAGCCACATGTCGCGTAGCCAAACCTCCGAGGTCCATAGTTTTAGTAATAAAATTAAAATACTTTGTCCACTTCCTGGGGCAAGCCGGCCAGTGGCTGGAGATCAGAGCGAAGGTGTAATTTCATAGCAAGAATAGAAGAAGTGACGAACAGGTTGGAAAGAATTGATTTACCATTTGAAGGGGAGACCCCCTTAGAGCCCCCGGCGGCTGCGGCGGGGCGCAACTGGTCTGACGGGAGGGAGGCCCCTCACTGCCTCCCTGGTTTCCGCAATTAGGGTTTGAGGGTACAAGCATTCGTCGTGAGAGTGAAAAGAGCTTTGTGGGTTAAACGGAATCCATTGGAAGTATCTTCAAGCTACTTTGTCGTCGCATGGAAGTCTAGGTTAGTGAATGTGAGTTATCTGTAAGTGCATCTTAGAAGCAAAAAAGGTGATTATTGAGTAGACGGATCTGCAGACAAGATTTACAGATCAACTTTAAACCCTAATCCTATGGGCCCGCCTGAGAGGTAATTCATTTCTCTCTTCTAAAGTCGCGGCTAAAGCGTACAGGAAGCTGGGAATAAGGCCCCCTTTCGCTAGCGCGTGCCAGATATCCTTGAGTGTGTTCTCCTCATTTATTGAGCGGTGCCATGGGTATCTAGCCCATGCTGAATAACGCGCCCCAACTCTTCGGAAGATAAAAGGGCCATGTGTCTGAATCATAGCCCCTGGGCTTTAAACAACATCGGGTGTAGAGCACAACCATCACGCCGGACAATTGGGACCTCGTAGCTCCTTGCAACACAGGAATCGCAGGGTACGGAATAGACGGCGATGATGGATTAGCTGAGTCGTATTGAGAAAATAGAAGCTAGGTTTGACAAGCTTCTAAGCATCGTATTCGGGTTGTTCGATGTGGTACTGGGGCTTAAGAATACAAGTTTGGAGGATAAAAAAGTTGATTCCAGAAAGGACTGGAGGAAAAGAATGTGTCCACGCTCAAAATACTACCCGGAACAGAGTTTTACTTTCTAGATAGCATTGCCCTCTAGGCTTCAACAAGCAACAGGTTCATCCATCAATTGGAGCCAAATTCCTACATGGCCATACCTGACTGTCCGGGGAGCTGAGTGAGCCCTATGAAGCGAGTCGTTAGCTCAGAGCGGTTTAATATGACACATACAACCTACATTCGTCAATGTCCTCATGGACACTACTCTGAATATTGCATTTGTTTGCCTGGTCCACGGTCTGGGTCTTAAGCCCTGTGCTGAGCACGGGAGTAGAATCCATTGCCTTCTGGAGTGCATCGCCTTTCCAGCCGAAGACGTAATCGCCGTGACTGCCGGTGCCTACTTCGTCATTGAAACTCCAGACGAAGGGCTGCGAACCATCTGTAGGCCACTCAGACTGGGGGAAATCCTCTGAGACCAAAAAGTTAGTGGAACGAGCTTGCTGAGTGGGGGGTGCTAGGGATAAACCAACGCGTTTTCCATAACACTTCAAACGCAATCTGAGGCGTCCGGACAGGATGCGTAGCAGGGCAAGGACCGGCAGGAACAAACCCTCCCTTTCCAGTATTATACATATGATCTTGATGATTAGGGCTATCAAGGTTCTTCCCGTCCCAGCACGCTGGGAAATGCACATTGGCCATAATACCGGCTGGACACGGCTTTGTAGGGAACTCAGGGGTCTCAGGGAATCTTGTATTGACGTTTTGCAAACAAGTGTAGGTTAAACCAGGGTTGCTTGCAGTCTTGGTTTGGGGGGTGCCGACAGTCATACGGAAACCCTGATATTATTAGATAACGCTAGGTAGCCTTAGCTCAAGAAACAGGAAGCTTACTGGCTTAAAGGCCGTAACCTTTTGATTCCCATTAGAACTAAAGTCCTGCTGGATATAATAAACAGTCATTCCGCCGTTTAGGTTGCCTAATAGAGAGTTTGGGTATTGCTGCACGCGTTTGTATGTCCCATTGCGTGCCTTGAAGTATAAGACAGCAGTCCAGTAGTTGGAAAAGTCTTCAGAGAAGGTGCAGGTAGTACAGGTACCCTTGTTGCCAATATCGACTGTGGGATCCATGGTTGCGTTAAAGCTGTTCCCACCGACGATCTGATGGAGATGGGCTGAAGGGATGACCCCTGGCTCGACGAGCGGATCAAGGCGCTGGACGCTTAGAGCCGCACATCCGAATCGAAGGTACGCATGAGAAGGTGCGACGAGCGCAAGGCTGAGAAAGAACCACTTCATATTGATAGGGTCCACTTGGCAGATTCGATGTTGGTTGTGAGGGTTTGATCTGTTGCAGAAGAGTGAAAACGGACAAGAACATGCGGATCAGGACCGGGTCGACTGAGATATAAAATACTCCTTGGCATGCGTACGCCGTGAGCTTGTTTGTCTCGCGTAATATTCTTTATATTAACCGAATGCTTAACTGCCGTGGCAAGTGGAGAATCTGCATCCTAATACCGGCACACTATTTACGGGTATCTAACTTGCAAGCTGGTTGGACTGGATCAGTCCTCCGCCAGTCCGTGTATTGCCAGAGTTGGGTTTACTATACCGAAGTATAACGACGTCCCAAGGAATTACGTTCAAATATATTTATGGTGTGTAACCAGGCAATTTGAGATTCGCGAGGGGAATTGTTTAAAATCAAGCTCGGCTAAATAGACGACATAGGGTCGTTGGCCGCTCAGCAACCTCGATGCCGCCATATCCGTGTAAACTACCGGTGTCTTGAGCTTGCAATCACATCCAGTTACATCTATTGAGCAAATAAGCCTTGCCACAATACCACCAGATTACGCCCCATGACCAGGATTCGGATTCTAAACCCGAAGCAGAACGACCTTTTCTGTTGACCCTATCAAAGACAGCGGGCAAATTGTCGTCCAGTCTCATAAACGTCAACCATTTGCTTCGCGATTTGCTGCGCATGGCATCCCATGCGGTGAGGATTAACTCGATAAAATCTTGCCATTGTCACGGACCGCACCGTAATTGTGACTTCACAGATCCTGCAAGGCTTTTACGCAGCGGCACCCCGGCCCGCCAAGCTCCGGAATGTCTGCGACGACCTTGACCATCTTCGCATCCCCCTGCCAAGTATCGATTCTGTTATAAATAACAAAGACACTGGTTGAGATGCGAGGCACCTCTTGGTCACGTTACGTGTTAATTATGGGATATTGGTGCTACTTTTGACTAGCCTAATTTGCGACCATCCACCACGAGAGTCGTCACAAATCCGTACGGCTTATCAAAACAAGTCCTCCCAGTGCGCCTTGACCGACGCCCGGAATCTTTTGAGGACTTTCCCTGCCGTCAGAGGAACCAATGTGCCCATTTAACGACTTAGCTGCGGTATCACAAGCTGAGCCTGAAAGTCGACCTTGGTAACTCTCGGCTCTTCTAGCGGAACTTACACCCTACAACGGTTTTCCAGAGTGCAGCAAGGTTGCCTCTTACTGGCCTAAGCCGCCACGGAACAGGACGGAAACAACTCCCCGACCCTGGTTGCCACCACCGGTTATTGGCCTTGACAACTTTGCCGGGTGGTATAGAGCGTCATGGCTAACGGCAGCACACGGTTCCTAGCCGTTGGTTGGATCGGTGCCGCTTCGCTATATGCGCTGGCTCGTTCCGACTCTTCGCCATCACCGCCACCTGCCCGGCCACCGCCACAAGTCCACCACTGGATCGCCTCGGAAGAGCAAGAACAGACGTTCAGTTCATCAGGAGCAAAGCACCGATGAGAAGTCAGGGAACATGTTTGAGGGTTTGGGAAAATCTAGATAGAGTAGAGTTAAGAATTCCGTTTACATGTATGAGTAGGCATGGTTTTGTGACTACCATGTTACACACACGGTGGGTGCATGGCGGATAATCTAACCTGTTAAATGTTCACTATTCTAATTTAGCTAGGTAGCAGGAAGTGTTCCCTTACGAAAGCGCATCACGTAGTGGACCCGCTGCAAGACTGTCATTCGGTTTTAACAGTAACTTTTGACGAGGCTGACCAACCTAATACAGCATGTGGGGTCATCAAATACTTGCGCATGGTCGAGTTCCGGGAACAAGAGAACTTCCACGGCAGCATCGGGACCGTTACTCTGCTGCCCCTCTCCCAACAAGTACTGCTTAACCATGAAAGTATCGACGATCAGATCTCTACCAGATAGACAAACTGCAGCTTTTCTAGCTTCCCGTCCGCCGCAGGGACTTGCGACTAGCTCCTCCTTCCATATAATATTCTGCTGCCAGAAGAAATGGCGGCCCAGGCAGTGAGCCACTCCCGGGTCGGTACTAGCAAAGTACCACAGCTGCCACTCGTTGGCCCTCTTGGGACGACGACGGGTGAAATTGTATGCCACATCAGGCAAGTGCAGCATGATAGTAACAGGGTCAATGAGCACCACGGACGTGACTCTAGACTGCATGGCCGGGCAATGCAGCATATGGGTAGTAAGAACCGAGCCGTAGGAATGCGATACGATAGAAAACTGGTTCCATCCGTGGTAATCAACAATGCTTGCCATCGCGCTAAGAAACTCCGTCTTATCGAGTGGCGGGCTAGTGAGGCGAAAGGATACCGGGAGAATCTCAACGGCGATGATGCCGACGCCATCGCCATCGCGGTTCTTGGACGCGTGGATATCGGCTAGGAAGCGAACGTACGTCCAGAGGCCGACGCCGATGCCGTGGAAGAAGACAATAGGCGTCTTGCCGTCTCCATTGGCGTGGTGGGGCTGGTACCAGTAGCTGAGATTGGAGGCGGGCGACCGCCGTTTTGCAATGAGCTGTTGTGGTCGTGGGGGAAAGGTTCGTCGGCTGGTCCCTTGCGACGAGGCGTAGTATTGAAACCCATGATAGGCAAGAGCCAAATGCGTAACTTGGTCGACAACGAATATGATTCCATACCAGGCCAGGCTTCGATACGATGTTTCAATGCCGTCAAGAGTGAGGCGAAGACACTTGGCTGGGCCACGGCCATCTTCAAGTTCCCTTCCTAGCCGCTGCTCAATCATGGCGATGTATTCATCGAGCTCCTCCCTTACAGCGCCGGCACCCTCATCCATGTCAAGGGATACCTCATCATGGTCGAAGAAGGCCCAAAGTAGAAACTCGGTCAAGTTATCTCGACGAATATCCTCAAGAGCAGCACCGAGGAACCACCATTTCAAGTATGATTCCAGGGAAGGAATGTTGAGAAGACACCGATCTAGCAATGCCCTCCTCTCCCCCGAGGTTAATGGCGTAGGATGTACGGCTGCTTGCGCCAAACGTGCCCTGTAGGGGCGCCAGAACAAGACATAGAATAGGCCTTCGGTGAAGAGTAGTCCACAGAAGATGAAGATGGCCGCAAGATGCCACGCGGACGAACCATCGAAGGTGAGAGTGAGGGCGGCGAGCGCCGTTATGTAGAGCAGTGGAGTGTACCGAAAGAGGAGGATGGAGAGACGGATGAGGATCCACTCTACAAAGGATGTGCCAAGCATTAGGATACCAAAACTCGCAAAGAGGAAGACGCAACTAAACCGCTCTAGATGGAAGTTCTGTGATTGATTTTATTGTTGAAAGAGTGACGAAAAACGTGGGAATCGAGTCCAATCTTACCAGGCAGCCAGGTAGGTACCTAGATAAGCGGAGACATCGGGACTGACCTAAAACAGGTCCCAGGGGCTCCATTTGCCACACGTGACGCATCCTTCAAGCACCCACTTTGCCACCTCGACCCAAA
>Ga0164242_10006249_pt1 | contig 13149 bp, 12 predicted proteins | sample OricomgcompostMG_FD_108783 | JGI IMG/M metagenome (GOLD analysis project Ga0164242, IMG submission 108783) | Miracle-Growth compost microbial communities from Emeryville, California, USA - Original compost - Miracle growth compost (MG) ...
ACGAGCTGATCGAGCGGATCCAGGGTGGTTTCGTCGATTTCGATGCTGCAGTCGCGACCCCGGACCAGATGAGCAAGGTCGGGCGGGTCGCCCGGGTGCTGGGCCCGCGCGGCCTGATGCCGAACCCGAAGACCGGAACCGTGACCAACGAGGTAGGCAAGGCCGTCAGCGACATCAAGGGCGGAAAGATCAACTTTCGGGTGGACAAGCAGTCCAACCTGCACTTCATCATCGGGAAGGCATCCTTTTCCGAGCAGCAGCTGGTGGAGAACTACGCCGCCGCGCTGGACGAGGTGTTGCGCGCCAAGCCGTCAGCCGCGAAGGGGCGCTTCCTGAAGAAGGTCACCCTGGCCACGACGATGGGGCCGGGCATTCCGGTCGACCCGAACCGCACCCGCAACGTGACGGCGGACGAGGCCGTTCCCGCCTGATCGGTGCGTGCACCCCGGTGGCGGGCCGGCCCGAGCGTGGCTGATACGCTGCCGACCGTTAGTAGTTAGTCCCACACCCAAGACCGCCGGTCGCATGTGGTCCGCCGCATGCCGAAGGTCCCGTTCCGCTGGGCGCCTGCGCAGGTGATGGGCCGCTGTCCGGGTTCGCCCGGTTGCGCCCCGCGCCTGCGCGCGGGGCGTTCGTCGTTGCGGGGCTTCCAGGCCGGATGACCTGGAAGGAGGCCAGTGCCCGCGACCCGTATCCAGTACGACAAGACGGCTGCCGTGGCCGAGATCGCGGATTCGTTCCGCAGTTCCTCCGCCGCGCTGCTCACCGAGTACCGGGGTCTCACCGTGAGCGAGATCGCTGAGTTGCGCCGCTCGCTCGGTACCGGCACCCAGTACGCCGTCGTCAAGAACACCCTGACGAAGATCGCTGCTAGCCAGGTCGGCCTGGAGGGACTGGACGAGCTCCTGTCCGGTCCTACCGCGATCGCGTTCGTGGACGGCGATCCGGTCGAGGCCGCGAAGGGCCTGCGTGACTTCGCGAAGGCGCACCCGCTGTTGGTCATCAAGGGTGGCGTGCTCGACGGCCGCCCGCTCAGCGCCGCCGAAATCGCCCAGCTTGCCGACCTCGAGTCCCGGGAAGTGTTGCTGGCCAAGCTGGCCGGTGCCATGAAGGCCTCGCTGTCACAAGCCGTCGGCCTGTTCGCCGCACCGCTGTCGCAGATGGCACGGCTCACCGTCGCGCTGCAGGCGGTGAAGGAGACCGAGCCGGTTGCGGAGACCGAGCCGGTTGCGGAGACCGAGCCGGTTGCGGAGACCGAGCCAACCGAATAAGCGCCCACCACCCCATTTCGACGTTTCACCACGGAAGGAAGAAGCCACCATGGCCAAGCTCAGCACCGACGAGCTGCTTGACGCGTTCAAGGAGATGACGCTGATCGAGCTCTCGGAGTTCGTGAAGCAGTTCGAGGAGACCTTCGGCGTCACCGCGGCCGCACCCGTCGCGGTTGCCGCGGCGCCGGCGGCGGCCGGCGGCGGCGCCGCCGGTGAGGCCGCGGCCGAGCAGGACGAGTTCGACGTCATCCTCGACGCTGCCGGCGACAAGAAGATCCAGGTCATCAAGGAGGTGCGCACGCTCACCAGCCTCGGGCTCAAGGAGGCCAAGGACCTGGTGGACGGTGCCCCGAAGCCGGTGCTGGAGAAGGTCAACAAGGAAGCCGCGGACAAGGCGAAGGAGGCCCTCGAGGCCGCTGGCGCCAGCGTCACGGTGAAGTAACCCGCTCGTCTCGGACAGGGGCCGCCTCGCGATGCGAGGCGGCCCCTGTGGCGTTCACTCCCTGGTCGCGCTTGTTACTCGCGAGTTTGATTGGGCCGTGACCTGGCCCACAGTGCTTCGTTGTACGAGCCGTCGGGTTGTCATTCCGAGGCGCCCGGAATAGCCGGTTTATCCCGTACGGTGCTCGTCACAGCGCGCATGCCGCCGGGCGGCCGGCCCGGGCGGCAGCGGCGGAACGGAGAGTGTCGTGGGCGTCGAGATCCGGGTCGAACACCTGACTAAGCGGTTCGGCCGGCAGACGGTTTGGGAGGACGTCTCGCTGACCCTTCCGAAGAGCGAGATCAGCGTCTTGCTCGGCCCGTCCGGGACTGGTAAGTCCGTGTTCCTCAAGTGTCTGATCGGCCTGCTCAAGCCGAACAACGGCTCGATCTACATCGACGGCGCGGACATCACCCGGGTGAAGGAGCACAAGCTCTACGAGATCCGCAAGCTCTTCGGCGTGCTGTTCCAGGACGGCGCGCTGTTCGGTTCGCAGTCGATCTTCGACAACATCGCCTTCCCGCTGCGCGAGCACACCAAGAAGCGCGAGGGCGAGATCAAGAACATCGTGATGGAGAAGATCGAGATGGTCGGTCTCCTCGGCGCCGAGCGCAAGCTGCCCGGGGAGATTTCCGGAGGGATGCGCAAGCGGGCCGGGCTGGCGCGGGCGCTGGTGCTCGACCCGGAGATCATCCTGTGCGACGAGCCGGACTCCGGCCTGGACCCGGTGCGCACCGCGTATCTCAACCAGCTGATCGTCGACCTCAACGCACAGATCGAAGCGACGTTCCTGATCGTGACCCACGACATCAACACGGCACGTTCGCTGCCGGACAACATCGGTCTGCTCTACCGCCGCCACCTGGCCATGTTCGGGCCTCGATTGCAACTGCTCACCAGTCCCGAGCCGGTGGTGCGTCAGTTCCTCAACGGCCAGCGCCAGGGCCCGATCGGGATGGCGGAGGAGAAGGACGCCGCGCAGCTGGCGGAGGAGGCGGACTCCCGCGAGCAGCTGCCCGGCCTGCCTCCGCTGCAGCCACAGCTGGTGCCGAGCGACGGCGGCCGCCGTCGCACTCAGCGTGGTCCGCTGCTCAAGGAGCCGGCCGACGTCGTGGCTGTACGCAACGAGCTGATCGCGATGGCGGCGGGCCGCTCGGACGGGCGCAGGTTCTTCGTCACCGGTCCGGACGGCACGGTGGTGGACGCCGAGCGTGCTGCGCTCATCGTGGGTGCGGCGGGAACAGCAGCGCCGGCCACGGCCCGGCCCGCGCCGCCGGTTGACAGTCCCCGTTCGAACGTCCGGAAGCTGGCGGACGAGGAGCCCGACGCGGGGCTGGACCTGTTCAACCCGGAGCCCGCTGCACCGGAGCCCGCTGCCCCCGAGCCCGTGGCACCGCCCACCCGGCGGGCCGCTGCCGCACGCAAGCCCGCGGCAGCGCGCCGTTCCGGCACCAGCTCCGGCCGCGCCCCGGCCAAGACCACCCGCGCCCGCCCCAGCGCCGGACGGAGCAAGGACCAGAAGTGACCCGGCGCGGTCGCGGCTCACCGCAGGCCGTGTTCGCCCAGGCGTCACTGTTCACCCTCGCATCGGTGCCGATCCGATGAGCGCCTTCCCGCTCGGGGCGCTGCGGCAGACGGGTGGCTTCTTCGCGATGTCGCTGGACACGGCGCGGGCCGCGTTCCGGCGCCCGGTCCAGGTGGCCGAATTCGTCGAGCAAGCGTGGTTCATCGCCAGCGTGACGATCATCCCGACGATGCTGGTGTCGATCCCGTTCGGCGCCGTGATCGCACTGCAGCTGGGCAACCTGGCCGACCAGGTCGGCGCGAAGTCGTTCACCGGGGCTGCGTCGGTGCTCGCAATCGTGCGCGAGGCCGGGCCGATCGTCACCGCGTTGCTGATCGCCGGCGCCGGTGGATCCGCGATCTGTGCCGACCTGGGCTCGCGGACGATCCGCGAGGAGATCGACGCGATGGAAGTGCTCGGCATCTCCCCGATCCACCGCCTAGTGGTGCCCCGGGTCGCGGCCTGCGTCGCCGTCGCGGTGCTGCTCAACGGTCTGGTGAGCGTGGTCGGGGTGGCGGGTGGCTACGTGTTCAACGTGCTGATTCAGCACGGCACGCCGGGCGCGTATCTGGCCTCATTCACCGCGCTCGCGCAGGTACAGGATCTGATCGCGGGCGAGGTCAAGGCGCTGATCTTCGGGCTCGTCGCCGGGCTCGTCGCTGCCTATCGGGGACTGAACCCCAGGGGTGGCCCGAAGGGTGTCGGGGACGCGGTGAACCAGACCGTGATCATCACGTTCCTGCTGCTGTTTCTGCTGAACACGATCATCACCACGATCTACCTCAACATCGTCCCCCCGAAGGCGATCTGATGGGCTACCGCCGGTCCGGCACGGGGTCACGATGACCACCCTGGACACGATGCCGCCGCCGGCCCGCGGTCCGTTGCGCGCCGGCCGTCGGGTAGTGGGCGCGGGTGGCCATGGGCTGGACTTGCTGGGCCAGCAGCTCACCTTCTACGCGCGAGCACTCGGCTGGACCGGAAAGACCGTGCTGCGTTACAAGCGCGAAGTTCTCCGCCTGATCGCCGAGGTGAGTCTCGGCAGCGGGCCCGTCGCGGTCATCGGCGGCACTGTCGGCGTCATCGCCTTCCTCACCTTCTTCACCGGAGCCGAGGTCGGCCTCGAGGGCTATCAGGGCCTGCAGCAGATCGGCATCGCCCGCTTCGCCGGGTTCATCTCCGCGTACCTCAATACCCGCGAGATCTCGCCGATCGTGGCGGGGCTGGCGCTGTCGGCGACGGTCGGGTCCGGGTTCACCGCGACGCTCGGGGCGATGCGGGTCAACGAGGAGGTCGACGCGCTCGAGGTCATGGGCATCCCCAGCATTCCGTTCTTGGTGACCACCCGGGTACTGGCCGGGATGATCGCGGTCATTCCGCTATATGTGGTCGGCCTGCTGGCCAGTTACTTCGCGACCCGCTTCATCGTCACGTCGTACTACGGCCAGTCCAGCGGGACGTACGACACCAACTTCCACAATTTCCTGCCCCCGGAAGACGTGGTGTACAGCTTTATCAAAGTGATCATCTTCGCGATGGTGATCATGCTGATCCACTGTTACTACGGCTACTACGCATCCGGCGGCCCGGCCGGTGTCGGCATTGCGGTTGGCCGTGCCGTACGCACCTCCCTGGTCGCGTTGAACGTGATCGACTTCTTCCTCTCACTGGCCATCTGGGGAGCGAACGCCACAGTCCGGATAGCTGGCTGACATGGAGCAGACGTCGCGGGTGCTGGTACGCCGAGGGCTCGGCCTGGCGTTCCTGGTGCTGCTCGGGTTTCTTCTCTGGCTCGCAGTGGCGATCTACGACAAGACCTTCGTCTCGACGGTGAAGGTGACTTTGCGTGTCGACAACGTCGGGCACCAGCTGGAGGTTCCCGCCGACGTCAAGCTGCGCGGGATCATCGTCGGGACCGTCACCAAGATCAGCTCGAACGGGCACTACGGATCCCTGCAACTGTCGCTTCAGCCGGGCAAGGTGCCGCTGATTCCCAGCAACGTGCGGGCCGAGATCCTGCCCAAGACCCTGTTCGGCGAGAAGTTCGTCGACCTGGTCATCCCCACGAAGCCGTCGGCGACGCCGATCGCTCGCGATGACGTTATCGGCCTGGACCGGTCCAGCACCGCGATAGAGACCGAGAAGGTCTTCGACGATCTGGTCCCACTGCTGGACGCGCTGCAGCCGGTCGCGCTCGACCTGACGTTGACGAACCTCGCCGAATCGCTGCGCGGGCGTGGCAATGCGCTCGGAGACAACCTGACCCGCCTCGATGCATACCTGGCGTCACTCAACCCCGACCTGGGCAACATCCAGCGCGACATCTCCGGGCTCGCCGACCTGGCGGTGAATTACGACGCGGCTACCCCGGACCTGCTCGCGACCGCGCGCCAGTTGTCGGTGAACGCGCGCACCCTGGTCGCGAAGGGCGACGTCCTCGTCAACTTCCTCGCCGGTACCAAGGGTTTCGCGGACGAGGCCACCAGCGTGCTGACTCGCAACGAGACCAATCTGGTCCAGCTGGCGAAGATCAGTCGTCCGACGCTTGAGTTGCTGGCCCGTTACTCACCGGTGTTCTCCTGCATGGCGAAGGGCTTCAGCGAGGTCGAGGATCCGCTCAACGCAGCGTGGGGAGCGCAGGACGCTGATGCCCGACCCGCCCTGCACATCCGGCTGCAGACGATCGTGCAGCCGAAGGGCTACACCACCGCCGAGGCTCCCGACTACTCGATCATCGAGAACCCGAATTACAACGGCCCGCGTTGTTACGGGCTGCCCGCGGTCCCGAAGGCGCCGAACAACCGGACGCCGCCGCTCAACCGGGCCGAGGGCGCCGCGACCGCGCCCAACACGCCGATCATCTCGGGGACCGGGGTGCCGTCGATGACGAGCGCTGACAACGCTGCCCGGTTCCTGCTGGCGCCGTCGCTGGGGGTCACCGCAGCCGCGGTTCCGGACCTGGTCACCACCTTGTTCGCGCCGCAACTGGCCGGCATGAAGGTGGACGTGTCGTGAGGGGCATGACCGGCCGGACCATGCGGGCGGGGATCTACCTCACGATCTTCGCGCTCATCACCGGCTTCCTCACCTACGTGCTGGCGGTGACCATCGCAAACGGGACGGTCGGTTCGACCCAGACCTACCGGGCCCAGTTCACCGACGCCACCGGCCTGCTCGCCGGTGACGACGTGCGCGTCGCCGGGGTCCGGGTCGGCCAGGTGCAGAGCGTGCATGTTGCGCACGAGTGCCGGGACGGGGCAAGCACCTTGCAGGCGTGCGCCGAGGTGACGTTCGGATTGGACAAGCAGGTCGTGCTGCACACGTCGGCCAAGGCGGCGCTGCGCTACCGGAACCTGATCGGTCAGCGCTACCTGGAGATCCTCGACAGCCCCGGGGCCGATGCGCCGGCTCCGGACGACTACCAGATTCCGCTCGCGCGGACCACGCCGGCGCTGGACCTGACCGCGCTCTTCGACGGCTTCAAGCCGTTGTTCGAAGCGCTGGATCCGGGCCAGATCAACCAGGTCGCCTACGAAGTGGTCCGTACCCTGCAGGGCGAGGGCGGCACGATCGACACGTTGCTGACGAGCACCGCGTCGCTGTCGACGTCGGTCGCGGCTCAGGACGCTGCGGTCGGCTCGCTGATCACCAACCTGACCGGGGTCCTCGGCACAGTCGACCAGCGCCGAACGGAACTGACGACGTTGGTGGACCAACTCCAGCGGTTGGTGACCGGACTGGCCGGCGACCACGATGCGATCGCGTCGTCGCTGACCCACGTGAACGACCTGGCCACCAGCACGTCGCGGCTCATCGCTGCCATCCGGCCTGACCTGCCCAGCGACTTGGCACAGCTGTCTGCGGTGGCGAACACCCTGGCCACGTCGACCGGCACGCTCTACGGGCCGAAGCAGAACCAGTTGGAAGCGTTCCTGCAGCACCTGCCCGGGAAGATCAACGCGATAACCCGGACGGCGAGCTACGGCTCTTGGTTCAACTTCTATCTCTGCAGCGCGGACATTGCACTCGGCGGCCTGCCGGGCCCGACGGTCCAGATCCGGTCGACCAACACCAACGCGTGCGTGGTGAACAAGCCGTGACGCAGTTCCGGGAACGCAACCCCATCCCGATCGCCGTCATCGGCCTGGCGGTCTTGGTGCTGCTCGGCTTGGTTGCTTTCAATGCCGGGAACATCGGTTTCCTCGGCGGAGGTGGCACTACCTATCACGCGGACTTCCAGGAAGCCAGCAACGTCCGCGCTGGGGACGACGTCCGGCTCGCTGGGATCAAGGTCGGCGAGGTCACGTCGGTGGAGCTCGACGGCGCCCACGTGCGGATCGCGATGAAGCTGCACCGGGGCACCCGGCTCGGCACCCAGACGCGGGCCGATATCAAGATCAAGACGTTGCTCGGGGCGATGTACGTCGCGCTGGACTCGCAGGGCACCGGTCGGCTCGACGCGAAGACCGACATCCCCTTGTCTCGCACCTCGACCCCGTTGATCGTGACGACCGCATTCGGCCAGCTCGCCAAGCAGGTCGACGCCATCGACACGACCCAGCTGGCGGCCGCGTTCGAGACGCTGTCGGCCGACTTCGCCGACACCCCGGGGACGGTGCGCAAGACGCTGGACGGACTCGCCGCCGTGTCGCGGACGGTCTCCTCCCGTGACGCGGAGCTGCGCGCCCTGCTCGCCCATGCGCAGGGGGTCACCGGTGCGCTCGCTTCGCGGGACCAGCAGGTGACCCGCCTGATCGCGGACGGGCAGACCGTCCTGCAGCTGGTGGACGAGCAGCGGGACGTGATTCACGCGCTGCTCGTGCATACCACCGAGCTGTCCCAGCAGATCAGCGCGCTGGTAGCCGAGAACCGCACGGCGCTCAAGCCCGCGCTGGTGAACCTGGGTGCCACCGTGGACATCCTGACCAAGAACCAGCAGCAGCTCGACGACGGGATCCACCTGCTGGCCCCGTTCGTACGGGAGTTCACCAACACGCTCGGCTCCGGGCAGTACTTCGACACGCAGGTCGCCAACCTCACCGACCTGACCAAGCTCGGCTGTTTCACCATCGCGGTGAAGGCCACGCCGACGTCCGCGCCGCTGACGCTGCCGCTGCAGGGCGCGTCCGGGGAGTGTCTGTGATGGCCGGCGGGCTCGGGATTCCGGTACGGCTGCGCCGGCCGGTCGCCACGGTCGTCGTGATGGCCTTGGTCGTCGCGGCCTGTGTCTACGCGGCGGTGACGGTGCTCGGGAGTGGCGGTGGCAAGAACCTCACCGCGTACTTCCCACGCACTATCGGGATCTACAAGGGGTCGGCGGTCAAGATCCTCGGCGTGCAGGTAGGCACGGTCACCAGGGTGCATCCGGAGGGAACCAGGGTACGGGTCGACATCCGCTACGGCTCCGACCACATCTTGCCGGCTGACGTCGGTGCCGTCCTGGTGCCGCCTTCGGTAGTGGCGGACCGGTACGTGCAGCTCACTCCCGTGTACACCGGCGGCGCCGCGCTGCCGGACGGAGGCACCATCCAGGAGGACCGCACCCAGATCCCGGTGGAGCTGGACCAGATCTTCAGCAGCATCAACGACCTGGACACCGCGCTCGGTCCTACCGGGGCCAACAAGAGCGGTGCGCTGTCCACGTTGATCGCGGTTGCGGCCGCGAACCTGCAGGGCAACGGCTCCCAGGTGCATACCACCCTCAAGGGGGTCTCCGCGGCCATCAGCGCGCTCAGCGACTCGAAGGACGCGCTGTTCGGCACGATCACCCGGCTGCAGCAGTTCACCGCCACGCTTGCCGGCAACGACGGTGGCATCCGGCAGGTCAGCCATGACCTCACCGCGGTCTCCTCGCAGCTCGCGGGCGAGCGCCAGGACCTCGGCGCGGCGCTGTCGAACCTGGCGACCGCGCTGGGCCAGGTGCAGGAGTTCGTCGCCGACAACCGCGACCAACTGGCCCACGACGTCGGTGCGCTGACCAGCGTCACGAACGGACTGATGGGGGAGAAGCAGGCGATCACCGAGCTGCTCGACGAGGCTCCGCTCGCGGTCTACAACTTGCTCGAAGCCACCTCGCTCACCGACGGCGACTGCGGCGCCGACCTGTACGACAACGGATACCAGGGTTGTTATGGGGTGCTGCGAAGCCGGGTCCGACTGGACCCGACCACCTTGCTGTCGTGCATCCTCGGCAACGCAGCGGTCTGCGCTACCGCCCAATCCGACGGCAATGCCGCCACCAAGCCACCGTCCGGGGGCCCGGGTCCGCAGGGCACCCCGAACTCCGCGACCCCGTCGCCGGACGCGTCTCCGAGCGGTCCGCTCGACGGGGCCGGCTCCGGTTCGCTGGGCGATCTGCTCGGCAGTCTGCTCGGCGGTGGAAGCAGCACGACGTCGCCGGCCCCGGCACCCAGTCAGCAACCGACCCCCTCGCCGCCGACCGGCGGGCTGCTCGGCGGTCTCGGCAAGCTGCTCGGCAGCGACTACCGGCAGCCGAGTTCGCTGGCCTCGATCTGGGCGTTGGGGGCGGCATGACGCGGCGGCTGCGGGGGATCGTGGTCCTGGTCGGGGCGTTCCTGGTGCTGACGACCGGCTGCGGGTTCCACGGGTTGTACAACGCCAACCTGCCGGGCAGTGTGGGCGGCCCGTTCAGTGGTGACAAGACCTACACGGTCACGGTGTTGTTCGACAACGTGCTGGACCTCGTGCCGCAGTCGGCGGTGAAGGTCAACGACGTCACCGTGGGCACGGTCACCAAGATCGATCTGGAACCGGACCGGTCCGCCAACCGGTACGAGGCGAAGGTGGTCTGCCGGGTCAAGACCAGCGTGCACCTGCCGGCCAATGCCCAGGCGATCCTGCAGGAGACCAGCCTGCTGGGGGAGAAGTTCGTCGAGCTGCGCGCGCCGTCCACCGGCGCTACCGGCGCCCTGCACGACGGCTCGGTGATCAGCAACCAGTCGAGCAGCGCGTACCCGAACGTGGAGCAGGTCTTCGGCGTCCTGTCTGCGATTCTCAACGGTGGGGGGCTGCAGAAGCTGCAGACGATCTCCACCGAGCTGTCGGCGGCGTTGGCCGGGCGCGAGGACCAGGTCCGGGACGTGCTGGACCAGTTGAACACCTTCGTTGGCGGTCTGAACGTGCAGCGGGACGAGATCACCCGGGCGATCACCGGACTGGACAAGCTCGCCACCGACCTCAACGCCCAGTCGGGCATCATCGCTACCGCGCTGGACGACCTCGGTCCTGGGTTGAGGGTGATCGCGGACAACCGGGCGCAACTCGTCTCGTTGCTGCAGGGACTGTCGGATCTCGGCGAGGTCAGCACCCGGATCGTGAACGCGAGCGTCGACGACGCCCACGCAGACCTGGCTGCGTTGAAGCCGATCCTCACCCAGCTGGACGAGGCCTCCGACGCGCTGCCCGCGGCGCTGGACCTGCTCGTCGACTTCCCGTTCTCGTCCAAGAGCACCGACGCGATGCACGGTGACTACACGAGCCTGTACGCGACGGTCGACGTGACCGGGGCAAAGGACGCCGGGCTCGCGACGTTGCTGGCACAGGTATGTAGCACCGGCGCGGCGCTGGACCCGACCGGCAGCCTGCAGCAGAACTGCAACCTGCTCTCCGGCCTGCTCACCTCGCTGCCCGGCTTCGGGCCACTGACCGGGTCGTCCTTCGTCACCCGAGGCTCGGCCCTCGGCGACCTGTTGGCGGGGAGCGCCTCATGATCTCGCGTGCGGTTCGGATTCAGCTCCTCGTCTTCGCTGTGATCACGGTGTTGGGGGTCGCCTACACCGGATTCACGTACGTCGGTATTCGCAGCGTCTTCGGCTGGCACTTTGCGCCAGGGCCGTACACCGTGCACGCGCACTTCGCCGATTCCGGAGGCATCTTCACCAACGCGGTGGTCACCGAACGGGGCGTCGCGGTCGGCCGGGTCGGCGCGTTGCACCTGGACAAGGACGGGGTGACGGTCGACTTGAAGATCGACCACGGCACCAAAATCCCGAAGGACGTCACCGCGCAGGTCGCGGACCTGTCCGCGGTCGGCGAGCAGTACGTCGACCTCACGCCGCAGCACGGGGGCGGTCCCTACCTCAGCGGCAAGCCGGGCAGTAACGAGATCCCGGTGACACGCACGTCGGTCCCGATCGACGACGCCACCCTGTTGCTGAACCTCGACAAGCTGGTCAGCTCCGTGGACACCGACCAACTGCGCACCGTGATCTCCGAGTTGGGCAAGGCATTCGACGGGACCGGCAGCGATCTGCAGCGCATCATCGACCAGGGCGATGCCCTCCTCGCCTCGGCCCAACATGCACTGCCGCAGACGCTGGCGCTCATCGACGACGGCACCACCGTGCTCACTACTCAGCAACAGCTCAGCGGTGACCTGCAGTCGTTCTCGAAGAACCTGGACCTACTGTCGCAGCAACTGGTGGCCAGCGACCCGGACCTGCGCCGGCTACTGGACAACGGCGCGTCTGCGGCGCAGGCACTTACTGGCGTATTGCGGGACAACGCGACGTACCTGCCGACGGTGCTCGGCAACCTCGTCTCGCTCGGGACGATCGCCGAACGGCGGCTTCCCGGGATCGAGGCCATCCTGGTCGCCTACCCGCCGGTGGTTGCCAACACGTTCCAGATTCTGCGGCCGTACCAGGATCGGCCCACCGCGCAGTTCGGCTTGGTCACCGAGCTCAACCCCACCGCCTGCGAGAGTGGTTATGAGTCCACCCGCAAGCGCGGCAACCAGAGCGCGGCCGAGAGCGGCGGCGGCGCGAACCTCAACACGCTCTGCTTGCCGCCGGACGCATCACCCACCGGGCCGTCGGCAGCTCGCGGTGCGCAGACGGCTCCCCGGCCGACTGGGGATGACACCGGCAAGCCCGGCGGCGCCGTCGGCACCACGACCAACCCGAAGGTGCCGAACTACTACACCTTCGCCGATTACGACGCGAAGACCGGCGCCTATACCGGTCCGGACGGGACGCAATACACGATCGGGACGGCCGGGCTGGACTCGACGCTGTTCGGCAAGAACTCCTGGATGTACCTGCTGGCGGCGGCGGGAACCGGGTGAACGGGGTTAGGCTCGGTCTCCCGCGTGCCGCGGTGTCCGCCGTACCCGCGGCGTGGGACGCCCGCACCGCCGCGTCGACTGGGAGGTCGGTACGTTGAGCGGCAGCCGTGCCAGGTGGCTGAACGCGGCAACGTCCGTCTTGCTGTTGGCTGCCGTCGGGCTCGCCGTCGCCTGGTTCGTGATCGGGGACAAGACCGGCGCGAGTGCTCAGGACCGGGCCCGGAGCAATGCGCTGGCCGCCGCCCAGCAGGCGGCCGTCAACTTCACCAGCTTCGACTACACCAAGCTCGACGGCCAGTTCGCTGTGGTGTCGTCCGAACTGACCGGCAACATCCTCGCCGACTTCAACAAGACCAAGGAGACGATCAAGTCACAGTTCACCAAGCTGAAGACCACGAGCGTGGCCAAGGTGCTCGACGCCGGCAGCGTGTCCGGCGACGCCGGCGCGTCGCAGGTCGTCGTCTCGCTGCTGGTGACCTACACCCAGGGCGGGAAGTCGACCGCCCAACAGTCGTCGCTGTCGATGCACCTGGTGCGCGCTGGCGACCGCTGGCTGGTCGACCAGATCAGCACCGTCCTGTGAGCTGGAGATCGCGTGCCTGACGACCGCTTCCGCAGCCCCGGCCCGGCCGGCCGAGGTCACCGGCCGCGCTACCTGGCCGGCCGCCGCCGCCGGCCGGAGCAACCCGCGACCGAGCAACCCGCGACCGAGCAACCCGCGACCGAGCAACCCGCGACCGAGCAACCC
>Ga0164242_10006250_pt1 | contig 13148 bp, 11 predicted proteins | sample OricomgcompostMG_FD_108783 | JGI IMG/M metagenome (GOLD analysis project Ga0164242, IMG submission 108783) | Miracle-Growth compost microbial communities from Emeryville, California, USA - Original compost - Miracle growth compost (MG) ...
CTGATGGGCCCGCTGATGGATGCCAAGTTCGCCGAGCGGTACGAGGAGTTCCTGTCCTGGATCCAACCGCATCACCGGGTACAGGCCGGGCGCGGCCGGATCACCGCCGACAATCCCCGGGAGGGTTTCGCCGGCGATCCCGCTGCCGGGCTGTTCTATCACCCCGTCGTGGTCGACGGCGTACGGCCGGGTGATCAGATCTTCGACGAGGAGACCTTCGGCCCGATCGTCGGCGTGACCAGCTACCGGGACTTCACCGAGGCGATCGAGTTGGCCAACGCCCCGGGCTACGGGCTGTCCTCGGCCATCTACACCAACGACGCCAGGGAGGCCTTCGCCTTCCGCGACGGCATCTCGGCAGGGATGGTGAGCATCAACAACTCCACCTCCGGTGCCGAGGCCCACCTGCCCTTCGGCGGCAACGGCAAGTCGGGCAACGGTTCCCGGCAGTCCGGGATCTGGGTCCTTGATCAATTCACCCGCTGGCAGTCGGTCAACTGGGACTACTCGGGCAAGCTGCAGAAGGCCCAGATGGACACCGCCGCGCTGGTCGGCGATCCGGGGTTCACGCTGTCCTGGACGGCGGCCCTGGGATAATCAGGCATGGCCGGAAACTCCCCCACGACGCCCGGCGGCGCACTGGACGCGTACTTCCGCGAGGCGGTCCGCAGCCTGTCCCCGCGGCCCTCGGTGCAGCACGGCCTGACCCGGGCGGAGCTGGAGTTGATCTTCGACGCGCAGGCCGGCAGCCGGCACCTGGACGTCGTCGCCCGGGAACTGCAGGCCCGCGGAGAGGGCTACTACACGATCGGCTCGGCCGGTCACGAGAGCAACGCGGCCGTCGCGTACGCCCTGCGTCCGGACGATCCCGCGCTGCTGCACTACCGGTCGGGCGGCTTCTACCTGCTCCGGTCGGGACCCGGCGGCGTCCGCGATGTGCTGCAGGGCCTGATGGCACAGGCCGACGAGCCGATCGCCGGCGGCCGGCACAAGGTCTTCGGCAACAGGGAGCTGCACATCATTCCGCAGACCTCGACGATCGCCTCCCACCTGCCCCGCGCGGTCGGGCTGGCGATCGCCCTGCCCCGCGCCTATCGCATCGCGCCGCAGGACAGCCGCCCGGAATGGCCGGCCGACGCCGTCGTCGTCTGCTCCTTCGGTGACGCCTCGGCCAATCACTCCACCGCGACCGGCGCGATCAACACCGCGATCAACACCGCTTACCGCGGTCTGCCGGTGCCGATCCTGTTCGTCTGCGAGGACAACGGCTACGGCATCTCCGTGCCCACACCCAAGGGGTGGATCGAGACCGCGTACGGCGATCGCCCCGGGCTGGACTACTTCAGCTGTGACGGCACTGACCCCGACCAGGTCCACGCCACCACCCGGCAGGCGGTGGCCGTGGCCCGGGAACGCCGGCGGCCGGTCTTCCTGCACCTGCACTGCGTACGCTTGCTGGCCCATGCCGGCAGCGACGCCGAGATCACCTACCGCTCGCGGCGCCGGATCGAAGCCGACTACGCCCGCGATCCACTGCTCGGCACCGCACGAACATTGGTTGATCTTGGTGCGACACCGGAGCAGGTGTTGCGCCGCTACGACGACCGACGGAACGCCATTGATGATCAACTCCGGACGGTGCTCGGCCGACAACGGCTGGCCTCCGCGGAGGCCGTCATGGCACCGCTCGCCCCACGCCATCCGGACCGTGTCGCCGGGCACGCCGAGCAGTCGTTCGTCGCCCGGCACCGGCAGCGCGAGGATCCGGTCACGCCGGGCACCTTGGCCGAGGCGATCAACAAGACCCTGGACGACGTGCTGACCGCCGAGCCCCGGGCGATCGTCTTCGGCGAGGATGTCGGTGTGAAGGGCGGGGTCTACGGCGTCACCCGCGGCCTGGCCCGCCGACACGGCGCGGCGCGGGTGTTCGACTCGATCCTCGACGAACAGTCGATCCTCGGCCTGGCCCTCGGGGCCGGCCTGGCCGGACTGTTGCCGATCCCCGAGATCCAGTACCTGGCCTACCTGCACAACGCCATTGATCAACTTCGCGGTGAGGCCGCAACCCAACAGTTCTTCTCAACCGGCCAATATCGCAATCCGCTGGTGCTCCGACTGCCGGGATTGTCCTACCAGAAGGGCTTCGGCGGACACTTCCACAACGACAACGCCGTAGCGTCGCTGCGCGACATCCCCGGACTGGTGCTGGGCTGCCCGTGCCAGGGCGACGACGCGGCGGGAATGCTGCGGACGCTGGTCTCCGCGGCCGCCGTGGACGGCACGGTGTCGGTGTTCCTCGAGCCGATCGCCCTCTACCACCGCCGGGATCTTGACGAGACCGGCGACAACCGGTGGCTCAGCATCGATCATGGTGGACTGGTGCCGATCGGCTCCGGCCGGATCCGCCGGCGGGGTGCCGATCTGACCATGATCACCTTCGGGAACGGGGTGCCGATGAGCCTGCAGGTCACCGAGCGGCTGGCGGCCGACGACATCGAGACCACCGTACTGGACCTGCGCTGGCTGAGCCCGCTGCCCGTCGACGACATCCTGGCGGCTGCAGCGGCCACCGGTCGGGTCCTGGTCGTCGACGAGACCCGACACAGCGGCGGTGTCGGCGAGGGTGTGATCACCACTCTGGTCGAACACGGATTCCACGGTTCCATCGCCCGGGTCTCCAGTCAGGACAGCATCATCCCGCTGGGCAGCGCCAGTGATCATGTGCTGTTGGGGCCGGACGAGATCGAGAAGGCCGCCCACGAGTTGATCACCGCCACCAGGGGCGCCGCCCGGCGCGCCCGCTGAGCAACCGGAAAGAGAAGCGATGCCGACATCCCCGCTGGAACTGCTCACCGTCGATCACCTGCTGTCCGCCGAGGAGCGGGACATCGCGGCGACCGTTCGGGACTGGGTGAACGAACGGGTCCGGCCCGGCATCGCCGACTGGTACGAGCGCGGCGAGATCGATCCCGGCCTGGCCAAGGAGGCGGGTGCCCTCGGTCTGCTCGGCATGCATCTGACCGGCTACGGCTGCGCCGGGACCAATGCGGTCTCCTACGGCCTGGCCTGCATGGAACTGGAGGCCGGCGACTCCGGTGTCCGCAGTCTGGTCTCGGTGCAGGGATCGCTGGCCATGTTCGCCATCTGGAAGTTCGGCAGCGAGGAACAGAAGCAGAGCTGGCTACCGCGGATGGCGACCGGGGAGGCGATCGGCTGTTTCGGTCTGACCGAACCCGATTTCGGTTCCAACCCGGCCGGCATGCGCACCGTCGCCCGGCGGGACGGTGACGACTGGGTGTTGAACGGCACGAAGATGTGGATCACCAACGGCTCGGTGGCCGATGTGGCGATCGTCTGGGCTCAGACCGACCCGGACAACCCGGGCAGGGGCGTCCGCGGGTTCGTGGTGCCGACCGACACACCCGGCTTCAGCGCTCCCAAGATCACCAGGAAGCTGTCGCTGCGGGCGTCGATCACCTCAGAACTGGTGTTGTCCGACGTACGCCTTCCGGCCGGCGCCGTGCTGCCCGGGGTGACCGGACTGCGCGGGCCACTGTCCTGCCTGAACGAGGCCAGGTTCGGCATCGTCTTCGGCGCCCTCGGCGCGGCCCGCGACTGCCTGGACGTCACCCTCGCCTACGCCACCGACCGCGAAGTGTTCGACCGGTCGCTGGCCTCCTTCCAACTGACCCAGGCCAAGCTGGCCGACATGGCGCTGGAACTGCAGAAGGGATTCCTGCTCGCGCTGCATCTGGGCCGCCTGAAAGATGATCATCGGCTCGAACCGCGCCAGGTCAGCCTGGGCAAGCTCAACAACGTCCGGGAGGCGATCACCATCGCCCGCACCTGCCGGACGATCCTCGGGGCCAACGGCATCACCGGCGAGTATCCGGTGATGCGTCACGCCAACAATCTGGAATCGGTGCTCACCTACGAGGGCACCAGCGAAGTGCACCAACTGGTCATCGGTCAGGCGCTGACCGGTGAGAACGCGTTCAGCTGAGGAGATGTCATGTCGATCACCTGCCGTGCCTTTCATCTGGTGTCCCGCCCGGAGGGCGAGCCGACCGAGGACAACTTCCGGCTGGTGACCAGCTCCCTGTCCGACCCGGGCAGCGGTGAGATCGCGGTCCGCAATCTCGCGATCTCGGTCGACCCGTACATGCGCGGCCGGATGCGGGACGTGCCGTCCTACGCGCCGCCATGGCAACTCGACCGGCCCGTGGACGGGGGTGCCGTCGGCGAGGTGATCGCCTCCGTTGACAGCGACATCCCGGTCGGCGCTCTGGTGCTGCACAACCGCGGCTGGCGCGACGTGGCGGTGCTGCCTGCCGAACAGGCGACCCGGGTGCCGCGCCGTGGTGACGTGCCGCCGACGGCCTATCTGGGGGTGCTGGGCATGCCGGGTCGCACCGCGTACGTCGGGTTGATGAGGATCGCCCGGTTCAAGCCGCGCGACCGGGTCTTCGTCTCCGGTGCCGCCGGAGCCGTGGGCAGTGTCGCCGGGCAGATCGCCAAACTGTCCGGTGCCGGGCAGGTGATCGGCAGCGCCGGTTCTGCCGCAAAGGTCGACCACCTGCTCACCGACCTGGGCTTCGATGCAGCCTTCGACTATCACGACGGACCGGCGGCCGACCTGCTGGAGAAGGCCGCGCCGGACGGCGTCGACGTGTTCTTCGACAACGTCGGAGGCGAGCAACTGGAGGCGGCGATCGGCCGGATGAACCGCAATGGCCGGATCGCCATCTGCGGTGCGATCTCCGGCTACAACAAGGCCGAGCCGCAGCCCGGCCCCAGCAATCTGCCGCTGTTCATCGGCAAGCGGCTGACCATGACCGGCTTCCTGGTCGGCGACCATCCCGACATCGCCGAGGAGTTCGAGAAGACGGTCGGCGATTGGTACACCTCCGGCCGGCTGGTGGTTCGGGAGACGGTGGTGCACGGGCTGGAGAACACCCCGGCGGCGTTCATCGGAATGCTGCGCGGTGAGAACATCGGCAAGATGATCATCAGGCTGGACTGAGCAGCGACTCAGGAATTCTGCGGCATCTGGATCGGCGGCCGACCGGAGAACCCGCGCGGGCTATCGTCGCGTGCGTGCAGCTCGACCCCGCCGATCCGATGACCCGCTGGCTCACCCGGATCGCGGAACACAGCGCAGTACTTCCCGGGCTCCGTGACCCCGACACGACGGTGCGTCGGGAGGCGCTGAGGCAACTGTCGGACCAGTTGGCCGTCGAGTTCACCGCACCCGCACCGGACACGGTCCGGATCAGCGACGAGTCGGTTGTGCGGCCGGACGGGAGCAGCTTACGTCTGCGGCGCTATCTTCCGCGAGGTCTCGACGCCCCGTACCCGACCCAGCTGTGGTGCCATGGCGGCGGATTCCTGTTGGGCAGCGTCGACGAGGTGGTCAACGACCGGATCTGCGCAGCCCGGGCGGAGGAGGCGGGGCTGCAGATCATCTCCGTCGACATCCGGCAGGCACCCGAGCATCGCTATCCGGCAGGTGTGCAGGACCTGTTGCTGACCTACGACGCTCTGACGGGTACTGGATCGGCCGGTACTGGATTGGACGTCGACGAGCACCGCATCGGGCTGGGCGGTGTGTCGTCCGGCGGGTTCACGGCGACGGTCGCCGCGTTACGGACCCGCGACCGGCCGGGCCGCGGGCCGATCCACCTGGCACTGGAGTCGCCGATGCTGGCCTTCGAACGGTCGGGTGATCCCAGCGAGAGCTTCGCCACCGAGGCCGACGCGGCGTTCCTGGCCGAGATCGTCGCCACCTTCCTGCCACCCGAGGTCCGGGACGAGTACGCCCTGCCGCTGCACGTTCCCGATCTCTCCGGACTCCCGCCGACCCTTGTGGTGACCGGCGAGTTCGATCCCCTGCGGGATTCCGCGGAGCGGTTCGGACGCCTGCTGCGTGATGCCGGCAATCCGGTCACGATGTTCCGTGAAGCCGGCCATCTGCACGGTTCCAGCGTGGTGACGGCGATCTCGGACCGGTCGCGGGCCTGGCAGGACCGAGTCAGCGACGCGCTGCGGGCGGCGTACGGAACTGCCTAGGAACGGCGGATCTCCACCAACAGCGGCAGATGGTCCGAGGCCCGCACCAGCAGCCGGCGGGTGACGCCGAGTTCCTCCGGGTCGATGCGATTCACCTGCAGCCCTGTCGACGCCCAGACGGCATCGATCCGGGCCTGCGGACCGCCGCTCGGAAAGGTCGGCCCGGCATCAGCGGTGACGTCGGACAGACCGAGCCGGGCGGCCAGCTGCCACACCGGCCCGCCGGGTCGCTCGTTGACGTCCCCGGCGATCACGGTCGGCTCGTCGGGGCGACCGAGGCCGAACACCTGGTGCAGCTCCGCGGACCGGGCCCCGGTCGCCAGCCCGAGATGGCAACCGATCACGGTCAGTGCCGGATCGGAACAACTCACCGCGACGGCGCCGCCGGGCAGTTGCAGAGCGACCAGCCGCTTGCGACGCCGCACCAGGGGACGCCGGATCCGCGCCCGCCGGGCAGTCCAGCGCAGCGGATCGGCGACCAATGCAATGGTCCGGGCGGCCCCGGCGAGGTAGTGCAGCCCGACGGTACGGGCGAGCGCAAGCCTCCTACGGCGGGTCCACCACCAGGTCGGCGCCTCCTGGATCATCGCCACGTCCGGCGCGCATCGGGTGATGACCTCGGCAACCGCCCGCCGGTCGTCTCCCCAGCGGTGGATGTTGTAGGTCAGCAATCGGATCGGCGCTACGGTGGCAGCCATGATCGGGGATCGTAGCGTCGCCGGAACAGGTAGGGTCGCGAGTATGCCCGAAACCGCGATCAAGGCCGCCGGATCGCCGTTCGGTGACGTGGTCGCCGACGAAACCCGACTGCGGCGTTTCCTCGACGGTCTGCCCGGCGTCGACCCGGTTGCACTGGAACAGCGTGCCGCGTCGCTGGCAACCCGTTCGATCAAGAAGCAGTCCAAGCTGACCGCCATCGACCTGGCCATCTCGATGGTCGATCTGACCACCCTGGAAGGGGCCGACACCCCGGGCAAGGTACGCAACCTGGTCCGCAAGGGTCTGCTGCCCGACCCGGACCGTCCGGACACCCCATCGGTTGCCGCAGTCTGCATCTACCCCGACCTCGTCCCGGTCGCCGCGCAGGCGCTCGCCGGGTCCGACAACACGACCGGTCGCAAGATCAACATCGCCTCGGTGGCCACCGCGTTCCCGTCCGGTCGGGCGGCGTCGGAGGTCAAGATCGCCGATGTCCGGTCGGCAGTGCAGGCGGGTGCCGACGAGATCGACATGGTGATCGACCGCGGCGCCTTCCTGGCCGGACGGTACGGCAAGGTCTACGACGAGATCGTCGCGATCAAGGAGGCCGCCGGTCCGGCCCGGCTCAAGGTCATCCTCGAGACCGGTGAGCTGGCGACCTATGACAACGTCCGCAAGGCCTCCTGGCTCGCGCTGCTGGCCGGCGGCGACTTCATCAAGACCTCCACCGGTAAGGTCAGCCCGGCCGCGACGCTCCCGGTCACCCATGTGATGTTGCAGGCGGTCCGGGACTGGAAGCGGCTCACCGGCGAACAGCGAGCGGTCAAACCCGCCGGAGGCATCCGCACCGCGAAGGACGCGATCCGTTACCTGGTTGCCGTACGGGAGGTCGCCGGTCCCGAGTGGCTGGACCCGTACTGGTTCCGTTTCGGTGCGTCCTCACTGCTCAACGATTTGATCATGCAACGACGAACCCAGCTCGAGGGCCACTACTGGGGAGGCGATTATGTCACCGTCGACTGAGTCGGGATCGATCGACTGGGAGTACGCGCCGGCACCGGAATCCGAGGCGATCGGCCGGGTCAAGGACCGCTATCTGCCCTTCATCGACGGGAAGTTCATCGAGGGCGGCGGTGATGATCTTGTCACCATCAACCCCGGCCGCGGTGAGCCGCTGAGCACCGTGTCGACGGTCGACGAAGCAGATCTGGACACCGCCGTCCGGGCGGCCCGGCGGGCCTACGAGGGTCCGTGGTCGAAGCTGTCCGGCGCCGAACGCGGCAAGTATCTTTTCCGGATCGCTCGCGGAATCGCCGAGCGGTCCCGCGAGCTGGCGGTGCTGGAGAGTCTTGACAACGGCAAGCCGATCAAGGAGACCCGGGACTTCGACGTACCGACCGCCGCCCAGCATTTCTTCTATCACGCAGGATGGGCGGACAAGTTGGGTCACCTCGGCTACGGACCGGATCCGCGGCCGCTGGGCGTCGCCGGTCAGGTGATCCCGTGGAACTTCCCGCTGCTGATGGCAGCCTGGAAGATCGGGCCGGCGCTGGCCGCCGGGAACACCGTGGTGATCAAGCCGGCCGAGACCACTCCGCTGTCGGCGTTGGTGCTGGCCGAGATCATCGCCGACGCCGATCTCCCACCGGGCGTGGTCAACGTCGTCACCGGCGCGGGCGACATCGGTGCGGCGCTGGTCGGACATCCCGGTCTGGACAAGGTCGCTTTCACCGGGTCGACGGCGGTCGGCAAACAGATCCAGCAGACCCTGGCCGGCACCGGCCGGAAACTCACCTTGGAACTGGGTGGCAAGGGCGCCAACATCGTCTTCGCCGATGCCGCCATCGACCAGGCCGTCGAGGGCATCGTCAACGGGATCTTCTTCAACTCGGGCCAGGTGTGCTGCGCGGGCTCCCGGCTGCTGGTCCAGGAGCCGATCGCCGAGGAGTTGATCACCCGGCTGATCGAACGCACCGAGACGTTGCGGGTCGGTGATCCGCTGGACAAGAACACCGACGTCGGCGCAATCAACTCCCGGGCCCAGTGGAACAAGATCACCGAGCTCACCCAGGCCGGAATCGACGAGGGCGCCCAGGTCTGGCGATCGTCCTGTCCGTTGCCGGACAAGGGATTCTTCGTATCGCCGACGATCTTCACCGGTGCCACCCAGACGATGCGGATCGCCCGTGAGGAGATCTTCGGTCCGGTGCTGTCGGTGATCACCTTCCGTACCCCGGACGAGGCCCTGGCCAAGGCGAACAACAGCCCGTACGGCCTGTCCGCAGGGGTCTGGACCGAGAAGGGCTCCCGGGCGATGGCGATGGCGGCCCGGCTGCAGGCCGGTGTCATCTGGGACAACACCTGGAACAAGTTCGATCCCGCCTCACCGTTCGGCGGCTACCAGGAATCGGGGTTCGGCCGGGAGGGCGGTCCTGCTGGTCTCGCCGCCTACCTGGACACCGACGACGAGGCGGTGATCAAGTGAGTATCGCCGTGGCCAAGACCTACAAGCTGTACGTCGGCGGCGCGTTCCCGCGGTCGGAGTCCGGACGCACCTATCAGGTGACCGATGCCGGAGGGAGTTTCATGGCCAACGCCGTGCAGGCCAGCCGCAAGGACGCGCGCGACGCAGTGGTCGCCGCCCGCAAGGGCTTCGGCAGCTGGTCGAAGGCCACACCGTACAACCGCGGCCAGGTGATCTACCGGATCGCAGAGATGCTGCAGTCCCGGCAGCCCGAGTTCGTCGAGTTGTTGATCACCAGTCGCGGTGTCGACCGGTCCGAGGCCGCGGCCGAGACCGAAGCCGCGATCGACCGCCTGGTGCATTACGCCGGGTGGACCGACAAGCTGACCGCGGTCTTCGGTTCGGCCAACCCGGTCTCGGCGCCGTACTTCAACTACTCGGCGCCCGAGCCCACCGGGGTGGTGGCGATCATCGCCCCGACCGACGCGCCGCTGCTCGGGCTGGTGTCGGTGATCGCGCCGGTGATCACCGGCGGCAACGCCTGCGTGGTGATCGCGGCGGAGGCCGATCCGTGTGTGGCGATCACCTTCGGCGAGGTGTTGGCGACCTCCGACGTGCCGGCCGGTGTGGTCAACATCCTGACCGGGAGCGCCACCGAGATCGCCCCGCACCTGGCGGCTCACGCCGACGTCAATGCCCTGGATCTGACCGGTGCGGACGATGAACTCGCCAGGCAGCTCGAAGTGGCGGCAGCAGGAACGGTGAAGCGGGTCCACCGCCCGAAGGGACGGCCGGATTTCCGGGCCGCGCCGGGAACGATCCGGCTGCGCTCGTTCCTGGAGATCAAGACCGTGTGGCATCCGACGGGGGCACCGTCGCTGGCGGGTGGGAGTTCCTACTGAGCAGCCCGCGTACGGTCTTCCTGCTGGCCGGGCCGTCGGGAAGCGGCAAGTCCCGGGTGGCGCGGAAGGCCGGGGTACCGACGCTGAATCTCGACGATTTCTACTACGACGCCGATCATCCGGGATTGCCGCGTACGTTGGGGATCGTCGATTGGGACGACCCGTCGACCTGGAACGGCGCGGCTGCTGCGGAGGCGATCAAGGAACTGGCCCGGACCGGCCGGGTCGAGGTGCCACGCTACGACATCTCGGCCAGCGCGGCCGTCGGCACCCGGGTGATCGATCTGGGTGACGCGCCGTGTTTCATCGCCGAGGGCATCTTCGCCATCGAGGCCGCGTCGTTCTGCCGGAGCGCCGATGTGGACGTCGTCGCCTGCTATCTGGACCGTCCGACCTGGCTGGTCACCATGTTGCGCTTCGTCCGGGACGTCCGCGAGCATCGCAAGCCGCTGCCGGTGCTGGTCCGGCGCGGCCTGGCGCTGGCCGGAACCGATGCCGGCCTGAAGCGTCGGGCGCTGGCCGCCGGTTTCCGACCGGTCAGCGCCACGGAAGCACTGGCGATCATCGCCGCCCCGGTCAGGAGTCGGCAGCAGTGAGCAGTTCGGCCTCTTCGGCCTCCGACAGCGGCTCCTCGGCATCGATATGGGCAACCGCGCGCCGTCCGATGGTCAGCGCTGCCATGGCGGCCACGAACGCCGCGGCTCCGAAGAAGAACGGTGCACCCGCAGCGATGTGGGTGGAGATCGGCCCGGCGACCGCCGGTGCGATCGCGCCGCCCAGGAAGCGGATCCCGGAGTAGGTCGATGAGGCCACATTGCGCGGCAGATCGCTGGCCTCCATCACCGACTCCGTCATCACCGTGTTCATGATGCCGAGGAACAGTCCGCCGACGATCACGCAGACGGTGATGACGGCGAAGGAGGAGATCCCCAGCGCCATGATCACCTCGACCACGGCGAGCGCGGCCAACGCGATGTAGATGGTGGTCCGCCGGCCGATCCGGTTGGCCATCGGCTGGGCGACGAAGACCGAGGTGATCGCCAGGCAGACGCCCCAGCCGAAGAAGATCAGCCCGAGCTGGATCGGGTCCATGTCCTTGCCGGTGATCGCCTTCGCGGCGGCGTTCAGCGGGAACGGGCTGTAGGCCAGCAGGACGAAGAAGCCGAAGTTGTAGAACAGCGCCACCAGGCCGAGGGTGAGGATGGCCTTGTGCCGTACGGCGGTCAGCGGCGCAGTCAGGCTGACCCGCCGGGGTTCAGCGCCGGTCCTGCCGAGCAGCAGCAGGATGGCGACCAGCGCGATCGCCATCAGCGCGGCTGTGCCGAAGAACGGTCCCCGCCAGCTGATCCGGCCGAGGATGCCGCCCAGCAGCGGGCCGATGGCGATGCCGACACCGAGAGCGGTCTCGTACAGGATGATCGCGCTGTCCACGCCGCCACTGGCGGCGCCGACGATGGTGGCCAGTGCTGTGGAGATGAACAGGGCGTTGCCCAGTCCCCAACCGGCCCGGAAGCCGATGATCATGCCGACCGAGTTCGAGGCACCGGCTGCGGCGGCGAACAACACGATCAACAACAACCCGATCAGCAGCGTTCGCTTGGCGCCGATCCGTCCGGAGACGTAGCTGGTGAAGAACATCGCTGCGCCGGTGATGATCAGATAGCTGGTGAACAGCAGCATCGTCTGTGACGCGGAGGCGCCGAGTTGCAGGCTGATCGCCGGCAGGATCGGGTCGACCAGGCCGATGCCCATGAAGGAGATCACCGACGCGAACGCGACGGCCCAGACCGCCTTGGTCTGCCGGAAGATCGAGGGTCGCTCCGCCTGGTGTGCCCTGCCGGTCACTGCACATCACCTTTCCGGTTGATCATCTCGGTCAGTCGGGTCAGCACCTGCAGCGCTGCCGCGATCTCCGCCTCGGTCACGTCCTGTTGATCATGAAGTCGATCGGCCAGCATCCGCGCGGTGTCGGATCGCATCGCGGCGAGTCGATGCCTGCCCGCCGGGGTGAGGTGGACCAGCCAGGCCCGTCCGTCCAGCGGATCCGACGTGCGTTCGGCGTACCCGGCCTCCTCGAGCCTCTTGATCATGGTGGTCGCGGTCGGTTGCGAGCAGCGGTCGAGGGTTGCGAACTCGCTGATCCGCAGCGGACCCGACTCGTCGAGGATCGCCATCGCGCGCCAGGTCGCAGCCGAGTCACCGGCCCGGTTCAACCGCCCGGCCGCCCGGCTCAGCCGGCCGCAGGCCAGGAACAGGTCTCCGGCGAGAGCCGACGCACTCGGTGCGGGCACACTGGAAACAGACACATAAGCAGTCTATATAGACTGCCTAACTAAATGCAACGGCGGTCAGTCGAGCCTGGCCCAGTCCGGTCCGGTCTCGCCGAGGCTCTCATCGAGCTTGGGGAAGAGCGGTGTCGGCTTCTGCAGCGGGGTGCCCGGCCGGATGGCCGTCGATTCCCAGCGGGCCTGTTCGGCGGCGTACTCCCCCATCAGCACCGGATAGTCCGGTCCGTCCTCCTCCGAAACCGTACGGATCTCCGGCTGGGCGGCCCACACGCCGTCCCGGCCGAGTGCCTCGTGTACCTTCTGGGCGGCGTGCGGCAGGAACGGGGTGAGCAGCGTGTTCGCGTCGGAGACCACCTGCAGGGCGGTGTGCAGCACGGTGTCCCGGCGGACAGGGTCGTCCTTGAGCTTCCACGGCTCCTGGTCGGAGATGTACTTGTTGGCCGCGGTGACCACCCGCATCGACTCGGTCATCGCCTGCTTGAACCGGCTGCGGCGCAGTAGCGCGCCGACCTCGTCGAAGGCGGTTCGGGACAGCGCGAGCAGATCATGATCGACATCGCGCTGGTCGTTGGCCTCCGGGATCGCGCCCACCTGCCGATGAGCCATGGACACCGAACGGTTGACCAGGTTGCCCCACTCGTTGGCCAGCTCGAAGTTGGTCCGGCGGATGAACTCGTCCCAGGTGAAGTCCGTGTCCTGGGTTTCCGGGCCCGCCACGGAGATGAA
>Ga0164242_10006251_pt1 | contig 13147 bp, 16 predicted proteins | sample OricomgcompostMG_FD_108783 | JGI IMG/M metagenome (GOLD analysis project Ga0164242, IMG submission 108783) | Miracle-Growth compost microbial communities from Emeryville, California, USA - Original compost - Miracle growth compost (MG) ...
GGTAACGCAGCAACGCGTCAGGGGACCAACTCACATCCGAGATTCCGATGTCATCTCCCCAGATGACGAGGATATTCGGCTTTTCCGACATGACGGCTCCAATGATAGGCCGCGCCGCGCAATTACCACGGTATGGCAGAAATACAAGCACACGAAGGGCACCCTGTCTATCGATGTCGCACCTTTTTGTAGGCCGACACGTCATGAGATCGCGGGCGCCGCTGAATCCAGCCCCGCTCACTCCTGTCGGCAATAAGCTGGATGCGGCGCTACCCACCTCCCCGAGGAGCATGATGATCCCGCTCACAATCGGAACCACGGTCGATTTTCCGGATCGTCCCGCCGTCATCGACGCCTCTCGCTTTAACCGGCATACGTTCTGGTGCGGCCAGAGCGGTTCCGGCAAGACATACGCGCTCGGTGTGGTGCTGGAGCAGCTGCTCTTGGAGACTGCACTCTCGATCGCGGTCCTCGACCCGAACGCCGACTTTGTGAAGCTCTCGCATACACGCACCGAAGCCGATCCCACTGTGCGTAAGCGCTTCGCCGATATGGATATCCGCGTCTTCCACTCCAGCACGCCTAACGAGCCGCAACTACACGCCAGGTACATTGAGTTGAGCGTGCGGTCGCAGGCTGCAGTCGGCCGGCTGGATCCCATCCAGGACGGGGAAGAGTACAACGCGCTGCTGCATTTAGACAAAACGCCGGGGAGCTTTGACAAGCAACGCTTTCTCGACGCGCTGTTCAACTCCGAGGACCCGGCAAGGAGGCGACTGGGCATGCGCATCGACAACCTAGAGATTCTCAACTGGCCGCTGTGGGCCTTCGGAGGCGCGTCAGCGGTGGACACCGTTAACGAGCGGCCACGGATGACGGTGCTCGACGTCGGAGGTTTCGCCCACGTGGCTGAGCCGCAGACGGCCGCGCTCTGCATTCTGGAACACCTTTGGCAGCACAGAATGGACAAAAAGCCGATCCTTATCGTGCTCGATGAGGCGCACAACTTCTGTCCACCGGTCCCGCACAATAGCGTGGAAGCGCAGCTCACACAGCAGCTCATTCAGATCGCCGCCGAAGGCCGAAAATTCGGCCTGTGGCTGTTCCTCTCCACTCAGCGGCCCACCAAAATTCACCCGAACGTGCTCTCGCAATGCGACAATCTCGGGCTGATGCGGATGAACTCCCCCCGCGATCTCGCAGAAATCGCCGACGTCTTCGGATTCGTACCGCAGCATCTCCTCGATCGGTCGCCCAAATTTCGTAAAGGGGAGGCACTTTTCGCGGGTGCATTCTCGGACGAGCCGCAATTCGTGCGCATCGGCCGGCGCCTTACCGCGGAGGGTGGCAGCGACCTGTCAGTTGAGCCACGCACGGCAGGGTCGGGCCGGGTCTAGACCGCCGCTGTGTGGGCACGCCACACCCGAAAACGCTTGAGTGAATACGTCAGCAGGCCGGCCGCACCAACGAAGGAGGATGCCGACAGGCGGCGGATTTGCCTAGGGGCGGCCGAGGCGATCGAGTAGTTCGATCAAGGTTGCGCGTTCCTCGTAGCTGAGACGGCCGAACGTCTCGTTCTGCACGTTGACCATGATGCGGGCGAGACGATCCGCGGTTTGATACCACTCCTCGTCAGCGGAGCGCATTCGGCTGTTCGATCGCGCGTTCTGGCGAACTCAGACGGAAGCCGTCGAGCACGACGCGGACGGCGCGCAGTCGTTGCTGATCGTCCTGGTAGATCCCGCCGGTAACGGCGAAGATCACCCGCATGACGTCGTCGGCACTCAGGTCGGGGCGCACCTCGCTTGCCGCGAGAGCGCGTTCGAACAGCGGTTCAGCGATCCCGTATATCGCCTCCTTGGCTGGCATGTAGACGGCCGAGCTCGCTGTCAGTACGGTCGCGAGGGCGTGCTTTGTCTTCATGAAGTCGGCGAAGTTCTCCAGCCATGCGCGTAGCGCCTCCCATGGGTCTTCACCCTGAATCGTCTCTCCGAAGGTAACCAGCTCATCGACAGAGGCTAGGTAGACGGCTTCCATTAGCGCCGTGCGCGTGGGGAAGTTTCGGTACAGCGTGGCCACTCCAACGCCAGCGCGGCGGGCAATCTCGTCCATGCCTGCTCCAGCCCCTAGCTCGGCGTAAGCGACAGCAGCAGCCTCGAGAATCGCGTCAAAGTTTCGCTGGGCATCGACGCGGCGAGGTCGTCTTTCCTCTAGCAGTGCCGCGAGCTTCACTGAGCATCCTCCGCGATATATATGATAGACAGGCTATCGGATAACTGAGAGACCATCTCTCGGTAAATCCATTTTGCGTCATCTTATCGACGAACGGAGCACCAATGACTTCAACGGTTGCGCCAACCGTGACCATCGGAGGCGACCTCACCGTCGGTCGCATCGGCTTCGGCGCAATGCAGCTCACCGGCAAGCAGGTCTGGGGCGAATACCCAGACCATGAAGGCGGCATTGCCCTACTGCGCGCGGCCGTCGACGCCGGCGTAACATTCATCGACACTGCAGACGTTTACGGGCCACACTCGAACGAGATACTCATTCGAGAGGCCCTCCATCCGTATCCGGAGAATCTGGTCATCGCGACCAAAGGAGGGTTCGTGCGTGGCGGCTTCAGCTATTCGACCCTCGACTCGGTCGGCAATGCGAACTACCTCCGCCAGTCGGCCAATATGAGCGCGCGCAGGCTCGGCGTCGACAGGATCGACCTCTATTACCTGCACAGTGGTCAGGCGACCGACGCACCTTTCGAGGATCAGATCGCGACTCTCGCGGCTCTCAAGGACGAAGGTCTTATCCGGCACATTGGACTCTCGAACGTCACCCTGGAGCAGTTCGAGCTCGCGCAGTCGATCACCCCGATCGCCGCGGCCACCGCTCTGTACAACGCGAGCATTCGCAGGGGTGTCGATCTGCTCCGCGCGAGTGAGAAGACGGGGGCGGTGTTCTCGCCGTGGCATCCTGTGGGTGTCTCAGACGGCGGCGACCCACACCGAATCATCGCCGCGCTGGACCCGATCGCTCAAGCCCACGGCGCCACGCTGCAACAGATTGCGCTAGCGTGGCAGCTTCGCATCGGGCCACACACACTGCCGATCCCCGGCACGACCAGCCTCAATCACCTCAGGGCCAACCTGGCGGCCGTTGAGATCGAACTCACCGCGGATGAGGTCGCAACGATCACGACGCTGGTGCAGGAGAGCTAGCCTCTGGTGGGATGTGGCGCCGCCTGTGCCGCAGTTACCGGCGACAGACCGTGCACCAGGTCGGCGGCGATTCGGCCAAACCGGTGCGCCGTCGTCGGTCTCACCTGAGGTGCGCCCAGGTTCAACTACGGAACGAGGATGTTGAACCCCCGATCACCAGGTATTCTCCTGCATCTCATATGTTTGCGCCCACGCTGTCGACGAGCCTTCCGACCTGCTACGCACCCGATCGTCGGCGTCGTGCACCTCATTCTTAGCGCGCTCCTGCTGCTGCTAGTGGTTCGGCGGTGGCGCGGACGCCCGAGGAAGGGTGATACCCCGAAACTGCCATCATGGATGAACGCGATCGACTCGATGACAACTGGACGTGCGTTCGTCCTCGCGCTTCTGTTGTCAGCGGTCAACCCGAAGAACCTGATACTGGCAGTCTCGGCCGGCCTCACTATCGGCGCCGGCGCATTAGCCACATGGCAGTCCGTCGTCGCGATCGGACAGTTCTAGCATCAACCCTCACGTTTGGTGAGATCGGAGCGTTTACACAGCATGAGCATCCAACAGCCGTCTCGCATTCACGACGTTATCGATCCTGCGATTCTGTATCTCGGGACGCCTGTCGCCCTGCTGAGTACGATAAGCGCAGACGGCGAGCCCAACCTCGCGCCGATGTCTTCCGTGTTCTGGCTGGGCAAAACGGCTGTCCTGGGAATGGGTGGTGGATCACAGACATCCGCAAACCTGCTTTCTACCCAGGAGTGTGTGATTAATCTGCCCTCCGCCGATCTCGTCGACGCCGTCGACCGGCTCGCGCTCACGACGGGTCGTCAGACGGTTAGTCGTCGAAAGTCTGAAGCAGGATACCGATATCAGCAGGACAAGTTCGCACACGCTGGTCTCACGCCGACTCCCGCCGATGTGGTGCGCGCCCCACGCGTATTGGAGTGCCCGGTGCACCTGGAAGGGCGTGTTCATGCCCTTTCAACACTTGCGAAAGACGACCCGTCTGAACGTCCGACATACCTTTTCCAGGTTCACGTTGACCGGGTGCATGTGTCCCCCGAAATTCGCTCGATCAATGGCCCGAACCGAATCGATGCCGACCGATGGCGCCCACTGATCATGAACTTCCAGCAGTTCTACGGCCTCGGCGAGCGGCTGCGGCCATCCCGCCTCGCCACTATCGACGAGGAATGGTATCGATAGAACGGCGATGATCGATCCTGGCCCGGCGCGACAGCATGGGTGAAACTACGGCGGCCAACGCGACCAGCCCGCCGACCGCGAATCCCACACCGTGGAGGTTTGCTGTGGCGATCAGCAGAATACCTGCGAGCACGCCAACGGCCCCGACAATTCTCGCTGGGATCACGCGGGCTGCGCAGAGCGCAACAAGGCAGAGTGCCGCCGTCCCGGCGTTCGCCACGGAGTTGCCTGCGAACCCTTGATGTTGCATGAGTGTGTATGCGAACACTTCGCTGATGACTCCGGCGAGGAAGTAGACGGCCAGGAATGTTCGCCGGCGAAACAGCGTCTCCGCACAGAGGCCGATGGCGATGAGTGCCACGACATTGGAAATCGTGCCTGGCCACCCGCCATCCTGCACGAAGAGAGGCGTGATGATGCGCCACCACTCGCCGCTAAGGAGTAACGGACGGTCGCGGTCAAGCAGTTGGAGAGTGGTCGGACTAAGTTCGCCGACCACGCTGAGAGCGAGTGTGAACGCCGCCAGAATGAGTGTGACCGCGGGGAAGGTGAATTTGCGATCGGTTCGTCGGAGATAGAGGACCGTGCCGGCGATGGTGGCGATGTTGATGATGCTGAGTGCAATGGATTCCATGGTTACCTCGTTTGACGCGTGGCGCTGTTGTCGATGAGCTTGAGTAACAGGGTTCGCAACTGCGTGAACTCGTCTGGTTCCAGAAGACTGGCGAACGCAGGATGCATCCTGAGCCCACGTTCATGTCGCTTCTCAAGCCACGCGCTTCCGGCATCCGTGAGCTCCAGCTCGAGCGCACGTCCATCATTGGAGCTTCGCCGGCGCTTGAGGTATTTCGCGCTAACGAGCTGCTTCACGTGGCGGGTCACGTCGCTTGCGTCGATCTGGAGATCATCACTGACGGCTTGCTGAGTGGTGGCCGGAAAATACGCGACATACTGCATGATCGCGAGGTGAAAGAGTCGGAGGTCGTCGTCGGGCGGAAACTGGTTGGCGACTTTGCCCATCGCCTTGAGCGCTTGTAGAAGGAGAAATCCCAGGTTTTCCCTGAGATCTGGGGGAAGGTTCGTCATTTATGCAATCCAACGCCTGTGCCAATATAGTGGGGATTCCCCACTATATTGTAGAAAGAAGGAAATTGCTATGGATGTTGAACAGCGGCTTACGCAATACATCGCCGCAGTGGAATCCAATGATCTTGAAGCGCTAGAAGACTTTTACGACACAGACTTCGTCAACGTTCGGTATGACAGGTCCGGCGCGCTGGTCACGCTTGACCGGGACGTGTTCATGCGACTGCTGCGTGACTGGAAGCGAGAAGGGAACCACCCGCTCCCGGTGGCGACCGAGACGAAATTCATCACGACATCCTTCTTCTCGGATTTTGCCTCGTCCCTGCTGTTGCGTGTCAAGGGCGGCCAGACGCTGTCGTACAACATGGTCTGGCGCCGGCACAGTGACAGCTGGAAGCTCGTGCGAGAATTCACGTTTCACGAATCGTTGCCTGCCCGGTCTGATGCACGCCGTGAATGAGCCGATTGGTAAGCCGTCGAAGTCCCGGCCCGCGCCGTCTTCACGCAAGCGGGCGCATCGGCCGATCAGCGGATGACTGCAAGCGCGCGTATGCCTAAGCCGGCCAAGAGGAACACGGCACCGAGAGCACACCAGCCGAACACCCCCGAGCTCACCGCCAGCGCGCTGACGATCGGAGCCCCCATTCCGCCGAGCGCGGTGCCCATGGCGAAGACACCCTGATAGGCGCCGGCGCGAGACTGATTGGCCAGTTCGTAGCTAAGCCCCCAGGTGCCGGCCGAAGAAAAGATCTCCGCCAGCGTGTGACAGACCACGGCTCCCACAAGCAGAGCCGCAGCGAGCGCAGCAACAGGCACGGCGGACAGCGCGTAGACGGCGCAGGCCGCGAACATCAGCGCGCCGGCGTACGCTGTTACCTTCGCTGCCTTCGTGACCTCGTCAGTTCCGCGCGATAGTGGCAGTTGCAGGATCACGATGAGCACGGTGTTGATCGCGAATGCCAGAGTGATGAGAACCCGCGGTGCGCTGGTATGCGCTGTGATCCAGAGGGGTACGCCCACCTCTGCGACACCGAACTGCATCGCGAGGAGTCCCGACAGCACGGTTACCCCGAGATAGCGCAGGTCCAGGAACGGGGACCGAGACTGCGTCGGGGTCGCCGCCGGACGGAGCTGCGACCGAGCCGGCGATGTGATCGGGGGGAGCCTTCGGCATATGACTCCGGCGGTCACCGTGGCGCAGCCGGCCACTGCGAAGGCGATCCGATACGACCCTGTCGTGTCGAGCATCACCGGGATAGCCGCCGCGCTCGACCCGATCGCGACAGCCGCGTTGTTTGCCATCTTCACGATCGCACGCGACCCGGCGCGGTTGCCTGAATTGAAGGCGTAGGCGATCGTGGCCGATCGTGCGGCATACGTCGCTCGGTTGGCCCCGACAAACGTCAGGGCGACAAGACCCAGCGCCAACGCATTCTCCGCCCAGGGCACAGCGCAGAGCGCGACCCCCTCCACTGCCATCGTGACGGTGAGCATGCTACGGGTCGGGATGCGGTCGGCAAGATGGCCCGCGATCGCGGCGGTCACGAGGCCGACGCCATTTGCGATGGTCAGAATTATTGCGGTCGTTCCCGCGGGCAGCCCAATCCTCATGGTGGCGAACAGAACCGTCAGAGTGAGAAAAGCGCTTCGGCCGAACATGTTCACACCGCTGGCGACCGTGACGGTGCGCAACACGGGGTTTGCGAGCAGCGAGAGCTGGCTGAAGGTGTCGCGAAGGGTGGGCATCCAACCGTTATGCACTTGGCGGCCGGTATCGCCCTAACCATTAAGCGTTCTGCTGCAACCTGGGCCATATCTGGATGCGGAAGGTAGCGTGAGCTTGTGCTGCGATATGAGCTCGAGATCGGCGACCTGGCAATGCTCAGGTTCGCCCTCTCACCGCTCAATGAGACAATTCGCTCGCTGCGCGCCGTGTTCCAACCGAGTCGTTTCCCGGCGCTGTCCGGCTGGAGTGAGTACGCAAGGCGCGCGGCACGGCGGACAAATCTCCCGGTCCTTCGTGGTCTGCTCAACGACCGCCTCTGGACCCCGGATTGCCTCACTCCCCGCCCGGAGAGCGCAAGCCCGAAGATTCAGCGCCAGCTTCGTGCGCTCCGGCTTATCGACCCTCAGTTGCTCCGGACTCAACTAATCGAGCATCACAACGGCCTGCCGCGTCCTCTGAATGTTCCGGATGCACAGCTGGTCGGACTTGTTGTCGACGCGATCGAGGAATACTGGTCCGTCGTCGTCTCACCGCACTGGGACCGGCTTCACCGCACTTTGGAGTCGGACATCGCTCACCGTGGCGCGCGTGTGGCGAGCGCTGGGCTCGGCACCGCGCTCAATGAGATATCGCCTTCGATCGCCTATTCCGACGGTGTCGTCTTGGCGTCTGGACCGGTCGATCGGCGCGAAGCCGTCGGAGACGCCGGCCTTGTTCTCGTCCCGTCGATGTTCTCGTCGCGTGTTGCTATGCCCCGCCACGCGGGCGCACCGATGCTGCTCTACGCGGCGCGCGGTCAGGGCACCACATGGGAGCGGTTCAGCGGCGAACAGCGGTCGCTTGGCAAGTTGATCGGCAAGCGCCGAGCCGAATTGCTCGACCTGCTCGGCGCCCCGGCATCCACAACCCAGATCGCGGCACAGCTAGGAATCAGCGTGCCCGCCGTCAACCAGCACCTTCGAGCTCTGCAGAGCGCTGGATTGCTGCTCTCCTATCGGCACGGCCGCAGCGTACTGTATCGACGGACGACGGTCGCAGACGCCTTGGCGCGCGGGCGCAACGACATGGATTAAGCCCCCCGCCACATCCATTGGCGATTGATGGCTTAAGACGCGATGGTGGACCATCACCCCTCACTGACCATCGGAGCCGAAATGGACTCTTTCACCGCCACCGCTGCCCGCATGCCCGCGATGCGCGACGCCATTGCGCACCATCCGGAGCGCTACCGCGTTGTCACCGGGGAGCGACCGACGGGTAGGCTGCACCTTGGTCACTATTTCGGCACCATCCGGGAGCGCGTCCGGCTGCAGACCGCCGGCGTCCAGACATTCATCGTTCTGGCGGATTACCAGGTCATCACCGACCGCGACACCGCACAGAATGTGCACGAAAACGTACACGAGGCGATCCTCGACTACCTGGCCGCGGGCCTGGATCCGCGATCCACAACGATCTTCACCCATTCGGCCGTTCCCGCTCTCAACCAGCTGATGCTGCCCTTTCTCAGCCTGATCACCGACGCCGAGTTGCGCCGCAACCCGACCGTGAAGGCAGAACTCAGCGCGTCCGGTCGAGCGCTGAGCGGCTTGCTGCTGACATATCCCGTTCATCAAGCGGCGGATATCCTGTCGTGCCAGGGAAACCTTGTGCCCGTCGGAAAAGACAACCTTCCGCACATCGAGGTCGCCCGCACACTGTCACGCCGTTTCAACGAACGGTACGGCGAGGTGTTTCCGGAACCTGCAGCGCTCATCACAGACTCGCCCGAACTGCCTGGACTTGATGGACGCAAGATGTCTAAGAGCTACGGCAATGCGATTGCACTCGGCATGACTGCGGACGAGACCGCCGCCGTCATCAACCGCGCTCGCACCGATTCCGAGCGCGCAATCACGTATGAGCCGCAGCGCAGACCAGGAGTGGCCGGGCTCCTCACAACTGCCGCCGTGGTCCTTGACCGGACGCCGGAGGAGGTGGCCGCCGAGGTGGGCGTTGCAGGCGCGGGTGCGCTGAAACGACTCACCATCGAAGCCGTCAACGAATTCATGCGGGAACACCGTATCCGGCGCGCCGCCCTCACCGCGGACGACGTCGAGAACGTGCTGAGTACCGGGAACGCCCGGGCACAATCGATCGCAGACGTCACGCTCGATGAAGTCCGCACGGCGATGGGCATGCAATACGCCCGTACTGCCCGGCACCCTGCCCCGCATTGCTCAACAGTCAGCTTCGCCTCCCACCGACAAGCGCTCCAGCCAAGGACCTGAAGAATGACCAACGACCGGTTCTCTGCTCCGACCGTGCGGTATGCCCCAACCGTCGCTCGCATCGACCCACTTCTGGTCGACATCGGGATCGGCTTGACGTACCTGCTCACCATGCTGCCCGGCCTGGCGCACTCGCTGCTTCTGGCCGAGGGCAGCCAACTTCGTGCCGCGGCGGTCGCGCTCGCGGCGACTTTCGCAGCCGCTTGCGCTCTGATGTTCCGCCGACGTACCCCGATCGCGACCCTGTGCGTTTGCGTGATACTTCTGCTGGTCGTAAAGACGCTGATGTATGACTTCCCCGACCCGCTTGGGCTTGCGATAGCCGGGTATGCAGTCGCGGCACACCCGACGCGCCGTACTGCGTTCATCACGGTGCCGAGTTCGGTCATCGTCATCGCACTCATCATCGTCGCAGGTGCACCATCGACGGGCGACACGCGCTTTGTCGGGGAGCTCCTCATACTAAACCTGGTCGTGTTCGCCCCGGCGTGCCTGCTGGGACTCCTCATCAGTGCCCTATCGAGACGACGACAATCCGCGGGGCTTGGTGGTATTCGCCCATCGGTGGGTTAACACTCAGGAGGGTGGCTTATCCGCCGCAGCGGCGGCGGATAAGATTCGGCCGATGATCTGGGTAGCGGAGGTGATCTCATGATCAGGGATCGAACTCCACAGGCGCCCTGATTCTTCGACGATTATCGCGTCAGCGCGTTCGACCGCCCGTTCACCGGCCGCCGTCAGCGAGACATCATTAGCTCGCCGCGAAGCGTGCGAAACCTTGACGAGAAGCAGCCCTGATCCGGTGCCGACTTCAAGCTGACGGCTGATCGTGGCCGGGGTCGTTCCGAGCAGTTCCGCGACGTCTCTCTGATTGAGGCTCCCTGGCTGCTCTTGCACAACGCTGAGCACGAGGTAAAGCGTCGTCCCGATGCCCAATTCAGTTTGGAGGCGCCTCTCGAACGCGCGTTCCACCATGGTGACCAGCTTGCGTGCGTCGAACCACAGCTTGCCGTACTCGGTCCTGTTTTTGACGTTCATCTGAGCACTGTACCGCCATCAATAGTTGCACTCGTAATGATTGCGCGCGTAACATTTGTTTTATGACCACACGCACACGCCCCTGGGCGGCTCTTTGGACCCTGATCCTCGGCCTTTTCATGATTCTGGTTGACTCGACTATCGTTTCCGTCGCCACCCCTGTCCTCCTGCGCGATCTACACACTGATACATCGGGGGCCGTGTGGGTGACGAGTGCGTACCTGCTGGCCTATGTCCTCCCCCTGCTTCTGGCCGGACGGCTGGGCGACCGGTTCGGGCAGCGCTCGGTATACCTGCTCGGTCTGGCCGTCTTCACTCTCGCATCGTTGGCATGCGGGTTTTCCACCGTGCTCGCTGCACTGATCGCCGCACGAGTGGCGCAGGGAATCGGCGCCGCACTGATGACGCCGCAGACCCTGGCTGTTGTGGTGCGCATCTTCCCCGCTGAGCGCCGCGGTTCAGCCTTGGCTGTGTGGAGTCTGATCGGTGGCGCTGCGGCGGTGGTGGGGCCTCTGGCAGGCGGTGCACTGATCAGCGCGTGGAGCTGGCCGTGGATCTTCTGGGTCAACGTGCCGATCGGGGCGATCGGGTTCGTGCTCGCTCTCGCGTTCGTGCCTTCGCTGCCACGTACCTCGCGATCGTTCGACCTGCTCGGGCTGCTGTTCAGTTCCATCGGGCTTTTCGGTGTGATTTTCGGTCTTCAGCAGGCCGGCGGGCGCTGGACCATCGCGGTCGGTGTCATCGCACTCGCGGTGTTCATCATCGTCGAACTTCGCACCGAACATGATCCCCTCCTGCCAATGCGACTGTTCCGGCAGCGAGACTTCGCCCTAGCGAGCGTCTCGCTCGCCGCGATGTCGTTCGCCATCACGGGCTTGGCCATCCCGTTCATGCTCTTCGCGCAGGACGTACTCTCGCTGACCGCGCTCCGCGCCTCTCTGCTGCTCCTGCCGATGGCGTTCGCAATGCTGACGCTCGCCCCGCTGATCGGCAGACTGATCGGCAGGGTCGACCCGCGCTGGCTGTGCGGTGGCGGCTTCCTCGCGACCTCGGCGGCCCTCACCTGGCTCGCCATGCTCCTGCGCCCGGAGCTCAACGTGTGGCTGCTTGTCGCACCGAGCGCACTTCTTGGCATCGGCAGTGCATTCGTGGCGGCTCCGCTCACCGCAGTCGGCATCCGGCGCCTTCCACTCGAACTCGCCGGAGCGGGGTCAGGGGCGTTCAGCACGTTCCGCCAACTCGGCGCGGTGATCGGTTCCGCCTCGATCGCCGCATACCTCCCGGCACTGATCGCACAACGGTTTCCAGACGGGACCGCCGCGGCGTCGCCGGATGCCGCACTGCACGGATATGCCTCTGCGCTCGGTCAATCACTGCTGTTGCCCACGGTCGTGCTGCTGATCGGAGTCGCCGCCTCACTCTGCTTCACCGCCAGCTCCCGCACTCGACGGGTACCAACCGTCGCTGCCGTAGCTGATCGCGACTGATGGCACATCCACACAGATGAGAACATCCTGGAAACAGGACGTCGACCATGAGCGGAAACAGAGCGACTGAAGCCAGAAGCTTCGATAGCGCCAAGCGGCCGGGAACGATCCTGAGCGGTCCGTACGGCCACCCGATGCACACAATTCTCGTTACCGTGCCGATAGGAGCCTGGCTGGCTGCATTCATCCTCGTCATTCTGGGCCTTCTTGCCCTCAGCGTCTCCGGTTGGTTGGGAGGCAAGATGGCGTATCACTTCGGGGTGCGGGTCGCCCACGAAACAGACCGGCTCGAGGCGTATAAGTAGTCCATTGGAGCGCTGAGAGATACCGATTGAAGGCCGCAGTTCTGGCTATCGAGCCTCGGCTGCGGTGGGAGCTCAGCCTGCAGAAGTTGCCTGATTCAGCCGAGACCGATCACATCCACCGAGTTGCCCAAACACTGTCGAAATGGCGGCCGGAGCCGCGCAAGACATGCTCAACAAAGAATGCTCAACAAGGAATGCTCAACAACGAGTAGTAGGCGCTCACTGGCGAGTGCGGTGAACACTGAACCAGTGACGACCGGCCCTGGCGGTCAGCGGCCGATCCACAGATCCGCCACTGATCGCTACGGTCGGGACTGATCGCTACGGTTGCGACTGATCGCTACGGTCGGGTTCGAGTCAAAGTGCCTGTCATGCTGAGGATAGCGACAAGTAACTCGAGGTCATCGGGCGCGTCGAAACAGACGCGTGGCGGTGACGCTGTGACGGCGATACCGGCGATCCACGGAGCGCTAACAATCAACGGATCCATCCACTGGTGATACACGCATCCTGAACCTCCTCGTTTCGTCGACTGTGACATTTCTGGCCCCGCAAAACGAGGGGTTGCCAACGAGGCCGACAACTGCTTTGTGCTCCGATGTGGCTAGCGAGACTGGTACTTGCACGACCAGGCCGCGATCACCTCGCGATTGCCCCGCTGAGGTAGGCAGTGAGGATGCGGCGCAGCCGGGGTTCGAGGTCCTCGACCCGCCGGGGAGTGAAGCCGCGGTTGACCCGCTTGCGGTAGCGGGTGTGGTCCGGCGGGTCCATCATCACGATCGTCGGCTTGAGCCCGAGTTCCTCGACCTCGTTGACGAAC
>Ga0164242_10006252_pt1 | contig 13147 bp, 7 predicted proteins | sample OricomgcompostMG_FD_108783 | JGI IMG/M metagenome (GOLD analysis project Ga0164242, IMG submission 108783) | Miracle-Growth compost microbial communities from Emeryville, California, USA - Original compost - Miracle growth compost (MG) ...
CTGGCCCATCTCTATTCAATGAACCAGTCAATTCCCTGCATGGGCGACTGCGGCGTTGCTCCTGATCCAACCCAGACGGTTCTCTACACAGTCGAGCCTATGGAGCTTAAGGTCAAGCTTGCCTTCATCTACCTCTACGTCCTGGTCTGGGCCATCATGCTCTACATAACCTACAAGCTTTTCCTGTGGATGGGACGGACCCTGTTCGCCTTGCCCTGAAGGTTCGTTGCTTTTAGCAGCTTTCTCCGCCCCTTACGCACATGTCACCAGGGTCTCGAGCGGCATCCACCGTCACACCATGAGATGAAGCGCCCCGGGCAATTGACTATATCTACTCCTAAAAGCCGGACTTTGCTGTGAGTGGTTGCGGAAACAATATCTTGCTCCTTGTTCTCCCCCATCTCCCTGTCTCCCTCGCCCTTCCTAGGCCTATGATCGGTTGCTAATCTAGCCTCAAAGGGGAGAATAGTTTGACATCTCGCAGAACGATGGACAAAGCACAGAGGAACGAATGATGTGTACAGTATGATCGCCGAAACTCAAAGACTAAGAAGGATGAATTCAGGCCTGGTAGCTCTCGCACTTCTCTCCTACCAATATCCGTGACCAGGAAGATCAGATGCCGGCTCAAAACAGGAATGCCGATTTTGCAACCACATATTCAAATTCCCCATCGCTTGACTTGAGCACCAGGAGAGGTCGCGGTGATGCTTGGTTCCTTATTCAGTATGACGGGAGTATTGTGGATATGACGTGGAAGAATGCTATGACCTTTTCCACATGCCGAAGTTTTTTGCTTGGATGGGGTAGTGCTTCTAGCCAACTTCCCCACCTTCCAATTGCCGCCTGCGTACTTAGACAGACATACGTGTTGTGTACTCAAGGCATCCATTTTATGGTCCTATTAAAAAGTTGATTCTGTCCAGATCAGACGTCTTCCGGTCTTCTTCTGATACCTAGGAAACGGCCTCCAAGGTTGAAGAGAACAATGGCACCAACAACTCCCATCCCATCCACAATGCAAGCCGTGCGAGTGGTCGAGTACAACAAACCCTATGTTCTATCCACAGTTCCGGTGCCCAGTGACCTCGAGCCCCATGATCTCCTCGTCAAGGTTGCGGTAGCTTCGTACTGCCACACCGATGGCATGGTCGCGGCAGGTATTTATGGCACCACCCTGCCATGCACTGCCTCGCATGAAGGTGCCGGCACCGTCGTCGCCGTCGGGCCTGACGTCATGGACTTCCGGCCGGGAGACCGAGTGATGTGCGGCCTCCCCATAGGACACTGCGGCGAGTGCGCCGAGTGCAAAGGACCCGAGTCCCAACAGCATTACTGTGCCCGTACGGCAGGCCTTGTCGGGTTATTGACTGACGGGTGCTTCGCGGATTATGTGCGCGTCGATGCCCGCTGGACGACACTACTTCCAGACATGGTGTCGTTTCTGAGTGCCGCGCCGCTGGCTTGTGCCGGGCGTACGGTGTGGCGCGGAGTCAGGGTTGCGGGCGTCGAGCCGGGCGGGTGGTTGGCAATTGTCGGGTCAGGCGGCGGGCTAGGTCATCTGGGGGTCCAGTTCGCCAAGGCAAAGGGGCTGAGGGTGATTGGGATCGACGCGAGAGACGAGGCTCTAACGCTGTCGAGGGAGTACGGCGCCGATGCGGTGTTTGATGCACGGGAAGGCCAGGCCGAGGTGGTCAGGAAGGTTCAGGAGGTGGTCGGCGCGGGGCCGAACGGGGGTGCGGACGCGACTATTACGTTGTCCGACGCGGATGGTGCAGCAGCATTGGCGTGCGCCGTGACGAAGATGCACGGAACCATGGTTCAGATCGCCCAGCCGGATACCGTCAAGATCCCGTTTCATGAGCTTATCAATAGGGACATCCGCATTCACGGCAGTGTGCTGTGTTCAGCGCAGGAAAGCAGGGACATGGTCAAGTTTGTTGCAGAACATGGGATCTCACCCAAAACGAAGGTATTCGATGGCTTGGATAAGATTCACGAGTTGGTCGAGGAAGTCCACCGAGGGAAGGTCCAGGGGAAAGCTGCCATCATAGTGGATCAAGGCCAGTTAGGCCAGGAAAAGCACCGGAAGACCCAATGAACAATACAGGTGTCTGTTTTTGCTTCCAAGTTTTCAGAGACGGTTTATACTCACCTAGGAAAATGGTGCAAATCTAGTTTGCTTATTGACTAGGTACAACAGTGTGTAGTGGACACATTCTACCTATTTCTTGTCCTAGATTCGGGGTTAGTGAACATGTGCCTCCGCCTGTTACCTATAGGTCCCAACAATAACATCGTGGATACTGAATCAGACCTACAACTCACTTCGCACAAATATCAGACACTGCTACCTCCAACCCACCCTCTCTCCCTCCGGACCCGTAGCTACTTTCGCGCACTCTCTACCGCTGCGATCAACCCCTTTCGGACACCGACACGAACACCGCCCCAGGAGCAACTGGCAAATGACAGCAACCCGACGATGGTGTCGAAAGAGTGGCCCCAAGAAATAATCGACCTGATAGTCGACTTCTTTATCCAACGTTACCACGTTGATGTAGACTGCTTGGCACCACTCACCCTTGTTTCGCGAAAATGGAACCTCGCTGTCGGGAGAAGAACTCGGGCAACATGTAGTGTCAAGAACAACTTCGTTCAAATAGACCGATTCAAGAACATCTATTCGAGCTCACGGTGCCGACCTTACCTCCACAGCCTGACCTTCAGCAGCTCGCGCGCTATCTGTATTCCACCGACAAGAGATGGGTCCGTATACCCTACGTCGTTCTCTATTGATATAAGCCGAGCATATTTTGGCACGTTCAGCAAGCTGTTGGCCGTTATCAACCACCTCTTCGACCATGAGAAACACGGGGATTTGGAACTACGGGTCGAGCCTGGTATACAGTCCGACTTCATCGAGGGCCATTGCAACCCCAACCGGCTCAACGTATTCTTCGTTCCTTTCGAAACCGGAATGACGCTGCCGACGGTCGCCACCATTACCGACCTTGTTCTTAGCTGGAATGAGCACGAAGGCCCAGCAGTGCACCCGGAGTTAGCATTGCTCATCCTTCGCGCCTGTCCGAATATTAAAACTGTTGTATGGAGAACGGGTAGCCCCCCATTGTCCAAGGGGGCGGAACGACAAACACATTGGAAGGGTAAGGGTTTGCCCCTGATAAGATGTCACGCCCCTGCGCAATGTTAAGAGCTTCGCTGACTTAGCTCCTCTATTAATTAGCGCTTTGCACAACAATCGTCGAACTTCGGAGCTTCACAAACCTCACGTCTTTGACTCTTATAGGGCAAGGGTACACACCCGAAAACCACGGCTTTAGACCTCTCACTGTTCATATGACCTGGGACGGCGAGTGTGCCAACAAGCAACTCTATCAGCTCTCAAAGAGTTTGAAAGTGCTTATACTGAAGGAATGGATGATATCTCCAGACCTCTTCCTACCCCAGGGGCAATCCTCGGTGGACCACTGGTGTCATCTTAGAACTCTCCGAATCCACGCGTTGGGTTTCGCTCCTAACGGCAGTTGGTACTTCTATAACCATCGCTCGCCGTCCCTAGATGGGCAAACATCGCATTTCATATCGAATCTACCGACAGGAGACCCCTTGGCCAAAGCTGGACTATGGCCGAGAGCGATGTGGCGGGTTGATGTAAGACCGCAAACCATGAACGCCTTGATTGAGGCTATGTCGAACGCACTCTTGCACATGAATAATCTGGAGGAATGTATACTCAGATTTGGAGATAAAAACCTCCCCAGGGGCTTTGTATTCACCTGCATCGGCCCTCAGGCGAGGGGGCAATACGCTCTCCCCTTTACCACCGCCGATAGAGCGGGGGCTGTGGAATATTTTGGGCATTGGAATATCCCAACTAGTATCACGGATTGCTGGAAAGAATTAGGGGATTTCTCCTACAAACATTGCGCCGACGTTCCGACAGACTCGTACTCGGACGACGATGCTGATAACAGCTCTGTGTCCAGTGGGGAACTTCTTGAGTAAAACCTCTCTATATGCTTTGCATTGTAACACTAGCAGCTTGTATTATTCCTCTAGAATTGGTTTTTGGAAGCACTTTAATATAGCTAAATAATAACTAAGTCGTCTATATTTACATTAGCTGCATAGCGTATCATCTAATGAATTATCTGGTGCGCTGACGTTGAGGTGCAAGAGGGTTATGGATCTCCGCGGTTCTTTATGTTGTGGCTACCTTGGCTCAGTCTGTAATCAAAACGACTTAAGTAGCAACATGCAGCGAAATGCTTTTCTATACACGTCAGTGCGGTTTGCCTTCTGCCTCGCTCCTTGGTGCTGCTGATTTGGCCTAGCGGCGTCTTTAATCGTTGATGAATTAACGGTCCTGGACTCTTGATGATGTATTCTATGGGCCATATTTTAGATCATGGTACACTGTAGAGGGGCTGCGGGGTTGCGGGTTACAGGTCCCCCACTTGGACTTGCAAAACGTCATAGCTATTACATCACCGACACGCAGGGATAGAAAACCGATGATGGCCGATGCGGACAGCCAAGCAAAAGCAAACGAATCAATCAAGATGTGTGACGGGTCGACTTGTTTTGCCTCCGTCTGACACAATATTTGGATAATCATCATGGCGTACCCAAGGGGAGTCATCCAGACCTAGCATGGATCGACGCGGGACGACGTCTCTTTGACGTCAAAAGCATCCCATGGGCTCAAGCTCGTCACCTCGGAAAAGCTTGTTATCTCGTTATATTAGAGGGCAGTTTGGTAATATCGGGAAGCCATTGGTTAAATTCTCTTTTCTTCTGGCCAAATGTTTCCCTTGTTTTATTGATGGCTACAATTATTCCTCAGGCAATCAAGAAGGCACAAAACATAGCGATGGGTGCTCACGGCGATGACAAGCAGGCCGACCTGGCTAAAGACACCAAGACTCCGACAGCAAAAGACCTGTTCACTTCCGATGCTGGCGTTAGACAGAGTAGCGCGGACGACTGGCTGAAGGTCGTCAGCGATAATCACACAGGGCCCGAGCTACTCGAGGATCCCTTTTCGCGTGAAAAGGTAATGACTGACCGTGTGTATCCGAATCAAAAGCTCGCACGTCTAATTATATTTCCTAGATTCACCGGTTTGATCATGAGAGGATCCCTGAGAGAGTCGTCCACGCTAGGGGAAGTGGCGCTTTTGGAACATTCCGGCTTCTAGAAAGCGCCTCGGATGTGACGATGGCTGGCGTCTTGACTGATACCTCTCGCGAGACACCCGTCTTCGTTCGATATTCCACCGTTCTTGGTAGTAGGGGCAGTGCCGACACCGTCCGCGACGTCCGCGGTTTCGCGACCAAGTTCTATACCAAGGAAGGTAACTGGGACATTGTCGGCAACGACATCCCCGTTTTCTTCATCCAGGATGCGCTCAAGTTCCCTGACGTGATCCACGCCGGCAAGCCCGAGCCACACAACGAGGTGCCCCAGGCGCAAACGGCGCACAACAACTTTTGGGATTTCCAATACCTGCACCCCGAGGCGACCCACATGTTCATGTGGGCAATGTCCGACCGGGGCATCCCACGATCCTATAGAATGATGCAGGGGTTCGGCGTCAACACCTTCACGCTCATCAATGCCAAGGGCCAGCGCCATTTTGTCAAGTTCATCTTCACTCCCGAGCTCGGCGTGCATTCTCTCGTCTGGGATGAGGCGCTGAAGCTCTGCGGGCAGGATCCGGACTTCCACCGGAAGGATCTGTACGAAGCTATTGAGAATGGTTTCTACCCGAAGTGGAAATTCGGCATCCAGGTGATCCCTGAGGCGGACGAGAATAAGTTTGAGTTCGACATCCTGGACGCGACGAAAGTCTGGCCTGAGGATCTAGTCCCTATCCGCTACATCGGTGAGATGGAGCTAAACCGAAACCCGGACGAGTTCTTCACACAGACTGAACAAGTCGCCTTCTGCACGAGCCATGTTGTGCCTGGGATCGGCTTCTCAGACGATCCGTTGCTGCAAGGTCGTAACTTCAGCTACTTCGATACCCAGATCACCCGTCTGGGTATCAACTGGGAGGAGCTTCCCATCAACCGCCCGCTGTGCCCCGTCATGAACTTCAACCAAGACGGCGCGATGCGACATACCATTCGTAACAGCCAGGTTAACTACTGGCCAAACCGTCACTCTGTGGTGCCGCCGGCGAAGGCGTCGGAGGGAGGGTACGTGGAGTATGCGCAGAAGGTAGAGGGCATCAAGACGCGTGCGCGAAGCCCCAAGTTCCGTGAGCACCACAGCCAGCCGCAGCTATTTTGGAACAGCATGAGCGCTGTGGAGCGCAACCACATTGCCAGCGCGTTTGCCTTCGAACTAGACCATTGCGATGACCCCATCGTGTACGGGCGCATGGTAGAGCGCATCTCGGAGCTCGACCTCGGCCTCGCTCAGACAGTCGCTACTATGGTGGGCGGCGAGGTGCCAAACAAGGCCGGCCGGCAGAACCACGGCCGCAAGGCACCGGGCCTGTCACAGCTGGAGATTGCGGCCGCCAAACCGACCATTGTGTCCCGGAAGGTCGCAATCATCATCGCCGATGGATTCGACGGCGTGTCCTTCGAGGCGGTACGTGCGGCTGTGAAGGCGGCAAGTGCAGTACCGGTGGTCATTGGCACGAATCGGCGGAAGATCAGTTCGGCGGGGGGAAAGACGTCTGTGCAGCCGGATCACCACCTAGAAGGCATGCGATCGACGATGGTGGACGCGGTGTTCGTGCCCGGCGGGGCGGAGTCCGCGTCGACGCTCAGTAAAAACGGGCGGGCCGTGCACTGGATCCGCGAGGCGTTCGGGCACCTCAAGACGATCGGGGCGACAGGGGAGGGGGTCGACGTGCTCGATGCGGCATTCCGGCTGCCAAGCGTGACGCTATCATCCTCGGCGGAGCCGGTCGAGTCGTACGGTGTTGTGACGCAGCGTCAAGTGAAGCCGGAGACCTTCGGCCAGGCCATCACCATTGCCAAAGGGGCGAAGGGTTTCCTGGAGAACTTCTTCTATTCTGCTGCGCAACACAAGAACTGGGCTCGGGAGATGGATGGGTTGAGCACGCAGGTGGCTTACTGAGACGGGGGCTGAATGTGTATGTGTATATGCTAGTGGTGTGGATCTGCTAGACAAAATGCTTCCACCTACGGAGCAGGTATGCGTGGATGTAATGGGTTTGCGACTTGGAGTTCTGTACGTATGTACTAGTAATATTTAACGTATGCTCCAAGGGCCATTTCTCTGGGTGCTAGAAACTAACTCGGCACACATGATGTCGGGTAGAAAGGCGCAGATAAATTGCGATCTGCTTCAAGGTTCAGGTACCAGGCAGGCGCCTTCATGTTTAGCGTAGAAAATGGAGAAATCCATGATGTTTATTCTCCTACCTAAAGCATTGATGAAACAATTAAATGACAGTAGCCTTCAGTCTATCCTTAGTCTAACTTCTCCATATGATACCGAAAAACAGATCTCCAAGGCAACGGCCGAGACCCCCGTTATGCATGCACCTACCCATGATCTATCTACACCTGATAACTACAACAGCGCGACGACGCCAGCGACAAGAGCCGCTCCAGCGTAAGTACCTGCCGATAGGGACTGAGCGAAAGCGGAGCCCGCGTTGGTCGACGACGGGGACGGGCTGGATGTAGTACCGGAACCGGAGCCGGAACCGGAGCCGGAGCTAGAACCCGACCCAGAACCGGAGCCGGAGGTCGAGGTGCTAGAAGGCGAGGAAGCGGTGGGCGAGGGAGTATCGAAGGTGGTTGGGCAAGTCAGGTCAAACAGAGGCTTAGTGGAGAGGTTCTTGGTGATGGCGAACTTCATGGTGTTCTCCGGGTTCGAGTCTCGGAGGTTGTACCAGAAGGTAGGCGTCTTGTTGAAGAGCTTGCGGCATCCAACCTCATCCCAATAGTATTTGGCATTTTCGACACTGGCAACAGCCTCGTCCCAGTCTGGGCCGGACGCGGGCCAGCCGGTCTCGGTGACCCAGACGGGCTTGTCACCAACGGCGGCGATGGTTGCGTCGTAGGCGGTATCGAAGAGGGTGCCCGAGTTCTTGATGGCGTTGCCCTTGCCACCCTCGTAGTACGGGTACTCATCGACACCGACGAAATCAATGGCATCGAGGACCGGCTTGTTGGTTGCATTGGGCCAGACGTCCCAGGTATCCACGTGTCCAACAGGGATGCTGCCAAGCGGGCTGTCGGCAAACGACTTCTTGAAGTCTTGGATAAAGCCAACAATGGCATCAGGGGAATTGCCTACCCCGGCCTTGTTCGCAACGCCGGTGGCCGAGATACGGTACAAGTCCTCACTGCCGATGGAGATGCCGATGACGAGGTCAATAAAGTCCTGACCGTACTTCTTCACGGCTTTCTTCAAGGCACTGATCTCCTTGTCGATGTTGTCTGTGCCGGACGCCCAAACGCCGAGGAGAATGGAGGTGTTCGTCCCAATAGCAGCCTCGAAAGCCTCAATAGGATCATCCTCCGAGTATGCCTGGATGTTGGTGTACAGTCGTACGGCGTTGAATGTCCCGGGTGCACCCTCTAGGTTTTGTGCCGTCTTGAATTCGGCCTCGAAGTCTGCCTTGAACTTTGCGGATCGATCGGCCAAGGTTGATCCAGAGTTAAAGCCCAGATAATTCTTGGCCGATACGCCGACGGCGAGGGCGCTCGCGGCCAAAGCTGAGGAGGGACGCATGATGATTTCGGGAAGGAGGGAGGGCGGGATGGAAGCCGAAGCCTAACAAGTGAACTTGGGAAACGATTCCCAGAAGTTGTACCGCGTCTGGTCGAGGCGACGGTAACGAGGGTTGGCTGTCGGGTAAAGAACGTAGGAGATTGCCGTGGGCGGAAAGAATGACGAAGGTAAAAAGAATGTGAGAGTCCAAGGTGGACGTTGGAATGAGGACGAAAGGTTGGGTGAGAGCCGTGTCAGGGGAAAGGAATGACGGAGGGTCGAAGAGAGCGCGAGATTAGGGATGTTCTTTTTCTGCCGTGGCGCAGCGTGGCGCGCGCATACCGCAGGGTTTCCCCGTGCCTTGCACCACCTCCCGGTTGTGGGCCATTTTGTGCAACCCCCCTGTCGATCGAAACATGTGAAACCCTGGTGGAGATCGCTATTTTGGCGTGTTTCCTTGATTGCCAACCAATCTGGTCGTCCCTGGACAAACAAACGCTCTTGGCATTTCACGTTTGGGCACAGGCGACGGCGAATCTCTATTCGTAGGTTCGCGTTCAACCAATATCACTTTCTAGGGCTCGCTAATAGCGACTGATGATGTGTCTGCATACACGAGCAACTCGATGGAGCGTCACACAGGTAGGACGAATTACCCGGACTCCCGGAGTACCCAATGAAAAGAGGGCTCCCCTGATGAACTAGTTAGATAGCGCAGCGCGTGCTGCAGCTGCGTTGAGCTGCTGTTCCTAGGTAACCTACAGCCCGCAGGCCAATTGACCCTCCCCAGAACCCATCGCAGTTCTTTAATCGGCAACCTCGCCGCCTTCTTGGACCCATCGTCGCCGTACTTCACCTAGGCCGGATTCTTGATGATCGAGGTCGTGCACTATGTCTTGATGATCGAGATTGCGCATTCTGCGTGATGGGAAGTCGTTAAGGCACCGCCAGACAGGGTCGTTTGGGCTACGGCAGCTGCCAAGCCAATGATAAGTCGCGAGCTCGAGGTTCCAATCGACCTTTCCTTCGCCTGCCTGAATGGAGACCGCATAATCTGTGAAACAATATCGGCACGAACCCACTTCTTGATAGCAGTCGACAGACCCTTCCTCCGTCAAGGCGGCAACCTGGGGGGTACTGCTATAATAGGCCGGAGGGCTTCGCAATTCCGGAAGTCTGATGAGTGTGGGGAATAACAAAATATATGCCGGCATACCTTTAAGCCGATGGAGTTCAGAGCTAGCGTGAACTGGGCTGTCGTGACCCGGGGGCCTGTAATATGGTGAAGGTTGGCCAGATAAAGCTCATCATCCATGATCTTGCCGGTGTAGTAGCTATGCTTGAACGTCCAAAGTATTGGTAACGATTCCAGCGGGGAACTGAGCATTGTATGCACCTGTGAGTCCAATACTTCGGCCACGGCACCGTCAAACGGCCATTCCCAAGGGCCCATGTCGGTCATGGCTCGATTCCTAAGTAGCCTCGTCCGATGCGATCGTGTGAGATGGCGTGTTCCCGGTGAATGGCGTCTCAGGGGAACGTGATCGTCGACTGTGCTGAAACCGTCTATGGCGATGAATCTTTCAAAATCAAAATGGCGTTGGAGGGTCTGGAGGGTTATGCCATAGGCCTCGCCGTACAGATGCCGGTTCATAGCCAAGTGCGCTTCAGAAAAGGTTATTTCGGGGTCTCTAACCCGATGACTCCAAGTAAGCGGCTGAAATCTTTCAACAATGCTCTCGTGTTGTGCTTCAGGGCCCGTTACGAGAGATCCTCAGGTGATCCATATGCCAGGTGTATTCGATCTCCCGATCTCCTCGGCGCAGGTTTGTTTGATGGCTTTGGGCCCGCCAGCCCAACTTATAGCTGGAGTCAAAGGGGCGAAGCCGAGTACAACCGAAACAAAGAAAATACCTCGGATTGTCCCTTTCTAAAAGTAAAAACAGATTGACTAAATCTCCCTTGCTAATAATTGGCAATTTCTGGGAATAGAGTGTGGTTAAAAAGGGCTTGCATGTAAGACCGAGGGTTATGTGTGATGTTACTGGCAAGTAATCACAGATCAAAAAAAGGATGTCAAGCGGGACATTAACAAGATAGCTGGACCATGATTGAGCTGGCATGGAAGGTGATCCTTGGCCTTGGATTACCCTCAGGTAGGGCGGCCGGCCATTGGGGAAGGACTTGCAATGAGTGCTAGAGTAGTGCGATTTATGCTGGGATTGTGGTAATCGGGAAATCAGGACTCGAGCAGAAGGGAAGGAGCAAAGTATTAAATTTGATTCCTGTGGGTGGGCAAGTGGAGAGAAGAACCCTTATTGCGTTGGAGCTGCAGCGCAAAACGTTGGGGCTCAACAATGCCGCACGAAAGGAAGATCTTCGGCACAACGTTTCTGCTGCGGGCTCACTCTACGCGTCATGCTTGTGCGGAGTGCCAGGGCTCGGTTTATTTTTGATCAACGCGAATCGAACAAGTCGAGACCCGATGGTGCCGGAGGCTCTCGCTTCGGCATCCCAGGTGGGAATGCCATGGTTTCGGCCTTGCCCGAACTCAAGACTAGCAAGATTGCGGAAGGGTTACGCATACACAAATGCCGTTTGATCTGGAAAGAGTGGGAGGAATAGAAAAGGAAAGACGGAGAAGGCCCCGCCATAGTGTTCTGCCGCCAAGAGACTCGAGAGTGCAGACCATGGATGTTCGTCCGATAAGTCTCTCCATTGCAGCCTTGATCGGAGTGAGCGGTACACTTGCCATCCTCGGCATTATACCAACCATGCGGGGAGAAGAGAAAAGGGAGCCAGATGAGAGGGTGTATACTATAGGGCGTCACAGTTTCCAGCGTCAGTCTTTCAGAGAAGCCTCCATATAATCGCAATTGCCGATAGTTGCGCATAATTCGTGGGCGGCCGAACGTAACCTTCCCTCACCCCATTCTCCATTGCAACAAGCCAGTTATGCGAGGCTAGGAGAACTAGTCGATCTAGCAGCTTTGCCTGCTTTCCTAAGGTACTATTAATAACCCGTCTAGTCATCCAAGCGAGGTAAGCCGTCGTAGCTCTCCCACAGGAAGTAAGGGAAATTCATGTAGGAGGAGCCCTCGCCTGGGATCGAGCATGTACGGGCATCATACGGATCCGAAGTCGAATTCACTACCCCCGATCCAGCCCCATCCAGGCCTCGTGTCAGTTTTCAGAAAGTAGGGCATTGTGACCCAAGATAACCGGGCAAACAGTAACAGCCCTACCTCGGGCATGTAGCTGTCTTCCCTAGGTGGGCAAACTATGCTAAACGGATAGAATGGAGGGTGGTATAGCGACTAGACCGTTGTAACTTTGTTAATGTGTGTCAGGTTGCCCCGAGGAAGCCCCTCAGGGGGCCCAAACCACCTATCCGAGGCATGTGAATCGGGAATGCGTAATACGACGAGGTAAACAAGGAAGACACATACGGTCATTATAGTAGTTATAGACCACAGATTGGTCAACTGTGTAATCTCCGAACCCGTGGCTTTTACGGCAGCAAGGCATATTCAAATAGATGGCATCGGCAAAAATCCACTGGACTGCACTAGGCTACTTAGTATGTGTCGAGTATTGCTCAAGTTCTAACCTGTTCCCTACCACGACGATCACTGATACCAAACTCCACACTCGCCAGTTCAGATGCGCATAGATAGGACAGCTATTTTGAGGCTAGGATTCTTCGGCGTTCTTGTTACTTGAAACTGTTGAGAATCGAGCATAGAAACGGCAAAGCTAAGAATCTTACCTAGTCAAATTGCGGGACCTCTGCGATGGGAATGATTGACTAAGCTTCGCTGACTCGATCCTATTTACCCAGCATGGTGGCGCTGACAAGCTTTCTAACAGCAAAAACCTCGGGAATTCCACCTCCTCTGCTATAGCCGTCTTCTTTAGGTTTGCACTTTGATGTAAAGTTGTGTCTCTCTAAGCTCTTATAAGGGGTTTTGCAGTCTTCTTACCGGCGCTGTGTACCTCAAATTAATTACAAATTTGTGACACATAGCCGCAATGCACGCAACACCTTATGGACAATATCCATGTTTTGACCGCTCACAACGGCCGCTGCATGTGCTTGTCTCCGGAGCCGGCCCGTCAGGCATAGCTATGGCTATTGGGCTTAAAAGGCTCTCCAATGTCACCTTCCACGTTTTTGAGAAGAACCATGATGTGGGAGGAACCTGGCTAGAAAACCGTTACCCAGGAGCTGCCTGTGATATTGCCAGCCATGCGTATCAGTACACGTTCCACTCTAAAACAGACTGGTCCTCGCAGTATGCTCTCTCCATATCAGCACGTCTCTTTAACCCCCCCCCCCCCACCCCCCCCCCATGCACTTCTGCTTTCTCACCTGGCTTCGGCTCTTTCTGCCCTGGGCGTACGTGCCAGACGTCTA
>Ga0164242_10006253_pt1 | contig 13146 bp, 10 predicted proteins | sample OricomgcompostMG_FD_108783 | JGI IMG/M metagenome (GOLD analysis project Ga0164242, IMG submission 108783) | Miracle-Growth compost microbial communities from Emeryville, California, USA - Original compost - Miracle growth compost (MG) ...
CAGCTCGTTTACATCTCAGCCTACATCAAGCGCTATCATCCGGCAGCGTTCGCTTGTGCTCTACTGAATTCCCAACCCATGGGCTTTTACGCACCGGCGGAAATCGTGCGCGATGCGCGCGAACATGCTGTGGAGGTGCGTCCCGTCGATGTGAATTCCAGCGAATGGGGCAATTTCTTGGAAGCGGATGGAGGAGGTGGCTGGGCATTACGCCTTGGTTTCCGCCAGATCGATGGCTTCAGCGAGAAATGGACCGGTGCCCTGATCGAGGCGCGCGGTAATGGCTTTGGCGCGGTTGAAAGCCTTGCCCGCAAAGCACGGCTGCCCAAACGCGCCATGATCATCCTGGCGGAAGCCGATTGCTTCCAGTCGCTAAACAAGGATCGCCGCGAAATCCTCTGGGAAGTTCGGCGCCTGGCTGATACCGAAACGCTTCCGCTCTTCGCCGCGCAATATGTTGAAGAGCAGCCCGAAGAGGTGACCGCCGCGCTGCCCACCATGCCGCTTAGCGAGCATGTGCTGGCGGATTATCAGATGCAGCGATTTTCGCTAAGAGCGCATCTGATGGTTTTCCTGCGCGATCTGTTCCGGGAAGAAGGCATTGATGATTGCCGCTATGTATCGAGCCCCGCCACTTATCCGTTCCCCGTCTCGTGGGATGGCGAGAAGGTCCGCTGCGCTGGTATCGTTCTCACACGCCAGATGCCGGGTGATGCGGGCGTCGTCTTTATCACGCTCAGCGATGAAACCGGCGTCACCAACGTTGTGGTCTGGTCCAAGCTGGTGAAGAAATTCCGCCGGGAGATCATGAGCGGGCGCCTGCTGGTTGTGGAAGGCACAGTCCAGCGCAGTAAGGAAGATGTCGTTCACCTCGTGGCCGAGCGCATCGTAGACCGCACCGTCGAACTGGACCGTCTTTCGGAAGACAACATCGAGGCGCCGTCTTTCCGCTCCCAAGCGGCCCGACATCTGAACCGCCACCCCCGCAATGTCCGCATCGTCCCGAAATCCAGAGATTTTCATTGAAGCGGATCCTGCTAGACGCGGATTTCCGAAATATTTGTTGTGTTCTTCGGCATTGCGCCATTGTCGACTGTTGCCTAGAACCGCAGCGTATTTCTCGATACGAGCGCACCCTTGGCCACCCCAATTCCCTTTATCGACCTCCAGGCCCAACGTCGCCGCATAGGCGAACCTCTTAACCATGCAATTCGGGCCGCTGTCGAAGGCGGCCAGTGGATCTTGGGCCCACAGGTCGCGGAACTGGAGAAACGTCTCGCGGAATTTGCTGGAGTACGGTACTGCATCACATGTGCTAATGGCACGGATGCCCTGCTGATCGTATTGAGGGCATGGAATATTGGCCTTGGCGATGCTGTGTTCGTTCCTGCATTCACCTTTGCTGCATCGGCGGAGGTTATTGCGCTCGTCGGCGCTGAACCTGTTTTTGTGGATGTCGTCGACGACACCTATAATATGGATGCAGCCAGCCTGGAAGCCGCGATTTCACTGGTGAAAGCGCAAGGTAGGCTCACGCCACGGGCGGTGATGCCGGTCGATCTGTTTGGGCAACCGGCTGACTATCGCGCAATCGAACCCATTGTTCGTCGCGAAAAGCTGAAGATGCTTTGCGACACTGCGCAAGGTTTCGGAGGGATGATCGATGGTCGGCGTACCGGTTCGATCGGCGATGCCGCGGCGACCAGCTTTTTCCCAGCCAAACCTCTGGGGTGTTATGGCGATGGTGGCGCCGTTTTCACCGACGACGCGGAGCTGGACGCATTGCTGCGCTCCATCCGTATGCATGGGCAGGGCAGCAATCGTTATGAAAATGTCCGCATTGGTGTAAACTCGCGTCTTGATACGATTCAAGCCGCTATTCTCATCGAGAAATTGAAAGTCTTTCCGAGAGAAATTGAGATGAGAGAGGCTGTAGCGCGGCGCTATAACGAAGCATTTAGCGCTTCAAATGTGATCAAGCTTCCGAAGCTGATCGCAGGTTCGAGTTCGACTTGGGCGCAATACACAGTCCAGGTGCCATCGCGCGAAACCTTTCAGGCATCGCTCAGGGAGTTCGGAGTTCCAACTGCCGTTTACTATCCGGTACCTTTGTCGCAGCAGAAGGGATATTCGAATTTCACGTCGGTTCCTACGCCAGCAAGCGATCGCATATCGAGAGCTGTTGTGAGCCTGCCGATGCATCCGGATCTAGATGAGCCTACCCAAAATCGGATAATCGAAGCCGTTTTCGCCAGCGTGAATTGAACTGAACGGATTACGGCAATTTGAGCTAGGGGGTGAGTGTCCGATTCTCATGAAGATTCTTGTTCACGACTATTCGGGACATGCCTTTACGGTCCAGCTTGCGAGATGGTTCGCGGTGCAAGGCCATGATGTCGAGTACTGGTACTCGGCTGATATAGAAAGCCCTCGGGGGTCATTGGATCCTCACGTCGATGATCCGGAGAACCTTCGAATCGTTGGCATCACGCAAGGGTCAGCTTTGGCGAAGTACTCTGTTTTGACCCGGCTAAGGCAAGAATATTCATACGGGCGACGTGCAGCTCTGCTGACGAAGAAATTTTGTCCTGATATTGTACTCTCGAACGCTCCACCCGCCGTCCAAAACGCGTTGAGGAAAGCAACTCAAGCCTCCGGCGGGGGCTTTCTATACTGGCTCCAGGATATCTATAGCGCTGCGCTGGCACAGCTCCTCATCGACAAGTTTCTCGGCGTTGGCGGTCTTATCGGTCGCTTCGCTCAAATCTTCGAATATTCTGTGCTGCGTCGCTCTGACCGCGTGATCTGTATTTCGGAGGATTTCGTTCCGCACTGTGTCCGGTATGGGGTCGCCGCGGAGCGTTGCCTCGTTATCGGAAATTGGGCGCCCCTCGATGAAATGCCGGTTCTTTCCAAGCAAAATGATTGGTCTCGTGCACACGGTTTCGACGATAAGTTTGTCTTTCTCTTTTCCGGCACACTTGGGCTGAAACACAACCCAAAATTACTTTCTTCTCTCGCAGCTTCTCTTCAGAATGTTGCGGACACGGCCGTGGTCGTAATCACCCAGGGTATGGGGCGAAATTGGCTTGAACGCGAAAAGAAAAAGGCGGGCTTGGACAATCTCTATCTCTTCGACTTTCAGCCACACGCGGTTTTGCCCCAGGTGTTGGCGACGGGAGATGTCCTGGTTGCCATACTCGAGCCGTTTGCAGGCGAATTGTCCGTGCCTTCTAAAATATTGGCGTATCTATGCTCTGGTCGCCCGCTGCTGGCGGCATTGCCAAGATCCAACTTAGCTGTTCGTGTATTAAGCGCTGCGAGTGCAGGGATAGCCGTTGATCCCTGCGATGACGCAGCGTTCCTCTCGGCGGCCCGAAGGCTTTATGACGACGAGAATCTGCGCCGATCGATGAGCCATTCGGGCCGGAGTTATGCGGAAAATGAATTCAATTTGGATGCTATCGGACAGAACTTCCTGGATGTTTTCCGGGCGGCAATCCGTCCTATTAAGGGTCGGCGCCCGTTAATCTTGCCTCGCCCCGTGCCCGTCAAAAACACACCTCCAAAATTGTAGTATTTCGAAACAATTGACCTTTTCCTGTCAGCTTTGGGTGAGGCATTCCAAGGCAGGCTTAGGCATGAATGGGCATAGAATAGCTGTGGTAGGGCTTGGCTATGTCGGGCTGCCCGTGGCTGTTGCGTTTGGAAAGATATTCAAGGGCACAATCGGCTTTGACATCAGCGCTGAGCGCGTTGCCGAGTTAAAGAGTGGGAAAGATAGGACGGAAGAAGTCACGCCCGCAGACCTTCGCGCATGTTCGGTTGATTTCACTACCGAATCGGAAACGCTGAGCAAGGCCAATGTTTTCATCATTTGCGTTCCTACACCGATCTATGAAGATCGGCGCCCAGATCTCACACCATTGCGGTCCGCCTCCGAGACAGTAGGAAGGATACTAAAAAGAGGAGATGTCGTCGTTTATGAGTCGACGGTATATCCCGGTCTTACGGAAGATTATTGTCGCAAAATCCTGGCGCAGACTTCGGGCCTCGTTGCAGGCGTCGACTTTTGGGTAGGCTATTCTCCAGAACGCATAAACCCCGGCGATAAGGCTCACACTTTCGAAAAAATAAAAAAAATCGTTTCTGCGGAGACAGATGAGGTTGCGCACGTGCTCGCCGATATCTATGGCGCAGTAGTCGAAGCGGGAATTCATGTGGCGCCCAGTATAAAAGTCGCAGAAGCTGCAAAAGTGATTGAAAATACACAGCGCGACCTCAACATCGCGCTAATGAACGAACTTGCAATCATTTGCGACCGTTTGGATATTCGAACGGATCAGGTTATCGACGCTGCTGCTACAAAATGGAATTTTCTGAAATTCCTACCGGGCTTGGTTGGCGGCCATTGCATAGGTGTTGATCCGTATTATTTGACCACCAAAGCTCAGGAACTCGGTTATCATCCCGAAGTCATACTGGCGGGGCGCCGAATCAATGACTCCATGGGCACTTTTATAGCGCAGCGACTGGTTCGAATGTTGAGTGCAGATTCGAAGCCGCTTCGCGATATGCGCGTGGCTATTATGGGGATCACCTTTAAAGAGGACATTCCGGATATCAGAAATAGCCGGGTTCCTGATATCTCTAAAGAATTGCGCAACTTCGGAATCAATGCCCTGCTTCATGACCCGCATGCCGATGCAGGAAATGTTTCGAAAGAATATGGATTGAACTTGTCAGAATGGAGCGATCTAACCGATTGCGATGCGCTTGTCCTTGCAGTACCGCACAAGTTCTATTTGAGCGAGGCAAAGAAGATATTGTCGCTTATTCGGGATGGTGGTGTCCTTATGGATGTGAAATCCGCATTGAAACCACACGCAGTGCCTGCCGGCGTGCAATATTGGAGCCTCTGAGAAACTGATGACAAATGTCGTGATTGTAACTGGCGTTGTCGGATTTATTGGCAGCCATTTGGCCCAGTCGCTCCTGGGGCGGGGCGACCGCGTTATCGGAATCGACAATCTAAACGACTACTATGATGTCAACCTGAAGCGGGCCCGTCTCGATCGTCTTCTCAAGAAAGAAGGATTTTCGTTTCATAGAACTGACATTTCCGATCGAGAGGCGATGTTTTCGATAGCTGCCAGCAATCCCGAAGTAACAGGCATTGTTCATCTTGCAGCACAGGCCGGGGTACGACATTCGTTGACCGATCCCTATGTCTATGTCCAATCGAACGTGATGGGACAGGTGGTGATGCTGGAGCTGGCGCGGAAATTCCCGAAGCTCGCTCACTTCGTGTATGCAAGCTCCTCATCTGTTTATGGGGGAAACACAGAACTTCCGTTCTCTGTGGACCAACCCGTAGACAAGCCTAACTCTCTTTATGCCGCGACCAAGAGATCTGATGAACTTATCGGATATACCTACGCCCATCTTTATGGAATTCCATCGACTGGGCTCCGCTTCTTCACGGTATATGGACCTTGGGGGCGCCCAGACATGGCAGCCTTTATCTTCACGCGTGCGATTCTCGCAAACGAACCGATCAAGGTGTTCAATCGAGGTGAGATGTGGCGAGATTTCACTTATATCGACGATATCGTAAGCGGCGTCGTACGGGCATTGGATCGCCCCGCGCAAGGCACTCCGCCTCATGCGGTGTATAATCTTGGCAATCACAAGTCTGAGAAGCTTACTGACTTTATCGGAACGATCGAGAAAGCGCTTGGTAAGAAGGCTGAAACGCTTTTGCTTCCCATGGAGCCTGGCGATGTTCCGGCGACATTTGCGGACATCACTGTGAGCAAGCGGGACCTGGGGTTTGAGCCAATCACGCCTATCAGTATTGGGATACCGAAATTCGTTGAGTGGTATAAAGCATATTACGGTGTCGAAGATGTGCCGAAACGCTAAAAAGCACCCTTTCGGGTACATACGATCCAGATAGTGTGAAGGATAATTACTGCATCGTACCATAGCGACCAGTTGAGAATGTACCACTCATCATAAGCCACGCGATCCGCGAACTGCGTTTCGCTTCTTCCGCTTATCTGCCAAAGTCCGGTTATGCCAGGTCGCGTACGCTGATAAAGCTGAAACCCCGCTCCATAATCGGATATTTCACGAGCAATAAGTGGACGGGGTCCAACAAGGCTCATATCGCCTATAAACACATTCAATATTTGCGGTAATTCATCAAGGCTCGTTCGCCGCAGCCAGCGACCCATGCGCGTGACTCGTGGATCGTCTCGCAACTTAAAATTACCCTTAACGTACTCATTATATTTCTCGGGCTGCTCGTTACGCCATTTGGCAAGAGTTTCCTCGGCGTCGAGATACATTGTGCGAAACTTGAAGCATGGAAAGCGGCGCCCGCCGCGGCCGATCCTATTTTGGATGAAGAAGACAGGCCCGCCATCGTCCAGCTTGATTGCAATTACTATTGCAAGCAGGAGTGGGGAAAGGACGATACCAACTATCGGTGGTCCCATAATGTCTACTAGGCGCTTGACGATCCTGCTGGGAACGCGTGCGAGGTTGTTCCGGACTTGAAGAAGCAGGATGTCTTTGCCGAACAGATAGTTAGTGCTTAAGCCGAATACCGGAAAGCCGCGAAGCGATGGAATGATCGCAAGATCGATGTGAGCACCGATGAGGCGTTGAATCAATTCGGTCATCTGCGGTTCACGGGTATCCGCCGCCGCAATGACCACTTGCGCGCAACTTGCATTGCGTAATGCCTCTACAACAGCTTTGGGATTGCCGGATGGTATTTTGCGTAGATTGAGAAGCTCTACTGGAATTTCGGATCGGTTCTCGTCTGCGACGAGAAATTTGACTTCGAATCCTAGCGATAGTGAATCCTGAATGCCAAGCAGCGCTTCTCGGGCGTTCGCGCCCGTGCCGATGAGCGCTGTGGAAACTCGCCAAAGGCCGACCTTACTCATAAGCCAGCGCATGAGCTGTCGAGAGAGAGGAATCGCGGGGAGTAGAAATAGCCAACTCATTGCTAAGGAGAAGTAGAGCCTTTCATTTCCCAGCAAAACTGCAAGAAAGACATCCGGGAGCGACATAAGACAGACTGTCCCGGCAACGGCGCGCGCACCGTCCCAAAACAATTGTCGCCGCCCATAATCGCCGAGCAGATATCGCGCGATTACGAACAGTCCACCCATGATTAGGTAGACGTCGACAGCCGATGCCGGATTGGGACCTTGTAATGTTGGTGCGAGAATTACCGCCGGAAGCTGTTGGCCCCGCCGTATCAAATAGTATCCAACCAGAAACGCAGCGATATCAGCGAGCGCGAGGCCCAGCATCGTTGTCCAGTGCCGCAACGCTCTGAAATAGTTTGAATTGGCTCCCCCCACTTTTATGGGAGGGCGGGCGACCGCACTCATGCTGATGAAACCCCGACCACGATCCGCTCCTCAGGCGAGCGGTAGTAGCAAGCATGCCTCTTTCGGACAATAACTGTTTAGGATTAATCTCAAACTTCCTTTGGGAATGGCTCGATTTCTTGGATCGAATAACTTCCTGGAACAGGAGCTTTATGCTCGTAGCTGGACCTTCTGTCGGCTTGGAGTGATTGGCGATGTCTAATGGAAGCAAGGCCTGCATTCAGGATTTGGATCGGTTTCGGCTGCCGGAGGGTTTCCGCGGCCGCTCGCCATTGATTGTACAGCTATGGTGGCTTGTCCAAGCATTCCTCTTCCGCCCCTCGCCCCAAATATTCTATGGCTGGCGCCGATGGCTGATGAGAGTCTTCGGGGCGAATGTTGGTGATGGCGTGCTCTTGAGGCCCACTGTCGTAATTACCTATCCATGGAAGGTCACGATCGGGCGAAATGCATGGGTTGGCGATAATGCTACGCTCTATTCGCTGGGATCTATTGTCATTGGAGAGAATGCCGTAGTTTCTCAGGAAGCGTATCTTTGTACGGGCACGCACGATTACAAGGATTCCGCCTTTCGTATTTATGCAGAACAGATCACTATCGAGGCGGAAGCTTGGATTGCAGCCCGTGCTTTTATTTCTCCCGGGATAACAGTGGGAGCAGGAGCTGTGGTGGCGGCTTGTTCAACAGTAACGAAAAATGTTGACCCTATGTCTATCGTCGCGGGAACGCCGGCGCGAAAAATAGGAGAGAGATTTTCCGCTGTCGCCAGTTGATACCCACCACCTCCGATAGCGCTAGTGAAATATCAGACTCGCTTTTCGGCGCCAATCAAGATCGCTCAATAAAACTCTACCAACGAAGCTCACAAAGGTTCGTGAGCTTTTTCTCCAATATTCAAGGTGTTGCAACTGAAAACTACGACTGGCACCTTCATCGAGAAATTCTTTATGCTTCTGCAAGAATAGATTTGCAGAGTATTCGTCGGCTTTGCGAGATAGCCGGTTTTGATCGCTTGTGAGATCCCAGACGACATTGCTTTCGGTGATCTTATGCATGCGATAGCCAGCTTTCTCCGCTTCCACCAAGAAATCCAGATCCTGAAATCTTCTCAGCCGTTGATCGAATAGCAAGCATCCGTCATTTGGCACAACAAGCGTGCTCGTCTGCAGCAACCCATGACAAAGAATATATCGGGAGACTGATCCTTCGGGCGATAAATTGCTTTTATACAAAACTCGTAGCCGTTCCTGCTTTTTCACGCATACGTCTTCATAGAAAATCACCTTCGGTCTGACTTTCTCGGAGGAAATTGCATTATGTGCACGAGCCAAGCGTGCCGGTAGCCAATAGTCGTCGGAATCCAGAAAGGCGAGATAGCGTCCCTTGGAAGCCCGGATGCCGTCATTTCGCGCGGCTGCGCCACCTCCATTTTCTTGCCGCCGGATTATATTTACGGACTCCGGCAGATGGGGTAGCGGTAGCGTCGAGTTATCGTCGACGACGATAATTTCAAAATCCTGTAATTCTTGCGCTAGTACCGACTCTATTGCTCGAAGCAGAAGTAAAGGCCTGTTGAAATGCGGTATAACGACTGAAAATTCAGTAGAATACATCCACCACTCCTAAGTAAGGAGAGATTGCTATCGCCTGCAGAGCTTATGTGCTAGGGGAGATTTTATGTTTCACCCTAGGAAGTTAACCTCTGGCCGTTGTCCGAACTGCGAACGCTGAGATTTGAATGCAGATTACGCTGAGACGTCCGCGTATTATCATACCCCTTACCTACGATCTCCAAGGTCTTAGGGCTTGGTGCACCATTGTGGCCCTGGGGGTCCTGAAATGGGTGGCGGTGCTGGCAGGAGTTGGTGATCGGCTTCACGCCGCTGCAATCGCAAACCGATTGTGGCCTCTCTTTGTGGTGGCGCTTTATCTTCGAGAAACAGTCTCTCTTTTTTTACGTCCCAACATCTACATTTTCATACTCGCCCTTTATGGCATTTTGGGCGTCCTTTCGGAAAATGCTTTCGTAGACGTGGTAACAGACGCCGTCGTGATGTTCCTGCCCGCCATTTTTTGGCGAAATCTACGCGATACGGAAACAACTACACCAGATCGGTATGCGGAATTTTTAGACACCTATTTCAGGCTCAATCTGCTTGGCATGTTTATGATCACATTACCCGGCATGGCATTTGACGGGGGCGCCGGCATGGATTGGAATTTCCTAATCCCTGTTTTTTTGGCTCGGATTTTCACGTCCCATATCTTCATGGATGTGGTTCTTTACGGAATACTATTCGTCGCTGCCGCAGCTTTGAGCTTGAGTACCAAAACCGCCCTTGGAAATATCGCGATTGCGGCAGTTTCCCTAACACGAGGCAAGCTTCGCTATATCTTGGCGGGAAGTTTGGTCGCCATACTTGTTGTGGCGATCTCGCTCCCATTTATTCTGGAAACGACAGCCGGAACCAAGCTTTCACTGCTCTTGAACAATGTTAATATCTCGGGATTGATGAATCTTCCTCTGTCAAATCTCGTCTTCAATCCCGTTCTTATTTTTAGTTTTCTGGATGTTTCGAGTGGTGAGAGAATCTTCGAGCTCTTGCAGGCTTTAAACAGAATTAATCAGGACTGGTTTCATTTCCTGTTTGGCTTCGGCCTTGGCAGCGGTATCGATGTTTCGGGAACAATGGATAAAAGCGTTTTGCGAGCGCATTCGGGCGACACGGAGGACGTACGCGTCGTTCACTTGGCGATAACTTGGTTTTTGCTGAAGGGAGGCATGGTTGGGCTGACGGCGTATTTGGCCTCATCTCTATGGGCAATATGGAACGCCATACAAAATATCCGCTTGCTGGTGATTTTTCGAGACTACAAGTGGATCTGGTTCGGAAACGTATCGGCGCTTCTGATCTGGTTCTCCATGCAGTTCGCCATTGCGAACTATATCAAACTCCCCTTGATCGCGATCTCGCTGATGGCTGTTCTCATCGGCAGGGAATTGCGTGCGGTGTATCGGAAACGCAAGTCGATTCAATCTCATTCAGGTGCTGAAGTTATTTCTTGACGGCGTCGATATAGAGGGACATTTCGGGACGCGTGTTATCGAAATAAAGTTTATTTTGCAGTGGTGCAGCTAAAGAGGCGCCGTGCGTCGATCTATAGATGCGATTGAAGCCTGCCTCTTCCAGGTTCTTTTTGCATTTTTCGAATGTCCACCAATTCATATGTAAACCAGGCTGATCGCTTTGAAAGTGGCATGACGAAACGAGCCAATCCAGAAAATCCGTTCTTTCTCTGGTTGCAAATTCTCTCTCGGCTTCTGCCGCTGTTACTTTTTCTGCATCCGCTGATACAAATGGCGATCTGGATGTCGCTATCTCCCGCACGATGTAATCTCCGGAGGTCAGCGATTTCGCGGAGACTCCCTTGGCGCGAAACCAGGGTGCTCGCCAGTTCCAATATTCAATTCGTCCCGACTCCATTGCGTTGCAGAGGATGTCGGCGTCAGGACATGTGATGCGGAATATGCCGCCAGGCACGAGAATACGACAAATCTCTCGGAAAAGATGACGGGCTGCATCTGTCGTGACGTGCTCGATCGTGTGAGATGTATATGCTAGATCGATACTATCGTCTGCAAAGGGCAGAGGCTGCAGATCCATAATATTGTAATTGATGAAATTCGCCTTCTGATGGCCAGCATACCAGTCGGACGAATAATCGACATTTGTCCAGAGCGGATGATAAAATGCTCCTGCGCCAATGTTTATGAACAATGGCTGTCGATGATTGTATCGATAGGTTCGATAACGGTTGAGATCAGAGATGCGGTCTCTTACTAACCTCGCTTTTTGAAGCGCGTAGCCAATCCAGTTTCTCATCGCATTTTTTATCCATTACTTTCGTTAGCGGGTGCCCAGCTACTCAGTCACGCAAAATGTCTTCAATTACAGCCGGTCGCGCGGGACAAAACATTTGTCTTCCAATGACATCAGTTGATGACAAGGTATTCGGAAATTGAATTGCGCGGGCAAGGGCGGCCGGAGACGAAGCGAATTGCGCATATTGAGCGTCGAGCATGCCTGAAAGTGCCGACCAGCCTGGGGCTGGGATAAGGTATGTTTTGCAGCCGAGTGCGGCGCCTTCAAGCAGCGCTGTCGAAAAGGCTCCCACCTGGAAAGCGCAACGTGCTTGAAGACTTAGCGTTTGCCCTCCACCGCCGCCGGTACTTATTTCGAATTTCTCTCGATCGATCATCGCCTGCGAGACAATTTGATCTACGGCGTTGATATCATCGGCGGGATGCAGACGCAGAATGACTCTTGGAATGTTTGGCTGCCGGGAGAATTCGAGCGCGAATTCCAGTATGTTTTTGAAGATGCCAGCTTGGGAAATGAATAAAACAGCTGCCTCCCTTTGTCCATGCGGAACCGGGTTCGCACTCTTGAGGTGGCGATCAAGATAGGGTGCGCCGAACACCTCAAGACGCGTACCAGCGTAATGGCGTGCCGCGTTTCGCCAATAGTCGCCGTAGAGCAGAAGGATATCCGGCCGATATGCGGGTTCCAGACCCTCCGGAAAATCATATCCGAAGTGAGAACGGTGGATGAGACCGTGCTGCAATTCAATTGTCGTGGCACCACAAGCTTTGGCCGCGGCAACAAGTGATGCGCGCGCGTATGCAACGACCACGAATAGCCTGCGCACCCGCCAGTGGCGAAATAGCCGGATGAAAACATCGCGTTGTGCACGAAATTCTGCCGCCCCCTTCGTCAGCTTGCTCACTAGGTCCATGCGAACGCCGAGTCGGTCCTCTATGGCCTGTTGAATCTGCAACATACCATCTCGTTCGAGGCGAGAAGCATATGAGGGTGAAATCGCTGCTCTAGCCTTCGTCGCCATCGCTACCGCTTCAAAGCTAAGATCGGCGGGATATCCTGAGGGAATAGCTCCCAACATCTGTGTGTAGCGGGTGTCCTCGGGGGGGAGAAGGTCGCGAAGGGGCTGCGTAATGACATCCTGAAGCCCGTTGTCAGTTTGTTGGCTCCGCTCCCATTTCATGACGAAATTTGGAAAAGTGCCATGTTTCAGAAAGGGGTTTCGTAGAATCAGATTTTCTGGCAGAGCATTGATCCGTGAGCGTCGTGAAATGCGCCTCGCTATAGGCCTGTTGAGTATGCCGAGTGCCAGCATGAGACTTTCTGCGATCTGCAGTCTCATGGCGGACCAAATGCGCACATCTCCGATGGTTAATTGGTGTGCGGCGAAATCCCGCTCTATCGATACGATTTCATCGTAGATCGCTTTTGCAGGATCGGGCGGTGCGGAACTTTCAAAAGGGCACATCGGAGGAGTATGAAACCAGCCCGCTCGCATATCATCGACAGACTTCGCCGCCAATTGCAAAAAACCTTATCATCATATAAGCGATTGAAAAGTCTGGTATTTTGGTATAGGCGATATGCTGTTCAGATAGTTCGCACAAATGTTTGGATAGAATAAAGGCGTTTTCTGCTTACCGCCTTCGACATTCTCAAATGGTGATTTGAGGCTAATTTTGGGTGGGCTCTCGAGCCAGCGAAGAAGATCATGACAACTTTGGATTTTATGACGATTGCCGCCGGAGCATCCATAGATGATGCTTTTCGGAGACTGAATGCAAATCGGCAGGGGGTTGTATTCGCTGTAGACGATAGTGGCCGGGTTGTGGGCTGCATCACAGATGGCGATA
>Ga0164242_10006254_pt1 | contig 13146 bp, 9 predicted proteins | sample OricomgcompostMG_FD_108783 | JGI IMG/M metagenome (GOLD analysis project Ga0164242, IMG submission 108783) | Miracle-Growth compost microbial communities from Emeryville, California, USA - Original compost - Miracle growth compost (MG) ...
ACGCCGGCGCGGCGGAACTCGCCGTACGCCTCGTCGACGACGACCAGACCATCGCCCGCCGCCTCGCAGAGCACGGAGACCGCCTCGGGCGGCAGCGCGGTGCCGGTCGGGTTGTTGGGACTCGGCAGCAGGACGACGCTCGGCTGCTCGCTCTTGACCAGGTCACGCGCGGCGTCGAGGTCGAGGCTGAAGTCGGTCTCGCGACGGCCGGCGACCCAGCGGGTGAGGGTGTCGCGGGCGTACTCGGGATACATCGAGTACGTCGGCGCGAAGCTCAGCGCGCTGCGGCCCGGCCCGCCGAAGGCCTGCAGCAGCTGCAGCATGACCTCGTTGGACCCGTTGGCCGCCCACACCTGCTCCGGGGCGATCGGCGCCTGCCCGGGGCCCGTGTCGCGGGAGAGGTACGCCGCCAGCGCGGTGCGCAGCGCAGTGAACTCGCGATCGGGGTAGCGGTTGAGTCCCGATGCGGCCTCGGCCACGGCGGCGGCGATGTCGGCGACGCAGGCCGCCGACGGCCCGTAGGGGTTCTCGTTGACGTTGAGCTGGACGGGGACGTCCAGCTGCGGCGCGCCGTACGGCTCGATGCCGGCCAGCTCGGGCCGGATCGGGGGGAACGACATCGTGACTCTCCTATCCCCGGAACCGGACGCGGATCGAGTCGGCGTGGCCCGGGAGGTCCTCGGCCTCGGCGACGTTGACCACGTGGTCGGCGACCTTCGCCAGGCCCTCGCGGCTGTAGTCCACGACGTGCACCGACTTGGTGAACGAGCGCACCGAGAGGCCCGAGGAGTGACAGGCGCAGCCGCCGGTCGGCAGCACGTGGTTGGAGCCCGCGCAGTAGTCGCCGAGGGCGGTCGGCGCGAAGGCACCGAGGAAGACGGCGCCGGCGTTGCGGATCCGGCCGGCGACCACGTCGGCGTTCTGGGTCTGGATCTCGAGGTGTTCGGCGGCGTAGGCGTTGGCGACGTCGACGCCCTGGTCGAGGTCGCGGACGAGCACGATCCCGGACTGGCTCCCGCCGAGGGCCTCGCGGACACGCTCGGCGTGGCGGGTCGCGGAGACCTGCTTGTCGAGCTCGGCCTCCACCTCGTCGGCGAGACGCTCGGAGTCGGTGATCAGCACCGCGGCGGCGAGGGGGTCGTGCTCGGCCTCGGCGACGAGGTCAGCGGCGACGTACGTCGCGTCGGCGGTGTCGTCAGCGAGGATCGCGACCTCCGTCGGACCGGCCTCGGAGTCGATGCCGACCTGACCCTTGAGGAGCCGCTTCGCGGTGACGACATAGATGTTGCCCGGCCCGGTGACCATGTCGACCCGCGCGCACGGCCCGACGCCGTAGGCGAACATCGCGATCGCCTGCGCGCCGCCGACGGCGTAGACCTCCCGGACGCCGAGCAGCGCGCAGGCCGCGAGGATCGTGGGGTGCGGCAGGCCGCCGAACTCCCGCTGCGGCGGGCTCGCCAGGGCGATCGAGGTGACGCCCGCGACCTGGGCCGGGACGACGTTCATGACCACCGTCGAGACCAGCGGCGCGAGGCCGCCGGGGACGTAGAGACCCACCCGGCCCACCGGGACCTTGCGGTGGGTGACGAACGCACCGGGCCCGAGCTCGGTGACGGCGTCGGTCTCGAGCTCGTTGGCGGAGGCGGCGCGAAGCCGCGCGATCGACTCCTCCAGCCCGGCCCGGATCTCGGGATCGAGCTCTGCGAGGGCCTGCGTCATCGCCTCCTCGGGGACGACGAAGCCGCTCTGCTCCACGCCGTCGAAACGCGCGCTGAGCTCGAGGATCGCCTCGGCCCCGCGCTCCCGGACCGCGTCGATGATCGGCTGCACGGCATGCGTCGCGGCCTCGACATCGAACTCCGCCCGAGGCACGGCCCGGCGGTAGTCGACAGACGCAGCGGCGTCACGGAGGTCGATGCGGCGGATCATGGGCCCAGTCTACGAGGCGACGCGCCCGACCACCGCGTCGAGACGGAGGCTGGACCGGCCGGACCGCTAGGTTGAGGTCGTGACGACCCGGTTGCCGATGTTCCCGCTCAACGCGGTGCTCTATCCCGGTGTCTCGCTGCCTCTCCACGTCTTCGAGGACCGCTACCGGGCGCTCGTCCACGAGCTCCTGCGCATCGACGACCCGGCCGAGCGGCTCTTCGGGTCGGTCGCGATCCGGGAGGGCTACGAGGTCGGCGACCAGGGCGCCCAGTCGCTCTACCGGGTCGGCGTACTGCTCCAGCTGACCGAGGTCGAGGCCAACCCGGACGGCTCCTTCGACGTGGTCGCGATCGGTCGCGGCCGGATCCGGATGGATCGGCTCGACCCCTCGGGCCCGTTCCCCGTCGCCGAGGTCGACGAGCTCGGCGAGCCCGCGGTGGAGGTCCCCGCCGAGGTGGCCGACCGCGCCCGCGCCACCTTCACCGCCTACCGCGCGGCGATCCAGGAGTTCCGCGAGGACCCCTTCTCCGGCTCCCTCCCCCAGGACGCGGAGTACCTCTCCTGGACGCTGTCGGCCACCGCTCCCCTGCCGATGAGCGAGCGCCAGGCGCTGCTCGAGGCCCAGGACGCCCGGGCGCGGCTCGAGATGGTGACCGACCTGCTCCGCGCGGAGCTCCGCGCCATGAACGTCATCCCGTCGCTGCCGGCCACCGAGGTCGCGCGCACGCGCTGGTCGCCCAACTGACATCCTGCTGGCGTGGCGAAGAAGAGCTCCGGAGGTACGCCGGCGACCATGGCCCTCACCCGCGCCGGCATCGCCCACACGCTGCACCCCTACGACCACGACCCGCGCGCGGCGTCGTACGGACTCGAGGCCGCCGAGGCGCTGGGGCTCGACCCGGCGTGCGTCTTCAAGACCCTGATGGCGACCCTCGACACGAGGCTCGTGGTCGGGATCGTGCCGGTGTCCGGCCAGCTCGACCTCAAGGCGCTCGCACGGGCGCTCGGCGGCAGCCGGGCGGCGATGGCCGACGTCGCCGCGGCCGAGCGCGCCACCGGGTACGTCGCCGGGGGGATCTCACCGATCGGTCAGAAGCGGCCCCACCCGACCGTCCTCGACGAGTCGGCGCTCGCGTTCGACACCGTCTACGTCTCCGGCGGCCGGCGCGGACTCGACCTCGGCCTCGCACCCGCCGACCTGGTCAGCGCGACCTCGGCGATCGTCGCACCGATCGCGCGCTGACGGCGCCTGCAGGTGGCAGGCGCCGTCGTGCGCGCTCGGGACGGTCAGTCGGTGCTCAGCCGCAGGAAGGTGTGCGCGGTCGTGCCGTCGTACCACCCGCTGATGCCGAGGGCCTTGAGCGGCTTGAAGTTGGCCAGGTCGTCGCTGCTGCCGTCGCGCTCGACCATGCTGTCGAAGTCGTCGAACCTCACGTAGACGATGGCGCTGGCCTTGTCGGCGTCCGGCACGACGTCCTTGAACGTGGCGTCGCTGGAGAGGCCGCCGTCGCTGAGGAGGTCCTTGCGGTAGTCGGCGTCGGGGCCGACCGCGACGGTGTCGCCCGACTTGTCGGAGTCGAGCATGCCCTCGTCCTGGCCCGACGGGCTGAGCTTCGCCCGGATCTTCGCGAGGACCCCCTGGATGCCGTCGGCGTCCCCCTTGATCTTGGCGCCGATCGGCTGGCCCGCGGGCGTCGGTGCGTCGAAGTCGATGCCCTTGCCCACCGCGACCGCGAACCCGTCGCCGAGGAGCGTGTCGATGTCGTCGGGGAAGCTCATCCCCGTCATCTGGGAGAGCTCGTCCTCGAGCTTGCTCGCGTCGAAGCTGCCACCGCAGACGCTCCCGAAGCTCGCGAGCGCCTGCTCGAACCAGTCGTCGCCGACGCTGATGCCGATCGCGGCCGCGGTGTCCGACGGCAGAGAGCCGACGAGCCCGCCGGCCTCGTCGCTCGCGCCCCCGGCCTTGCCGAAGTCGGTGGCCGACTCGAGCTCGACCCCGCCGTCCTCGAAGCGCAGCGTGCCCGCCGCGCCGCCGAAGCTCTTGAGGGCCGTCTTGTAGCTGTCGATCAGGCCGCTGGCGCCGCCGCTCGCCAGCCCGGGGCACATGCCGCCGAACGGGTCGTCACCCGCGATGTCGCCGCCGTAGGGACTGTCCGAGCCGAGGGCGGAGGAGCCGGTCAGGCTGCCGAGCATGTCGCCGTACTTGTCGAGGGCCGAGGAGAGGAGCTCACCGGCGTGCGGGCCGGCGTAGAACGTGAGCGCGCCCTGGTCGCCGATCGCGCCCATCCGGTCCTGGTAGTCCTTGTCATCGGCGAGGCTGCCGGCGTCGGTCGCCTTGTCGACCTGCGAGACCACATCCTGGCTGGTGCTGATGACGACCCAGCCGTCCTTCACCTCGCCCGCGAGATGCCCCTGGGCGCAGTCGGACAGCTTGTCGACCTCGGCCTTCGCCTTCCCGTCGTCGGTCGACTGGATGAGCCCGACCGGAGCCGGCGTGCCGCTGAGGTCCACGCCGGCGATGGCGGCGCTGTGACCGAGCCACGGCGCGAAGTCCTTCTCCCACGAGAGCCCGCCGCACGCGTCGCCGGCCTCGCCGAGCAGCTGTCCCACCAGCTTCTCCTGGAGGTCGTCGCCGCTGCCGAGGTCGCTCGCGCCCGCCTCGTCGGCCAGGCCCGGGAACTTCTTGATCAGCGTGAGCGCGCCACCGGCCTTGCTCAGGTCGACGCTCGCGAAGGCGAACGTCGACGACGGGAGCGCCTCCGCGACCTCCGGGCCGTCGTCGTCACCTCCGCCGATCAGCGACGCTGCGGCGAACGCACCACCGCCCACGATCGCGGCCGCGGCGACCACCGCACCGACGCCGAGGGCGATCTTGCGGTTGTTGCGCGGCTTCCGCGGACCGCCTCCGCCGCCGTACATGTAGTCGGTCGGAGGACCGTACGGCGGCTGGCCGGGCGGCTGCGCCGGCGGCTGGCCCATCGCCTGCGTCGGCGGCGGCCCGTAAGGGGCCGGTTGGCCCTGCGGCTGGCCCGGGGGCTGGTTCAGGGGCTGGGTCGGCGGAGGGACGGCCGGGCCCTGCTGGGCCGGGGGCGGACCGTACGGCGGCTGGCCCGGCTGGTGACCCGGCGGTGGCCCGTACGGCGGCTGCTGATCGGACACGGTGACTCTCCCCCATCTGGGCCGTCGGCGGCCGCGCTGTCCGGCCGTCGCTGTGCCGCGGAGCCTACCCCGTGACGCGCGTCTCTAACCGGCGTTGACGGAAGGCTTCACGACGCCGTCGTACGCCGGGCGGCGGCCGCGGGGGTGGAGCATGAGGAAGACGGCCGCGACCGCGGCGAGGCCACCGGCCGGACAGGCCAGGACGATCCAGTGCGAGCCCAGCCGCAGGGTGTCCTCCAAGACCGTGCCGTTGCGGGCGTGCGCGGCCAGGCTCTGCGGGTCGGTGGGGGCGAGGTGAGCGGCGACGGCGTACATCACGAAGCCGGCGGCCAGGGTGGCGACGACCACCGCGGCGAGTGTGACCAGCTCGCGGCGCGCGAGGAAGAGGGCGGAGACGAGCCCCACGAGGAGCCCGCCGACGACCGCGACCACGACGTACCACCCGATGCCGGCGAAGACGCTCTGGTCGGAGTTCTGCGCGACGAGGGGCGGGTCGATCGAGACGACGCCGCGATACCACTTGTGGTCGACCACCATGCCCGTGGTCGGAGGCGCCCAGAGCCGCTCGACCAGCCATCCCCCGCCGGCACCGACGACGAGTCCCAGCACCAGGGTCGTGACCGACTGGAGCGCCACTGTCCGGGTGAGCCGGGGCGCTCCGTCGCCACGGGCCGTTTCGACAGGCGGCGGCGTGGGTGCGGTCAGCTGGTCAGACATCCGGGTCCCAGGAGTTGCTTGAGGTCGGCGAAGAGTGCGGGCGTCGGGGTCACCCGCAGCCGGTCGTCGAGCTTCATGACCCGGGTGGACTCCCGCGTCAGCAACCGTAGCCGCACCTCGGTCATCCCCGGGTGGGTCGAGAGCACGTCTCGCAGCGAGGAGACCACCGGCGGCGTGCACCGGGTCGACGGCAGGCTGATGACGACAGGGCCGCTCGCCCCGCCGGGGCCGCCGGTGAGGTCGGGCACGGTGACCTCCTGGCCGCGGATCTCGGGCTGCTCCTTGTCGCGGGAGAGCTGCCCCTTGACCTTCACGATCGCGTCCTGGACGAGGTGGGGCGCGGCGAGCTGGTAGGAGCTCGGGAAGAGCAGCACCTCGATGGCACCGTCGAGGTCCTCGAGCGTGACCGTCGCCCACGCGTCGCCCTTCTTGGTCACCTTGCGGTTGACCGCGGTGATGAGGCCGCAGATCGTCACCGTCGTGTTGTGGGGCCGGTCCTCGTCGAGCAGCAGCTGGCCGATCGTCGCGTCCGTGCCGTTGGCCAGCACGTGCTCGAGGCCGAGGAGCGGGTGGTCGGAGACGTAGAGACCGAGCATCTCCCGCTCGTGGCCGAGCAGGGTCATCTTGTCCCACTCGTCGAGCTCGGGGATGGTCACCGACACGCCGAAGCCGCTGCCGGAGTCGTCGTCGAGCCCGCCGAAGAGCGAGTCCTGGCCGATCGCCTCGTTGCGCTTGATGTCGACGTACTGCTCGATGGCGGTCTCGTGGATCGCCACGAGCGCCCGGCGCTTGTGCTTCATGTCGTCGAAGGCGCCCGCCTTGATCAGGGACTCGACGACGCGCTTGTTGCAGACCCGGTCGGGGACCTTGGCGAGGAAGTCGTTGAAGTCCTCGTAGCGGCCCTTCTCCTCGCGCGCCGCGACGATGCCGTCGACCACGTTGCTGCCGACGTTGCGGACCGCGGTGAGCCCGAAGCGGATGTCGCGGCCGACCGCGGTGAAGTCGTGGGACGACTCGTTGACGTCCGGCGGAAGGACGGCGATCTTCATCCTCCGGCACTCGTTGAGGTAGATCGCCATCTTGTCCTTGTCGCTCTTGGCGGAGGTCAGGAGCGCGGCCATGTATTCGGTGGGGTAGTTGGCCTTCAGGTAGGCGGTCCAGTAGGTGACCACGCCGTACGCCGCCGAGTGGGACTTGTTGAACGCGTAGTCGGAGAACGGCAGGAGGATCGCCCAGAGGGTGTCGATCGCGTCCTGGGAGAAGCCGCGCTCGAGCATCCCGGACTGGAAGCCGGCGTACTGCTTGTCGAGCTCCTCCTTCTTCTTCTTGCCCATGGCGCGGCGCAGGTTGTCCGCGGCGCCGAGCGTGAAGCCGGCGAGCACCTGCGCGATCGCCATGACCTGCTCCTGGTAGACGATCAGGCCGTAGGTCTCCCCCAGCACCGGCTCGAGCGCCTCGGCGAGCTCGGGGTGGATCGGCTCGATCGGCTCGCGGCCGTTCTTGCGCCGGGCGTACTTGTTGTGGGAGTCGGCACCCATCGGACCGGGCCGGTAGAGCGCGCTCACCGCGGTGATGTCGGCGAACTGGTCGGGCTGCATCGACCGCAGGAGCGCACGCATGCCACCACCATCGAGCTGGAACACGCCGAGCGTGTCACCGCGCCCCATCAGCTCGTAGGTGGCCTTGTCGTCGAACGGCACGTCCTCGAGGACGAGGTCCACGCCGCGGTTGGCCTTGATGTTCTTGACCGCGTCGTCGAGCGTGTGGAGGTTGGACAGCCCGAGGAAGTCCATCTTGACCAGCCCGAGCGACTCGCAGGTCGGGTACTCGAACTGGGTGATGACCGAGCCGTCCTGCTTGGGGTCCATCAGCGGCACGATGTCGAGCAGCGGCTCGCTCGCCATGATCACGCCGGCGGCGTGGACGCCGGTCTGGCGGATCTGTCCCTCCAGACCGAGCGCGACCTCGTAGATCCGGCGGACGTCGGGGTCGCTGTCGTGGAGGGCGCGGAACTCGCCGCCCTCGCCGTAGCGCTTGTGCTCGCTGTTGAAGAGCTCCTTCAGCGGGACGCCCTTGCCCATCACGTCGGCCGGGAGCGCCTTGGTGATCCGGTCGCCGATCGCGAAGCCGTGGTCGAGGATGCGGGCGGCGTCCTTGATCGCCTGCTTGGCCTTGATCCGGCCGAACGTCGCGATCTGGGCGACGCGGTCCGCGCCGTACTTCTCGGTGACGTACTGGATGACCTCGCCACGACGGTGGTCGTCGAAGTCGATGTCGAAGTCCGGCATCGACGGACGCTCGGGGTTGAGGAAGCGCTCGAAGAAGAGGCCGTGCTCGAGCGGATCGAGGTCGGTGATGCGCAGGGCGTACGCCGCGATGGAGCCCGCGCCGGAGCCACGCCCGGGTCCGACCCGGATGCCGTTGTCCTTCGACCACTGGATGAAGTCGGCGACCACGAGGTAGTAGCCGCAGTAGCCCTTCTGCGAGATGATCGCGAGCTCCATCTCGACGCGGTCGCGGACGTCCTGGGTGAGCTTGTCCCCGGGGTAGCGCATCTCGATGCCGCGCCAGACCTCCTTGCGGAACCAGCTCTCCTCGGTCTCACCGGCGGGGATCTCGGCGCGCGCCATGTAGCCACCGGTGGACTCGACGAACTCGACGTCGCACCGTTCGGCGATCAGGAGGGTGTTGTCGCACGCCTCCATGAGGTCCTGGCTGCCCCACAGCTCGCGCATCTCCGCGGCCGACTTGATGTAGTAGCCCGTCCCCTCGAAGGCGAACCGCTTGCCACCCTTGGAGTAGGGCGGCTCGGAGAGCCGGCTGCCGGAGTTGACGCAGAGCAGCGCCTCCTGGGCACCGGCGTCCTCCGGGCTGGTGTAGTGGGAGTCGTTGGTGGCGATCGGCTTGATGCCCATCTCCCGGCCGAGCCGGAGCAGGTCGTCGCGGACCCGCTTCTCGATGGAGATGCCGTGGTCCATCAGCTCGAGGAAGACGTTGTCCTTCCCGAAGATGTCCTGCAGCTCGCCGGCCTCGCGGACCGCCTCGTCCCACTGGCCCAGCCGCAGCCGCGTCTGGATCGCGCCGCTCGGGCAGCCGGTGGAGACGATGATGCCCTTGCTGTAGGTCTCCAGGAGCTCGCGGTCCATCCGCGGCTTGTAGAAGTAGCCCTCGAGCGCGGCCTTGGAGGAGAGCCGGAAGAGGTTGTGCATCCCCTCGGTGGTCTCGGCCCACATCGTCATGTGGGTGTAGGCGCCACCGCCCGAGACGTCGTCGCCGCCCTCCTCGTTCTGGTCGCCCTTCCCCCACCGGACCCGCTTGCGCTCGCCCCGCGGCGTGCCCGGGGTGAGGTAGGCCTCGATGCCGATGATCGGCTTGACGCCGTGCGCCCGGGCCTTCTTCCAGAAGTCGTAGGCACCGTGCATGTTGCCGTGGTCGGTCATCGCGATCGCCGGCATCTCCAGCTCCGCGGTCCGCTGGAAGAGCCCGTCGAGGAGCGAGGCACCGTCCAGCATGGAGTACTCCGTGTGGACGTGGAGATGGGCGAACGAGTCCTTCGATCCGGCCGACATGAAGCGGTTGCCTCCTCGAGGTCGTTCGAACAATGGTGCAGCAGGGGCCGTCACGAGCCCGTGACGAGCGACCTGGGGGAAGGGCTTCACCTTAGTCGACCCGTCGCGCCGATCCTGGCAGCCACCACCGACAATTCCGGTCACACCGCCTGAGCCGGCCGCAGGCCGTGCCGCCGCCCACGGAACCTGTGAGTTCGATGAGAGTTGGGTGAGCGAGCATGGCGTCCACACTCACCGCGCCTTTACGGTCAGCCCGATCACCCGCCCCGGATCTTCCGGCGCGGTCTTCTCCCTTTCGGAGGTCTTCTTGTCGCACCGCATCCACAGGCTCGCGGCCGTCGCCGTCTCCGGCGTCGCCGCGCTCGGCCTGGTCACCCTCGCTCCCGGCTCCGCCCAGGCCTCGTCCGGTGGCAGCTGGGACTACTCCGTCTCGCCGATCCAGGTGAAGTCCGACATCGCCCCGTCCACCGGGGCGGACGCCCTGCCGACCCCGGCGCAGTGCCTGGCGTCGTACGGGCTCTCCTGCAACACCGTCGACTCCATCCGCAGCGCCTACGACATCCCCGCCACCATCGGCGGCGCACCGGCCGGCACCGGGCGCACGGTCGTGATCGTCGACGCCTTCGGGAGCCCGACCGCGCAGGCCGACCTCGACACCTTCTCCGCCTCCATGGGAATCCCGTCGACCGACCTCAACGTCTACTACCCGGAGGGCAAGGTCGCCTGGCACGGCACCGAGCTGCAGAACGACTGGGCCGGCGAGACCAGCCTCGACGTCCAGTGGGCGCACGCCGTCGCGCCCGGCGCGACCATCGACCTCGTCGTCGCGAACTCCCCCTCGGGCAACGTCCTCAACAACGCCGTCGACTGGGCCGTCGACAACCTGGGTGCCGACACCCTCTCGATGAGCTACGGCGCAGCCGAGGGCTACCTCAACGGCAAGAACGGCAACAACACCCAGATCGCGCAGGCGCAGAAGATCTTCGCCAAGGCCGCCGCCAAGGGGATCACCGTCTTCGCCTCGTCCGGGGACAGCGGCTCCGACAACGGCTTCGGCACCGAGAACTTCGCCTACCCGGCGGCGGACCCGAACGTCGTCGCCGTCGGTGGGACCAACCTGCTCTCCAACACCGGCGTCGCCGGCCCGGCGGAGACGGTGTGGGACGACGACACCGGCTGCCCGTTCGACTGCACCCAGGGCACCTTCGGGGCCACCGGCGGCGCCCCGAGCCTCTCGACCGACAAGCAGGGCTCCGACGTGGCCTACAACGCCTCGGTCTACACCTCGGTGCTCGTCTACGAGGGCTTCAACGCCGACCCCGACGACAACGGGTTCTACTTCACCGGCGGCACGTCCTCGGGCTCGCCGCAGTGGGCCGCCATCGCCGCGGACCTCGACCAGGCGGCCGGCCACGACCTGGGCGGCATCCGCGGCTCGCTCGCCGGCTGGCTCTCCGCCGGCGCGCTGCGGGACGTGACGGTCGGCGACAACGCCACGACGACCTTCGCGGGCGGCTACGCAGCCGGAGCCGGCTGGGACGTCCCGACGGGCTACGGCACGCCGGACGTCGGCCGGCTGATCGATCAGGTCAGCTGATCCGGACCGACCCATAGGTTGCCTAAGAGTCTGCTGAAGACTCGCCGAAGGGGGCAGACCAGGAGCTCTGCAGCGACCTAGCCTCATGAGCGAGGGCCCCGGCCCGCGGAATCCCGAGCGCCGCGGCCGGGGCCCTTCTTCATGCCTCAGGCCGGCCGCCACTCCATCCGGATGTCCGGCGCCCTCTCCTCGTTGCCGGATCCGTCGGTGCGCTCAGTCTCGACGAGACCGTGGCGGGCGTAGAACTCCCGGGCGGGCAGGTTCGACTCGAAGACCCAGAGGCCGAAGCCGTCGCGTCGCAGCGACTTCACGACCTCGAGCAGCGCGCTGCCGAGACCGCGCCCCTGAGCGGCCGGGTCCACGTAGAGGTCGTCGAGCCAGGTCGGCGTGAACCTGGCGTACGCCGCCACCCGGCGACCGACCTCGGCGACCCAGACCTCGTCCACCGCCAGCCGGCTCGCGAGCCAGGCCCTGACCTCCGGCTCCGGATGGATCCCCGCCGGCATCGCGCCGGCCGCGACCGCCGTACGACGGGCGGCGAGGTGGACGTCGGCGATCTCGTCCGCGTCCTCGGGAGCGGCGGGTCTAATGACTGTCGCGGATGACATCGAGCGCGTGCTGGAGGTCGTCGGGGTAGGACGACTCGAAGGTGACGTAGTCGCCGGACTCGGGGTGCTCGAAGCCCAGGCGTACGGCGTGCAGCCACTGCCGCTGGAGGCCGACCCGCTTCGCGAGCGCGGGGTCCGCGCCGTACGTCAGATCGCCGACGCACGGGTGCTTCAGCGCGCTCATGTGAACCCGGATCTGGTGGGTGCGGCCGGTCTCGAGGTGGATCTGGAGGAGGCTGGCGAAGCGGTGCGCCTCGAGCGTCTCGTAGTGGGTCACGGAGTGGCGGCCGTCCGCCATCACCGCGAACTTGTAGTCGTACTTCGGGTGTCGGCCGATCGGGGCGTCGACCGTGCCCTCGAGCGGATCGGGATGGCCCTGCACGAGCGCGTGGTAGGTCTTGTCGACGGTGCGGTGCCGGAAGGCGTTCTTGAGGACGCTGTAGGCGTGCTCGGACTTCGCGATCACCATGACGCCCGACGTGCCGACGTCGAGCCGCTGGACGATCCCCTGGCGCTCGCTCGCGCCGCTCGTCGAGATCCGGAAACCGGCGCCGACGAGGTGGCCGACGACGGTCGGACCCGTCCACCCCGGCGACGGGTGGACCGCGACGCCGACCGGCTTGTCGATCACGACGATCGCATCGTCGTCGTGGACGATCTTGATGCCCTCGACGATCTCCGGGACGATCTCGAGGGGGTCGATCACCGCCGGGATCGTGACGTCGAGCATCGACCCGGCCGTGACTCGGTCGCTCTTGGACACCGGAACTCCGTCGACGAGCACCTTGCCGTCCGCGATCAGCTCCGCCGCGCGGGTGCGGGACAGCCCGAACAGCCGCGCGATGGCGGCGTCGACGCGCTCTCCCTCCAGCCCCTCGGGGACCAGCAGCGTGCGCTGGTCGGTGTGGCCGAAGGTCACGGCCGGTCCTCCGGCTCGGCTCGCCCGTCCGCGCCGGCATCCGCGGTGGGCGCGGTGCGGACGTCGGCGTCGCGGTCAGCGTCGCGGTCGGCGTCGCGGTCAGGACGGCCGGCGGGCGCACCGCTCAGGGGTACGCCGCGGTAGGCCAGCACGAGGATCAGGACCGCGGCGATCGTGATGCAGACGTCCGCGACGTTGAAGATCGGCCAGTGGGGCAGCTCGAGGAAGTCCACGACGTAGCCGTGAAAGGTCCGCGGCGCCCGCGCGACCCGGTCGACGAGGTTGCCGACCACGCCGGCGAAGAGGAACCCGAGCGCGACCGCCCACGAGCGGCTGCCGGCACGGAACGCGAACCACACGGTCACGACCGCCGCTGCGATCGCCAGCGCCGTGAACAGCGCCGTGTGGGACGTGCCGGTGCTGAAGGCCGCCCCCGGGTTGCGGGTCAGGTTGAGCCGGAGCAGCGACCCGACGAGCTCGCGCGGACGGCCGGGCGTGAGCCCGGCGACCGCGGCGACCTTCGAGACCTGGTCGAGCGCCAGGAGCACCACCGCGACCACGACGAACAGCGCACGTGCGACCGGTCGACGTCGGGCGGGTGGAGCGGTGCTCCCGGTCTCGTCTGCGTCGCTCAGCGACGCTCCTCGC
>Ga0164242_10006255_pt1 | contig 13146 bp, 15 predicted proteins | sample OricomgcompostMG_FD_108783 | JGI IMG/M metagenome (GOLD analysis project Ga0164242, IMG submission 108783) | Miracle-Growth compost microbial communities from Emeryville, California, USA - Original compost - Miracle growth compost (MG) ...
CGATTACATGCAGGACACCTATTACGTCGTGGCGCACTTCCACTACGTGCTGAGCCTCGGCGCGGTGTTCAGCCTTTTCGCTGGCTTCTATTACTGGTTCCCGAAAATGACCGGGAAGATGTACAACGAGTTCCTCGGCCAGGTCCATTTCTGGGTGTTCTTCGTCGGGGTCAACGTGCTGTTCTTCCCGATGCACTTCCTCGGGCTCGAGGCGATGCCGCGGCGTATTCCTGATTACACGCCCGCCTATGAATTCTGGAATCATATCGCCTCGATCGGCTACGTGATCATGGGGGCGGGCATGATCGCCTTCTTCGTCAATCTGGTTGTCTCGTTCGTTGGCGGCAAGAAGGCGACCGACAATCCTTGGGGCGAAGGAGCGACGACGCTAGAATGGACGCTGCCGAGCCCACCGCCCTATCACCAGTTCGAGACGCTTCCGGTAATCGATTGAGTTTTCTTCCGCTTGCGGGAGGGCTGGAAGAATGCATGTCGTTTTCGCGATGATGCTCATTCTTGACAGCCCCTCCCCGATTTTTCCCCCAAGCGGGAGAGGAAAGCTTATATGACCGCGATGACTCGCCCGCTCGCCGCTCCCGCCGATTGGCGCGACTTCCTGGCCTTGACCAAGCCGGGCGTGATGCGACTGGTCGTGTTCACCGGACTTTGCGGCCTGCTCGCGGCTCCCGTGGCCGTCGACCCGGTGCTGGGGTTCACCGCGATCCTGTGCATTGCGCTCGCCGCGGGCGCAGCGGGGGCGCTCAACCAGTGGTACGAGAGCGACCTCGACGCCAAGATGAAACGGACTCGCGGCCGCCCTCTGCCCGCGGGGCGGATGGACCGGCAATCGGCGCTGCATTTTGGCGTGGGGCTCGGCGCCTTCGCGGTTATCCTGATGGGTCTTGCCATCAACGTGCTGTCGGCAGCGATCCTCGCGTCATCGATTCTTTTCTACGTCGTTATCTACACCGTCTGGCTCAAGCGGCGGACACCGCAGAACATCGTTATCGGTGGCGCGGCGGGCGCTTTCCCGCCGCTGATCGGCTGGGCCGCAGCGACTGATCACGTCACGGCGTTGCCGCTCATCATGTTCGCGCTGATCTTCCTGTGGACGCCACCTCATTTTTGGGCGCTGGCGATGTTCGTGAAGAGTGACTACGCCAATGCCGGCGTGCCCATGCTGCCCGTCGTTGCCGGCGAGCGCGTGACTCGCATTCAGATCGGCCTCTATACCATTCCGATGATCGCGGTGGCGGTCGCTCCCTGGCCGCTCGGCCTCACCCACGCGATCTATGGCGGTGTCGCCATTGCCGCTTCCGCTTTTTTTGCGCTGCTCGCCTTCCGCGTCGCTACACGCCGCACCGGCATCGACGACAAGATGCGTCCTGAAAAGCAGCTGTTCGGTTACTCGATCGTCTATTTGTTCATCATCTTCGGCGCGCTCGTCGTCGACCGGTTTGTGGCATGAGCGACTTGCCACCTGAAGAACAGGACCTGATCCGTCGTCGCCAACGCTCGCGCGCTCGCGTCACCGCGCTGCTGCTCGGCGCGCTGGTGATCTTGTTTTTCTTCATCTCGATCGAGAAGATCCGCTCCGGGACACCGTGAAATACACAATTGACCAGTGGATTCCGAGCGATTGGGCGGTTACACCAGCGTCCGGAGAGGACCATAACGGGGATTAGAGCATGGCCGGTGCCCGCAACCACGATTACCATATCCTGCCGCCGAGCATCTGGCCGCTGATCGGCGCGTTTTCTGCGCTTGCAATGGCGGCTGGCGGGATCGGCTGGATGCACGGCGGCCATGTCGGCAAGCCCAACGGTATGGGCTGGCTGTTCTTCGCCGGGCTCGTCGGCGTGCTGTTCACCATGTTTTCCTGGTGGGCCAACGTCATCAAGGAAGCGCATGAGGGCGACCACACGCCGGTCGTCCAGCTCCATTTCCGCTATGGGATGATCCTGTTCATTGCTTCCGAGGTGATGTTCTTCGTCGGCTGGTTCTGGGCCTATTTCGACTTCGCGCTGTTCCCGTCGAGTGTTGACGTGGTTGGCGGGCAATGGCCGCCCAAGGGACTGACGGTCATCAACCCGTTCGAGCTACCACTGCTCAACACGCTAATCCTGCTGCTATCGGCGACTACTGTTACCTGGGCGCATCATGCGCTGATCCATAATCAGCGGGGCGGCGAAAAAACCGGGCTGTGGGGCCTGATCGGCGTCGGCAACCGCGATGGGGTGCTCAAGGGATTGTGGCTGACGATCATTCTTGGCTGCTGCTTCACCTCGCTTCAGGCCTATGAATATGTCCACGCGCCGTTCAATTTCAAAGGACTGAACTACGGCGCAGCCTTCTTCATGGCGACCGGTTTCCACGGCTTTCACGTCATCATCGGGACGATCTTCCTGACCGTGAACCTGGTCCGCGCGTACAAGGGCCATTTCACCCCTCGCCAGCATTTCGGGTTCGAGGCGGCGGCGTGGTATTGGCATTTCGTCGATGTCGTGTGGCTGTTCCTGTTCGTCGTAATCTACGTCTGGGGCGGCTGGGGCGCGCCGGTCGAAGGCTGATGACGGACGCCGGCGGCGACACCCCGACCAGCGTCGCCGCCACCGCGTTCAAGGGCCTGTGCCCGCGCTGCGGCGCAGCAACGCTGTTCGCTGGCCCTATTCGTTTTGCCGATCGCTGCGGACCTTGCGGGCTCGATTACGCGGCATTCAACGTCGGTGACGGGCCGGTAGCGCTGATCACCTTGGTAGTCGGCGCGCTCGTGATGATCGGCCTCGTTACGGTACAGGTATCGCTCGAACCGCCCTTTTGGGTACAACTTCTCATCTGGATGCCGGTAACGGCAGCGCTGGTTGTCTTTGCCTTGCGCCTCGCAAAGGCAGCGTTGCTGTGTCTTGAATATCGTAACGCCGCGCGCGAGGGGCGGATCAGCGACCGATGAGCCGGCGGGTGCCTGTCGCTCCGACGGTTCTCGTCGCGCTCGCAGTGGCGCTAATGGTCTGGCTTGGCGCCTGGCAAATCCATCGGCTGCACTGGAAGGAGGCACTGCTCGCGCGTTACGCCGCCAACCAGCATCTCCCGACGATCGCGCTGCCGATCGGCTCGACCGACGATGCGCTGCTGTTCCGACATGCCACTGCCTTCTGCCTCAAGCCGGTAAGCTGGTCGAGCGAAGCGGGACGGGATTCCCGCGGCCGCGTTGGCTGGCGCCAGATCGCGCATTGCGCCACCGGCGCGGAAGGACCGGGTTTCATGGTCCAGGTGGGGATTGCGACCGATCCCGATACACGCCCTGGCTGGAAAGGCGGGCCGGTTTCCGGATTCGTCACGCATGCGCCCGAACACCGACCCCTGATTGCAATAGCGTTAGGCAAGGCGGGGCCCGAACCGCTGATGCTGGTCGCCGACAAACCTGCCCCCGGCCTCAACGCCAATTCCGGTCCCGATCTCGCGACGATCCCCAACAATCACCTGTCCTACGCGGTACAATGGTTTTTGTTCGCGATCGTCGCTGCGGTGATCTACGCACTTGCCCTGCGCAAACGCTGGCGCGCCGGATAGCTTTTCTAGGGTTGGCGAATGCCGCCCATGCGGCTACCCCGCCGGCCGCCATGCGCTACATTAGCACCCGCGGGAGCGCGCCGTCGCTCGACTTCGAACAGGTAACGCTCACCGGCCTCGCCTCTGACGGCGGTCTTTACGTGCCGGAGCGCTGGCCGAGCCTGTCGCGCGAGACGATCGCGGCGCTCGCCGGCAAATCCTATGTCGACACCGCTGTCGAGGTGATGGCGCCATTCACTGCCGGCGTGCTGGACAAGGCGGCGCTGAAGGCGCTTGCTGAACAGGCTTATGGCCGTTTCGCCCATGCCGCCGTCACGCCATTGAAGCAGCTCGACCATGATCAATGGTTGCTCGAGTTGTTCCACGGCCCGACGCTCGCCTTCAAGGACGTGGCGCTGCAATTCATCGGTCTGCTGTTCGAGCGCTTCCTGGCCGGTGGCAACACGCATCTGACGATCGTGGGCGCGACTTCGGGCGACACCGGCTCGGCTGCGATCGATGCCCTCGCCGGGCGCGAGCATGTCGACGTGTTCATGCTCCATCCGGCCGGCCGTGTTTCCGAGGTGCAGCGACGCCAGATGACGACGGTGCTTGCGCCCAACATCCATAATATCGCGATTGAAGGGTCGTTCGACGACGCGCAGGCGTTGGTCAAGGCGATGTTCAATACGCCCGATTTTGCCCGATCTTTTCGGCTTTCCGCGGTCAATTCGATCAATTGGGCGCGATTGATGGCGCAGGTTGTCTATTATTTCTACGCCGCCGTCCGTCTTGGCGCGCCCGAACGAGCGGTCGCCTTCTCGGTGCCGACGGGCAACTTCGGTGATGTCTTCGCTGGTTATGTCGCGGCAAAGATGGGACTGCCGATCGCCAAGCTGATTGTCGCGACAAACGTCAACGATATCCTGCACCGCGCACTTTCCTCCGGCGACTATTCGGTTGGCACCGTGACGCCGACCCCCAGCCCGTCGATGGACATCCAGGTATCGAGCAATTTCGAGCGGCTGCTGTTCGATCTCGCCGGCCGCGACGGCACGACCATGGCCAAGCAGATGCGGGAATTCGAGTCGAGCAAGGCGATGCGGCTCACCCCGGCCCAACGCGACGGCGCGGCGACGCTGTTCTCCAGTGACCGAGTCGATCTCGACGACATGGCCCTGACGATGCGCTGGGCCTCGGAACACGCCGGCGAGGTGATCGATCCACACAGCGCAATCGGCCTCGCAGCCGCGCGCCGCGCTGATGTGGAAAACGTGCCGGTGGTGACGCTGGCAACCGCTCATCCTGCAAAGTTCAGCGACGCGGTCGAGCGCGCGACCGGTATGCGCCCTTCGCTCCCGGCACGAGTCGGCGACCTGTTCGTCCGCGAAGAGCGCTACGCGACGCTCCCTGCGACCTTCGAAGCGGTGGCGGGGTATATTGCCGAGCGGGCGGTGCCGAAATCGTGATCCTTTTTCGCAGTCGGCTTACTCTGAGCTTGTCGAAAAGTGATTGCCCGGCCACCGAGGCGAATTTCGACGAGCCCAGCGCGATCGGTGAGTAGGATGGAAATGGCCACCCTTATCGGCGAACCCTGGTCCGACTACGGACTGATCGACTCGGGTGATGGCCGCAAGCTCGAACGCTACGGCCGCTTCCGCTTTATCCGACCCGAGCCGCAGGCCATGTGGGCGCCCGCTTCTTCCGACTGGCGCGCCGATGCCGAGTTCATTCCCGGTTCCGACGAGGAGGGCGGCGGCCGTTGGCAATATCTGCAACCGGTGCCGCACGAGGGTTGGCCGCTGCACTGGGATGATGTCACCTTTACGGCACAAACGACGCCCTTCCGCCACCTCGGCTTTTTTCCTGACATGGCGCCGGTGTGGACCTGGATGCGCGAACGTGTTGCAGGTTTAAGCGAGCCCGAATGTCTCAACCTGTTCGGCTATACCGGCGTCGGGACGCTGGCCATGGCAGCGCAGGGCGTGAAGATGGTGCACGTGGACGCCTCCAAGAAATCGGTCGAGGCGGCGCGCGGCAACGCGTTCCTTTCGAGACTCGCCGATGCTCCAATTCGCTGGCTGGTCGACGATGCCGCCAAGTTCGTCGCCCGCGAGGGGCGGCGCGGGCGCCGCTACGATGGAATCCTCCTCGATCCGCCCAAATATGGTCGCGGACCGGGCGGCGAGATTTGGAAGCTGGAGGAAGGGTTGCCCGGTCTCATCGCGGATTGCCGAAAGCTGCTCGACCAGCGGTCGCGGTTTCTATTCCTGACGGTCTATGCCGTGCGCATGTCAGCACTGGCGATCGGAGAACTGCTGAACCAAGCACTGGGCGATCTCGACGGCACGATCGAGGCGGGCGAGCTTGCGGTGCGCGAAGAAGCGCGCGGACTGCTACTCCCCACCGCGATCTGGGCGCGGTGGAGCCGATAGCCTCGTGCTGGCGACGAGCTGAAGAACTTCCAACTTGACCGCGAGCTGCTCGGCATCGCCGACGTCGCCGGGTTCAATTCCTACGCTCCGTCCACCCACGCCGTCAGCAGAGTGTGCGCGATCGCATAGCTTGGCGGTGGCAGGAACGGCGCGTTGGGAAGACGATCGAGGGCGGCGCGGACGCCGGCACGCGAAACCCAGATTGCGTCCTCCAGTTCATTGGGATCGAGGGTGATCGCCTCCCTTTCCGCCTCGGCGATGCAAGCGATCATCAGCTGCGATGGGAACGGCCAGGGCTGGCTGGCCACGTAGCGAACGCGCGCGACAGCGACGCCCGATTCCTCGAGGATCTCGCGCGCCACCGCTTCCTCGATCGACTCGCCTGGCTCGAGGAAACCGGCAAGTGCCGAATAACGTCCCGCCGGCCAGCTTGCCTGTCGCCCGACCAGCACGCGGCCCCGATGCTCGGCGAGCATGATGACAACGGGGTCGACCCGCGGGAAATGCTCCGCGCCGCATTTGGAGCACGACCGTCCCCAGCCAGCTCGGAAGATCGTGGTCGGTGTCCCGCAATTGGCGCAGTAGCCGTGGCGATCGTGCCAGGCGAGCAGGCTGCGCGCCGCAGCATATGTAGCCGCTTCGCCCGGCTGCATCGTGTCGAGCGCTGCAACGAGTGCCGGTGAACGCGCCATTGGCAGCGGTTCGCCGGGATGCCAGGCGACGAAATACGGCACCCCTGCCTCGAGACCGAGCAGCAGCAGCTCGGCTTTGGCCGGCGCCGCGGAAATCGGTGCCCAACCGAGCCGGCCATCATCGTTCACCTCGGGAGTGTCGAGTGTCAGCTTGAGCAAACGGCCGCGTCCGTCTGTACGCAGCGCGGCGAATGCCTGCGGGTCGTGGCGGACAGGGTCGGCACGATCGAGCGTGCCGCCGGTAAACCCGGGCGCGATCATCGTTTCCAAAAGGCGTAATCCTGGAGCAGCGCCTGCACCGTCTGCTGGCGGACTGGCCATTTGTCGGCGGGGGTGTAATTGACCATGATGACGCCGCGGGCGTGGCGTTCGCGATCGACCCATGCAGCAGTGCCAGCCGCGCCGCCCCAGCCATAGGTGCCCTTGCCGGCACCATGCGGATCGTCGGCGAGTGTCACCGAGCCGCCGGCGCCAAATCCCAATGCCGCCTTCGCTTGCGTGCCGCCCGTGAGGCCGCCAACGCCTCCGAAAGTCACCCCCCTGGGCAGCAAGTTCGATGTCGCGAGCGCGACGGTTTCGGGCTTCATCACCTCAACGCCGTCTAACGTGCCATCGTCTTGCAGCATATGGAGGAAACGGTCGTAGTCATGAGCCGACATGACGAGGCCCGCGCCGCCATAAGGAAAGCTCGGCGCGTCGAGAAACACCGACGTCGCCCCCGGATCGAGCGGCGTTCTTTTGTCCCCGATGAACACGTAATTGGTGGCAAGGCGGCCGGCCTGGTCGGCGGGCACTTGCCAATAGCTCGACGTCATTTTGAGCGGTTCGAACAGCCTCTTCTGGACGAACTTGTCGAACGGCATCCCCGAGGCAATCTCGACAACACGCGCCAGCACGTCGAGACCGATCGAATAGCTCCATTTGGTGCCGGGCTCGGCGATCAGCGGCAGCGTCGCCACCTTGTCCGCAAAAGCGGCAAGCGTCTTGGGTCGAACGCGCCGCAGCGCCACTTCGGTTCGCCGGTTGACCGCTCCGGGCACGATGCCGGCATCTTCATAGACTTTCTTGATCGGACCGGTGTTGATGATCGAGTAGCCGAGCCCCGCGGTGTGCGTCATTAGCTCACGGATGGTGATCTGGCTGTTGGCCGGCCGCGTGGCGAGGCTGTGCTCGGGATCGGTCAGCACCCGCACGTGCCGAAAGGCCGGGATGAAGTTACTCAGCGGCTCGTCGAGCTTCAGCTTGCCGTCCTGGATCAGCAGCATTGCCGCCATGGCCGTAATCGGCTTGGTCATCGAATAGACCCGCCACAGCGAATCAGGAGTGGCGGCGGGTGCGCCGGGTGCGTCCGAAATATGGCCGGCCGAGACGAACACGGTCGGCAGATCGCCGACGCCGAACCCGCCGACAATGCCCGGCATCTTGTTCTCGGCGACATAGGAATCGAACAGCGCTTTGACACGCGGTAACGGGTGGGTGAGAGTCGGCCGCGGGATCGGCGGGCGGCTCGCCTGCGGCGGCGCCGCCAGCTGCCCGGACGCCGAGGTGGAAGCCAGCGCCAGCGCGCCGAGCCAACTCCAATGCTTTAATCCTCGCATGCCCTGCTCCCGATCATGCTTGCCGCCTTGGCGAAGACAGTGGGCAGGCCCGCCGACTCGAGATCGTCGATCGGCCACCACTCGGCCTGCGCGTCGGCTTGATGCCCGTCGCCATCGGCGACGGCAAGCGCCAGCTCTAGCCGGAAATGGGTGAAGACGTGGGTGACCCTCGCGGGGAGCACGCGCCATGCGGCCGCGCTCGGTGCGTCGGCAAGTCCAGGGGTTGTTGCTTCCCAGGGTCCGGTCGGCAACGCTCGCATCCCGCCGAGCAATCCCCTTGGTGGACGCCTGACCAGCAGCACGTCGCGTCCGCGCGCCAGCCAGAAGATCGTGCCGTAGCGCTGCGGCTTGGCAGTTTTCATGAGTCGAACTGGAAACGACCCGGATTTCCCCGTGCCGAAGCCGCGACAATTCGGTCGCAGCGGGCAGAGCAGGCACTTGGGCGCGCGTGGCGTGCAGACCGACGATCCCAAATCCATCATCGCCTGCGCGAAATCGCCGGCGCGTCGGTTGGGCGTAATCGAATCGGACGCAGCGCGGATAAGAGGCTTGGCGGCGGGAAGTGGCGCCTCGATCGCAAATAGCCGCGCAACGACTCATTCGACATTGCCGTCGACGACCACCGCGCGCCGGCCAAAGGCGATCGCCGCAATCGCCGCCGCGGTGTAGTCGCCGATACCCGGCAACTTGCGCAACGCCTCCTCAGTGTCTGGGAAACGGCCGCCGTGTGTCGCCAGGACCGCGCGCGCGCAGGCGATCAGATTGCGTGCCCGTGAATAATAACCAAGGCCGGCCCAGGCGGCCATGACTTCGGTTTCGTCAGCCGCGGCAAGTGCAGCAACGTCTGGCCAGCGCCTCACGAATATTTCGAAGCGCGGCCGCACGGTCGCCACCGTCGTCTGCTGAAGCATGACCTCGGATAGCCAAACCCGGTACGGATCCGGCGGCGAAGTGTCGGGCGGCGCCCGCCACGGCAAGTTCCGGGCATGCGCGTCATACCAGCGAAGCAGATCGTGCGAAATCGATGATGAACTGTTGGCGGGCACGCCCCGGCTATGGCATGGGACTGCAAATGAGCAAAATGCGCCCGCCCACGCCGCGGCACAAGCGACAGGAAGCACCCCGCGCCAATCGGGCGCGAGCCGTGGCCGAGTTGCTCCCCGACGTCGGTCGCGCGGCCTTCCGCCGCTTCGGCTTCGTACAAAGCTCGATTGTCAGCCGCTGGGCGGAGATCGTCGGCCCACGCTATGCCGAGGTCTCGGCGCCCGAATCGCTGCGCTTTCCGCAGGGCGAGCGCGCCAACGGCACGCTAACCCTGGTGGTTCGCGGCGCGCATGCCGCGATGATGCAGCACATCACGCCCGAGATTATCGACCGCGTAAATCGCTTTTTCGGCTATGGGGCAGTCGCGCGCGTCATCTTCCGCCAGGGCGAGGTAGCGAAGCGCCGCGCACCAGCTGCATCGCCGTCGCTCCGGCCAGCGCCGGTCGAGCTAGGCGATAGCCTGCGCGCGATCGGCGATCCCGAATTGAAAGCGGTGCTTGAAGCGCTCGCCGCCGGCGTCGCTGCCACGCGCGGTGCGCCCGTCATTGAAAGCAAGGAGCGTTGATGCGGTTTTTGTTCGGGGTGGCCGCGCTGTTCGGCGCCGTTCTTACTCTCTCGTTCGCCCAGCCTGCCACCGCGAAGGACTGGAACGCCACTGTAACCAAGCTACCGAGCGGCGCTTATCTGATCGGTAATCCCAACGCGAAGGTGAAGCTGGTCGAATATCTCTCCTACAGCTGTCCGCATTGTGCCGCCTTCCGCAAAGAATCGGCCGCGGTGCTGCATGGTCAGTATATTCGCTCGGGTTCGACCAGCCTTGAAATTCGCAACCAAGTCCACGACCAGCTCGATCTCGCCATCGCGTTGCTTGCGCAATGCGCAGGTCCGCAGCGTTTCGAGCCGTTGATGAACGTCTTTTACGATCAGCAAAATCAATGGCTCAGCACCGGCATCAGCTTTGAACAGGATAATGGACGGCGGTTGGCGATGTATCCGGCCAAGGACCGGCTGAAGGCGTCGGCCGAGGGTGCCGGCATTCCGGCGATCGCGGTGCAACACGGGATGAGCCGGACAGAAGTCGACTCGTGCCTCGCCAGCGATGCGCCGATGCAGGCGGTCACTCGCATGATGCAGGCTGCACCCAGGGAGATCACCGGCACGCCTAGCTTCATCGTCAACGGCAAGATCGCCGCCAACGTCTATGACTGGCCCCATCTCCAGCCGATCCTGCGCGCGGCGGGTGCGCGCTGACGTGATAGGGGGGACTCCATGATCCAACGCCTCGCCCTGCTGCTATCGATCGTCGCGCTCGCTGGCTGCCAACAGCACGGTGCCTCGCCCGCTGCAAACAACGCGGCGGCTGCCGCACCAGCGACGAGCGCCAATGTTGCCGCAACCGCGCCCCAGGGACGCGACTGGGCGACCGTCGTCACCCGCACGCCCGAGACCGGTTATCGGATCGGCAATCCGGCTGCACCGGTAAGCCTTGTCGAGTTCGGCTCGCGCACCTGCCCGCATTGCGCCGCTTTCGCTGCCTCGGGAATCAAGCCGCTGATCGACAATTACGTTCGTACCGGCAAGGTCAGCTACGAGTTCCGCGACTGGCTGCGCGACGGCGGCGACGTTGCCGCCGCGCTGATCGGCCGTTGCAAGGGGACCGAGGGTTTCTTCCCGCTGCTCGCCGCCGAATTCGCCGACCAGGCCAATATCTTTGCCAAGGAGGCGAGCCAGACGAAGGCGATGGCCGAGGCCGTCGTCAAGGCGTCTGAAAAGGAGCAGCCTTATGTGCTCGCCGGGCAGATTGGCTATCTCGACTTCGCCAAGAAGGAGGGGATCAGCGAGTCCGAAGCGCACAAATGCCTGAACGACATTGCCACCGCCGAGGCGATCGGAAGGATGAACGCCGAGGCGCAACGCGATTACAAGCTCGACGGCACGCCGACCTTCCTGATCAACGACAAGCCGGTCGACGCAACGCTGTGGCCGGAACTCGAGCCGGAGATCCAGGCTGCCCTCAAGAAGGCCGGCGCCTGACGCACCACCAAGAAGGACCCTCGAATGAAAGCTTCCCTCGCTCTGATCGCCTTGCCGCTGATGCTCCTTGCCGGATGCGGCGGCAAGGGTGGTGCCGACAACACGGCGCAGGCAGCGCCTGTCGCCGCCGTGGCGCCACCAGCCGGCAAGCAGTGGAGCGACATCGTCGCGACGACGCCCGACGGTGGTTATCTGATGGGCAACCCCAACGCCGCGATCAAGCTGATCGAATATGGCTCGCGTACCTGCCCGCACTGCGCGGCGTTCGATCAGGAAGGCGTGCCGCAGCTCAAGAAGAATTACATCGACACCGGCAAGGTCTCCTACGAATTTCGTGACTTCCCGGTCCATGGCTCGCTGGACATGGCGCCGATCCTGCTTGGCCGCTGTGTCGATCCGCAAAGCTATTTTGCGATGCTCGACGAGATGATGGCGAACCAGCAGACCTTCATGAACAAGCTCTCGAGCCTTGACCAGAGCAAGCTGCAGGGTCTGTCACCGAGCCAGGCGACGGTCTATCTTGCGCAAGCGCTCGGCTACCTTGATTTCGTCAAGGCCCGCGGCGTGCCGCAGGACAAGGCGATGGCGTGCCTCACCGACAAGGCGGCGATCGACGGCGTCGCGAAACGTACTCAGGAAAGCACGCAGAAATACAACATCACCGGCACGCCGACCTTCATCCTCAACGGCACTGCACTGCCGTCGTCGGACGACGAATGGTCGGGGCTGGAGGCTCGATTGAAAGCGGCGGGCGCATAACGCCCTGCCGCGGGCGCATGGGGGCATGACGCGGTGCAGATCAAGCGGCTGAGGCTGTCGGGCTTTAAGAGCTTTGTCGATCCGGTCGATTTGCGGATCGAGCCGGGCTTGACCGGCGTCGTGGGCCCCAATGGCTGCGGCAAGTCCAACCTGCTTGAGGCGCTGCGCTGGGCGATGGGCGAGACATCGGCGCGGTCGATGCGCGGCGCCGGGATGGAGGACGTTATCTTCGCCGGCACGGCAACCCGGCCGGCGCGCGACTTCGCCGAAGTCTCGATCCTCGCGGAGGAAGTTGGTGACGCGGACGAGACCGAGATTGTCCGCCGCATCGAGCGAGGCGCCGGCTCAGCCTATCGGATCAACGGCCGCGACGTGCGCGCGAAGGATGTCGCCCTGCTGTTCGCTGATGCCGCGACCGGCGCGCACTCGCCAGCGCTGGTAAGCCAAGGCAAGATCAGCAGCGTCATTTCGGCCAAGCCGACCGAGCGTCGCGCGCTGCTAGAAGAGGCGGCGGGAATCGCCGGCCTTCACGTTCGCCGCAAGGACGCCGAGGCGAAGCTGCGCGCCACCGAGGCCAACCTGGCCCGGCTCGACGAGGTGATCGCCGATCAAGAAGCGCGGGCCGGCGCGCTGCGGCGGCAGGCGCGGCAGGCCGAGCGCTACCGTGCGCTGTCGGACCAGATTCGGATCGCCGAGGCGCGACTGATCTACGCCCGTTGGCGCGATGCCGCGGCGGCTGCCGATGCGGCGAAGCGCGAGGCCGAGGCGGCCGGGGCAAATGTAGACGTCGCGGCCGAGGCACAGCGCGCGGCCGCGGCGCACCAGCGCGTTGCGAGCGAGGCGCTCGCCAGCGCGCGCGCCGCGGCGCTCGCTGCCCGCGATCAGGCAAGCGAGCTTGGCCACAGGCTCGAGACGCTTCGCACCGAGCGCGGGATGATCGATCGGCGGCTGGCCGAACTTTCCGACGCCGAATCGCGCATCACCGCTGATCGTGAACGCGAAGGCGCGCTTGCCACCGACGCGGCGGAAGCCCTC